>Ga0315548_1000031_pt1 | contig 106852 bp, 72 predicted proteins | sample SalMarSW160110MG_2_FD_202540 | JGI IMG/M metagenome (GOLD analysis project Ga0315548, IMG submission 202540) | Salt marsh sediment microbial communities from the Plum Island Ecosystem LTER, Massachusetts, United States - Salt Marsh Sediment SW1601-110 ... | reverse complement strand
TCGCAAAGACGCGAAGACGCAAAGGATATAAGAAAGAATCGAGGGCGAGACGCCCTGGAGACCGCCCCGCCATGGCGGGGCGGCGTTACACTTGGCAAGATCACCCACTCAAATGTAGCCACACCCGGTGCGGATTTTTGCTTGAAAACGCGGTTGTGAAAGAGAATAATTGCCATCTATTTAAGAGAAGAAGGTTGGAAGTACAGCGCATAGTTGAAGATGCGAGACGTGACTGTATTCAACAGAAAGGAGTCGGTGTTATGAAGAGCAGGAACAGAATTGACCGTCGTGAGTTTCTGAAACGAACGGGTGCGCTCGCGGCGGGCGCCGTAGCATTTCCTTATCTGGCAAGGTCTTCCGCGCTTGGCAGGGCCGGGGGTATCGCTCCGAGCAACAAGATTACCATGGGAGCGATTGGCGTCGGCGGCATGGGCACGGGGGATTTGCGCGATTTCATCAGCAAGAAGGAAGTGCAGATGCTGGCGGTGTGTGACGTTGACAAGCAGCATCGCGACAGGGCCAAAAAGGTGGTTGACGCCAAGAATGGCAACGAGGACTGCGGTGCGTACAACGATTTCCGCGACCTGATCGCTCGGAAAGATATTGATGCGGTCATGATTGCAACGCCCGATCAGTGGCATGCGATTGTGGCGGTTACGGCGGCAAAGGCAGGCAAGGACATCCATGCCCAAAAGCCTTTGGCGTACAACATTGCCGAGGGGCGGGCGATTGTTGATGCAGTTAAGAAACACGGCGTCGTGTGGCAGACGGGCAGCCAGCAGCGCTCGGACAGAAGGTTCCGTTTTGCGTGCGAGTTGGTGCGCAACGGCGCCATCGGTAAGGTGCACACTGTTAAGGTCGGGCTTCCCAATAGAAACAGTGTTCGCGGAGGCAGCACAGACCCCTGCGACCCGCCGGAAGGCTTTGATTACGACATGTGGCTGGGGCCGGCTCCGTTTGCTTGGTATAATCCGAGCCGCTGCCACTGGAACTTCCGTTGGATCAGGGACTACGGGGGCGGTCAGATAACCGACTGGGCAGGCCATCACTGCGATATCGCCCAGTGGGGTATGAATACCGACCACACCAGCCCTGTTGAAATTGAAGGGAAGGGAATCTGGCCCAAGTCCCTGCTTTTCAATGGCGTCGAGGATTATCGGTTCGTGTGCAAATACAAGGAAGGGTTCACGATGATCGTGGCGGGGGGATTGCCAATGGGAGTTCGCTTCGAGGGCGAAAAAGGTTGGGTTCATGTAAACCGCGGGCGGCTCGACGCGAGCCCGAAGTCGCTTCTGGACATCAAGTTCGGTCCGAACGACATCCATCTCTATAAGAGCGACGACCACAGGCAGAACTTCCTGGATTGCGTCAAGACACGGAAGGAGACCGTCGCGCCGGCTGATGTCGGGCACCATTCAATCATGGTCGGGCATCTGGGCATTATCGCCATTACCCTGGAACGGAAGCTCCACTGGGACCCGAAGAGGGAGCGGTTCATCAATGACCGCGGGGCCAACGACATGCTTTCCAGGCAGATGCGCGGTCCATGGCAAAAGTTCTTCCAGGACGTGACATCCTGAGTCTATTCGGCGTTCCGGTTCCAAGCCGCTTTTAGATTCCTGCGGGAGGATGCCGCGCGTCTCGCGCGGTTCCCCGGCGATACGAGCGCGAGCGGGTGGTTATGAGCTTGCAACGTACCTGTCCGACCACAGGCGGGGAAGAGAATAATTTTGACGGGATAACAAGATATACAAGATAGCCGAAATCGTGTTCATCCTGTAAATCCTGTCAAAAGCTCCCTTCCCTCACGCCTGTCGTCGGACAGGGAGATATGACAATGGCAGGAGTAGGTACAGAATGAAACGATACGGGATGGTCCTCAAGGTGCGTCCGGAGAAGCTCGAAGAGTACAAGCGCCTGCACGCGAGCGTCTGGCCGGGGGTGCTCAAGACGATCCGCGACTGCAACCTCCGGAATTACTCGATCTTCCACAAGGACGGTTACCTCTTCAGCTACTTCGAGTATGTCGGGGACGATTTCGATTCCGACATGGCCCGAATGGCGGGCGACCCGGTCACGCAGAAGTGGTGGGAACTGTGCGAGCCGTGCCAGGAACCGCTTACCACGAGGGCTGAAGGTGAACGGTGGTGGGCCGCTATGGAAGAGGTGTTCCACTACGAATGATCTCCGCATGGACAATGCCCACGGAAACTATTTCCATCGAGTAGAAACGGCTTCCAGCCGTTTTCAAACAAAGCGGCATGATGCCGCTTCTACGAGCGATTTACATCTAAATGGGGCGAGCGGCTACAATGGCATCGCCACCAGCGTGATGAAGCTGAGTAAGAAGAATTACAGATGATGGAAATGACCTCCAAAGAGAGGGTGCTTGCGGGTGAAAACCTGCGGAAGCTCTTCGAGGTTGTCCGATACAGCAATCCGCAACTGGCGGCAGGACTCGATGAGCTACGAGTGGCAGGCGCGCCGGCTGCACAATGATATGTAACCTCATCTCTTCGGCGGGAAAAGCTGAAACTCCCATATCGTCGGACCCTCTGTCGCCCGAAGGATGTTCAGGCGAACAAAGCGGGCCGTCACGGGATCGAACTTCACCGTAAGGTTTTTCCCTATCTTCCCGCCGCTGGCGAACCTCTTCCAGTCCTGCCCCTTCTTGTATAGAAGCTCAAAGCCCCGCACGCGGTCGTACTCCTCGCTGATGAAGGCTCGCCCGATGGTGACGGCTTTGCCGAGGTCCACTTCCAGCCACACTTTGTGAGCGCCGGAGTCGGTTGCCCAGCGGGTATCGGGGTCGTCGTCAACCGCCTTGTCCGGCCCGTGTTCTTTCATATTGTTGTACACGTTCGACGCAGCCGCCGCCTTGCCGGCCGTGAGAGAGTCCGAGGCCAACCTGCCGACCTTCACTCCGGCCGCGGGACCGTCCAACTTCAGAACGACTATCGTGTCGAGCTCTTGCCGTTTGGCAGGCGGCACGGAAATCTCGATGCGCTCATCGGTCTGCCTCACGGTGGCGGTCCCGCCGGTCAACACTGAGCTCGCCACGATTTTCTTGTGGATAGGCGGAAGCACAACGCTGCCCTCGGGCCAGTCGAGAACATGCACGTAAATCTTGTTTCCCTTGTAGGTGCTCGCACCCCACGGCCCCGGTCGGAAAGGCCCACCTCGCGTGCCGTAGATGGTCTTTCCCCATCGCTTCAGCCACTCGCCGACCTCCTTGAGTCGGGCGACCTGACGCGGCTCGATCTCACCCGTAGGCATCGGTCCCACGTTGAGCAACAAATTCCCATCGCCGCCGATACATCGCACCAGGATGTCTATGCACTCCTTGAGGGACTTCATACGGTCACCAGGTTTCCATGCCCACTGCCGGCAAATCGTGATGCAGGATTCCCAGGAGCGATTAGTCTGAAATCCGCCGATGTGTTGCTCCGGCGTGTCATAGTCGCCCGGCAGCCCCGCGCGGTTGTTGATGATTACGTGAGGCTGGAGCCGGCGGATCATCTTGAAGAGGTTCTGCGAGTCCCAGTCCACCGCCTTGCCACCGAGGCCGTCGAACCAGATGATGTCCACTCGCCCGTAGTTGCTGCAAAGCTCTCTGAGCTCGCCGTGCAGATACTTGATATAGCGAGCGTGGTTCTTTGTCCTGTAATCCGGGTGATGCCAGTCGGGGGGCGAGTAGTAGAAACCCAGCTTGATGCCGCCCTCGTGACACGCCTTGGCCAGCTCCGCGACAACGTCTCGCTTGAAGGGCGAGTTGGTGATCTTGTAGTCCGTCAGTTTTGTGTCGAACATGCAGAAGCCGTCGTGGTGCTTGGACGTAAAAACCAAGTATTTCATCCCGGCAGCCCTCGCCATGGCAACCCATTCTCTCGCGTTGAACTTCACCGGGTTGAACTCTTTGTAAAGGTTGTCGTACACCTCGACGGGGATGGAACCTCTGCCGCCTGTGCCCCGGCGCTCGCCGCCACGTGACCAACCGATCTCTGTCCCCTTCAGGCTCACCGGCCCCCAGTGGACGAAGAGGCCAAACTTCGCCTCCCGCCACCATGCCATTCGCTGTTGCCTCTGCGCCTCGGTCTCTGCGGCGGGTTTTGGCGGCGCCTGTTTTGCACCAACAACTGCCTGCACGGCAAACAGGACCGCGAAAATGAAAGGCAGGGATCGAGTGGCCACGCGATTTAACTTCTTATTCGGTTTCATTGGCTTCTCCTCCGTTCGTCTGGAATGCCCTCGTCTCATTTTGCTCTGTCAGGAAACTCCCGGTCGCTCGCTCGTCGTCGCCCGCGTGCCGTTTTTCGGCTGCTCGGCGACGGGCGCCGAAAGCGTCAATCCCGACGACTTCAAGATAATATGCGAGCAAAACAATATCAACCCCTTTCCTGGGTATGGCCTCAGTCTCGGGCGGATAGCCGGCGGACCCGGAGAAGGCAAAAAGGGAACAGCAGATTAACGCAAAGACCCGTCCATTGCGGATTGCAGATTGCAGATTGCGGAATCCGAAATCCCAGGCATCCTGTTATCCTCTCGGAGCAAATACGTCGCGTAACCAGCGAAAGGCCAAGAACCTTCGCGCTCTTGGCGTCTTGGCGAGAGAAAATGGAAAAACCCCGCGAAACGCGGGGTCGCAAAAACGCAAAGACCCGTCCATTGCAGATTGCGGAATGCGAAATCCAAAATGGCAGAGCCGGAATCCGAAATCCGAAATCCCAGGCACCCTGTTATGGTCTCAGAGCAAATACGTCACCGAACGTAACCCCTCAGTCGCGGGCGGATACTGAGTTGCGGGACAGAAAAGAGGAAGGAGAGAATAACGCAGAGTCGCAGAGTCGCAGAGAGGAAAATGAGTGGGACTGCGTTCTTGCCTGCCGTGGCATGGGATACTGCCTACAAGTGTTCATCCCGCGTTCCGCGGGACCTCCGCCCAGATGCCACGAGGGCGCTTCGTCAGATCTGAGCGTGGCGCCATCGTTTTGCCTCCAGAGCAGACAGAGACGGGCGCTGCCCAAACAGAAAAAACGACAGCCGCTTCATCGCAGGGGCGCAAGAAAGTCCCCTACGGAGATTTAGAACAACAAGGGGTGAAACCGGCGGGGAGGGCTCGCCCCTTAAACAGTCTCCGAAGGGGACCGATTGAGGCCCTATGCTGGCCTGTCAATTCACAATATCAAACACTACCTTTCCACAAAAAGTTCCTTAGCGCTGCGATTTATTAGCTCGGTGGCGTCTTTTTTCGACGAGATAGCAGGACAGACCGCATTTTTTGAATTCTTTTCATCGCCGTACAAGGTTTTTGGCTCTCGATTCGCTCTCGGCGCTCCCGTTAGGCACGGGCTTCAGCCCGTGTCTGGCGTCCGGCCCCGGCCTGTTTAAGCCGGCTTCGACACGAATATGTAGCGCGTGCGAGACCACCGGCTGAAGCCGGTGGCTAAACCCTCTTCGTAAATACGGCGACGAAGTGTGGGTTCAAAATCTCACGTGTTCTACAGCCTTTTTCTCTTTGCAGCACCCGAATACATAACCGAGCATACGAACCCGAACACTTAGCATAAGCACTGAGGCAGGGTGAGGAGCCCGGCCAACTGTTTTCATCCCCCGACTGCGGGTGGGCCGAGAGGCGCTTCGGAAAACATGACATGCCCCCAGACGCCCATCCTTTCACCGATAATGATGATGATACCTCTCACGCCGGCAATTCGTTTTCCGAAATCAAGTCCCTTGGGAACGTCCGCACCGGTCTTGACGATGTTTGCGATGGCTGTGGCGGCGGCATCGGCAAGGGCCGTAGAAGGCGAGAGAGCCGTCACTGCGTCGGCGGCCCCGAAGCTGAGGGAATGGCCGACAGTTCCCGAGGAGGTGCAAACGCCGAGCGGCGTCTTTTCAGGGGAGATTTCGATGGAAAGTTGGTTGGAAAGCGGTGACCTTCCGGCATATATCATGACCCGCCTCTGGCTTCGGAGGCTCAGGAAGATGTCGCCGCCATTCTCGACGATGACTTCCGGCGAGAGCCGCAGGAGTTCCCGCCCCACCGATTCCGCTACGGCGCCCGCTACCGCAGCCATGGGACCGACGCCGGTTTTCATCGCAGCGGTTGACATTTCGCGGACAATTGCAGGAGCATCCGGAGCGACCACGAGCGGCTTCAGCGAGTTTTTGAAGTGCGGATGCTCGGCGATGTAGGACTCCAGGGAACGCCTCACCTCGCGCACGGCAGCCGAGGCTTGCTCGGAGAGGTTGCGCCCGGCTGTGATGTAGAGGTCGGTCTCCTCGAGCTGGACCGTGAATGCGACCAAGTCCCGACCGCTGACGAGGTTCCGGTAGGTTCGGGGCTCATACACTAAAAATGTGCCTCCATCGCTCGCGTCGGACAGGCTTTGATGCACAGCTCGCACCCGATGCATTTGGTGTCGTAAAAGAGCACCTTTCGGGTCTGCGGGTCGAGCACGAGAGCCTCCGTCGGGCAAACCACCACGCAGGCCCCGCAGTGCGTGCACCGAGCGATGTTGCGGACGATGTCCTGGCTGAGAGGCTGAACCGATACGCCCAGCTCCCTCAGGTAAGCGGCGCCTTCCTCGTAAGCCTTCTCGTCCCCCCTGAGCTCCAGAACGAGCAGCCCCTCCTCTCTCGGCGTGACGTAGGCCTTCAGAATATTGAACTCAATGTCAAATTTCCTGACCAGATTGGACACGATAGGCTGGTCCACCAACCTCGGTGGAAAACGCAGAACAATTCGTTTCGAGACCACAATGTTCTCCCTATTCAATGCGCGAAGCAGAGGGCGCGAGAAGCACGCGGCGCCTGCCGCTCGCGGTTGGCTTCATTATTCCAAGGGTCGCTCCTTCAGGGCCTTGAACACGTGACCGGATTCCGGCCCCGGCAGCGAAGCCACAGGCTGGGTTATCAGGAAACGGCCTCGGTGTATCCACTCTTTGAGAGTCTCGGCAATCTCCACAGCCTTCGGATAGCTCGACAGAGAAGCCGTCGGCACTCGCTTCCCGCTGACTTCGATCGCCCCGGATTTCAACTGAGCGTAGCTGACCTCTCCCAGGGTATCTGACTTGCCTGCGGGATAATCCTTGCTGTAGTCAACGACCGGCGCGTAGATGTCGGCGTCTCTGACGGCCGTAAAACGGCAAACCTCCTCATCGAGAATGGGAATAGGGATGCCTATGGCGACGGTCAAAGTCGCGCCGTACCCCTGGAACGACGTGCCCATCAGCCACTCCGGCTTCATCTTCTTCAGGTCGCCGATCAACGCCAGCGTCCCGGCTCCTTCTCTCGGAACTCCGTTCTCTCCACGAGGCACAGCGGGATTATGTTGCGTCCCGTTCCATGCGACATATCCGGTGCCGCCCCCGAGGAAAACCTTTGTGCCGATGCCGATTGTCCTGTAAAGAGGGTCGTTAAGGAGTGGGGAAAGCTGGCCGGCGCTGCAATAGTTGGCGCTGCCGAGGTTGGGCTTGAGCATGCCCATGTAGGTGTAAATGACCTTGTCGGAGGCATTTACCGCACAGTTGTAATTCTGGTAGCAGTTCCGAGGGTTGAAAAGAACCGCCTCGTTGAGGTCCTTGATGTTGATCCAGGTCTCCAACTTCCTCCGGGGGTAGCAATCGGTGCCATAGGTCGTGGCGAGAAGCTTGATGTCTTTGCCCGCCACCAGCTCCTCGATGACGTGCCCGCCCCCGTACTTGAACTCCCCAGGATATACCCGGTTGAGGGGGTCATCTTCCGGCAAAGCCGTCGCCCCCAGCACAATATCCACCGCCGCATATCCCGCGTAGGCGGGAACATCGTTGAGATAAAGCGTCCCTCCGCCCAGCTTGATCTTCGGTTTCGAGTGTCCGATGTTGAAGTAAATGCCCGATGAGCACATCGGGCCGAAGGTGCCGGTGGTCACGACATCCACTTGCTTGGCCGCCTCCGCGGCGCCCTTTTCCTGGACGATGCCGATGATCTCCTCTGCGGTGACGACCACCGCCTCGCCCGACCGTATTTTCTCATTTATCTGAGCTATTGTCTTGGACAACTTCATATCCTCCGCAGTCTCAGTTGGTTACACTTTTTGTTACCGTTTACCATCCGAGCACTCGCGACGCATTAGCCATAACATCGCCATCACCTCCTTAAGCCGAAAAAAACAAAAAAACCTCTCGGCCTTCTTCACCCCCCGACTATTCAAAGCCCGTGGGGAAAACGGTCCGCTTAAGTAAAACAACGCCAACAACAGAACGATACCAATACATGATAGCAGAGGGTTCAAGGGCTGTCAATTCCCTACGTAGCTTATCAGTAAGCCCTCACTTACGGGTAACTGAGGCATTACCTGAGGGGAGACAATCCGGTTGAAATGCTTGACGACAAGCCCCTTTCTGTCTCATAAATCCTGCATCGCCTACCCGCAACTGAGCGAAAGGCAGCGTTCAATCGCAATCCGGTCGAGGCGCAAAATCGTTATTAACCCCTCCGACGAGAATATAAGCTGATGGAAAACATGCAGGAATTCTGCACATTTTTCTTGACAGGCCAATTAAGTGCAGGTATATTGCAGATAAGAGCCAGGTGAGATGGGCTCGGCAAGTTCTGGGAACATAGCACAACAAGGGCGGGGATTGTGCCTGACATTGCCGATAAAAGGGAGCTGATTTCAGGTCATTTTTCTCAAGTTTGGAGGATTCGTTATGGCTTCATTTAATCCCAATGAGTTGGAGATCATGAAGGTTTTATGGGAAGAGGGATCGCTTAAGCCTGCTGAGATCCAGGAACGACTTTCTCCTGCGGTTAAGAATTCGGCGTTGCGCTGGCAGTTAGGGGCTTTGATGAAAAAAGGCCAGGTCAGGCGCCGTAAGAAGGGCAAGGCTTATTACTATCGAGCTACAACGCCCCAGCGGAGCGTTTTTAAGAAGCTGACCCGTAGGATGGCGGATGTGTTTTGCGGGGGATCGGCTGTGGCTCTCATCGGACAGATGATCGAGTCGGAAGAAGAACTATCTGAGGAAGACATTCGCGAGCTGCGGCGCCTTGCTGCCGGGAAAGCATCCTCCAGGAAAGCCTCTGGCAAGAAAGGAGTCAAGAAATGAGCGCGAGTTGGATGCGTGCACTGGGCGATCTACCTCCGGTCCCGGGCATGATGGTGAAAATCACCGCATTGCTTGCCCTGGGATGGATTATCCACTTCTCACTTGGCCGGAGAAATCCTCGGTGGCGCGTGCTTCTGTGGCGCGGAGTAACTGCGGGGTTATTCGCTCTGCCGCTGCTTGGAGTCGTGTTGCCGGAGCTTCGATTAGCCATTGTGCCTGCGGTTGAACCGGAGCCGGCTTTGGCCCCGATTCAGCGAGGGTCGGTGTGGGTCGCGATTGCAGCGTCATTCGGCGATCACCATTTCGGATTGGCGCCCCTCCCGACAACTGGGGCAGAGGAACCTGTGGTGAGCAAGCCGTCTTCGACCTCGCCGCCAGGGATTGGGGCGACGGAGTGGGTTCGGGCTCATTACGGTCACCTGCTCGGTTGCGCCTGGGCCGTGATAGGCGTGGCGCTCACCGTTTTTGCCGTCAAGGTTCATAGCGGGTCGCGCCGAATTGTGAAGAGCTCCCGTCCGGCGCCGAACTGGACGCGAGCTATGCTCGAGCGGGTTGCCGCAGACCTCCAATGCGGGCAAAACGTTCCCTTGTGCTGCTCGGCGGAGGTTTGTTCGCCGCTTCTGACAGGGATTCTCAAGCCGAGCATCATATTGCCGCAAAGCATGGTAGTGGGAGATTCTGCCGCGGACCTGGAGGCGGTATTGGCGCACGAATTAGCTCACTTGAGGTCACGCGATCTTCTGTGGTCTCGGTTCATCCAGGGTGTCTCCGTCATTCTCTGGTTTCATCCATTAGTGTGGCGAATTCGCGCTGCCCATTCTACGTCGTGCGAGCAAGTGTGTGACGCGGTGGCAGCGCACTATGTAGGAAATGCGGACGAGTACTTAGGAACACTGGCCCGTGTAGCCCTGGGAGTTCTTAGTCAACGCCGGGCGCTGGCAGGCATCCCGATGGCGCACAGGCCGCAAATCGGGAGGCGCCTGGCTATGTTGAAGAAAAAGATTTGGGCTTGTCAGATTCACCGACGCTCGGCCGTCGTATTGCTGCTAACAGGCAGTATTCTTGTGGTCGGCCTGGCCGGCTTGAAACTAACGCGTGCCGACAACGGGTCCGCTTACGCTTCTGCACGAGCGACATCGAGGAGAGAGTTGGCTGAACCGAGGGAGGCGGGCTCGCGCGTAGTACACTTCCCCCGGGATCGGTCGCTGGGTAAGCTCAAGACAAAGGACGCCACCACCGACCAGCCTGTCAGTGCTCTCGACTTCGGTCGAGCAGAATACGAGGGCTGGGACTATCTCGGCCAGGCGAAGGGCGACGTCACGGTTCCTGCTGGGAAACGCTTGGGCCTTTGGGTCGACAGCACGGCCCTGAATGACCTGTCGGGCCTCCGATACCTCGGCCCAAACGACCTTCACATTCTATGGCTACCCGGTGGTGGCGAGCGCGGCAGCAGGCCCGACGACAGATGCATGGCACACATCGGTGGCCTCACCGGGCTGAAAGTCCTGATGCTCACCAACTCCGATGTCAGCCACCTGGGACTTGCCCGAGTCAGGGGATTGAAGTGGCTGACAAAGCTCTACCTGAAGTCGGAAAGGCTCAACGACGCCGGTCTGGCTCACCTGAGCGAAATGATCTCGCTACGAATCCTGGAGGTCATGAGCCCTCAGATCACGGATGCAGGGCTGCCCCACCTGGCAAAGTTGAGGTCACTCAGCGAGCTGTACGTTTGGGCTCCCAAGGTCCGCGGTCCCGGCTTGGTTCATCTTGCGAAATTGCCGTCTTTAAGCAACCTGAGTCTGGCAGGGAACCACTTCGGCGATGACGGACTGAAATACCTGAAGAACATTCCTTCGGTGACCAAGCTAAGCCTCGAAGGGATCCTGAATCTCAGCGATGCAGGAATGAAGCATGTAGGCAGTTTCGTTCAACTGACTGATCTGAGCCTTGGTCACACTTCAATCAGCGGCAAAGGACTGGCACATCTATCGACCCTCACCAAACTGGAGAGTTTGAGCCTCTACAACGTGCTGATCGGCGATGAAGGGTGTGTCCACCTCAAACGACTGAATTCCCTGAAGAGCCTGAACCTTTGGACAAGGACCAGTAAGAAGCCCCAGATCACCGATAAGGGCCTCGCGCATCTGAAGGACATCCAGTCCCTCGAGCACCTGAAACTGTTGAGCCCGGAGATCACCGATAAAGGCCTGGCGCATGTGGCAGAGCTAAGCAGGCTGACGTTCCTGAGATTTTCGGGCCGTCCCATCACCGACGCAGGGATCAGCCATCTGGTCAAACTGCGCGCTCTCGAGACCCTCGCCATCGGAGGCGCCGGCATCACTGACGTGGGGATGTCGGATATTGGCAAACTGAGCAGCTTGCAAACCCTCTCTCTTCTCAGCGCTCCAAGGGTGACGAACCGTGGCCTGGCTGAATTGAAACCGCTGAAGTCCCTGAGGAAACTGCACCTGGGCTACGGTCTCGACATCTCCATGGCGGGGCTGGCCCATCTCAATGCGTTCCCGGACTTGGTGCAGCTCCGCGTCGGTAATGTTCGACAGGACAATTCCGGTCTCAACCTTGCAGGCTTGTCCAAACTGGAAGACCTGAGTCTGTTTCTCAGGCGCAAAGAGACCCTTCGTGACGAAGACCTGGCCTGCCTTGCGAGATTGGGCCGGCTCAAGCAACTTCAGCTTGGTCGTCCCCATGAGTCGGCGATCGGCGACGCGGGGTTCAAGTACCTCGCCGGTTTGACCTCGCTCGAGTTTCTCAATGTCGGCGGCCGCCGGATAACCGATCGCGGGCTGAGATACCTGGCCAACATGCGGAACCTGTGGCACTTGAGACTCAGAGGGGATTTCACCGATCAAGGACTGCGCTATCTTGAAGGACTCGAGGGCTTGAGCATCTTGAGCCTCACCTCCGAAAACGCTTTCAGCAAGAGGGCGTTGAACCGTCTGCGGAATAGCTTACCCAGCCTGCAGACATTTAACGTCGTGCCGTAGCCAGGGAGTGTTCAAGAAAGAAGCATAAACGCGATTGGAGAAGGACAACCAGACAATGACGAATAGAACAAAGCGGTTGCGAAAAACGTTGATCGGGAATGTCGTTGCGTGGGCGTTATTGGGCTTCACAGCGCAAATCTTCGTCGCCGCAGCCCGCTCCGCTAACACCGGAATGGAGTGGAATGAGGCACGCAACAGCATCAGCGACCACTGGGGCGGGCCGCCTCTCGTCATCGAACCCGTGGAGGGAGAGATCGTTTTGCGCAGGGAACAAGGCGCGGCTCCGTTGCGGCTGATGCCTTTGGACGGCCGAGGACTGCCGAAAAATCAGGGGATACCGATTACTGCAAAGAAAGGGATGACATTTACTTTTTCGCTTCTCGAAAGGGATGCGACGATATGGTACGCTCTTACGCCTTAGTGCATAGATTCGCGAATACGGTGAGGTATGATGGTGGTGTCCAAGGAGCTATTTTGACGGGATAACAGGATAGACCGGATTGTTCCAGAGACGTGAACCATCCAGTAAATCACAGCCTCCTGGGGCGGGCTTAAAAAACCTTGGCGCCTTGCTTCTTGGCGAGAGAAAAAGGGGAAGAAGGGGGGGGCTCTCGCAAAGACGCAAAGTCGCCTCCATCGGGTTGTGCTGTCAAAAGGAGAATACGCCGCCGAATCTATCGGTCACAGTGCTCAGCAAGGAGACAGGAAGATGCAAAGCAGAAGGGAGTTTCTTTCGACAGCTTTGAAAGGCACCGCCTATGCGCTGGCTGCCAGCCGCCTGAGCAGAGCGGCAGCGGCGGAGAAAAGGGGTGCAGGCCCTGCGAAACCGAATGTGCTCTTCATCGCGATAGATGACCTGAACGATTGGGTCGGCTGCCTCGGTGGACATCCTGACGCGAAAACGCCGAACATTGACCGCCTTGCGAAGCGGGGGGTGTTGTTCACTCACGCATACTGCTCGGCCCCCGCGTGCAATCCATCGCGGGCGAGCCTGCTCACGGGGATTCTTCCGTCAACTTCGGGCGTTTACCTTAACCCTCAACCGTGGCGGCCTGCGATGCCGAAGGCCGTTACTCTCCCCCAACACTTCATGGCGCACGGATACCACGTTGTGGGGTGCGGCAAGATTTTTCACGGGCGCTATCCGGACCCGCCTTCGTGGCACGACTATCTCAGCCGGGGACCCGACCCTATGCCGCCGCGAAGGCCGCTCAACGGTATCCCGAAAACGGCACATTTCGACTGGGGGCCGCTGGACGTATCCGACGAAGAAATGGACGACAGGAAAATGGTGAAGTGGACAATCAACTATCTCAACCAGAAGCACGACAAGCCTTTCTTCCTGGGCTGTGGCTTATTCCGGCCGCACCTGCCGTGGTATGTTCCGCGAAAATACTTCGAGATGTTCCCGCCGGATAAGGTGACGCTGCCCAACGTGAACGAGGACGACCTCGACGACGTCCCACCGCTCGGGCGGCAAATGGCGAAGCCTCAAGGCGACCACAGGAAAGTCATTCAGACCAACAACTGGCGAAAAGCTGTGTCCGGCTATCTGGCGTGCATCAGTTTCACGGACACGAATGTGGGTCTCCTGCTCGATGCGCTCGACCGCAGCCGCTATGCTCGGGATACTATCGTGGTCCTGTGGGGAGACCACGGCTGGCACCTCGGGGAGAAGCTGCACTGGCGCAAATTCGCGCTGTGGGAGGAAGCGACGCACGCACCTTTGATAATTGCTGGTTCTCGCGCCGCTAAGGCCGGAGCAAGGTGCAGCCGGACGGTCAGCTTCATAGACATCTATCCCACGCTGAGCAAGCTCTGCGGACTCTCACCCCGAAAGGAGTTGGAGGGCGTGAGCCTTGTCCCCCTCCTGAAAAAGCCCGCTGCTGCGTGGGACCGCCCCGCACTGACAACCCACGGCCGCAACAACCACAGCGTGCGCTCGGAGCGGTGGCGCTTTATCCGATACCGGGACGGCACGGAGGAGTTGTACGAACACAAAAACGATCCGCTGGAGTGGACTAACCTTGCGAATGAACCGAAATACGCTCGTGTGAAGAAAGAGTTGGCGCGCTGGCTGCCCAAGGTCAACGCCGAGGATGCGCCACGCGGGGGCCGCGTGCAGCCCCGCCAGAAAAGGCGAAAGGAAACCGCAGGGACAGGCGCGTAGGCCCGCCTTTCACATGGAAATTATTTCTCTCGGTAGAAGGCGTTAGACTGAATCACATCGCATCAAAAGGAGGACAACTATGAACCACATGCGTCATGTAATCGCCGCGTTCGCGGCATTGTTGGTCTGTTGTCCAGCGTGGGGTCAGTGGCGCCCGGCCAAAGGCCCGCTGATGACGCGATGGGCGAAGAACGTCTCGCCCGACAATGTCCTTCCGGAATACCCGCGGCCGCAGATGGTCCGCGAGGACTGGCTGAACCTCAACGCGTTGTGGGACTACGCGATCCGGCCGAAGGAGGAAGGCCAACCGAAGGAGTTCGACGGCAAAATCCTCGTGCCGTTCCCGGTGGAGTCAGCGCTGTCGGGGGTGATGAAACGGGTGGGCGAGAGGAATCGCCTGTGGTACCGCCGCACGTTCGAGACGCTGCAGGCATGGTCGGGTCGGCGAGTGCTGCTGCACTTCGGCGGGGTTGATTGGGAGACCAACGTGTGGGTCAACGGCAAGGAAGTCGGGACGCACCTCGGGGGCTACGACCCGTTCAGCTTCGAGATTACGGACTGGCTGAAACAGACGGGCAAGCAAGAGCTCGTGGTGGCGGTCTGGGACCCAACGGACCGCGGGCATCAGGCGCGCGGCAAGCAGGTCAACAAACCGGGGGGTATCTGGTACACGGCGAGCACGGGCATCTGGCGAACGGTCTGGCTGGAGCCGGTTCAAAAGCAGGACTACGTCAAGGGCCTGAGAATCGTGCCCGATATAGATGGAGGCGAGGTGCGAGTGAGGATAGACCGCTTCAATCCCGCCGTTAGCGGCAAGGTGGTTGTGGTGGTGGTGAGCGATGGCGGCAAGACTATCGCCAAAGCGGAAGGCAAGGCGGGCGCGGAAATCAAAGTGCGCATCCCGGACGTCAAGCTGTGGTCGCCGGATTCGCCGCACCTGTATGACCTGAAGGCGACCATCATGCAAGGGGGCAGGGCGATTGACGAAGTCACCAGCTACTTCGGCATGCGGAAAGTCTCTATCGGCAAGGATGAAAACGGCGTCACGCGGATACTTCTGAACAACAAGCCGCTGTTCATGTTGGGCCCGCTGGATCAGGGTTTCTGGCCGGACGGGCTGTACAGCTCACCGACGGACGAGGCGCTTCGCTACGACATCGAGGTGACGCGGAGGCTCGGCTTCAATATGTGCCGCAAGCACGTGAAAATCGAGCCGGAGCGCTGGTACTACTGGGCGGACAAGCTGGGGCTTCTGGTCTGGCAGGACATGCCGAACGGGCAGCCAAATGCCCCCCGCCGCGAGGGCGAGGTCGCCGGAGCAAAGGATTCCGCCAAGCAATTCGAGCGCGAGCTCAAGGCGCTGATTGATTCGCACTACAACCACCCGTCCATCGTGATGTGGGTCGCGTTTAACGAAGGATGGGGGCAGTACGACACGGAACGCATCGTGGAGTGGATCAAGAAGTACGACCCGACGCGGCTGGTCAACTGCGCCAGCGGCTGGAGCGATGCGGGCGTCGGCGACGTGCACGACATCCATAGCTACCCTGGTCCCGCGGCGCCCAAGCCGGAGCCGAAACGCGCCGCAGTGCTTGGTGAGTTCGGCGGGCTTGGACTGCCGCTTCACGGGCACACCTGGCAGGAAGAAAAAAACTGGGGCTACCGAAGCTTCAAGGACCGGCTGTCTCTGACCGAGGCGTATCTCCGTCTCTTGGAAAATCTGCGAATGCTTATCGGTTCTCCAGGACTTTCCGCCGGGGTCTATACGCAGACGACCGATGTGGAAGTCGAGGTGAACGGCCTGATGACTTACGACCGGGAGATCATCAAGATGGACGCCGCTCGTATCAGGGAGGCGAACCGCAAGATGTATCTGCCGCCGCCAGTGCTCAGGACAATTGTGCCGACGTCGCAGGAGACCGGCTACACGTGGCGGTACACGACCGGCAAGCCCGCCGAGGACTGGTATAAGCCGGGCTTCGACGACTCGTCCTGGAAGGCGGGGCTCGCTGGCTTTGGCACGACGGGCACACCCGGCGCGGTGGTGCGGACAAAGTGGAACACGCCCGACATCTGGATACGCCGCACCTTCAACCTGCGCGAAGACCTCGAGCTGCACAGCCCTCACCTGTTCCTTCACCATGACGAGGACGTGGAGGTTTACATCAACGGTAAGCTCGCGGCGAAAGCCAGCGGTTATACGAGCGGTTATGTGAGTGTGTCGCTGAGCAAGCAGGCGCGTGCGTCGCTGCGGCCCGGCGGAAACACCCTTGCTGTGCACTGCAAACAGACCGGCGGAGGGCAGTACATTGACACCGGAATCGTGGATGTGATTGAACGCGAGGAAAGGTAATCGGACGAAAGGCGACAACGGATTGCAGATTGCAGATTGCGGATTGCGGACTGGGGATTGCGGATTGCGGATTGGGGATTGGGGACTGCGGACTGTAGATTGGGGAACGGCGAGTTCGAAATCGCCAATCCGAAATCCGACATGAGACGCCGGCCTCTGCGGGCCGGGCACAAATGAAGGACATGTCCTTGACGCAAGAGAACTCTGAGGAGTCTGGAGGTGCTGAAATGGTGAGGCGAATTGTGACGGGAGTATTGCTCGCGGGGGCAATCGTTCTTTCCGTGGAGGGGCAGGTAAGCGATGTCTCTCGGTTGGCACGCTTGACACCGGGGCGAACGGCAGCGCAGAACTCGCTGTGGATCGAAAACCCGCTTACCGCACGTTTCAACACGTCGAAGCGGGTAGTGGTCGCCGACGTGAAGGGGCCGGCGGTCATCACAATGATTCATTTCGCGATGCCGCAGCAGTTGAAGTTGAACCGAGACGTACTTCTGAAAATGTACTGGGACGGCGAGACCACGCCGAGCGTTGATTGTCCGTTTGTGGATTTCTTTTGCGACCCTGCCGGGAGGCGGGAGATTGTCAACACCGCGCTGGTCAACAAGCGGCGTGGGTACAATGCCTATTTCCCGATGCCGTTTCGCAAATCGGGGAGGATCGAGCTTGTTTACGACGGCCCCGTCGAGCCGGGCGGTCAGCTCTGGCGAATCATGCCCTGCTACAGCTACGTGATGTATCGGACAGCGGACCGGATTGCCGATGACGAGGGTTACTTTCAGGCCCACTGGCGCCAGGAAGCATTGCTCCTCGGGCGGCGGGATTACGTTGCCCTCGAGGCAAAGGGGAAGGGCAAGTTCATCGGCTGGAACGTGACAGTTCGCCACCCGGGGCAGACGGGGTATCCGGTTGATGAGAACGAGAAGTTCTACATTGACGGGGAAGAAATGCCCTCAATCGAGTTTCAGGGATTGGAAGATTCCTTCGGATTCAGTTGGGGATTTCCGCCCACGGAGAACATGTTTCCGCTCACGGGCTTCTTCCCGTTTTTCAAAGGAGCGACGGCGTACCGCTTCTTCGTCAACGATGCGATTAGCTTCGAGAAATCACTACTTGTGACAATCGGCTTCGGTAAGAACGAACATCCGACCTTCCGCTCGCAATTCTCGAAACCGGGAAATGAACTACAGTTTTCGAGCGTGGTCTATTGGTATCAGAGGGAACCGCACTCGCCGCTGCCGCCGCTGCCACCGGCGGCCAAGCGTGCCCCGGCGCCGGAAGACCGGTTCTGGCTGCACGGGGAGAAGTCACCTTCCGCAAACGAGCTGCGAAAACGAGGCGTCCGTTTGCGCCTGCACTGTGGCCGGCCGGAGAAGGAGGTTGTCTTCGCCGAACCGGGCTATGCCGCAACTGCGACGGAAGGTTACGCATACGACGGTTGGAGCCCACCGGTGTATTACTGTCGGGCGAGCGAGGCGGAAGTGCAGATAGAGCTAACCGTCCCCGAAGGCGCGGGTGGCGATGTCCGATTGTATGTAGTTGATCCTGACAACTTCGGAGGGGGCCGCAGGCAGAGGGTGACGGTCGGGCGCGAATCGCTCGGAGTCATCGAAAACTTCCAACAGGGCCGTTGGCTCGAGCATCGCGTGAGCAAAGAGGAAGCAATAGGAGGCAAAGTGCGGATTAGGGCATCCAACGCCAGAGAAGGCTCAAACGCTGTCATCTCGATTGTGGAATGGGTCTCGCCGAAATGACAGAAACCTTGGCGGCCTTCGGGTCTTGGCGAGAGAAAAACGGAAGAAGGACGGGCCTCTCGCAAAGTCGCGTGCATAAAGAGAGGGCATGGAATGTCGTCGGAAATCAGGTGCGTCGTTGTAGGATATGGTTCCGCTTATCGCTGGGGACACCACCACGCGGAGTGGGTGGAGGGAACCGACGGTCTGCGCCTTTACGGTATCTGCGACACGGATGAGGACGCTCGCAGGAAAGCGGAAAGGAACTTCGCCGGAAGGGTGAAGCTCTTTTCGGACTTAGAGGAGGTGCTGGAAGATGACGCCGTGGAGATGGTCATCCTGGTAACTCCGCACGACACTCACGCGCGGCTTGCAATAAAAGCCTTGAAGGCGGGGAGGCACGTGCTCACGGAAAAAGTGATGTGCTTGAATACGGCGGAAGCTGACGCAATGATTCGGGCCGCCTCGGAAAGCCGCAGAATGCTGACCGTCTTCCACAACCGAAGGTGGGACAGTGACTTCCTGACGGTGAAGAAAGCGGCGGGAAGCGGAATGCTCGGCGACATCTTTCTCGTCGAGTCCTGCGTCAGCGTGTACGAAAAGCCATTCGGATGGCGCGCCGTGAAGAAACACGGCGGGGGACAGCTCTACGACTGGGGCGCCCACCTTTTGGACCAGGCGATTCAGTTGATTCCGGCGCAGCCGGTGACGGTCTTTGCGGACATTCAGCGGCGAGTGTGGGATGTAGATGTGGATACTTTCGCCAAGGTGCTGGTGCGATTCGAGAACGGATGTATCTTCGAGGTGGACCTCGGCAACGTGCAGCGGATAAGCAAGCCTCGCTGGCGGGTCTTCGGTGAAAAGGGGACGCTCGTCAAGCAAGGCTTCGACCCGAAAGAGAAAGCGCGCGTAAAGACTTCTCCGAACGACATGCCCGCTGACATCGAGGTCGAGAGTGTCCCCGGCGATTGGGGCGCGGTCTATAAGAATGTCTCCGAGCATCTGAACGAAGGCGCCGACCTGATTGTGAGACCGGAGAACGTCAGGAAATCCATCGCGATCATAGAGGCGGCGTTCAAGTCCGCCGAATGCGGTCAATCGGTCTCGATTGCGAAAGAGTGAACGAGTGGGGGCTTAGTCGCTCCCTCGCCAAGATGCCGGGGGCAACAAGCAAGGCGACCCGGAAGACATTCTGCAATAAGCATGACGAATGCGCGCATCTGGTTTGCTCTATCGAAGGGGGCGGCCTCAACAATAGGGGTGGAATTACAACATCTTCTCGAATACGATGTAGCCCGAGTCGCTGCTGGCGATGTGCCATCCGACTTTCTTGTAGAAGCCGATTGCGCGCGCATTTGATACGATGACGCTCAATCCAGCTTTTCGCACACCGAGCTTCCTTCCATATTCCTCGAACAATCGGAAAAGCTCCACGGCCACGCCTTTTCCGCGAAAATGCGGATGGACCGCCACACACGCAAGGCCCGCAGTGTCAAAAGGGGAAAGTCCATCGGATTTATAGGCGTGCCCGGAAGAGCAACGGCTCTGGAAAAGAGATGTTATGGCAGCTTTGATTTGAGGCGTCCGCCGCCGGATTTTTCCTCGGAGATGGGAGTCGAAAAAGAGGGCCTTGACAATGGCAATGGTGAGAGCAAGCAAGTTGTCCCGATAGAACGTCCGGAGAAACTCCTCATAGTTGCGCGAGCCAGCGACGAGCGCGACGACCTTGCCAGATGAGGAACGCGCGACGAAAAATATGCTATCGGGACGTCCGTCGTAGTGGTTGTAATAGCGGGTCAGGACGCCCCTTCCTAATCCCGTGAGAAAAAAGTCCTGAAAGCAAAGGATGTGCAGGTCGGCGACTTCTTCTGCGAGGGAGCGAGTCATGGGAGAATAGTAGATTTCAGCATCATCGGGGGTTGTGGCCAAGCCGCCGAAGGTGGGTACGGGACGAGCTCTTATGTCGGAAGCTATCGCGGATTCGCGGCGTGGTTTGATGAATGCAAGAATATGTGTGCGAAGGAAGGGGAGCTTTTCGAGCAATAGGGCAGCGAGCCAGCTCATCGGGACGATGTTCCGGGCGAGGGGCGGCAGGAGCGTCAGGCGCCTCAGCGTGAAGGAACAGCCGGGAAAAAGCTGCTTTATCTCTCTGGCGCAAATTCCCCTAACGTGTGGGTTGCGGGGATTGTTGAAGCGGAGATCGTACCACAGAATCAGTCCACCCCGTTTGGTGACCCGCATCATCTCGGCGGCGACATCCCTTGTGAAATCGAGACTTAGGATTGAGCTAAACAATGTCGCTTGGAAAACGATGTCGAAGAAAGCGTCGGGCCAGGGCAGCTCAGCGGCGTTGCCGACACGCAGGTCTGCCTCGGGAAGCTTTTGGGCAGCTTCTGCGATCTGCTTTTCATCAATGTCTATGCCGTAAAGAAGCTCCGGGTTGGCGCCCCAGGACAGGAAATCCAGAAGCCAACCGCCCGCACCGCAACCCACATCGAGAATTCTTCGTCCGGAGAGAGAGACGACCTTTTCTCGCCACAGAAGTCTCAAGATGGAACGGTTCCGCTGGGTGTACATAAATAGGTTCGGAAGTCGCATCAACGAATAGAAATCCGCGGGGATTTCCCTTCTGCGCCTCTCGTTTTCAGCGAGGATACGTGTAATTTGCTCACCGAATTTCTTCGTCTGCATGGGCTCACCTGCTGGTTGACGTTTAGCGTTTACGTGTCGTTCTTTGCGCCTTTGCGGCTTTGCGAGAGGTGTCCTCCATCCCGTTCCTCACGCCAAGACGCTTAGACGCCAAGCGGGGCTTTCCCCAAAAGCTCTTGGTACAGAAGGAGCAGTTTTCTGCTCTCAGATTCCCAGTTATACTTTTTGGCGACAAGCTGTTTGCCTCTACGGCCCATGTTTTTCGCCTCTTCGGGATGTTCGATGAGGTAGATGATGGCATCCGCGACCTGAGGCACGTCGAGTGGGTCAACGACGAGGCCGCAGCCCTGCTCGTGGACAATCCTCCGCCAGAGGGGGAAATCGGAAGCGATTATTGGGACACCACATGCCATACATTCGAAGAGTTTGTTGGGCATAGCTTCGATGTGGTTCGGATAAGGGTGATAAAGGAGAAGCCCCGCCAGGGCGCCTGCGTAGTTGCGGTAAACCTCCCGCATGGGGATGAAGCCGCGATAGTCCACGATGGTTGACGTCTTAGATTCCAGCAATTGGCGACGAATGGCATCATCGTCAAATGGTCCCAATAGCCGAAGCTTCAAACGGTGGCGGCGGGAAACGAGGTTCACTGCCGCAAGCATTTCGAGCGCGCCGAGGATTTCTGAAATCAGGCCGCAATAGATGATAAAAGGGGCTTCCGGCGTCGAGGAAGAAGGAGAACTGCAGCCCCGGCGGATATAGGAGAGGATAGGGTAGTTGTGCAGGACGACGGAGCCGGGGAATCGCTTCTGAATACAATCGCTGGCGACGGCCACAGCGCTCATTGCGCTCGCAGCAAGGCGTTCCATTGGTTCGATGAAAGCTGCGAGGAAAGGTCGGATCCATCGAGGCAAATACGGCTTGCTGAGGATGTCTTTTGGTAAATCTTCGTGGGCATCGTAGATGACTTTCTTGCCGAGAAGTCGAAGGAGAAGGCCGACGGGGAGCAGCTCCGGGTCGTGGAAATGGTGGAAGTCGGCTTTCTGTTTGAGCGCGGCACGGAGAAGCTTCATGGCCGCGAGAACTCTGTGAAATCGAGAAGACGGTTGCGTGAGAGCTCGTATTCTAACATGATCCACGACGTCATCGTGGGGCGCCTGGCCAAACAGGACCACGTCGTAGCCCGCCCCGGCGAGACTCCGCGCCTCTTTGTGGAATATGCGGTCATCCATGGCACCGTGGACGGTCGAAAGGATAACTACTTTCACTCCCTTGCTCTTTTGTTTCACTATTATTCCTCCAAAGGGCGAAGACTCGTTTCGCCGGGACAAGGGATGCACCTTCGGCTTTCGCTCTTAGAATGATTTTCGCATACAGGTCCGCCCAATAGCGAGGAGCGGAAATGCTGCGGGCATGCCAGACAACGGTGGCGATGCCGCCCTTTTCTTTTTTCCTCGCGAATGAGCGCGCAGATTTGTTTCCAGGCTTTGTGAGCGTTGAGGCCAATCCTGCTCCGGCCGAAACGTTCTCCGTCCCAGAGAGAAGGGGAGCATTCCGGCTTATGGTGATCCGACAGGATGCGATCTTCCTCGTCCTTTGGCCAGGAGCTGGTCGTAGAGAAGCAGCAGCTTCTTGCTTTCCGATTCCCAATTATACTTTTTGGCGACAAGCTCCTTGCCTCTCCGGCCCATCTCCTTCGCTTCTTCGGGATGCTTCATGAGATACATGATGGCGTCGGCGATTTGAGGCACGTCGAGTGGGTCAACGACGAGGCCGCAGCCCTGCTCATAGACAATTCGGCGCCATAGAGGGAAATCGGAAGCGATTGTTGGGACGCCGCAGGCCATGTACTCGAACATTTTGATGGGCATAGACTCGAGGTGCTTGCGCAGAGGATGCAGAACGACGAGCCCAGCCAGCGCGCCGTGGTAGTGACGGTAAACTTCACTCATGGCCATGAATCCGCGATAGTCCACTATGCGCGTCGCGTCTAATTGGAGGGTTTGGTCACGGATAGCATCATCGTAGAATAGCCCTAACAGCCGGAGTTTGAGATGGTAGCGGCGGGAAAGGAGTTTCACTGCGGCTCTCATTTCCACGGCGCCCCGTGTTCTGGAGATGACACCGGAATAGAGAACAAAGGGGCTTTCAGCAAGCGCTGGAAGTGTGGGTCCCTGAGTGGGGAGGATATAGGATAGGATAGGGTAGTTGTGCAGGGCGACGGAGCCAGGAAACCGTCTTTGAATGGAATCTGTGGCGGTGACGACTCCGCTCATTGCGCGGGCCGCCAAACGCTCCATTGGGTCCGTGAGAGCCGCGAGGAAAGGACGCAGCCGCCGGGGCAGATATAGTTTGCTTAGGATGTCTTTTGGGAAATCCTCGTGCGCGTCGTATATGACCTTTTTGCCGAGCAGCCGAAGGAGAAGGCCGACGGGGAGCAGTTCGGGGTCGTGGAAATGGTGGATGTCGGCTTTCTCCTTGAGAATTGCGCGGATAAGCCTCAGGGAGGCAAACGTTCTCCGGAATCGAGAAGACGGACGAGAGAGAACTCGTATCCGGACGCCGTCCACGACCCTATCGTGGGGGGCATCGGCGAACAGCACAACCTCATACCCCGCCCGAGCGAGACTGCGCGCCTCCTTATGGAATATGCGGTCGTCCGCGGCGCGGTGAACGGTGGAAAAGATAACGACCTTCGCTGGTTTACTCCCTCGGTTCCTCACGATCCCTCCATAAAGCAAGAGCTTGCCTTGCCGGGACGATTAGTGCGCCGTCGTTTTTTGCGCGAACAATGATCTTTTCATAGAGGCCGCCCCAATAGCGAGGGGCCGAAAAGCTATGGGTGTGCCACAGGACGGTGATTACGCCGGCCCTTTGTTTTGCCTCGCCAATAAGGATGGAAACTCTCTTCCAGGCTTCGCCGGCCTCCAGGCCCATCCTTGCGCGGTCCAGGAGGGTGCCGTCCTGGATATTCAGTGGGAGGACGGTGAAAACCGAGGAGGCGAAAGGACGAAAAGGCGATTTTCTCGCCTGGGGCCAGCCGACCTCGAAGTTGGAACCGTATGTGGCGTCATAGATGAACCCGGCGTCGCGCAGGACGTTCCAGGAACGTCGCCCTTTGCCGTAGAGCCAGTGTGAGCGATGACCGAGCTGCTTCCGGCCGAGGATTTCGGACACGGTCTGGAATTCGCGGTGGGCGTCAACCACGTCGCGGTGGGCGTCAATGCCATGCACGCCAATTTCCCATCCTTCTTTCTCTAAGCGGCGAAGTCTCCTCCCCAGGTCTTCTATCCGGTAATGGGCGGCTCTGTGCTTTGGAGCATCGTGTCCGAGAGGCGTCGTGCCGGGATTTCGCGCTTCAGGAATGAAGTAGAGGGTTGACCGAACGTTGTGCCGCCTTTCGATGTCAAGCATAATGTCAAATGATTCTTCGATGGGGTCGAGAAGAAGACCCGATTTTACGAATGGGATCAGAGCCGCCGAGATGAGTCCGTGAATGTATTGCCTGAAGGAAATTCGGCCGCGAACAACTCTTGGAAAGTTTTCCACGAGGCATCGGAAGATGAAGCCCCACAGGGTCCGGGAATGCCAGGGGAGCTCCCGCACAGAGAGCAGATCAACGTCGTGAGTGAGGACGAGGATGTAAGGTGATTCCTTCGTCATAACTTCCCGATAGCTGTCAGGGCCATTCTTCCCGGAAGGGGAGCTTTGATGATTCGATTGAAAGGCTGCTGTCTGGCGCCGAAAGCTCGGAAAAACCGCTCCACATGCTGTAGGTTTGATCCTTCGAAGTCGAAACCCTTGCTCCGGTCCCTGGCAAAGCGCACCAGAGACCAGTACAAAAGGGTATTGGCGCCGCTGTTCCAAAGCTCCGGGTCTGCCCCCCCAGCAATGGTGTAAGCGTACCTGCGATCCCACACCAGCAATGCGGCAGCGTGCTTGCGCCCTTCCCGGTCAACGGCAGCAAAGCACTCGCCGGCCTTTCGTTTCCTGGCCTGACGAACGAGGGAGAAGAGAAGCTCTCGTGGGAATGGGGGTCTCATTCGCTGACGTGCGAACGTCTTATTGCAGAGGGCGAGGACGTCAGTGGGCTCAGCCCTCGAGATGGTGATTGATGCCCGCTCGGCCTTTCGAATATTCTTTCGGACGTTCCTGCGAACACCGGACCACAGGAGCTCGTCATCGGAAATATCGTCGAGGATGTATGTAAAAACGGTAGTTTGGCGGAAGCCCGCCCAGTAGAAGGGCAGCCAGTTCGGGAGGTTGTAATGGAAGCATTGGAAGAAAATAGGAATACGCCGGAGGCGGTCGGCGAGACTTTGCAACAGCTCCATCTCGTGAGAGAGGCGACTGGCATACCTTCCTTTCATCGGTTGGAGGACCGGCCCCCACGTCTGGCTCAGCTTGGGCATCCGGCAAACCTTAAATGGGCCGTAGCGGACGAAGTGGAGGGGGATGCCTGCGACCAGGCCTCCGCCCTTGAAACAGCCGAGTATCTTGAAGTTTGTGCCGCACGAAGCTTTTATCCACCAGCTCCGGCAGAAGAGGGAGCCCTGAGGAGAGCGATCTACAAGGTCGTCCCACAGCGGCATCTCGTCTTCGGTTATGTAGCGCACTTCGATCTTCATTACGCCCGCGCGACCTTCTTGAAAGTTTGAGCCGTCCTGTTCTCCAGAACCGAGTGATAAAGCTCGGAGGCGTGTGATACATAGGTATCCCACCGAAAAAGGGTCTGTATTCGTTTGCGGCCAGCTTTCCCCATAGAGCAGCGGAGATTTTCATTCTGGGCGAGGGTGAGAATCGAGGAGGCCAGCTTACACCGGTCGCCCACGGGAAGTAGAAACCCGGTTTTCCCATGAATGACCGCTTCCGGGATTCCGCCGACGGAAGTGGCGACGACAGGGAGTTCGCAAGCCATCGCCTCCAAGACGACGTTGGGGAGTCCTTCGCTATAAGAGGGCAACACGAGGACATCGCTTGCCTGCATCCGGAGGGCGACTTCCGCATTCGGTCTGGGGCCGCAGACGAGCACCGTCGAGCCCAGAGCGGCGAGATTGCCTGAGAGCGGCCCATCGCCTATCAGCACGAGAATAGACATTGGCAATTTTTCTGTGATATTGGTCCACGCTGCGCTGAGGTCAGTCACTCCCTTGTCGTGGGATAGATTCCCCACGAAAATGGTCACGAATGCTTGAAGAGGTATGCCCAGGCGCCTTCTGAGGGCGCCCTTGTCCGCTGCCGGAGTGAAGAGCTTTGTGTCCACGCTTTTGTAGAGAACGCTTATTTTCCGGGGGACTCGAGACATGGGCGCCATCTTTTCGGCAAGTGCTTTGCTGGTGGCCGCTGGTGCGTTGCAATTCTCGATGACGTATCGGGTCAGGAGGAAATTCGCTCTTGATTCCCGGGGATAGACGTTGACGTCGCTGCCCCTCGCGTGGCACACGCAAGGCAGACGGAAAGCCCTGGAAAGGAGGACGGCTGCCATTCCGCAGGGCAATAGGCCGTGGGCGTGGATCAGGTCAAAGGGCTGTTCTCGGGACCATGCTCGAAAGGAAGAGTACAAAGCGGGAAACATGGCAAAAGGCTCGAATTTGCGGTAGAAGGCCCCGGGAGGACGGGGATAGCGGGGATAGCGTACGTGGATTCCGTCCCATGTATCCGAGCGAGGAACCATTCCGAGTGCCCTCCATTTCGGTTTGCCCCATAAGGCTCGAGGCGAGTAAGGGAGAGGGGATAGCACACATACGTCGAACCCCGCGCCCTTGATGGCTAAGCATTCGCGATGAACGAAGATGCCCGCGGTGGGATCGCTTTTTCGAGGATACATTTCCGTAAGAACGAGAATTTTCACGCTGTCATTCGTCCCCCGCCACGCCGTCGGCGTGGTTGAACGCGAGCGCATCGTCCGCGGGTTCCTGGGCAGCTATCCCCTTCCGGAGGATAACCTGACTGAGAGCCAGAGTGAACCATATCGTTTTCTGCATGAGAGCTGTGCTGAATACCATTCGTACAACCACGGAGCCGAATAGTGCCCAGGCGACCATTTTTTCGAGGGAGCGTGGTTGCTGAGCAATGGCGCGCCCACAGTGCCATAGAATACCTACAACCACGATCAAGCCGACCACGCCCAGTTCGGCGAAGGCGCAGAGAAAGGTGTTGTGGGCGCCTATCTCCGCGTGAGCTCCGGCGAAATCGGGCATTGTTTCAATCACATCCGGGACGCTTCCCACGAATCCTCCCGCGCCGACGCCAAGAATCGGATAGCGGCTTCCGAGACGGATGCCCGCGCGCCAGATGTCCACGCGAGAGGACTTCGCTACGCGTGTGTGAAAGATGCTCTCCCAGCGATGCTCGAGGTTGGCCTCAGTGACACCGAGATGGGCGCTGAGGACTCTAATCGAGAACATGACCAGAGCGAGAGAAACCATCCATGCGACTGCGGCGGCGGATGCGGCTTTTTTATGGCCGAGGAGAACGAGGGGTATGCAGAAAACCGCGGCAAGCCAGACAGCTCGGCTCTGAGTCAAAACCAGCCCCAGAACAAGAACTGCGCCGGCTGCTATCGCGGACAGAAAAGCCCACGAACGCAACCGGGGCGCATAATACAATAGCAGGATAAGGCTGACGACTATGTCTCTGGCAAGGTGATTTGGGTTGCCTGTGGTGTACATCAATCGCGGTGCAAGCCCCCACCGAGGCAGAACAGCCGCGATCAAAATGCCGGCGAGCGTGCCGACGATAAAGGCCATGGAGACAGCCAGGAACTCCCGAGGGCTCCTCAACGACGCCCGTATCAGCACCCAGAAGAGGGCGAGTTGGCCCACGGTAAGTACGAGGAAAGGAACAGAGGCCTTTTGTTTTGCCCACAAAAAGGATAAGGCGGTCCAAACGGCGAAAGCAAACATCCAGTGGCTCTGCTTGTCGAAACGGAACATTCCTCGTCTCAACCGGGCGTTGATGAGGAAGGAAACGAAGGTTATTGCTCCGACAACCTTGGTGGGAGTGACCCATCCTCCGAGGAATGATCGCACTTCTTCGACCGGCACCAGAAAGACCATCAGGCACAACCCTATGAGCGGTTCCATGAAGATCACGATACCGACCATGGTTGCCGCGACGATGGCGATGCCTTTGAGGATCAACGCTTCTCCGAGGAAAAAAGCCCACAGCGCAGCGGTGATGGCGAAAAAAGCCACCGCCCCGGCAATAAGTATCACTCCGGGTCTGTGCTCGATATCTGTCTCCGAGAACTCGTAGCCGGTCACGGGTTTTTCCTCGGCAAGAGTCTCCTCGCGACAACTTGTTTTACCTCCCGCATCGCTTCAGGAGGGGAGGCCGCTATCAACAGAGTGCCCGCGAGAGCATAGTTTTCGTCAAGTATGCCCCGCATTCAGCAAGCATCGCGCCGGTTGAGAAACGGGGCCGATAGGCTTAGTGCTGCGCTCCCGATGACCGCTGCCCGCCAGCTACAAAAATCTTATCACACCGCGCGCGGCACAACAAGTGCGTAAAAGGCTCATTGAGATTGACTTTGTTGCCTTGACAATCGGTGCGGCCGTATTTGCGTGGCATATTTCGGATGAATCCTTTCGTCGAGAAGCCCCGCCTCGGCGGGGCTGAAGCCGGCTGTCACGAGAAGACTCTCGTATCCGATACCACCGACTAAAGCCGGTGGCTAACTGGGGCGGCCGCCGAGGGAAGGTGAAAAGGAGGCGGTGGCCCTTTCCGTTCTATGATAAAGGAACAGAGGGCACGGATCCACGGCGTCAACGTAGGCCGGGAGGGGTTCAAAACGAGGCGTCGAGGCAAGCAAAGGACGAAGAAAGCTTCACGCAAAGACGCCAAGACGCAAAGGAGGGGCCAGGTGATTATGTCACCCTTACAGGGCTCATCGTTCTCCAGTCCGCCCTTACAGGGCGACCCGAAATCGCCGCCTAAGCCCTGAAAGGGCGCGATATTCAAGCCCAGGGCAACGCCCTGGGGATAGCGCGTGATGAAATCGCAAAGCCCTGAAGGGGCGTGATAAGTCGCTGGCAAATGTGGAGTTCGTTCCAAGGACACGAGAGGGGACCTCTGTGCCACGGAGACACGGCGACACCCTTGACAATCGCGGCGTTGAAACCGGCCGCCGGGATACAGTAAGATTGGGAGAGACGAACAAGGAGAAAAGTCTCCGCGGTGAAGAAGGATATGGAAAGCAATGAAAAGTGTTGGCAAAACGATGGGCATGCTACTGGCGATGGCGGCGATAATCGCCGTGGTGGCGGCGGTGTTGTTCTGGCGGGGCCGAGAGAGAGAGACAGATGACGTTGGCATCCTGTCTGGGCGTCGAGCCGGTGGTGGGAAGGCGGGCAACCTAATCATCGTCTCTCCGCATCAGGAAGGAATCCAGGTGGAGTTCGAAAGAGCTTTCTCGCAGTGGCACAAGCGAAAGTACCCCGCCGCCGGCGGGGTTGGGATAGATTGGATTGACTTTGGCGGAACGACGAAGGACGAGCAGTATGTCAGGTCAAGCTTCAAGGAGCGGCCGAAAGGGGGAGATTTCGATATATTCTTCGGTGGGGGCAGCGACCCCTATCTCGACTTTGCGAAGCTGCGGATAAGTTTGCCGTTCAAGCTGCCGGAGGCGCAGCTTTCGCAGTTGCCGAAGGAGGTGGGAGGCATACCTCTCTACGACTACTCGTACAACTGGTACGGGACGAGTTTGACCGCGTTCGGGATTCTCTACAACAAGGCGGTACTGAAAAGGCTGAGGTTGCCGGCGCCGATGGCGTGGGACGACCTTGCCGATCCGAAGTTCTTCGGGTTGCTGAGCCTGGCGGACCCGCGATACAGCGGGAGCATCGGGATGATGTTCGAGATCATCCTTCAGGCGTACGGGTGGGAGAAAGGTTTTGACTTGATTATCCGAATGGGCGCCAACGCCCCCGGCTTTGTTCCTAACTCGAGCCAGGCCGCGAGAATGGTCACGCTCGGAGAAGCGGCTTGCGGATTGGCGATTGACTTTTACGCCTGGGCGGAAATTGCAGAAGGCGGCAGGGATAACATGGGGTTCGTGATGCCGAGCGGGCTGACCGTTATGAACCCCGATTGCATCGCCATATTAAAAGGGGCGCCCCATGTCGAGCTTGCCAGGAGGTTCGTGACATTCGTCATGTCGGAGGAGGGTCAGAGGTTATGGGTCTTGCCCCGCGGAACGCGGGGCGGGCCGAGGAAGCACGCCCTGAGAAGGATGGCTGTTCTTCCTTCGGTCTATCAGAAGCATAAGGGCGAGACGCTCGTCGCGGGGAGCCCCTTCGCGATAAAAATGGGGATGAAATATGACCAGCAAAAGAGTGCCGCCAGAAGGAACCTTGTCAACGCTTTGATCGGGGCGGTGGTGATTGATACCCACGACGAGCTCAAGAAAGCGTACAAGGCGCTCATTGACGCAGGGATGCCGCAAAGACATCTCCGGGCGCTCACGCGTCTTCCCATCACGGAGAAGGACGCGCTGGAAATGGCCGCAACCAGGTGGCGAGACGCAGCGCAACGAGCCAGAATCATAGCGGAATGGACCGCGTTTTCTCGGAGAAAAATGGAACGGCTAATCGAGGAATTGAGGTGATTGTGGGGCAGGGGTCAGGGATCGGGGGTCGGGGGCCGGAACTCCGAACCCTAAACCTTAAAGCCTGATCCCTGATCCCCGAAACCTGAACCCTGAAGCCCGAACCCTTGCGGACGGTGGAGCTATGCGGGTCGCACTGGAAAACGTAACGAAGAAGTATGGCGATGTGGTGGCTGTTGAAGGAGCATCCTTCGAGATCGAGGATGGAGAGTTGTTCTTTCTTCTGGGGCCGTCCGGCTGCGGGAAGACCACTCTCCTGCGGCTAATCGCAGGATTTATTTCGCCTGATGGAGGCAGAATCGTATTCGGAGAGAGGTTCATGAACGACGTGCCGCCAAACCGTCGCAACACGGGGATGGTCTTTCAGAATTACGCGCTGTGGCCGCATATGACGGTCAGGAGAAATGTTGAATATGGGCTCCGTGTGCGGAAGGTTGCCGCGGCGGAACGCGCAAGGAAGCTTGGCAGGGCTCTTTCACAGGTCAGGGACGCGCTTCGCATGCGAAAGGTTCCAGCAGAGCAGCGCCGAAGGAAGCTGGGCGAGGTTCTTTCACTGGTGAGGTATGCTCTTCGGGCGCGGGAGATTTCGTCGCAGGAACGGCGGAGAAAAGTTAACGAGGTTCTTTCTCTGGTGAGGATGGGCGGCTTCGGCGAGAGGTACCCGAACGAGCTGTCGGGCGGGCAGCAGCAGCGGGTAGCTCTGGCGAGGGTGTTGGTTGTGGGCCCGGATGTCCTCCTTCTTGACGAGCCGCTGAGCAACCTTGACGCCAGGCTCAGAATCGAGATGAGAGATGAGATTAAGCGAATTCACAAGGAGACGGGGATCACTTTCCTCTACGTCACACACGACCAGAAAGAAGCGCTCAGCATGGCTGACAGGATCGCTTTGATGAACGATGGAAAAATCGAGCAGATTGGAACGCCGAGGGAAATCTACTCGCTCCCGAAAAGCAGATTCGCGGCGACTTTCCTCGGAAGGATGAACCCGATCCCCGGGAGGGTCGTAAGCGTGATGCCCGAAAGAGAGGTTGTCGTGAGGACAGCCGTCGGAGAAATAAGGGCGGTCAAGCCGGTTGCGGAATTCTCGCCCGGGGAGGATGTGGAATGCCTTATAAGGCCGGAAGCGATGCGAATCGTCGCTGAACAATCGGCTCTTGCCGGCGAAGCCAATCTCCTGAAGGGAACGGTCGTGGAGCATGCTTATCTGGGAGAGATTGACGAATTCCTGATCGAGCTTGTGGACGGCTCGAGAATCAGGGTCTATGTTGCGCCATCGGCAGCGCAATGGGTCGAGCGGGCGAAGGACGTAGGCGTGGCCTTCGATGCGAAGGACGTGCTTCTATCCAAGCCTTCGAACGGAACCTGAGGACAGGATGAACGGGATTGAGAGGCCCGGTCTATCTTGTTATCGCGCGAAACAAGATTCTATCTGATCTCGAACTGTGAGAAGGAATAATGCCGGGACGTCTCGGGGAACAAAAACTATCGCAGTCGGCTTTACTGGGGCTTTTCGCCCTGGGGATGTTCTTCTTTGGGTTTATGGTTTACCCTGTCCTGCGAGTGGTCGTGGGAGCGGTCAGGCCGGAGGGGAAGTTCACGCTGGCTTTCTTTGCGGTGGTTTTTCACAACCCGCTCCTGAGGGAGAGCATCAACAACAGCTTCAGGCTCAGCATCACGACGACGCTGATAACGCTCGCGGTTTCGCTGCCGCTGGCGTACGTGTTGACTCGGGTGCGTTTTGCCGGAAAGCGCTGGCTGAGCTCTCTGGTTTTGGTTCCGATAGTTATGCCGCCGTTTGTGGGAGCTATCGGCATGAGGCAGTTGTTGGCGAGATTCGGGTCGGTCAACCTGCTATTGATGCACTGCGGCGTGATAGACCGCCCGATAACATGGCTGACTTCTGGGTTTGCCGGGGTAGTTGTTCTGCAAGTGCTCCACCTTTATCCGATCATGTATCTGAATCTATCGTCGGCACTGGCGAACATTGACCCCTCTCTCGAGGAAGCCGCTCACAACCTGGGCGCCGGGGGCTGGCGGCGATTCCGGAGCGTGACGCTGCCATTGATGATGCCGGGGCTTTTCGCCGGAAGCTCCATCGTTTTCATATGGGCTTTTACGGACCTGGGAACCCCTTTGATTTTTGGGTATCAGAAGCTCGTTCCTATTCAGATTTTCAACAAGATCTCGGAAGGCTCGGTTGACCCGACGGGATATGCCCTCGTGGTGCTGGTGCTGATGCTGACCCTGGCGACCTTTCTGGTGTCGAAGAGGGTTTTCTCCACCGGCCGGTACGAGATGATGCCCAGGGGACACGGCTCCAAGGAGGAGAGAAGAGCGGGAGCACTGGGGACTGTGATAGCGCACGTCTGCATCGGTCTTCTCGTGGTGGTGGCTCTGCTGCCCCACATCTCGGTCGTGCTCAGGTCGGTCGCGGACCGATGGTTTATGACCGTTCTGCCGGAGAAGTTGACCGGCGAGTACTTCGCCAAACTGGCGACACATCCGTTGACCGCCTCGAGCATTGGAAACAGTTTGTTCTACGCATCGGCGAGTTCGCTCCTCGATATAGCGCTAGGAATCGCAATAGCCTATTTCTTGGTGAGAAAAAGCATACGCGGCAGGAGTCTTCTGGACGCGATGGCGATGCTGCCGCTGGCGCTGCCGGGTCTGGTGCTGGCGTTCGGTTACGTAGTGGCGTTTCCGAGGCGAAGTCTTCTGGACCCGTTCGTGAATCCGGTTCCTCTTCTAATCATTGCGTATGCCGTTCGGCGCCTGCCGTTCATCGTGCGAGCGGCGTATGCCGGCTTTCAGCAGGTCAGTCCGGCGTTCGAGGAGGCGTCTTTCAACCTGGGCGCCGGCTGGATGCAGACGATGCGGAGAATCACGGCGCCGCTGATTTCGGCGAATCTTATCGCGGGCGGGCTGATGTGCTTTGCTTTTGCCATGCTGGAGGTCAGCGCCAGTCTGGTGCTGGCTTTGAAACACCGGTTCTTCCCCATAACCAAGAGCATCTATTTTCTGTTTAATCGCATCGGGGACGGCCCGAGCATGGCCAGCGCTCTGGGCGTAATCGGCATGGTGTTGCTGGCGGCAAGCATCCTCGTGTCGGCGCGCCTTATGGGGAAAAGGATGGGAGCGCTGTTCCGAATGTGATACATATTGTCTATGATGTTTTCAATCCGGCGGCGAATTTCGGGTGCGGAGTTTATGGCGTAGGGCTTTCCGGTTGAGGGTCGGCTGCTGAGTTCCTGGCGCTTGGCGGAGGCCGGCAGCCATGAGAGCGAAAAGAAAAGACTTGATTCGCGGAGAGAGGAAAGCGATTCGATGCACTGGACTGATGAAGTCGCGGAGAGGCTTATCGAGAGTGGCCGAGAAATTGTCATCTGCACGGGGATAACTCCGTCAGGAGATATTCACATCGGCAATCTTCGCGAGATGATAACGGCGGATGCGGTCTATCGGGCGCTTGTGGAGAGGGGGAAGAGCTCGCGGTTTTATTACATTGCCGATACGGCGGACCCGCTGAGGAGGGTATATCCTTTTCTTGATGCGTCGTACGAGGAGCACGTGGGCAAGCCGCTGTGCGATGTTCCGTGCCCGTGTGGTCGCCATCCGAACTACGCGGAGCACTTCCTCGAGCCGTTTCTGAAATCGCTGCGGGAACTCGAGATCTCTGCGGAGGCGCTGCGGGCGGACGAGCTGTATCGGGAGGGAAAATACGTTCAGACCATCATCACGGCGCTGGAAAAGCGGGACCAGATCGCGCGAATCATAGACGAGGAGACCGGCAAGAACACTCCCCCGGAATGGTCGCCTTTTGTGCCTCGCTGCAATCGGTGCGGGCGAATAACTTCGACGGTCGTGAAAGGCTTCGACGCAAAAGCGGCGCTCGTTGACTACGAGTGCGATTGCGGCGACAGGGGAAGCGCATCGATGGCGGGGGGCGGGAAACTGGTGTGGCGTGTTGATTGGCCGGCTCGCTGGAGCATTCTGAAAGTAACCTATGAGCCTTTTGGGAAGGACCACGCCTCCCGCGGCGGCTCCTTTGCGACAGGAAGGAGGATTTCCGAGGAAGTGTTCGGATTCACCACGCCGGACGCTGTCATTTACGAGTGGCTCAGCCTGAAGGGGATGGGGGACATGTCGTCCAGCAAGGGAAATGTCGTGAGCATAAGCCAGATGCTGGAGGTCGTGCCGCCGGACATCCTGCGTTACCTGATCCTCCGGAGACCGCCGAGGAAGTCAATCGTCCTCGACACGGGACAACCCATGCTGCGGCTGATAGATGAATACGACCAAGCCGGGGCGAAAGTGGAAAGCAGGAGGGCGTATGAGCTTTCGGCAATCACGAAAAAGCCGCCGACCGGCGTTCCCTATCGTCACCTTGTGAACGTGGTTCAGATGGCTCGCGACGACCCGGAGGAGATTCTGGCCGCTCTGAAGAGAAGCGGCTATGACGTAACACATAAGGAGGAACTTCTCAACCGGGCGGGCTATGCCAGGCGATGGCTCGACAGGTTCGCGCCCGAACAGGCGAAGTTCGAGCTTCAGGAGACTCTGCCGAAAGAGGCGAGGAATCTGTCCGAGGAACAGAGGAAGGCCCTCGCCGCGCTATCGGAAAAGCTATCGGAAGGGATGTCGGGGGATGAAATTCACCAGTTATTGTATGCCCTCAAGGATGAGTTCGGGCTTGAGCCGAGAGAGGTGTTTGAGGCGATTTACGTTGTTTTGCTCGGGAAACGGAGGGGGCCGCGAGCGGGATGGTTTCTGTCCGCTCTGGAGACGGAGTTCTTGAAGAAAAGGTTCCGCGAAGCAAGCGGTTGATCAGTTCAGTGGCATGGGCATCTCGCCCATGATGCTTCCCCGAATCGCATAGCTGGGTCGGGTGCGGGTGCGTTTGAGTGGTTGAGCCCGGATGCTCACCATTAGGCTTCGGCACCTCCCCGTGCGCATGGCATTTCACTGGTACGGTCGCGCCGGGCTTCAGCCGGCGTCCCGCCGCCAGACACGGGCTTCAGTCCGTGGGAGCATCGCCATGCAGGTTTCTGTCTCAGCAGGCTTCAGCCTGGCTTCTCGATCAGAGGATTCATCCATGATCCCCTCATACGCAGCCGCACCCGGAGGAATTGGCTTGATCGCAGGAGGTGAATCCAATACCGTAATCGCGGAGACTCATGAAAAAGAAAAGCCCGTGTCCGTTCATAAACTTCTTGGAGATTGAGGAAGTTGAGAGGAAAGATGGGACCGCCCGGTTGGTCATGCCTTACCGTGATGAACTGAGGAATCCCACCGGTTACGTTCACGGTGGGGCGATCGCTACCCTGATGGATGCGGCGATGGCGGTGGCTTTGGTCTCTCTCCTCGGACACGGGGAGTTCGCCACAGCGAAAATGGAGATAAGATTCAGGTCGCCGACAAAAGGCAAAACCCTGATTGGCGAATCAAAAATCGAATCCAACCGGGGCAGCTTCTACTTCGGCAAGGCGACGGTCCGGGAAGAGGGAGGCAAGGTTGTCGCGGAGGCTCAGGCCTCCTTTTCGGCGCCGCAGCAAGGATGAAGAAGAAACGGCCGGCAGCTCCCTGGTTCTTTGAAGCGCCGGCCGCTTGCATTTACGTCTGTGTGCGGACCGCGTCGTGGAGGCGGGGTCACGCTTTCATGTCAATGACTTCGACTTTCAGCTTGTCCACATCAATGCGTCCGACACCGAGCTCGGCCGCATAGCGAAACTGCGTGATGTCTTTCGGCTTATACGACCTGTTATTCCATCTGGCTATGCCGAGTGTGTAGGCATCCACTGCCAGTTGGTCTTTGCCGGCGATGAGCATGTTGAGGTTGCGAGTGGCTTTCGGATTGCGGTTGTTAGGGCCTCCGTAGAGGGTTATGCGAGTGGCATCCACAATGACAAGAGCGGGCTTGATGCTCGATGATATCTCGGCGATGCACTCCCCAAGACCATTCCGGTGGAAGTAGCCGCGGTCAAATATGACTCCCATCCAGTTCTTCAGTCCGAAGGTCACTACGGTTGAGCCGTGGGTTTTTGCATTGGGGATGTTGATAATCACGTCGGCGTCGAGAATGTCTTTGGAAACGAGAATCGGCTCCTTGATTACCTTGGCACGCGGAATCTCGACCTTCCTGTAGAACTCCTTCTTGTCAATCTTCAGAACCTTGATGCCTTGGACCTTGTCCAAAGCGGGCTTGACTCCGGAGATTTCAAAGGCTCCCTTGCGAAGTGGATTGTCGAGGGCGATGCACTCTTTGGGGCCAGCACTCACGACCAGCTCGGCGACGGTTTTGGCGACCTCCGGGTGGGTGTTTCCCGATTGCGTCGGCGGAAGTGCCCAGGTCATGTTCGGCTTGAGGACGACCTTCGACCCTTTTTTCACCAGCGCGCCGATTCCGCCGAAACGGTCAATGACCTTGCGAGTCATTTCCGCGGGCGAACCGTTTTTGACCACGAAGATGTCCGGAATGCTGCCTGCGGAAGCTGGCGCCGCCTCCGCCGCCATGCGCAGCGCGGACGGCATTGCCACGGAACCGACGGCGACTCCGGCACATCTTCCGATGAACTCTCTGCGACTTATCTTTCTTTTCATACGCCCTCCTTTGCGGCTAACGCTGAATGTACGTTTGACTTCGTTCAATGGCCAAAACTTGTAACGCTCAGCCTCGGCCAGAAGTTTAACATAGGTACCTCACGGCATTTCCGTCTTGATGCCCGTACTCGCATGGGAGCTCCATCATTATCCGCCAGCGTGGTCGCCCTGTTCCGGGAATTGTGCAACAGGGCTTCTATTTTGGCGGAAAGCAGCACGGCATGACAGCGGTTGAGAACCGTCAGTTTGCCATGAGCGATTTGAGTTCGGCCCTCAGAAGACGCAGATGATCTCGTTCCTCAGCCAGCACTCTATTGAACGTCTGACGAATATGCTCGGCCTTTGCAGCGTTTGCCGCCGATTCGTAGAAAAGGATCGAGCCTTTCTCGACCCTGATTCCGAAACGGATCGCCTGCGCAAGGCTAAACAGGGAGGCTATCGCTGAATCCCTTTCTTCTGCGCGAGGAAAAACTCCAGCCTCGGTCAAGGACTGCACGTTCCGCGGGGAGATTCTACTCAAATAGAGTTCTCCGGTCAGGTCAATGCCCATATCTCTCCCCATACGTTGGAAGACGATCTTATGCTCGATTTCTTGGTCCGCAAGGCGGGTCAGCGTGTCCCGGAGGCGCCTGGAGTCCGCCTTGGCGCTGGCTGCTCTATATAACTGGTTTCCGTCTTCCTCCAGGCGGATAGCTATGCTCAGAACTTCGCCAATGCTTATGTTTGACACATCAAGAGCCATAGGGCTTCTCGGGTTTCGGGTAATTTTGGCATTGGATATAATATGGTCTTCCTACTTCTCTTCGATAACAACGGGAAGAACCTCGCCGCAGTTCCCGCACCGATTTCCCTTCAACCGAAGGGAACGAATCGTATAACCGCTTCTGGCGATGACGACTTGTCCGCAGTGCGGGCAGATGGAGTCCTCGTCTCCCTCGCCGGGGAGGTTGCCCGCGAAGACGTATCGCAGCCCTTGCTCTCGCCCTATTGCTGCGGCTCTGCGGATGGTTTGTCTGGGGGTGGGCGGGGTGGAGTGATCCTGGTAGTTGGGATAAAACCGCGAGACGTGCCAGGGGATGTCAGGCGAAATGTCAGCGATGAAGCCCGCAATCTGGTTCAACTCCCCTTCAGAATCGTTCAGGTCGGGCACGACGAGAGTTGTGACCTCCAGATGCATCCCCGCTTCGTACATAAGCCGAATCGTCTCCAGCACGGGCCGTAAGCGGGCAGAGCATACCTTACGGTAGAACTCCTCGGAAAAGGATTTCAGATCCACATTCGCCGCGTCAATGACGCCCTTCATTTTCTCGATTGCTTCCGGGGTCTGGTAGCCGTTCGTCACGAATATGTTCTTGAGGGCTTTTCGGTGGGCGAGAATAGCTATGTCGTAGGCATACTCAAAGAATATGGTCGGCTCGGTGTAGGTGTAGGCGATGGAGGAACATCCCGAGCGAGAGGCTTCTTCTACTGCCGTTTCCGGAGAAAGAGGACTGCCGGGAAGGCTGTCGCCTTCGTCCTGATATTGGGAGATCTCCCAGTTCTGACAAAAGGAGCAACGAAAATTGCACCCCATAGTTGCTATGGAATAAGCGAAGGTGCCGGGGAGAAAATGGAAGAGGGGCTTCTTTTCGATGGGGTCAACGTGCCGAGCAATGACCTTGCCGTAAGTGAGGGTATAAAGGATTCCACCGAGGTTTACGCGGACGTTGCAGAACCCCCGCTTGCCATCGCCTATGACACAACGGTGGCTGCATAGGACGCAGGCCGTCTTGCCATCGTCTCGCTTCCTGTAAAGCGTCGCTTCCTTCATGGCTTCGTCCGTGATGCTGGAGACAGATTCTACAACTGCGTCCGGCCGCCGGGATGCCGTGTTGGATGACCACCGGTGAGCAAATAACCGGTCGCAAGTTTGCGCTCCGGACGAGCCTATGTCAACGCCAAACCCGATGGGCGCCGTATGGCCTCAGTCTTGGGCGGATGCCCCGCCGAGACTGAGGGATTACCTTTTCACGTAATGCCTCAGTTAGCGGCGGCTGAGGTTCCGATCTCATAGAACGCAGTGTAGCCCTTGGGCCGGTGGCATCCTGCCCCCGCCGAGGGCGAGACGCCCTCGGGACTGCCGCCCCGCCATGGCGGGGTGTCCTTCTCACCTTATTCTCTGCGCCTTTGCGCCTTTGCGTTAATCTGGTCTTCCCTTCTTCCCTCCTGCGCCTCGGCCGGCTATCCGCCCGTAAGTGAGGGATTACCTTTTCACGCTCTTTTTCGTTGACAGCCTCCCTATCCAAACGTTATATCCCAGGCAGAGAAGGTCGCTTTTTGGCTTCTCGTTCTCGGAGCTGGCAAGTTCCGGTCAAATGCCGGCATGGCCCAAATCGGCCTCCCACGGAAAGCCAAAACGAAGTTGAAAGGCTAAAACGGTTAGCCCAGAATAGCTCGAACTGTTAACTCAACCTAAGGTTAGAAAGGAGGCACACGCTATGGTCACAAAAAGCCACTTTCCCAAGAACCTTCCGAGGTTTACAGGCTTCGTAACACTTTTCCTCTCTGCTCTCGTTCTATTGTCAGGATGTGACGACAAACTTGGGAAGCTCAAGGGAAAATGGGATGTGATTGAGCGAATACTCAAGTCAGCTCAGGCAGAATCCGACCATCTCCAGGAGAAGATTGCCAAGCTGCGTGAGTGGGAAAAGGAGGACCCTCCTCCGAGAAACGCCATACAGAAGCTCACCACAGAGATCGACAGCGAACAGAAGCTTCTCAATGGAAAGAGAGATCAGGTGCTCGCGCAACTTCCCGAGCTGACCAAAGAAATCAAGGAGTTAGATGACACCGAATTGGTCCAAGTTCTGGAATATATCCGCAAATGGATACCGTTGCTGGAGAGCTGGCTTGGTGTCAAGATGGGAAAGCTGAAGGAAGCGGACAGTAAGGTTAGCGCGGGCGTGGAGGAGAAACTCAACAACGTCTCGGCGGTTGTAGATCAAGAAATAGCTATGATTCAGCAGCTCGCCGAGCTCGGACCGGGCCCTGAGAAGGGTGTGTTACTCACTGAGCTCGCAGGCCTTATCGCTGACGCCTCGGCCATCTCCCTGCACGAGGAGTTGAAGCTTGTCGGCGAAATGGCCGAGCTGTTCGCGCACATTGGGCCTTTGCCCGTCGTTGCCGGAAGTCTCATCGAGGAGATTTCCTTCGTTATAGAGGAGGGTCTGCCGGAGGGGTTTGAGCATCTTGACAACGGCCTCCTCGAGGCAGGTTCCGAGCTTATACTACAGCTTCCAGGGGGTTGGGTGCTGACAGCTCCCGCGGACATCGCCTCGGACAACCTCGATTTGGAGGTCACGGGAAACGAGCCCGGCAGCGGAATCATAAAAATGCTCCTGGTTTCTGAGGGCGTTCCTGGAACACCCAATGATGCCATTAACATAACCTTCAACGGCATCATGGTGTGTGATAAGACCGGCCTCGCCACTGCCACTCTCTCTGTCATACCGGGCCGGACTTCCAAGCAGGACTTTTGCGTGCTTCCGGAGCAGCAGGTCAGAAGCATCGGCAAGAGCGACAATGCCGTCACCTTGAGCTGGGATTCATTCGGCTCACGTCTCTACACCGTGCAGTGGGCCTCTGATCTTTTGGACGGCACATGGGTGGACATTCCCGGCGGGCCCACGACCGATAGAAGCTGGGCAGGTGAGGACACTACCGGCGTCAGCGAGCGCTACTACCGGGTCACGGCCCCGTAGCTCATGCCGCCGCGCGACTGCCAAACTCTGTGTCCCCTCCGGGCGGAGCTCAGCCGGTCCTCTCGGTCAAGGGGTTCATCCTGCGCTGTTTAGGCGAGGATAACTGCGCATGACAGAAAGGGTCCCCAACCTGGCTGTCTCGCGGCTGCGAGGGAGTGCGGCCAACACAAGTCTCTTGAGACCCCTTGAGATCGTACTCTCTTTGATGGCCCTGCTCGCGCCCGCGTTCCCGGCCGAGCTTTTCAAGCCCACGCCGATCATGGTGCATCCCCCTGACGACGTCAAGCTGCGCCCCATTTCCAGATACGCCGCCGATTCTCCTTTCGGCTTCCACCCCGCAAAAGTCAGAGGGCCCTCCGACGCCTACCTTCTTGCCCGAGACCTCGGTGTCTCCTGGGGGCGCGACGGCTTCTACGTCATGTGGGTTCTCGTCCAGAAAAACCCTAAAAGCCGGGATTACAACTGGCGTGGATACGACAACTTTTTCCGCAGCGTCCCAAAAGGCTTCTGCCTTCTCAAAAACATCCAGCCCCTTCACGAAGGCGCGCTTCGCGTCAACATACCTGCGCTTCTCAACCCGAGCACCAAGTCGGGCACTCCCGCGCTCCGACAGCCGCGCCCTGCCGCCCGATTGGCGCCGCAGCCCAAGCCCCGCATGTCAGATTTCATGCGCCCGATGTCCTACCTGCCACGCGAGGAATTGATGGACGACTACATCGGCTGGGTCAAAGCCACCGTCGAGCGATACGATGGCGACGGTAAAGACGACATGCCCGGCCTCGTCACCCCTTGCAAGTACTGGCAGGTCGGCAACGAGCCACCGCCATTTCTCAGAGATTACCCGCAACTCCTCCGGCTCACCTGCGACGCCATCAAGGCTGCCGACCCCGATGCAAAAGTTCTCATCGCCGGTTGCCCGGGCATGCCCCACGGCTACATGCAGCATTTTCGCAAAGTCTATCTCCCCATCCTCCGCGCCCTCGACGGCAAGGGCTTCGACATTTTCGATTTCCATTGGTACGGCAACGCAAAAGGTGATTACGACATCCGACACGTCCTCTCCGGCATCCGCCAATGCCTCAGTGAAACCGGATTCGCCGACGTCCCCATCTGGATAACCGAAATGGGCTCCTACTCCGGCCATCCTCGCGGCTTCGGCCCGCAGACCGAGGGCGACCAAGCAGCCGACCTTTTCAAACGCTACATCTTCTCCACAGCTCACGGCGTCGAAAAAATCTTCTGGGCATGGAACATCGTCGAGGGATTCGGCGATCCCTTGGACAACGACTACTTCGACCACACCGGCTTAATCTACGATGGGCGAGGTATCGGCGACCCCGGCGCCGCCAGCCGCAAAAAAGCCTACTTCACCTACCGCTTCATGACGCAAAAGCTCGACGGCGTGGATTGGCGACACATCCAGATAATCTCAGATGGAGAGGATAACATCTTCTGCTATCGCCTGAGAAAACGCGACAGCGGGCGAATTCTTTATGCCATCTGGTGGGACTGGTTCAGAGGGAGCGGTGGTGCAAAGGAGGGCAAAATCGCGCGAATCCCCGAGAGGAAGTCCTTCCTCGCCACAGAAGTCGTCCCCGACAAAAAACACCAATTCCGCTCCTTTCCCGTCCACCCCAGACACGGTCTCCTCTCCGTCCCCCTCGGCAAATCTCCGGTCGTGCTCGAAGCATCATGCGCAGAACTGCGCGGCGCAACAGAACCCCAATAATCCGGATTCAGGGGAATGAGAACGACCGGGGTCAAGTAGCCACAGTAAGGCGCCGGCTGCCGACCAGGAATGTGCGCGAGGAGCCTTGCATCATAGTGCGAGTGGCATCCATTTAGGATGTGTGCGATTGCTGCATCCTCAACTCGTAGCACGCGCGGGCCAGCTCGACAAGCTCGTCATAGCCCCAGGTCCCTCGATCCGTGAGCCGGCGCGAAAGGTCCGAGGGGATTGCTTCAAGGCCCAGGTGAGCGCCGCTGATGGCGCCTGCCATGGCGGCTGTTGTATCCACATCGCCGCCGACGGCAATCGCGGCACAGATGGTCTCCCAGTAATCATCGGGCGATCTCAGGAATGAATATAGGCTCCACAACACACTGCTCGTGACAAAGGGCGAGATGCCTTGCCAACCGTTCGCATAGTCGGGATTCCCCGCTTTGGAGATGAAGCTCACCGCTCGTTCCGGAGTCAAAGGCACCCATTCAGCCAGTTGTCGAATAGCAGAGGCAACCGAGTGCTCGATCCTCCCCGCCCACTCGCTGAGCTGCGAAAGGAACGGCTTCACATCTATTGGCTTGCTGTGAAGCGCCAGCGCCACGGCCCCGGCAATCGCCACCGCGCCAGCGGAGCATCGCTTGTCCTGATGAGTAATTCGACCTTGATCGCGCGCCACGCGAATCAGCTCCTCCGGCTCGTCAAAGAAGATCAATCCCACGGGTCCTGCACGCATGGCGGTGCCGTTACCCGCTCGCCCGGGAGGCGCTCCCGCCTGCTCCCAGGGCACCCCGTCCGCGAGACGCCTCGCCGCCTCGTCAGTTGCGATACCGCGACCAACAATTCGGTTTTCCCGAAAGATGGCAGCGATGCGGCGAGCATAATCCTCCGGGTCGAAATTCTTGCACGCCGCGTAACTCTGAAGGAGCTCGCGCGCCAATTGCGAGTCGTCCGTGTATTGCCCGAATGGAATCCCCCTTCGCCCTTTTTCTCCCGCGCGGCCTCCCTTGAGTATCTCTGCGACATACTGCTGACAGGTTTCAGGAGAAGCTCCTTCAACCGGAAAGCCGAGTGCATCCCCCAAACATTGCGCAATCAGGCAGCCACTGAATTGTTCTTCACGCGGTACAACCATTTCCACTCTCCCCTTTTCTCCGCTGCTGAACCTCCCGGTCGCCACATTTCCACTTCGGTCGCCTCAGTCGCAGCTTGACGACATCGAAAAACATCCTCAGCGAATCCTGCCAGAGCGAGACTTTCGACGGACGCAAATCGTGCCAGTGAACCGGCAGCTCCTTGCTCTTAAGCCCCAACCTTTGCGCAATCAGGAGGATTTCCACGTCGAACGCAAAACGATTGAGCTTCGCGGCGAAAAAAATTATTCCTATCGCGCGACGAGAAAATAGCTTGAATCCGCACTGCGTATCGCGAAAATGGCTCAGCCCCAACGAGCGCAAAATCAGGTTGAAAGCTTTGCCCATTAGCTCCCGATAGAAGGGCTGATGCAGCTCGATTTTAGAGTTCCTCAACGCTCGGGAGCCAATCACGACGTCGTACCCGCGCTGTGCCCCTTCCAGGAGGCGGTCGAGTTCGTAAATCGGCGTCGAAAGGTCCGCGTCCGAAAACAATGCAAAATCGCCCCTCGACGCAAGCATCCCTCGTCTGACGCTGTATCCCTTTCCCATGTTCGCCCCGTTTCGCAGAACGCGAATCGGGGACTGCGCTCTCTCGGCTGCACGCTGCGCTTCGGCAACCGTGCCGTCCTCGCTGCCGTCATCCACTACGATGATCTCGAATCGCCAGGGTTTGCGTAAAACATATTCATGGACCGACCGAATCGTCGCGCCGATGTGCAAGCTCTCGTTGTACGCTGGAATCACAATGGAAACCAAAGGCTGCGATTTCTCTGCCACTTTCGCCATATCGTTCCTTCTCCGACTGCGTTGCCAGTCGAGCGGGGCGGTAACTCGCTCTCGCTCCCGCTTCACTTCCCGGGCGATAATTTCCCGAGCACGCCTTCAACAACTTCCTTCGCCAACGCGGGGCGAAACTTCTCGAGCAGGCGATTGTACACCGGCCGAGCAATCTTCGCTCGGGCTTTCGCGTCGCCGAACGATTCGCGGAACCTCTTCCACTCCTTATCGAAAATCTCGCGGTACGGCCCGTAAACCAGATAATTCCCGTGATAGCCCGTGCGTTCCGTCCAACCGAGGAGCGAGTCAAAATAGGTGGATAACTGCTCTTTTAGGTCTTCGGTAGAACCCTTCGCAGCCGCTTCTGCTGAGAAGATTTCCGACGCCCTAATCGTCAGGAGCGTTCTCAAATCAGCGTGCAACGTCGCGATACCCCCCGGCACGTACCACGCGAGACCTCCATCGAACTTCCTTTTTCTCGACTTATCTTCTCCCGCGCGCTTTAACCCTTCCTTCGCCTTGAGCATCGCGTCAGGGTCGTTGCCTTTCAGCGCCTTCCAGGCCGTCGCCAGCGCCAAGGGATTCCGCGGGTCAAGTTGCATGGACAGGTCATCGAGCATTTCATCGAAGCTCGCCGGATCATCCGGATTCCACGCAAGCCGGCTCATCAAATATATGTCCGGAAGCTGAACCGCCGGTGTCTGCGAGTTCCCCATGAGGCCCACGAGCTTGTCCGCCTTGGCGACCCGTGCCGCCTCCCTTATGTAGTATTCCTGGAAGACCGTCATCGGCGGACTCGGCTCATGCTCGACGGCGCCGTACGGAAAACATATCGCTTTGTCCGTCAAACCTAACTCTTTCAGCAAAGCGATGTGTCCGAGATTGCAAGCCGAGAGAAACCACGGCTCCGGGAGCCTCTTTTTCAAGCCCAGCACGACATCCCGCCAGTTCTCCTTTTGCGAACTCGTTCCCCATCCCCACCACATCCAGTAGATGAGCGCCTGCTCCTTCGGCCTCTCGCAGAACCGATCCATTAACTTCCGGTGCCCGACGAAGATGTCCACGAGCTCCGAAGCCGGGCTTCCCTTCCATCCGCCCGGGTCGCAATCAATGATCCAGTACGCGTCCGCATTCGGCAGCGTCCGGTACAGGTCCTCCCGCGAGGCCATGATCTCCTGAAACTGCTTCGGATCGCCGGGGTCCTTCAAAACCTCCACCTCAAAGTATTCCCTTGTCTCGATAGGCATTCCCTTGTCGCTTTCCGCGACGTTGTTCGCGCAATCTCCCAACCAAACATCCATGCCTCTCGCAGCGTGTGCATACTGAACCACTTCCCCATATTTCATCAGGTACTTGCTGTCCGCCTCGCTCAGCGGATGCGGCAGAATCCCCACCATCGTCCAGATTTGAATCATGTTGAACTTCATCTGCGAAAGCAGATCAACGTACAGTTTCCAATCCAACTGCGACCAGCTCCGGCACGCATAGGGGTAGTTGTACGCCCAGTGGAGGTGCCCGTACATCCCCCTTCTTGCGAAATATGGGGTCTCGCGCACATCAAGCGGAAGCGCTATTTTCTTTCCCGCTCCCGAGAGCCGAATCAGCCGTGTGAGCTCAGTTATCGCCAGCTCTGTCCCGTGCGGGTCATTTCCCGCAAGGAAAAAGTAGTGCCGGCGTTGCCTCTCGCTGAAAGCGCTTTTGATGATGAAACCCTCTTTTCCCAATTCCTCGTCGGGGACAGCGACTCGCGGCGCGCCTGCCGGGGCGCTCATCGCGGCTTCCTTCCCGGCTACGATCACGGCCGTCGGCCCCGGCCTTCGTGCAAGGCAGTCGCTACCATCAGAAAAAGTGACCTTGTAGTCACACACGGAAGCGAGCGTTTCAGCAAGGGGGCTGTTTAAGCCCGTGAGGACGTACTGGGGTTCCGACTTTCCCGAAATCAAACACGTCCGGCTGAAATCAACCCCAGCCAGCAATGTCGCCCCTCTGGCTTCCCCGGGCAATGTGCCAACCGCGATGCCCAGCACAAATCCAAACAGCGCAACTCTCGATGCCGTTCGTATCATCGGCGCCCCCCTCTTTCCTGATTCGCCACCGCCATAAGTTTCACTTTCGCTCCGGCCGAAGCTCGCCTCCTCATTTCTCCTCCGGCTTCCACCGAATCGCATTCACGATAATTTGCCGGTACGCCTTGCTCTGGATGTCGTCCACCAAATGCCCCGGCTGGAGATATATCAACCATCCTTTGCCGACCTTCTTCAGCCAGCCGCTGGTGTTCTGCATGACCTTCTTCCCGCCGATCCTCTCGCCATCGTAAACGAATCCCAGCAGCAGCGTCTTCTCCTTCCCGTCGGTGAACGTGTGGTTCAGATAGACTTCCGAATTCTTCTTCAAGGTGAAATAGGAATACAGTCCCCGCTTCACCTTCTCGCTCTCGAAAGAAATCCTGCCATCATACTTCACCTCGTGCGACGTAATGTAGTGGCTGGGATTGATGTTCACGACCTTCTGGCTCACTGGCTCTATCCACTTATATCCGCCTTTCTCCCAGCTTCCTTCCGGCAGCTTGATCCCGAGAAAATCGAACCAGTACTTGTTCTTCCGCTTGCCGCTCGATATGGAATGATGGAGCACGACCAACCGCCCGCCGCTTTTCGCGTACGCAATAAACGCCTTCTCCGGCTCCTCGAGCATCTTCCCGTGAATGAAAACGATCACCGCCTTGTAGTGCGAAATCTCCGACGGCATTTCCGCCTGGGTTTTCACGTCCACATCGTATCCATATCCCTCCCTCAAAAAACCCGCCAGCAACTTCATCTGCGGGAGCTCATCGTGCACAATGAGAATTACTTCTCCCCCCGTGGCAATTCCCCGGAAGAGAAATATCGTTGCAGTAAGCGCCAACCACACGAGTTTCCTTCTCATTTTCCTTCCCTTCATTTAATGCAGCGTTCGTCTTTCAGCTCCATCCACCTTTTGCCTCATAGTCGCGTTTCAATCAATGACTCCCACCTCGACGAGAGCGAAACCCATGCTGACAGATGAGGCATAACCTGTCAAGGGTGTGGCTGCGAAATCGTGGCATATCCGGCAGGCTTTCTTCAATCTCCTCGCTGTCGTGCTTGCGCCGGACATGCCCCGCCCTCGGCGGGGCAGCCCCTTTAGCCACCTGCTTAAGCTGGTGGTCATCGGATAAGCCGTCTCCGCCGTGAGAGCCGGCTTTAGCCGGGCTTCTCGATTAAAAGGATTCATCCGTGCCGCAACGTGTTTTTCAGGACCTCTGCCTTCGCATCGTCTGGCAGACGAAGAACCACAAGCGGTTGGAAAGGGCGGACAGAGATGACGTTTCCGGCCGGAAGCACGAAAAACCGCCAGGGCATGGTGAGAATGGCTGAAGCCCGTGCCTAACAGAGACGCCGGCAGTCCCGAGGGCGTCTCGCCCTCGGCGGGGGCAGGTGAGCTCCTCGACATCCCGCCAAGGGCGGGACAGGACGGCGGCGATACATGCGCCTCTCTGCGTGCTCTACGGACTCTGCGGTTTCACCCATAGCCGCCAGTAAGTGAGGCATTACATTCAGGGGACCTTTTCTTGCAGCCGAAGCTTGTCCGCGCCCGGTTCGGCGTCTGGTTGGGTCTCTATTTCCGGGCAACTTGCTCCCTCAACTTTTCTATCATGCTTTGGCATTCCTCTTCGGCCTCAGCCCATCCTTTGAGCGTGACACTGCCGCACCTCAGATAGTCGAACACCACAGCTTCCGCCGCTACAAATTGGTCACAGACTTGGGCAACTTCGGCAGCGATGCAGCCAGGAATGGTGGTCACGCCGTTGCAGTCACCATGAAGAAGGTCGCCGGGATTGACACTAATTCCTCCGACGAGAACGGGCGCCTGGATCGCGGGAATATGACAGTAACCGTGAGCGCAGATTGCTCCGCTGGTGAAAGCGGGAAAACTAAGTGTCCGTACCTGTTCCAGGTCCCGGCCTGCCCCGCTCGTAATCAAGCCTGCGGCGCCGAAGGCCTTGTATGTGGCGCCACGTTACGGTGTCAGGACTCCAGGCAAGCTCAACATGCTGCCTGACGTGGTAGTTGGAATCTTGCGGAAAATCCATGAGCCCCAACAATCCGATATAGACACCCCCAGTCCGAAATACAACCATATCATGGGTCTGCAGGCGAGGCTTCACTCCCCTAAGGACGACTTTGGCTTTTGTCCAGTTCACAAAGTCGGGCGACTCCGTCCGCGCCACTAAGCGGATGTTGCCCCTCGTCTTGAGACGCGTAATGGCGACGTACTTGCCCAATGTTGCCGCCCAGAACGCATTATTGTGCGTATCGCCCGGCGCCTCGATCTCACGGCACAGTATCGGGTTGTCCCAGTGCACGCCGTCGGGGGAAAACGCAACCGCCATCCTCTCGGCCCGGAAGAACATCTTGTAACGCCTGGCCACATTGCTTTCGTGCAGATCCTTGAAGACGCCCGCACCGTGCGGGCCACGGAACATGCCCCGCATCTCCTGGCCACGCATCAGGATATTGTTCCTCTTGTTGCCGCCGAACTCGACCAAACCGAGCTCCGGCTTCTCCCAATGGATGCCGTCCTTTGAGACAGCGTAGCAGACACCCATCTCTCGACGGTTCGGCCTGACGCCCATGTAGTCCCGCGACTCAGGATTCCGCTTTTCAGGCGGCGTGCTGGTAGTCCTCTCGTCAATGATAAACGGACTGTACCAGCACTTGTACAATTTGTCCTGTGCGTCATACATAACATTGGCATAGACGTTGTCGAAACGGGGCTCCCAGGGCTTGTCTTCTTTGAAAAGTGGGTTGTTCTTGTCTTTCTGCACCGTGCCGACGGTCAGTTCTGCATTCTCCACACTCTCAATCACTCGAGAATCGAGAAGAAGGTATCTGTCACGCTTCATGCCTTCATTGGCTCGTCGAGGGGACTCACTTGCCACAGTGCTACAGATTGCCACTCCGACAATGAGCATTGCTGCCATAATCACTCTGGCGTTTGTCTTCTTGCGTGCACTCATCACAATATCCTTCTGTGATACGGGCCCGTGCTTTTTCTTGCCCAACTGAGGGCATGGCATAGTTCTTTTTTCCCGGGAACCGGGGCGCCAGGCCGCCTCGGTTCCGGGAAGCTTTGGCACGGAAACGCAGCCCCACTCGCCCGAGAGGAACAGTCGCCGCGCCTTTGAATGTCGCGCAATTACAATTTCGGGCTCCATTCCTCGGTCGGGCCACGATTTCACATCGCGCCTTCTTGTCGGCCAAAAAGATGTTTATCACTCCACTACAACCGTCAGCACTTCACCTTTCCGGAGGACAACTTCCGATGGCAGCGAGACGATGATGGAGCCATCCTTGATGGTGTGGACGACGTTGATTCTCTTGCCTCCCACGTTCACAGAGACTCTCGATGGTTCTGCATCGTCGGGGAGTTTGAATATCAGCTTTTTCAAACTTAACTTGCCGTATCGGACCTCAATGCGCTCGCTCTGCTGCTTCTGGCGGCGGCTCTGCGTGAATAGTCCCCACCCCTCGGCGCCAGTGAAGAACGTGGCGTGGTTTTGCGGCCGCCACACGGGCTTGAAGCCGATCACGCCCGCGGGGCCGTCGTATATGAAGCCCTGGCTGGCGAGCAGCAGAGACCACACGCTCATCGCTCTCGCATAGAACTTCCCACATTCGTCATCACCGAAGGGGTTGCCGCTGTAGCCCCACGAAGCCCATTTTGTGGCGGTCAATCCGGTGCGAAGGCGGCCGTCGTAACGGTCGGAAATAGCTTTCGCGACCGTGAATCCTTCCTTTACCAGGGCGTATTGGACCATGGCAGCGGCGGCAGCATACTCGAAACCGGTCATCGCCTCGTCCGCGTAAATCGTGTGGTTATCGGGGCGGGGACCGTAAGGCCAGGTTATCATCTGCATGCCCGCGTCGTCGTCGGTGACAAACTTTCGAGGCTTTTGCGGGATACCACGGAAGTTGGGTTGGAAGTTGTACTTCAGCAGCGACCGGAGCGCGGAACGAACCCGGTCCGCAGGATAGTGCCTGTCCAATTCGACCTGGTTCGCCCACCACTCGCCCAACACCTGGTCTATGTGGCAGCCATCGTTGTAATCCCTGTACGGCTGCGGGTCGGGGACCTGGATGTAGTAGTCGCCGTTCCACAGAGTTTCATTCTGCCGTGTCACCCCTGTGTTGCGAATGCGGCGATAGCGCTGTGCCGCTGCACTGTCGCCCTGCAGTTCAGCCATCTTCTCAGACGCTCCCAGCGCCGAGAGGTAAAGCGAGCCTAACCACGAGGTGCTTCCGCCCGCCTCGCAGTCGAGGGTGTTGTGCTGGGCGCCCGAAAGCACGCCGTCTTCGTCCCGGTCCCAGGTCGCAATGACGTACTCCATCGCCTTCCTGACTCGCGGCCAGTGCTTGTCGAGCCATCGGAGGTCAACGCTGCACAGGTGTTCGCGGTACGCCTCGAGAATCTCGCCGCACTGTCCGTCGGTGGCTGTCCCCCCTCCCGGCTGACGAAACGGAATCTTCCCGTCGTCCGTCTGATAACGAAGCGCCTCTTCCCGCATTCGGCGGGCGATGGAAGGAAACAAGCGGGCGTGCGCCTGAGCGTAATGCCAAACGTGGGCGCAGTTGCCCTGGCAGCAACCGGAGCCGGGACAGCAGCCCTCCCACCCGCCGAAATAACCGTCTCGGGTCCAGAAACAAGTCTTGCTCCGCAGCACCGCCACCTGCGAGCTGATGCGGTCGAGAAGCCAGTGCGGCAGATTGGAGGCGTAAAAGGTGTCGTGATATAGCCTCGTGAGGCCAGATAACTCGTCGAAACGCTGGTGAACCTCTCGCATCACGCTCACGGCGTTGTCCCACCAGTTGGCGTAGATGTTCCCTTCGCCGCCCCACTTTCCCTGGCCGTGCCTGCCGTTCGGGAAATGCCAGGTCAACACGAACCTGACCGTGCGGCTCCGGCCCGCCCCGAGGGTGAACGGCACAGCAAGAGCGCCGTCGAGTGTCTGCCCTGCGGGGGAGGGACCGGCTGTTTCGGGCCCGCTCAACGCACCGTCCTCCGACACGTCCTCGAACAACGCATCAAAGCTGTCCCAGGAGGCGGCAGCCGCGACCTTGTCCTGAAACGCCGCCAGAGCCATGTCACCGTAAGACGGCGAATTCTTCTTCCTGTCGGAGGTCATGTGAAGAATGGTCGCGCCGTTTTCTTTCAGGACGCGGTTGCGGTTGCTCCCGTAGCCGCCGAAGCGCCGGCCCTCGATTTTTCCATCGCCGGCGAAGCCGACGGCGTTTTGCTGGGTTGCGAGGAAGCTGACCTCCACGGCCTTTCCGGATGTGTTTCTTGCCGTGAGGTTGAATATGGCACACGGGATCGCCGAGTCCCTGGCGTCGAGTGGAATCAGCGGGCTGAACACTTCGATGCCCACGGTCACCGGCAGCCCCGCATCTTGAAAATCGTACCAGCCGAAGGGATACTCTCCGCGAAAAGTCAAGCTCTTCACAGCCTCAAAGGGTCCGACAGGGCTGGTCTGCAAAGCTCGCACAATCGGCTGGCCGCCAAGGGCCTTCGCTCGCACCGCGAAAAAACTGTCCGGCACGAACACCCCGTTGAAGTTGTTGAAAATCTGCCAGATTGGCCGTTCCGCCTTGCCGTTGATCTGGATGCAGCCGGCGCCGATGCCGCCGAGCGGGAGGCTGATAGCAGTCAGGTTCTCCCCGCGATACACTCGCGTTTGCCCCCGAGCCAAAAGGCGGAGGTCTTTCATCCGTTCGGCCAGCATCTTCATCCGGATACGTCTCCTTTCTTCTTCAAGAGCTCGCTTCTGCTGGAGAATTTCCTCCTTCCTCCTGAGGAGGGCTTTCTTTTTCTGTGCCCACCCAATGGCGTTCAGATGTCGGCCAATTTCATCCTCCGTAAGCAAACGGGAATAGACCACCACCTCATCCACAGCGCACACACACTGCTCATAGCCGTTCGGGGTCGCGGCGCCGATTAGCAGCGGCAAATCTTTGGCGGAGAAATTAAACGAACTCCCTGCGACCCGGGCGCACGACACTCCATCAAGGTAAACGCCGAGATTGCTCTTTTCAGCGGTTACCGCAAGATGATGCCACTGGCCGACTCGCAGCGGCGCAATCGGAAAGTCCGCGGGGATTACGGCGAGACCGTTCCAGACCAACAACTGCGTCAGGTCCTTGCTCACGTGAAGGCTAAAGCGGGTCTGCGTCGCAGACCTCTTTGCGAAGAGGCACGCATTGCTCGTTGGTTTCGCTGTTATGTTGAAAAAAAGTTCGACCGTAGTCTCTGGCAGGTCCAAGTGCGCCGTTTTGTCCATAATGACGAATTGGCCGTCTCCCAATGCCAGCGCTTTGCCTCCGCCCGGTCCCTCCACAAAGCGCGCCGTTCCCCCGTGCAGGACTCCGGAGGTATCTGCCTTTTTGTCGGTCAAGTCGCCTTCCATTCGCCAATACCCGGCGAGGCTCTTTTCGGATAAGATTGCCCTGGCATACCGCTCGCTGAGTTTCCCTTCAGGTGGTGATGAACTCGCCGCGAAGCACAGTGCCAACACGGAAATTGTGATCCCAAACAGCTCTTTGAGATGTGCTCGCATGAGTTCCCTCCTTTTTCAGAATTGCGTTGATGCAAACCGAGTTCTTCCGAGCCTTTCCCGGCACCTCGCTACGCCTTTGCCTTCCCGATTCAAGGCACCGCCCTTTTTGTGCTCTTACCTTCCCCCCGCACGTACATCGTAGCAAATCTGCGTATCACTTTCCCTCATCCATTTACACTATCGCATTCAAAGTATTTGACAACGCGGCGGTGGAAAACTACTAATTGTTGTTGGATGGCCAGCATCGGAGTGCTGGCCTCAAGGAGATTGCTTTTTCAAGGCAGCGCCGCGGCGGCAGTTCTCTTAACGCAGGCATATAAAATCACGAATAAGGAGGGGTTACAATGGGCATGAAAGTCGGAATCAATATGGAGTTCATCCGAAGGGCGGAGAAACCTTTCGCGTGGGGAGTGGCGAAAGCGGCTGAAATCGGCTACAAGTACTGCGAACCGATGGTTCACCTGGGCCGCGAGCTGATGAGCGAAGCTGGATATTACCACACCGTTTCGATGCTCGAGGACCCGCTGGAGATTCGAGAGCTCCTGGAAAAGCACGGCCTCAAGGCGAGCGCGTTGTCGTGCCACAGCCCGCTGGCGAGGCCCGAGGTCTCCGTGGAATATCTCAAGCAGGCGATCCGCTTTGCCGCGGAGTTGGGCGCGCCGGTTTGCAATACCGACGAGGGGCTTGTACCCGATTGGATGGACGAGGAGACCGCTTTCAAAATCATGCACTACACTCTCAAGACCGTTGTCCCCGTCGCCGAGAGACACAACATCAAAATCGGCATCGAGCCTCATCGGAAATACAGCGTCCGAACCGAGACGCTCATCAAGATCGCTGACCTCGTCCCCTCGCCGAACGTGGCCTTCAATCCGGACACGGGTAACACATATCTCGGCGGTGTCAGCGATCCTTACGAAATGCTGGAAGCGCTTGGGCATCGCATCATTCACGTCCACGCCAAAGACATCGCACTGAAGCAAAGCGAAGACGAAAGGGGTAAAGTTACCGGAACTGCCGTGGGGTGTGCCTGCGGCGATGGTGTTATAGATTGGACACGGGTCGTGCAGATTCTGAAGAAGGCGGGCTTCGACGGGGTACTTTCCGTGGAGTGCGGAACCGTTCCCCAAGCGGAGGTTAGCCTGAGGCACTTGGAAGAAGTCATCTCTAAGGAAAACGCATAGCTTTTTGCGCGCCTCTGACCGGCGCATCCGAGGGGGCATACAAGTCAGTAATGCTTTGCAATCTCGGCCAAAAGATGCGGCCAAAGAATCGCAGCCTTCAGCTTGAGTGCAACCTCTGGCCTCCCGGCAAGGCGCCTGACGGGATGTCCGAGATTTGTTCGGGCGCCCCGTTCAAACCTCAAAATCCGTTGAAGAAAGAAGGAGCAGTGAAATGAAAAGGAAGGTAGGAGTAAACGCACGATTGTGCGGATTGACTTTGTTTTGCGCTTGGCTGGTCTCCTTTCCCTTCTGGGCTGGCGGCGCACAATTGAAGGAACCTCATGGTTTAGCCGTGGATTCCTCCGGGAAGGTCTTCGTCACCGACAGCGGCAACAACCGGATTCAAAAGTTGGATTCATCGGGTAAGTTGTTAGCCGAGTGGGGCTCAAAAGGGAATGGCGATGGAGAGTTTACTTACCCTCGCGGCATAACGGTGGATTCGTCCGGAAACGTCTTTGTTGCCGATACCCATAACCAGAGGGTTGAGAAGTTTGATTCCCAGGGCAAGTTTCTGCTCAAATGGGGCACGCGGGGCGGCAAGGTGGAGTTCTTTTGTCCCAAGGGGATTGGCGCTGACGCTTCAGGAAATATCTACGTTGTGGACAACAACAAGGTCCAAAAGTTCGACTCGTCGGGGAATCTCCTGACGAGGTGGGGCTCCGGTGGGTCCGGCGATGGGCAGTTTAACTGGCCTCATGCGGTCGCAATCAGCGCATCAGGAACTGTGTTTGTCGCGGACACGAACAATCATAGAATCCAAAGGTTCAGCTCTTCAGGAAAGTTTCTGGGCAAATGGGGAGGTTTGGGCTCCGGCGATGGACAGTTTAATCAGGCCGGGAGCGTAGCCGTGGATTCGTCGGGGAATGTTTTCGTAGCGGACACCAAGAACAACAGAATCCAAAAGTTCGATTCCTCAGGAAAGTTTCTCGGGAAATGGGGCTCGAGAGGCGATGACGACGGGCAGTTTAACAGTCCATTCGGCGTAGCTGTTGATTCGCGGGGCAATGTCTTCGTTGCGGACACGAACAACAACAGAATCCAGAAGTTCGACTCTTCGGGAAAATTTCTCAGGAAATGGGGCTCCCGGGCTTCCGCGACAGCCGGGAAATAGAAATGAATTGACAGTCTTATTAAGGAGGGCTATCTTCAAGGAAAGTGGGCACAAGCACAAAGAAAGGAGCGAACAATGACACGCGAAATTTCCAAACCAGGGGCCGTGGGAAAATTGCTGTTGGCTACGGTAGTTCTGCTTTTTGCCGCAGCGGTCTCGGCGCCGAGCTTTGCCGCAGAAGGAAAAGCCAAAGCTGAGGCGCTTTCCGGCTTCACGCAAATCTTCAACGGCAAGGACCTCACCGGCTGGGACGGCGACCCGAGGCTGTGGTCCGTCAAGGACGGGGTCATCCGCGGGCAAACGACCCCGGAAAATCCCGCCAGGGGCAACACCTTCTGCGTCTGGCGAGCGGGCAAGCTGAAGGATTTCGTCCTTAAGATCAAGTTCCGCATCCAGAACGGTAACTCCGGCATCCAGTATCGCAGCAAGGAATCTGAGAAGTGGCGAGTCGGCGGCTACCAGGCGGAGGTCGAGAACAACCCTGGCAAGGTCGGTTTCCTCTACGACGAGGGGGGTCGCGGGTGGATGGTCAACGTCGGCGACATTATGGTCGTTGACAAAGACGGCAAGAAAAACGTCGTCGGCAAAGTGGCCGATACTGATGCGCTTATCAAAGCCGGCTACTATAAGAGCAAGGACTGGAACGAGTACACCATCATCGCCCGGGGCAATCATCTCGTGCACATCCTCAACGGCTACCAGACCATCGAGATGATAGATGACGACCCGAAGGGCCGCGACATGGAAGGCATCCTTGCGCTGCAGATTCACGCCGGTGCTCCCATGATAGTTGATTTCAAGGACATATACGTCAAGAATCTGAAGACCAACTACGGCGATGCCATCCGCCTGTTCAACGGCGAAAACCTCGACGGCTGGACCCTTTCCAGCGACCGCCTCAAGGACACGTGGAGCGTCAAAGATGGCGTGATTGATGACAAGGGCAGGCCCGCTGGCTACATCCGCACAACGGCGGACTACACCAACTACGTGCTGCGGGTTCAGTTTCGACACCTGGAAAAAGGCAACAGCGGCGTCCTGCTGCGAATGGTTGGTCCGGACAAAGTCTGGCCACGATCCATCGAGGCCCAAGGCCAATACGGATCCGTCGGCGACTTCTGGAACATTGATAACTTTCCCATGAAAGCCGCGAAGGATCGCACGAGCGGCCGGCATACCACAAAGATGCACGAGTCGAACGAGAAACCGCTCGGCGAATGGAACCAGTACGAAATCACTTTCGACGGGAGCGACCTCGAGGTAAAAGTCAACGGCCTGGTCCAGAACACTGCTACCGAGTGCTGGGAAACGCCCGGCAAAATCTGCCTTCAGGCAGAAGGCGCGCACCTGCAGTTTCGCAATATCGTTCTGATTCCCATCATTCGCTGACAAACACAGGGTGTCCGATGACGAACCGAAGGCGCAGGAGTTATTGTGTTTTCGGGTAGAAATCGAGTCGGATAGAATTGCCTTGCGTGACAGATAGTAAAGTGAGCCAATGGAGGGAGGAAGAAAATGAAAAGGCTGCGTTTTATTTCTGCGGTGTTGATAGCGCTGTTGATGCCAACGCTATCGAGCATGGGCGCCGGCGCCCCGGGCGGGAAGATTAAGGTAATGTTCCTGCGAGGCGGAGGGGTGCACGATTGGAAACATAACACCCCTGTCCTTAAAGGCGTGCTCGAAGCAACGAACGATTTCGAGGTAACCTTTACCGAAAACCTCGACGATTTGAAGGAACGCATCAAGCAGTTTGACGTTATCGCGGTCTATACCACCGGCTTGACGCTCACCAAGGAGCAGGAAGATGGATTGTGCGGGTTCGTAGAGAACGGCGGCGGGTTCGTCGGAATCCACTCCGCCAGCGACTCGTTTAAGAACTCCGACCGCTACTGGGAAATGACCGGTGGACATTTTTCGGGACACCGGTCGGGTAGGTACACCGTGTATATCTACGACCATGAGCATCCCATCACGAAAGGTCTGAGCGATTTCGAAGTCGAGGACGAAACCTACCGTCACAATTTCCATCGTAACGCGCAGATGCGCTCCTTGACCCGCATGAGCCGAGGCGATGAGAGGCAGTCAATGGCATGGGTGTCGGATTACGGCAAGGGACGGGTTTTCTACACCGGCAATGGGCATGACATGAAGGTGTGGAGCAACCCAGCCTTCCAGCGGCTCGTCGTTCGCGCAATGTACTGGGCGGCGAAACGTGAGGTGAAAGACCCGTCGCCCTCCGTGCTCAGTCCCGAGCCGGGCTTCACCCACATCTTCGACGGCAAGACTCTTGACGGCTGGCACGTAAGCCGCTCGACCGGCCACGGCACCGGAGGGAAGTGGGTCGTCGAGAACGGCATCATCGTCGGCCAGCAGAATCCTCCCGGCCAGGGCGGCATCCTCATCACGGACAAGAAATATGGCGACTTCGAGCTGATTATCGAAGCCAAGCCGGAATGGGGTGTTGACAGCGGGATATTCCTCCGCTCCACCGAGACCGGCAAAGGCTATCAGGTCCTCGTTGACTATCATGGAGGCGGCAACGTCGGCGGAATCTATGGCGAGGGCATCGGCGGCTTTCACTTTCCTTCCAAGCAGTACCCCGACGCCTGGAAGAAAGACGACTGGAACATCTTCCGCATCAAAATCTTAGGCCAGCCCCCCCAAATCACCGTCTGGATGAACGGCGTCCACATGATTGATTACAAGGACGAGGAAGTGCGAATTCCGGAAAAGGGCGGCATCGCCGTACAGGTCCACGGCGGCGGCCCGACGGAGGGAATAAAGGAAAAGGCTGTCTATCGCAACGTTCAGATCAAGCCGCTTTGACAGGGCAGGGGCGGCACCAGCATCACGCCCTCCGGTGAGAGGTTATGATGTGCGAACGAGGGCCCGCGGAAACCGCGGGCCCTTCCCTTTGTCTGATAGAGGGCTCCGGTAGGCGAAGCTCAGAGAGCCGCGATGTCGCCAGCGCCTTTCAGCGCGAAAAGAACAGTTGTGCCCCACGTGGCATCCCGCCCCGCCTCTGCCGGGGGACCCCTGGTAATCATGGGCAAGGGAGCCCCATGCCACGGCACCTACCCGTGGGACAGGCGGAGTACGTTGCGATAGCGGCCCGGAAGCATTGACATCGCGCGGGACGCGGGGCATCTGGTGGGCCGGTACGTTTCAGGCCGAAAAGAACAGTTGTCGCACACGTGGCACGGGCGTCCCGCCCGTGAAGCATCATGGGCAAGATGCCCATGCCACGGCAGGCCCCAGGACGTGGTCCCTCTCATCTCCATCTCTGCGCCTCTGCGGTACTCTCCTCTTCCCCTTTTGCCTCGGGTGCGGCTACATTTGAGTGGTGAGAGAGTTCGCTTTCGCTTGCTTGTCGCAGGCTGCGTGTTTCCGAGGGACGAAGCGGGAGGGTGAGGCAAATCCCGTCGGTCACCTCTCTGTGTGCGGATAGGCGTGGCATCCCGCTGGAGGCGGGACCCGTGAAGGATTATGGGCAAATTGAACGGGTTGATGGTGGCCGCAGCCTTTGTTGTGACGCATTGGGTCGTACCCCTGGCATCTTGTCCCGCGTTCCGCGGGAGACACCCTGGTGACTGCCGCGCCATGCCGAGGCGGCGTTACGCGTGGCAACATTAGCCACTGAAACGCGGCGCCACCCGAGCCGACCATGACCGGCGCGGCCAGTTGCCAAACGGAGATCCCGCTTGCAGCCGGCAAGCCACCGCCCTGGGGAAGTACCTGTCTGCCACTCGAAAGCCTGTGACCACTTCACGGCGCAAGGAAAGAGGGAACCGGAACCTCCACTCCGATTCCCTCTTCGCTTCCTTACGTGTGCGACGTTGTACGATCAGAACTTTATCAGTCGCTTCTTTCTCGCGTAGAACAGAAGCCCGGAAAGCCCAGATCCAAACAGCATCAGCGTGCTCGCCTCGGGGACAGGGGGGGCAGCAGCAGGCTCGTAGGTAACCTCCAAGTCGGACTGGTCAATGTAGAAGTCCCCCCAGACCGACCCGACTGTTACTTGGAATTCACCATCATCCAAGTAGGAAGCAGTTACCCCGTACGTGTACTCGCCGGTGTCAACCTCTCCGAAAGCCCAGGTAGCGTCTTCTCCATAACCGCCACCGTATTCCCAGGTAAGAGGATTCCACCAGACATCGCCCTCATCATCGCTGAGATAAACTGTGATGGTCCCGCTGATCGCGTGGTCAATCTCTGGGTTCGGCGGGTCTGGGAAATGGTGAGTCCACGTCACGTAATCCAGGATCCCATCGAGCTTGTTGACACTCCCATAGAGGTGGCTGTCGTAATCTTCGGCAGGCGTAGTGCCGGCTGCATCGAATAGCGTCGTGTCCGTGATAGTCATTGGCGTGGCCGATGCCGGGCCAACAAACCCCACGACCGCCAGGCCAAGCACGACGACTGCGAAAACCGTTAGCTTTTTCATTTTCGGACCCCCTTAATAATGGGTTTGCCAGTGGCCGACCCCCGGGACGCTTGTGTAGGCGACTACCGCCTGCGGGCCAGTTCCGGTCGGTCGGCCCCGCCATTTGTATTCGCCCGCTCCTGTGTTGCCATAGGCGTCACCCCCGTTTGCTGCGGTTGAGAAAATACTTGTTGATTACACTATTACCGTTGTATTTCTGAAAGCAAGGGCCATGCCAATTTAGACCGGGCTGGAACATACGTTGGCCGAAGTGGTTACGACTCTTACTATTTCGAGAGCATCATCTCCCGGCTCGGCATAACGTTGACTTCCGGCAACGACACTGACAGCCAGGGCAACATAACTCTCATGACTGCCGCGGGTTAGCCGATAATTGTCGCGTGTTTCCGAAAGTCAACGGTGTTGCCTGGAAATCTCGGTTTCGCAAATGGCACGCCAAGCAAACGCTAATCTTATGCGTTTAGCCATAACCGCTTGGCGCCCCGCTGCTTGTGGCCTGACCGCCATGGCTGAGTGCCGCACCAGGCCCGTAGAACACCTCGGCTGGCTTTTCGTGAGCGGTGAACTGAATGTCGGCGGGGGCGCCTTCAGTCGGGTCTGTCCTGCATGCCCACCAGTACGTACCCGCGAACCAGGGCTGCCGTAATGCCTCACTTACGGGCGGGAATGGCTGTATTCCGGTGGGCCAGGTTACCGAGGGTAACGCCGCCCCGCCATGGCGGGGCAGTCCCGAGGGCGTCCCGCCCTCGGCGCGGGGGCAGGATGCCCCCGAGACAGCCGGCAAGATGCCAGCGTTACGGGCCCTGTGTGCGCATTGTACGGTTCCAGCTTCAGCCACCCATAAGTGAGGCCTTACGGCGTGCCCCAGAATGTTCTTTACCAGCGCAGACAACATCGGCTATGATTTCGCGCCGGAAGGCAGAATCAGTTTCCTGCGTTGCGGGGTTCGACAATCCACGGGAAAAGTCTTTTTTGAAGAAGTACAGGAAGGAGGGAGCGATGAAAGGAAATGGCATGTTCTTGGCCGCTGGAGCGTGCGTACTCGCCGTTATTACCATGCAAGCTGCAATTACCGAATCCCAGAGTGAGGCTGCTCAAGGCAAGCCAATCAAGGTTCTCGTTGTAACCGGAGGGCACGGTTTCGAGAAGGAACCGTTCTTCGCCATCTTCAAGGCGATGGATGGCATCGCATTCGATACCGCCGAGCAGAAGCAGAGCAGCGAGGCGTACGACCGCGACCTATCCGGGTACGACGTGCTGGTGCTGTACGACATGCCCCAGAAAATCACCGACGCTCAGAAGAAGAACTTCCTGAAATTCCTCGCCGCCGGCAAAGGCCTGGTCGCTCTGCACCATTGTCTTGCGTCCTATCAGGACTGGCCTGAGTTCCAGAAGATCATCGGAGGTAAGTTCTACACTGCCGAGCGAACGGAGGGCGGTGTGAAGCATGCCGAATCCGGCTGGAAGGAGGGCGTCAAATACAAGGTGAAAATCGCCGACAGGAGCCATCCCATCGTCCGCGGAGTGTCCGACTTCGAAGTCTTGGACGAAGTGTACAACAAGTTCCTGGTTCGCTCCGATGTGAAGCCGTTCCTGACGGTTGACCATCCCCTCAGCGGAAAAGTCATCGCCTGGACGCATTCCTATGGCAATGCCCCCGTCGTGTACATTTTACTGGCGCACGGCCCGAGCGGCTATAACAACCCCAACTATCCAAAACTCGTCGCCAACGTCATCCGCTGGGCCGCCCGACGGTGACACCAGACCCCGGCCGCCTTGCGTGGAGATGCGTCGTCTAATCCCCTCGGGCGCCGGCGCTGACGTAGAGAGCCAAGCGCACGGGGACTTAGCGCGCCTTACTCCTCCGGCGGTCCAAGCTCCTCGACGTACTCCTCGATCTGCTTCAACTCGTCCTCGGTCAGCCGCCAATCCGCGGCGCCCGCGTTCTCTACGACCTGCTCCGGCGTGCGAGCGCCGACCAGAGCCGACGTGACGCCTTCCTGAGAGATAACCCAGTTCGCGGCGAGCTGCGCGAGCGTCTTACCATGAACGTCGGCAATCGGCTTCAGCTTCTCGAGGAAATCGAGCGCTCGCTTCAGATTCTTCTTCTGGAACCACGGCCTATGCCGCCTGTGATCGCCGAAGCGAAACTCCCTGTCGAGAGTCACCTTCCCCGTCAGGATGCCCTGCTCGATGGGGCTGTAGGCAAGGATTCCGATGTTGTTTTCTCGGCAGTAGGGAAGAATCTCCGGCTCGATGGTCCTGTCGAGCATGCTGTATCGCGGCTGATCGGAGTGGACGGGTCCATACCGCCGGAACGCTTCCATCTGCTCGACGGAGAAATTGCTCACGGCAATAGCTCGTATTTTTCCTTGCTCCAGCAAGAGGTTCATCGCCTCCATCGTTTCCTCGGCAGGCGTCAATTCGTCCGGTCGGTGGCATTGATAAATGTCAATCCAATCGGTTTTCAGACGACGAAGGCTCTCCTCAGCTTCTCTCAGAACGCTTTCCTTCGTGAGGTCCCCATAGACTTTGTTCCCTTCCTCATCAACGAACCTGGGCTCTCGTGTTGGGTGCTCCCAGACCAATCCGCACTTGGTAGCGAGGATGACCTCGTCCCGGCGTCCTTCGATGGCTTTGCCCACAATCTCCTCCGAATGGCCGAAGCCATAGATCGCCGCCGTATCCAGAAAGAACATGCCGACGTCTATTGCCTTTCGGATAGCGGCGACCGCCTTTTCGTCATCGGTTCCGCCCCACATCCAGCCGCCGATTGCCCAACAGCCCAGCCCTATCGCTGACACCTCAATTTCCGAAGTACCCAGTTTACGCTTTTCCATAGCCTCCCTTTCTTCTTGAAGTCCGCCCGCTCAACAAACACCGTAGCGAAGAATTCCCGTGCAATCGCGCTGCTATGGTACGAACATAAGCCAGACAATTCAACGGTTGACTGCGCTCAATTCCGGTCATGTCCCAGTTACGGGAGGCGAACTCACCGCAGAGAACGCGGAGAAAATATTTGCCTATCTCTGACCGAGGGAGGGGACAGCGCCACAGGCCGCTGGCGACCCTCGCGTGACCTTCCGTTTTTCCGTGCGGCCGGCTCCCGGCTTTGCGTCCTCTCAAGGCAAAACGACAGCGTGGCGTTCAGATCCGACGGGGCGCCCTCGTGGCATGCCGCCGGGGCCAGCCCCGTGAACACACATGGGCAAGATGCCCATGCCACGTCCCTGTGCGCACTGTGCGGTTTCACCCTCAGGCACTCGTAAGTGAGGCGTCACCAATTCCGCGAGTTTTCATTTGACGCAACGCCGCCTTTCGTCCAAGATTTCCCAAGGCATGCGCAATGATGCCCAGTTCGGTGAACGGCGCGAATGCCGGCGGCGCCGCGATGGTCCGTTGCGAGGGGAATTGTCGCCTGCGAGCGCGCGCTGAAAGCTATGGTTTCTTCAAGCCCGGGCGGCCTGACGTAATTTATCGCTTCGGGCGAAATAGAGAATACAGCCATCGCAAGGGCAGGTTAATCTAATGAGGAGGGCAAAATGAAAACAGCCATTCCGCTTGTTGCTTTACTGCTGGGATTCAGTCTGTGCGCGATTGCCTTTCAGAAAAGCGCTTCGGAGCCCGAGGAGAGAAAAGGGAAGTTCTTCAAGCTATGGCAGGTCGGGAAGGTGAAGAAAAGCGGGGGCGTAACAAGCATCGAAATCGCTCCCGCGTACAAGAAAGCCCTGGTGGGGCTGGAGGATTTCTCCCACATCCATGTCCTGTATTGGTTCGACCAGAACGACACACCGCAGAAAAGAGCCATCCTCCAGGTTCACCCCCGTGGCAACCGGAAAATCCCGCTGACGGGAGTTTTTGCCACAAGGTCACCCGTCAGGCCAAATCTCATCGCGCTGTCGCAGTGCAAGATAATCTCCATCAAGGACTGCACGATCCGCATTGAATCCATTGACGCTTTCGACAATTCGCCCGTTCTGGACATAAAACCGTACATCGCCGGTTGCGACCTGATACCCGAGGCAAAAGTCGCCGATTGGGTGGGGTGGTAGTCAGGGGCTGCCGCGGCAAAGGCATATAGGCTTGTGCACTCCTTTTATGGCGAAGCTTCTCTTGCGTTGCATCTGCGGCGTTTGCTATATCCTTTTAGGGAGAGTCGCTGCTTGACCCTGCGGAGCCACCGCTTGCAGCCCGGTAACGAAATGGTTTCGACTTGAACACCCAGGCGCAGAAAGGGGAGCTGCTCACATGCGAAGATTGCTCATCATCCCGGTTGTCGTTGTTTTTTGCGGCTCAGTTCTCGCAAAAACGACGATCTATCGCGACAAGTGGGGCGTGCCCCACATCTACTCCGACACGGAGAAAGCTGCGTTCTTCGCCCTCGGATACGCCCAGGCGGAGGATAGGCTCGAACAGTTGCTCAAGAATTACCTGCACGCTGAGGGGAAAATGGCAAGCGTCTTCGGAAAAGACTTTATCGAAGAGGATTACAGGCAGCGATTGCTCCGCCACGGCGATGTCGCCCGAACACGCTATGGCGAATTGGATGCGCGCTTCCGGAAGCTCCTTGAGGCGTTCGTCGCAGGCATCAAGGAGTACATGAAGGAGCATCCTGAGAAAGTGCCCGAATGGGGTTTTGAGCCGCAGCCCTGGGAGCCGGTCGCCGTCGGGCGATTCATCACCTGGGGTTGGCCCGCGGGGCAAGCGCTCAGCGACCTCGGGAGGCGACTTCCCCGGCCGCCTGCTTTCGGCTCGAACCAATGGGCCATCTCGCCGGAACGTTCCGCGGAAGGATGCGTCATCACCTGCATTGACCCACACGTCAGTTGGTTCAAGGCATTCCGATGGTATGAAGCACACGTCCGCGGCGGGAAATTCAATTCCTACGGTTTTGCTCCCCTGGGAACGCCCGCCTTCGGCCTCGGGCACAACGACTATTGTTCCTGGGCTTGCACCACCGGCGGGCCGGACACTGCCGACGTTTACGAGGACGAAATCAACCCGCAGAATCCCCTCCAATACCGCTACGACGGACAATGGAGGGATATTCAAGTTTTTCCAATAGAAATTGAGGTCAAAACCGAAAGCGGAAAGAAGGTTGTCACCAGAGAAATTCAAAGAACTCACCACGGCCCCATTGTTCTTCGAGACGGAAACAGGGCCTACGCCATAAAGCTCGCCTACGAGGAGGAAGTCGGGCTTGCGGAGCAAATCTTCCGCCAGAACACCGCGACGACGTTGGAGGAATTCAAAGCGGCTCTCTCGATGAACCAATTGATGCCGCAGAACGTCATGTACGGGGACGTTTATGGCAACATCTGGTACTGTCGGACAGGTATGGTGCCCGTTCGCCAGCCGGGATATGACTATACTCGCCCCGTCCCCGGCTACACCTCCAAAACCGAGTGGCTCGGCATCCACGTCATGGAGGAGCTCGTTCAGATTCTCAACCCGCCGCAGGGCTTCATGCAGAACTGCAACATCTCCCCCGACACGATGATGCCCGGCAGCTTCCTGACCGGCGACCGCTATCCGGATTACATCTGGCGAGGAACTTATGGAGGCTCGAATCAGCGTGGGAGGCGAGCAGTGGAGCTTCTTCGCTCCGACGATTCCGTTAGCGTGCAGGAAGCGATAGACATCGCCCTCGATACCTATATTGACGATTCCGACAAATGGCGGCGCGCTCTCGCTCAGTCGTGGAAATCGAAAAGGGAACAGTATAAGGCGCGAAACGCGGAGCTGCCGCGCGCCGTGGACATCCTTCTTTGGTGGGATGGCAAAGCGGAGGTGGATCGAGTCGGCGCCACGCTCTTCTGCCACTGGCGGCGAGCGTGCCGGACGACCGGCGGCGTTCCACAGTATCAGATCAGCTCGCGCCGTCCTCTCCCGGAGAGCGGACAGATGGCGTTGCTCAAGGCTCTCGACAAAGCGGTCTCCTACATGAAGGAGAAGTACGGAAGAATTGAGGTCCCGTGGGGCGATGTCATGCGAATCCGAAGGGGAGAATTCGATGTGCCGTGTACCTCCGGCGGGCCGCCCAGTTCCGGAATGAGCCCCCTCAGGGCGGTGGGATATAGCGGGCCTGACCAGAACGGCAAGTTCTTCGGAAGGTCCGGCCAGTCGTGCACCACCGTGGTCATTCTCAGGGCGCCGGGCAAAGTGGAGAGCTACTCGGCAGTTCCCTTCGGGCAAAGCGACGACCCCAATTCGCCCCACTATTTCGACCAGGGGAAAGAACTTTTCTCGAAGAAGAAGTTGAAGCCCACTTATTACAATGACGTGGAGGCTTTGAAAGCCAATCTGGAAAGCAAGAAGGAACTGGATGTGCCTTAGTAGGCCTATTTGCAAATACTGTGACGCGTAGTGCTATGTGAAACGAGAAAGTTCGACAGGATAACAGGATGAACAGGATGGTTCCAGAGAGGTGAACCATCCAGTAAATCACAAGCCAGGGGGCCGCTGGGTGAAAGGCCACGAAGCGCAAGGAATTTGCGGACAAGACGTGGCATGGGCATCCTGCCCATGATTTCCCACGGGCGAGACGCCTGTGCCACGTTGTTCGAGACCTTCCAGCGCGGTCATGGCGGGGTCGAAAAAGATGCGGTCATCGTCGAGGCTCGCGCGCCGCAGGCTCGAGCCAGTTATTGTGGCGGCTCAGGACATACAACTCGTTAACAGCGTCGTCGCCACCGGCAAGCCAGTACGGAAGTTGAGGCAAGGCGAAAGGTCAGAAACCTTTCGCAAGGATAAACCCCGCGGAACGCGGGGTTATCCCGTCAAAAAAAGGATGCGTCACCGAATTTATGAATTAGAGCCCTTCGCTTTAGCTCAGCGGGGCACGAAGTCGCTCGACATCTCGGCAAAGTCGCGGGAGACGAAAGATGAAAACTACACTCCGTTTATGTACCGCTTTTGCGTGTGTCTTTTCTCTAACGACGTTCGCCGAAGGCCAACAGACACGGCGAAATCTGATCCCTAACCCGGACTTCAAGACGGACGCGAACGGGAAGCCGGTCGGCTGGACGTTCTGGTCGCCCCGTCCGGTAATTGCGCCCGAGGCAACTGTCGTGCAACAAGGCGACGGCAATCTTCTCCGCATGAAGGCAAACCGTTTCGCCTGCTACGGGAAATGGACCACAGTTGTGCCTGACATGCGGCCGGGAAAGAGTTACAAGTTCCGGGTTTTTTACGAGGCAGAACAAGTTGACAAGGAAGACGTGAGCGTCGCGGCCATCATCTCCTGGTGCAAGGATGACAGCGGTCAAAAGCCGCTCCAGAGGGATTATGCGGATGAGGTCTCGGCGGTGGATGAATGGCGTCTGATTGCTCGTACCCTCCAAGCCCCGAAAGAGGCGCAGTCGGTCAAAGTGGAGCTTGTTCTGCGATGGACGGATGAAGGGTCCGTTCTCTGGCGGGAGCCGGAGCTTGTCGAGGTGGAACCTCGTCCGCACCGAAAGATCCGCGTGGTTACAACGCACATCAAGCCCTCCTATCCCGCAACCATTGAGAAGAACCTCAAGCTCATGGGCGAGATCCTCGACCGTGCCGGGGCGGAGAAGCCGGACGTCGTCTGTCTTTCGGAAAACTTCGTTGACAGAGGCGTCAGGCTGTCCCTGACGGAGACATCGCAGACCATCCCCGGCCCCGCAACAGAGATGCTCTGCCAAAAAGCGAGGCGATACAAGACGTACGTTGTTACGACCTTGCACGAACGCGATCGCGACCTTATCTACAACACGGCTGTCCTCATCAACAGGAAAGGGGAAATCATCGGGAAGTACCGCAAGGTGCATCTTGCGACGGCGGAAGGGGAGAACGGCGTAACGCCCGGGAGCGAGTATCCTGTCTTTGACACCGATTTCGGAAGAGTGGGCATTCTTACTTGCTGGGACAACTGGTTCGTCGAAACCGCGAGGATTCTCAGACTCAAAGGCGCAGAGCTGCTTCTTTTCCCGATCGCCGGCGACGGCGTGCCAGGGCATTGGGATGTCATCTCCCGGGCGAGGGCCATTGACAACAGCGTCTATCTCGTGTCCTCCAATACGGTGGGCGATTCCCCAAGCCGTATCATTGACCCCACAGGCGAAGTCCTGGCTGAAACGCCGGAGCGTTTCGGAATCGCGGTCGCGGATATTGATCTCGATAGAGAGTGGAGAGTCTACTGGCTTTCCGTGGGGCCGGCGACCGGCGAGGCCAAAAGTTTGTACATCAAGGAGCGCCGCCCCGACACTTATGATATATTCTCCACAGACGTTCTCGAACGCAGGGAATAAGTGTCGTTTTTTTGACAGCATAACAGGATAGACCGGACCTTGTGAATTCTGTTCATCCTGTCGAAGAAGGTCTTTTCACACATCGGCATCTGAGCAGTGTTCGTCTTCAGAATCAGGAGGGAATTATGAACTATCGCAGAGTCATGGTTTTTGGAGCGCATCCCGATGACGAATTCGCCATGGCGGGCACAATCGCGAAACTCGCCATGAAGCGGGCGAAAGTGACTATCTTGACGTTTACGGACGGGCGAGAGGGCTACCCGCTGCCGGAGATGAAGAACACAATCGTCGCCACCCGGCGGAAGGAGTCGAATGCCTCGGACAAGGTTCTCGGCGTGCACGACCACATCCATTTAGAGATACCCGATATGGGTTTGGTCAACAACAAGGAGACGGTTTTGCGGTGCGTGCAGGCCATCCGGAAAGTCCGCCCGGACGCCATTTTCGCACACGGCCCCGATGAGTTCCACAGGGATCACATTGCGGCGCACGAAATCTCGGTGGAGGCACGCTGGCAAGCGGGCGAACCTGTCGCGGCGGAATTCGGACCCCCGTGGAAAACGCCGCACCTCTATTTCTACGGAGGGGTGGAAGGGATGACGCCGCGTATCTCCTACGATGTCAGCGAGACCGCGCATAAGCGTCTTCTGGCCATCGCAAAGCACGGCTCCCAGCACCTGCTCTGGGGGCGCTCCGCGGAGGAGCTCAAGCAAGAGGGTAAATTGGTTAAAGCAGCGGCACTATCCGGCGAGAAATTCGTTGAGCTGCTCTGGCTCGACGACGATTTCGTCCTGAGAGATTTTCCCGCGAGGTAGGGGGGCAGCAGGAGCTTCGCTGGAGCGGGTTCTCAGGCTTTTATACGGGGACGCGCGCCACGAGCAGCCTAATAATAGCGATGACCTCGTCCATGTTCTTCGTGTCAAGAATATCCACAGCGGCGCAAGGATGGTTGTAGAATTTCTGCACCGGCTCCGACAGCCTCTTTACGCTGTGCTTCCTTATCCTTCTTCGGATTTCGTCTTCGGCAAGCATCGGTATCATTCGAATTTTCTTCTTACGCAGAAGAAGAAACGCGATGTTCTTCGGTGACCTTATGGATATGTAGTACTTCTGAGGATTGAAGACTATCGTGCTCTCGATGGCGAGCGTTTGGCTTTTAATGGTATTGTAGACTTGTTTAACCGAATCATGCACGCCTTCGAGATGAAACTCCTCTGAGTATCTTGCTTCCGTCAGCTCTTCTTCGCTCTCGGCGGGGTACTCGATCGTTTCGAAGTCGGGATCAACCGCGAAGATTTCATCGTTTCCCTTTATGAATTTCCTGATGATCATGAGCTTGACCATCTTGCCCCAAGTGTCTGAGTAGGTCTCCATTATTTCGGGTAGCTCACGCTTTTGGCCATCAACAATCAAGAGTATGTTCTGGCTAGCATCTGTGACATCGCTCAGGAACTTATGGATTTCTTTTTCTCCCAAGAACTTTTTAAATTCCTTCTTCAGGCGTTGATCTGTATTCGCGATAGAGAAAAGCTTGTCCACCAGGTCTTTTTGCCTTTTAGTGTTTCTGAAAAACGCGAAGAATTTCGTCACCTGAGGGAAGATGTGGTTGTAAAAACTGTGTCCCACTAATTCGACTTCCACCAAATAGAATTCGGGACTGTCAGGGTCCGACAAATCGAACAGAAACCCATCTGGAATCGCGCCGCCGAGAGACTTCGAGTCGAGTTTCTTTTTCGCATCAACGTAAATCGTTCGCCTTCCACAAAACGCTTTGTGGGCCCTGGTGATATCGCGCTCGAATTCTTCTTCTGTTTGATAGTTGTACTCAACAAATTTCTGGCGGTTGAAGAATATGCTCATTGGGGTCTCCTTAAGCCTATTCGGTTCCTGGCTATTGCTTTCTCGGCAGAAACTGCTAACCCAAGTTCAGCCTTGGAATGGATTGTTGCCCGAACCCCCTGGTTCCCAAACACAAAGTCTGATTCTACATGAGGTTGATAACATTTCTCAAGCCATGTCTCGCGCTTCTTTCAGAAGGTAACCTCCAGCGTCGTATCGGCGTTAATTTGAACGGTTGATGGGAAGCTCAGCACGAGTTTATCGTCTACGGTGCTCGCTGTCGGATCGAGGGGTTTACCGTTGAGCTTGACGGTGATGCGGCGCGGAGGCGCGCCGTCGAGGGCGAGGGAGAGGGTCTTCAGGGTTAGTTCGCCGTACAGGACTTCGATTTTTGCGAGATGCTTCCTGCCGATCTTTCTCTGGCTGAACGTTCCCCAGGCGGAACCCGTCGAGAAGAAGCTGCGGAAGTTGCCCGGGGTGATTCGCGGGGCGAAGCCGAGGTGCTTTTTCACCCCATCGTATTCGCAGCCGGAGAGGGCCAGGAGGACGGACCAGGAGGCCATGGCGCGGGCGTAGTGGTGGCCGCATTCGACTTCGTTCCACGGGTTGCGGTGGAAACCGTCGTACCTGTCGCGGACGCCCTTGACTATTGAAAGCCCTTCCTCCAGCCATCCTTCGTAAATGAGATGCCCGGCGACCTGATACTCAATTCCTGTCCAGACTTCGTCGCTGTAAACAAAGGGGAGGGCTGGCCGATTTCCTTTCGGCCAGGAGCAGAGGAGAAGTCCTGCCTCATCGTTGAGGGCATACACTCGCTGGACGTTATCGTGCCGGCCGATGGGCCGGCGCCAGTTGTGGACGAAGATGGAATGCACGGCTTTCTTCGTGTGCTCGGGGTCGAAGAGATGACCAAGACCGACGACGTGCGCTGCCCACTGCCCGAGAAGCTGGTCGGAAATGCAGCCCACTCCGTATTGGTATTTGGGCACGAGGTCGCTCTTGCGGGGCGTAATTCCCAAAGCCCGCGTCCCCTTCTTTAAGGCCCCTCCTGAGTAGAGATTGAGCAACCCAAGCGTCAGCGGGCCGCCTTCGCTTTTTTCCTCAAGAGCCTTCACCAGCGCCTTTTGGTTGTGCCCGGGCGTGGGGATTTCACCGGCTATGCGACGGATTGTCGGGCCGAGGGCGGGGGCATTGCCGCCAGGAGGTTGTTTGCCATCGCAGGTAACCGGCTCCGGCGACTTGAGATGTTCGGGGACGGTGATGCCGGGCATGACCTCGACTTTGTGGATGTACCACTCGCCGTTCCAGAGCTCTTTGTCCATTCGCTTGCGGCCGCTTTCGTAGATGGCGTGATATTCCTCGGCTTTTTCATCTTCGCCGAGTGCGCGTGCCATCTCCTCGCCCGCGCGAAGAGCTGCGAGATAAAGAGAGCCCATCATGGTGTTGGGGCCGTAGAACTCGATGTCGTAGGTGTTGTGCTGTTCGCCCTCCATGACGCCGTCCTTGTTGGGGTCCCAGCCGTTCTCTTTCGTCCAGGCGTATTCGAGGGCTCGCTTGACGTTCGGCCATATTGACCGCAGCCACTCGGTATCGCCGGAGAACTTCCACTCGCGGTATGCCCGGACGACGCATCCCATCTGCCCGTCAGCGGCGGGCTTGAAACCCCACAGGTAATCGCCGAGCGGGATGAGGGTGCGGAAAGCCATGCTACCGTCGGGTCTGGTGTTATTATTGAAATCGGTTTCTCGCGCGCTGCGTTCGAGGGAGGGGAAGAGATGCGCGACAGACTGCGCGTAATCCCAGACGTGCGTGCAGTTCATGGGGCAGCTCCCGGAATCGTCGTTGCAGCCCTCAAATGCGAAGAACGACCCGTCGGCGAGCATCATGCAGGTGTTCGTGCGGATGATGGACGCCTGGCTGGAGACGGCGTCCAGGACGTGGCCGGGGAGACTGCTTTTGAAAAACGCGCGTTGCCAGAGGCGGGTTTGCTTGTCGAGTCGTTCGAGATTTCGGATTGTGTAGGAGGCGACGTCCAAGGCGTCCTTGAACTGTTTGCTCACGTAGTTCTCCATGACCTTACCTCGGACTTGTCTCTCGGAGTTCCAGTAGTTATCTCGCTTCGGGAAGTGCCAGGTGATGAAGAAGGGGAAAGTAACAGATTTCTTGGGAGCGATTGTCGCGTGAAGGACGACATCGCCGATGTCGCTGCGTCTGTCGGGGGAGGGTTGGGCGTCCGTGACCGGCTTGACCCGCCCGTCATCGGAGAAATCGTCCCAGAAGCGGTGCGCGTTGTCCCACCATCCGCCGCGATACCAATGCGTCTGAACATCGAGGTCTTCCCACGTTGTGACCAGGGCCATTGTCCCGTAACGGATGTCTTCAGGCTTGACCTTTTTCGAGGAGAAACGGAGCCCCCGGAATTTTTTCTCTTCGACGTACTCGTTCAAGTTCTTCCCGAGGATGCCGCCGAAGTCTCTGCCGTCGGTGCCGATGGGGTTGGAAATGGTCGCGGCGACGGAGACGTCCACCGGCTTGGTGCTCGGGTTTCGGACGGTCCATTCGAGGATGGCGACCGGAATGGAGCTGTCGGGGACGTTAAGCGGGATGAAGGGATTCCATGCGCGCAGGTTCACCCGGACGGGGAGAGAATTGTCCCTGAAGTTGACCACGGCAGTGGGATAGGCGCCGCGGAAATGAGCTTCTCTCAGGCGGCTGACGCCGGTGAGCTGCTTTTGCGGGGTGCCGTGTCCGCCGCGATATGGAGGAAAGAGTTCCCGCTCGAGGATTCGCGCGACGGATTCTTCACCTTCAGCCTTAGCCCAGATGGCGAAGAAGGTGAAGGGGAGATCTTTTCCCTTACCGGGGCGGTTGAAGATTTCCCAATCCTTCAAATCGCCGCGCCCGCCGAGTGAAACGGTGCCGGTGCCGATGCCGCCGAGCGGAAAAGCGATTTCGCTCAGGCCGCGGCCGGTATATATCTGGAGAGCCGGCCCGCCGAAAAGCTCCTTGTGCGAATAGGGTCGGGCGTTGGTGGCTGCGTGGGCAGTGCCGCAGGCAAAGATGAGTAGCGCGATCGCCATTTTGTCAAACATGATGTTCCTCCTTTTTGTCTCGATTGGTTTTCGGCCTCGTTGCCAACGAAGCCATTCTCGATTTCGCCTGTTTCTTTGCGCCTTCGCGCCTTTGCGAGACGCTTGCTCTGTCACGTCTCTCTCGCCAAGGCGCTAAGGGCGCCAAGCTGCCTCCCTTTTCTTCACGGTGCATGTCTCGACTCGATGGTTTCGTTCACGGCGGTCATTTTCTCGACGAGAATCCGCCAGGGTTTGTCGTTGATGTCAACAAGGCCATAGTTGGAGTTTTCGCCATCGAAGCGGCCGGAGGCTGGCTCGTCGGTGTATTCGAACCAGTGGTATCCGACGACGGCGGGAATATCTGCCAGGGCTTGGACGTATCGCTGGAATCCGTCAGCTCTGTCCTTTTGAGTCGCGACGGGCCGGCCGGCGCCTTTACTATTGGGGAGGCCGGAATCCATCGCCTTGAAGGAGAACTCGGTCAGCACCACGGGACGACCGGTGAGGCGATGAACCTCACTGAGAGTCCGTTTAGGGGCAGAGCGGTTGTAGTCGTTGAGGGAAACGACATCGAGGTGGGCGCCACACGCTTCCAGAACTTCCGGGTAGGCGTAACCTGCAAAGCGACAGCCGAGGTTGAGGTGGTTGGGGTCCGCAAGGCGGATGGCGCGATTGCACACGGAAAAGTACTTGTCGGCAACGATTCTCAGGAAGTCCTTCTCGTCTGAGCGAAGCGCAGCGGATTTGGTGGACACGTTTTGGAGCTTTAGCAGCGAATGCCGGTCCGATTTGGAAATGCCCCAGGCTTGCGCGAGATGTTTTGCACCGCCATGTTTCCTGATGAGGAAATCAATTAGGGCGACTTTGCCGGGGACATCCTCTGGGAGCGTAAGATAGTCTTCCAGGAAGCTTCTCTGGGATCGCCAGTCGCGGCCCCAGCGAAGTTCGTTGTCCGTGAAGTAGCCGACGAGGAACGGGTCGGACGACCTCGAGGAACAAAGAGTTCGGGCGCGAGACTCGACTTTGCTCTGAAACTCACGCGAAAAGACATCGGGAAATCTGCCGCTTCGCGAATCGGCACCGGCAGAGGCGGCGAGGTTGAGGATGACGGTGTAGGGCATTTGCTGACCAAAGGTCTCGCGGCTGGACCAGGAACCAATCGTGTTGAAGCCCCATTTGTGGAGCCTGTTCGTCGCCGCGGCGGCCCATTTTTCGGCTGTGCCGTATTTTTTCTCGGTCACGCGGCCATAAGGGGAATAGCCGAGCTTCCGCGCGAAATCGGCGCGAAAGCTGACGTGATTGACGCCCTTGGAAAAGAAGACGTTCCCCGCCGGGTCAATGAGCCAGCATCGGCCGGAAATCTCCTGCGGGAAGAAGAAGCCAGTCGGGGCGTGGCGGATTTTCGTCCAGCCGCCGAAGGAATCTCGCGGAGAGGAAGGTTGGGGGAAGAACATTTCTTCGATGTACTGGCGACTTCGCGCCTCGTTTTCGAGGAGGCTCTTGGTTCGCACGGTCTTCGCCTCATAGGCAAGCTCGAGGATGAGCCAACCGTTGAAGCAAGCTTGCTTGAGAGCCTGAGCGACCTTTTTGTGGTCAATGTCGCTGCCCTCGCCGAGCCACTCGGTCCAGACGCTGTTGTTGCCGTTGCGGAGATGGACGCTCGCGATGCGGCCGGATGTGAGGCGAATCATCTCGAAGGGGTCCTGGCCGGCTCTCTTGACCCAGTGGAGGTCGAGACAAAAACCGACGAGCTTGGGGTTGGTCATGGCGACCATTGCGCGGAATTCCCGGGCGTTATGAGCCATTTCCGGCGTGTGATTATGGAGAACGAGGCGCATTCCGCGTCTCTGAAGTTCGCGGCCGAGACGATTCACGTTTTCGGCCTGGAGACGCAAAGCTTCGTCCGATTTATTCTCGTCGGCGGCGCAATTGAAGTTAATGAGGAGACCGGGGAAATCCCCGGCACGGGCCGCCCACTCGAGGACGGCGGCGATGGTTCGTTCAGCGGCATCGGGTTGATGAAGGTTTCCGCCGTGATAGACCGACGCGAGGACGAGTCCGTTCCGCCAGAGGAGCTCTCGAAAACGCATGGCTCGCTCGTCGCTGGAGAAGGCGTTAAGCCAGCCCTCGATTGCGGCGAAGCCTGCTTTCCTCGCTTCAGAGAGGGTCTGGGGCAATTGTTGGTCGGTGTCTTTGCCCTGCCGCGACCATTCGACGTTCCAGCCGTATATCTGGGTGGCGACTTTTAGGCGGGGCGCGGGCGCCTCGGCGGCTCCCGTGGACGATAAAGTCAGAAAGACTGCTACGAGCAATGTTGTTGCGAGAATCTTTCTCACGGTGAAGCCCTCCGATCTCGTTTTTGAGCTGACGCTGGCCACGCCCGAGCACCATCACAAAGCGAAAGTTGATGGCAAACCATGCCCGTGGCTACCATATAGAACATCTCGCGCGCTGTTACCGCGCGCGTCAAATGGCGACGGTCAAAGCCCCTGTCAGGTGAGCACCCTCTCGGTGCTTGGGTCGAAAAGCATCATTTTCTTTTCGCGCCAGGAGCGATTGGCGAGGCAGAGGATGACCATGGCCCTGTATCCCATGCCGACGTGATAATGGGGCTGCTTGCGGGAGCGCATGCACTCGATCCAATTGACATCGTGTCCGCTGCGAGGCTGGGCCTTGACGCGGATTTCACGCCTCTTCTTCGAGAAAGACGGCTCCGGACGGACAACGGTGGTACTGCCCTCGAACGCAAGGCTCGCCTCTTCCCCTCGGATTTCGAAGTCAACGCCACGCCTCGTCGCCTGGGTGCAGAAGAGGGAAATAGTGTGCTCGGTTGGGAAATCCGCCATGACGTTGAAGGTGTCGGGCGTTTCCCGGTCGTGATGGGCGAAGATGCCGCCGGAGGCCATGACGCGGGATGGGAACTCGGCGCCGAGAGCGACCTGGAGCTCCGCAAGGACATGACTCAGGAGGTCGTGAGCCTGACCGCCGGAATAGTCCCAATATTTTCGGTAGCGGAAGAATCGCTCACGGCTGAAGGGGCGCCTTGGGGCGGGGCCAAGGAAGGCTTGCCAGTCGAGGTTGGAGGGACTGGCGTTGGGGTCAATCGGGTAGTTCCAGTCGCCACCGGGGACGTTGCGATAGACACCGGCGGTTGACCAGATGAGCTTTCCGAGAGACCCGCCTCGGACAAGTTTTCTCGCTTGCCAGAACTTGTCTTCGGAAGCGCCTTCGGCGCCGACTTGAACGATACGCTTTGTTCGTTTTGCGACCTGCGCCATTTCCTTCGCCTCGTCGAGGTAAAGTGTCATGGGCTTTTCGACGTGGACGTCTTTGCCGGCTTCCATGGCGTCAATTGACATCTTGGCGTGCCAGTGGTCGGGCGTGGATATGAGTACGCCATCGAGGTCTTTCATCTGAAGCATCCGGCGGTAGTCGTGGAAGGCTTTTCCGCCGGAAAGCTCCCTGGCTCGCTGAAGGCGGGGCTTATAGATGTCGCAAACGGCGACGACGGCGATGTTCAACCTGGGGTTCTTGGAAAGTTCCTTGTAATCCCTGATGTGGGAGGCGCCCATGCCGCCGCAGCCGATGAACCCGATGTTGACGCGGTCGTTTGCGCCGAGGGCGAGGCCGAGAGCCGGCGCGGCGAGCACACCGGCGCCGAGCGCGGCAGAGCCTTTAATGAATTCTCTGCGATTGATGGGGCGTGAGTTTCCGGTGCGTGTCATCTCTCTTTACCTCCAGTGGCGGGTTTGCTCATGGCGCCTGTGACGGGAGCAGGCGAGAGTTGTTCTTTGTGCTCACGAGCGAGCTTAGCAGGGGAGAGGGGATGAATCAAGAGAGATGTCTTCACAAGAATGCCCAAAAGAAATTGCGTCTGGGCGGATGATTCGTTTGGGGACTCCCAGCAGTTGATAAAATTAGACGTGTTGGGGGCCGGGGGTGGAAGCTTTAATGTGGGTTTCGACCCGATGCTGCAATTGGTGGAAAATGGGAGGTTCAGTAGCCACCAGGTCTGCGTGAACCCCAAGCAGATCATTGTCCCCGCTGGGCTTGGGCGGAGGCTCTCTGGGGGCGGCGTGGACATGAGGTCGAGATTCCCGCACGGGCTCAGTCCGAGGCAAGCTCCGGCACGGAAATACAACCACACCCGCCTTAAGATGGCGTGTGGAATCAGCCCGCCGGATTATGATACCTTTGAGGCGATTCCAAGCCTCACGGAAGGGCCGGAATCTTTCAGGCAATCGCACGTAAATGGAAAGGTTTCGGAGGCGAAAACGCTTCGTTTGCGGCTTTTCGTTGTGACGGGAGACCTATGAGATGCAAGATGTGACGAGGCGAATGAAGGCGCCGACAGATGGCAATTCCATAGAACAACGGGGTAGGAGCGCCGCACCGCTCTCGGCGCCGAAGATTGGCGTGTGGGTGATTTTTGCGGGCTTTGTTCTAATCGCGGCAGCGTGCAATCGGGCTTGGGCCCCTCAGGAGACCTGCAAAGGGGGAATGCGGATAGAGCAAAAAGGCTCGTTTATATCCGTCGAAACGGAAGCGCTTTCGGCCAGAATACGTACCGAAGGTTACGTGAGCGGTGTGGCGGGCGGAACGCTGCTCGACAAGAAAAGCGGGGCACGCGACCTCGGTTTTGGACTGGACATCGTTGACTTCTTGCTCGAACCGAAGTGGGACGTGCCGGATGTCTCGCCTGAGCTGGCTTACCTGAGGGATGCGATGCTGCACGGAAATCTTCCCAAACGATACGTCGAGCTGCCGCAGATATGCACCGGGGCGAAGAAGATCGAGGCGACGGTTTTCCGCGGCGAGGACTTTGTGGCGGTCAAGCTTTCATTCCGGTACACGACGGCGACCTACGGGCGGAAGCCGGGGTCAGTATGGGAGCAGAGTTTGGTTTTCCCCCGTCGAACTCGCTATTTTTTCGCCAGCGACCGCATCACCTCCGCCAACGACGTGGATGGGCTCATCCTTCGCATTGACATGCCCGGCCATCTCAAACACAGAGGAGGCGACACGTTCACGAAAATGTTCCTGAGCTACGAAGGGGAGATTCCAGCGAGGGATTTCGAGAAGGATTTCCCGCCGGACGCAAAGCATTTCTATCACCGCCGGGACGGGAAAGTTCCTCCGCGGTTCATCCGGGCGTACAAGATTCGCGGAGAGGACTCGCCCTGGCTGGCAGGGATGACCCTGAATCCCGCGTCCGTCTATGAGGCGTGGTGTCATCAGAGAGGATATGTCTGCTTCATACAGGAGATCGGCGGGAGACGGGTAAAGAAGGGCGAAACATTCGGAGCAGCTTATGCCATTGGCTTCTTTGACTCCGTCGAGGAAATGAAGGAGGTTTACGATAGGTATTGCGGATGGGGTGCGATAGAGGTTTTGCCGGGGAAAGGGCAAAAAGCCACCTTTCGCTGGGTTCCTTCTCCTCGAAGGGAACGGTAACTCTCTCGCTTTTCCCCAGCCTGCCAAGGGGTTCTGGCGTTACCGCTGCAGCCGGAACCGGGACCGGGAAAAAGGGCAGTCCGTATAGCACGGCGCCGTGGCCGTCCGTCGCGACGTTTCCTGTATCTCGTACCGTTTGTGCGGGATTCCTGGCATCCTCCATTTCTTTCCTGCCGCAGATCATTCTCAGCCGAGATAGCCGCTTCGTGGAGCCCTATGCGGGAAATCTGCACCTACGGATCTGTGCGGGGGGCCGCCCGCAAGGGCGGTCGCTACCGCAACTCGCCAGGGATAACCGGTCGGGGTTCCGTCGAAAGGCAGCAGCGGGAACAGCCATTTCGTGTTGTCCCCGTTCCCCTATGCAGACTTTCGGAGATTCACCCCATGCAGACGAAAACGCGGGATATCCTATGGACGGTGGCGTATCGGGCGCTTCTTCCACCATGCCGCCCTTTTGTTCTGAACTGGAGACCACTAATTGCCACTAAAGCAAATAATGGCGCCATCTGCCAAACTCATGAACAGTTTTCCCTTCGCCGCGACCATAGCGTCGAAGATCGGCGGCGAGTCGAGCTTGTACTCTGCGAGCTTGGAGCCGTCGGCGGCGTTGACGGCCCAGAGCAACCCGCCACGCTTCCCTTCCAAGGCGGCGACTTGCTCGTGGAGCTTCCTGCGGATGTCTGGTTCAAAGAAGTGCCCCCAGGCCCTTCTCTCATCCACGAGGTCCGGCGGGCCGGCGACGAAGAGCGTGTTGCCCGCGAGCACCATCGCCCTGGCGAGCAGCGGCGGGTGTTCCTTAAGCCACTTGTAGTCAACGGCCGTCAACTGCGCCGCTGTGAGCTGGCCGGCACGGGTGTTCCAGTTCACCACATCCTGCTTGGCTCGTCTTAGGTTCCTGACACGTTCCGGAACGATCTGCTTGCCGGCCGCGAAGAGCCGGTACTCCAGCACGGAGGAGTTGCAGAGGTACTCCGGATCGCGGCTGTAGCCATAGACGCGATTTTCGTCGAACACGAGGATGCGCCCTGTCGGCACGAGGCGCCCGGGGATGAACCACTCGCCCCAGCCCTCGCCTGCGTTCTTGCCGTAGATCCAGTACGCGCGGTGGAACCACGTGTCGTCCAGCATGCCGATGGGAGAGAACAGGTGCAGGCCGCCCTCCTGGTCGGTTTGTTGCTCGGGCTCGATGACCGTGCGACGGCCCTGCAGGTCAAACCTCTGCGACCGCATGTAGATACGCTTCCCGTCGCTGGAGAGCACATCCGGCAGCGCGACGGGCATCTTCTTCTGCTTGATGTAAGCCTGAAGGTTTTTTCCGGTGTCTGGGTTCTTGTCGTCGAGGACAGTCTCGGAAAGCCTCTTGCCGGTCTCGGGATCGAGCCGCAGCATCCGCAGACCGCCGTCCAAAAACATTGACCGCCCCGCGACGCAGTACAGAACCCCGTTCTGCACGAGTACGCTGCCGTGCACCGGCCAGACGCTTTCGACTTGCTCGTACGCCACGTGATAGCGTTCCGCCGGCGCCGCACGAAACCGCCAGGCCAGCTCGCCGTCGGCAGCGCACAGGCTGTACACGCGGCCGTCGGCACAGCCAAACAGCACACTGCCCTCGTAAACGGTGGGGGGCGAGTCTATCCGCCCGCCGGCCGTGTAATCCCAGAGTATCTTGCCGCTGGCGGCATCGAGAGCGTAAAGGGTGTGCTCGTTGACGTCCGCGACGAACAGCCTGCCGTCGGCCACGGTCAGGCCGGTGAGTTTACCTCCGAGCCTGGCGGTCCACGAGGGCGATAGGTTGCTCGGCACCTCGGTTTTCGTGTATCCGCTGCGGCGCGCATCGTGTCGGTAGGTGGGCCAATCTTGCGGATTGACGATTGCGGATTGCGGATTGCGGATTTCCCCGTAGGCGGTGCCCTGCTCGAGGCGGCCTTCGTCAGACGTTTGTGGCCGTCCCTGCGACTTTCCCGCCGGCGCCACGGCGACGAAACCGCGTAGCTTGGATTGATAGTAGCAGGCGCACGCGTGCGACGGGGCGTACACAAGCCCGTTGCATGGCATCACGCCGTAGATGCAACTGCCGCGTACCCAATGGTGAATCTGCCAGTGCTTGGTGTCCGGGTTGATGAACTCGGTGCCGGTCCAGGAGGGAATGATGTACTTGTCGGTGGCTTTGCTCGGATAGCACCGCTGATGCATGATGGCGAAGGGGTTGGTGTCAGGTTTGAACTCCTCCTTTACCTCCCCCGTTCGCGGGTCTCGGCCGGTGAACGTTCCCTTCGACCGCTGGAACGAACTGGCGATGTCGCCTGACCAAACCAGCCCGTCCATAACGATAACATCTTCCGGAGAGAAATGGCCGGACGGGTGCATTGTTTCCTGCCAGAGCTGCTTGCCGCTGTCGGCATCCAACGCCACCAATTGGCGCCTCTTGCCGGAGATCAGGACCACTCCGTGATACAAGACGACCGTCGGCGACCAGCCGGTGGGGATGATGACGCTCCGCTCGATAGGCGTGGAGCGCCACCGCTTCTTGCCGGTGGATTGATCAAGACACACTGCTGCCTCACCATCGTCGAACACCACTCGCTTGCCGTCAGCCGCCAGCGTCAGGGGCATCACTTTACGCTTCTGCTGCCAGAGCGATTTGCCCGTGGCAACTTCAATGGCCATCAGTTTACGAGCCTTCTCGTCCCAGGCCCAGTGCCGGCTGGCGCGGGCCTGTTCGGACCAGCAGTGGGCGCTCTCCTGTCGGTAGTCCACCAGCTTGCGGTCGGGGTTGACTACCAGAAGGAGCGCTCCGTTAGAATAGAGGATCTCCTCTGCGGTCTTGGTGCCCTCGAAGGTACGGAGTGTCTTGCCCGTTGCGGCGTCCAGCTCGCTGAGCGGCGCGTTTATGCCGAGGGTGACGTACACGCGGTCGCCGATGGCGACCAGCCGCCGTGGTAGCACCGCGGGACCGCTCTTCAGCGGCCAGAGATGGTTGTACCAGACCGCGATGGGTCGCTTCCACAGAACGACGCCATTGAAGGCGTCGCGTCCGACCAGCACCCACTTGGGCGGCAGTTGGATTGAGGCTTTCGAGCCTTCGTCCATGATGTAAAAGATCCGCCCGTTGGCGGACACCAGCCCGCTGAGGCTGCCCATATGGTCGTGATGCCGTGCCCACCGTGGGTCGCCGATCCACTGCATCCGACGCGGCGGGCCGACGACCTCATCGTGCGCGACGGGGTTGCCGGTAGCATCGTGGCGCCAATGTGTCCACTCGTCAATGTTTTCGGGCCAGGGCTTGGAGGTTTTTGTCCACTTCCCGGCGCGCTGAATATACGCCACACCTTTCGGCGCCAGCACGCGCATCACGTCGGACATCGGCGCCTCACCCAAATCCTCGGCCACGACCAGATTCACCAGATTGTCAATGTACGGCAAGTGTTTGCCGTCGAACCGGGCCGCTGACACCTTGCCGTGCAGGCCCAGCGAGCGGATGTGTTCCCGCGCGGCCGACACGTTCCTCGCGTCGCGGTCCAGTCCGTGGATAAGGTAGCTGTCGCTCGCCCGCAACGCCGTTGTCAGCTTGCCGTCCCCACAGCCAACGTGAACAATCAGCCCGCCGCGAACGCCCGTGGCATCCAGGATTTGCTTGGCTTGTCGTTCCGGCGAGGGCTGCGTTGACCCGGCCACAGACGAGACAAATAAGACTGCCAAGAAAGCAACACACACTGCAAAGAAATGGTTTCTCTCTCTCATGAGCATCTGTCCTTTCCGTTGTGAACGTGCGCTCCTATTAGAATCCTTGCACCTCACTGCTGTTCGTGATTGGCGCCGCTCGTCTCCCTTTCTCCGGAAAACGGACATCCCGTCTCTCGGACAACTCCTGCTCCCATCCGTTCGATTCCCTCGACTGATAATGGAGCGTAGAAACTGCCATGTCAACTGCGTTCTCGCAGAGTTGACAATGCTTCCATCTCTGTGTCTGGTCTTGCGGGTCGCCGGGGTGAGCAACTGCAAAATCGTCGAACTGGAAGGACATCTGTGGAATCTCAATGAGCGGTTTTCCAGCAAATCCGCGATATAAACTGAGTACTGTGAATGAAAGGCCGGAAAGGGGACGTAGCGCCCGCAGCGTGAACGATGGCCCAGAAAGGATGTATTACTGCTAACCCAACTTCCGCACCTGATTGTGATTTTGAGATTTTTTTTGGCCTGATTGGGGGATGAAATGGGGATATTGGGAGTGTATGGTGGATGAGTGAATGCAGTGGCGAAAACAGGCGTTTTTTTCTGACATCTCGCCAGTTCTGTTTATTGTAGTAAGCATGTACATCAGAAAGAACATCAAAAGAGAGAAAGGAAAGACATACATCAGCCACGCACTGGTGGAGTCTATCCGAACGCCCAAGGGCCCCCGGCAAAATCTCATCTGCACACTCGGAGACCTTAGCCCTCGCCCACGGGAGGAGTGGCTGAAGCTCGCCCACAAGGTCGAGAACGCCCTTGTGGGGCAGGGGGACTTGTTCGACAAGCCCGATGCCGAGGTGGAGGAGATCGTACGGAAAGTCAAGGAGAGAAGGGCAAGGGAACAAGCAGCCCCCAAAGAGCCTCCGCCCAAGCCCAGCGAGGACGATGATCTGCTTGCGGTTCACGCAGACCTGGTGGCTACTGAACCTCCCATCTTCCACCAATTGCAGCATCGCGTCGAAACCCACATCTTCCTGTGCGTGCTGGCGTATCATCTGCTGGTGGCGATTGAGAAGACCCTCCTCGATAAAGGAATCCACACCTCGTGGGCTACTGTCAAGGAGACGCTCGAGACTCACGAGGTCGCAACCGTGGTACTGCCCACCAATGGGGCCATCATCATCAAAATCCGCAAAACCTCCACCCCTGAACCTCAACATGTCCAGCTTTACCGAGTCCTGGAAATCCCCAAACAAATCATGCGACCAAAGAAAATCGTCATCACAAATGCCCAAATGTGGTGACTGAAAAATCGGGGTTCTCCTCTATTCCTCACTACGAAGTGCGGAAGTTAGGTTAGCGAAAAGGTGTCTTGGCTAACGGTAATTCCGCAGGACACGATGCCCCAGCCGAACACGTTTACGAGACTTTTGATGCCGCCCATTCAGCCGAATCTTGGTCGTTACTCGCAGGAACCAAAATGTGTTTGCGGCAGCTATCGGAAATTGCTAATAATTATGCTGATGGTGAGCCGACTTGGCTGAAAGAAGCGAAGCTTCAGCCACTCTCGGATAGAAGAGCAGGTCGAGGCCGTTCCGGCGCTGGAGGAGCCTGTCGGGCAGGAGAAACGGCATGGTGCTGTCTCGTGTTTGGCACATTTTCGCGGGACGCCCCTCCAGACGGAAGCCTTGCGGCCCGTGCGCCAGGCTCGGAGGCGATTTCGGTCTCACGTGCTCGGAGAAATCACGGAAAGGTATTTGTATATGATTGTCTTGCACGCGGGGTTGAGTGAGAACCGACTACTTGTCTGGGGCGAACAGCCGGTGGAAGAGCGTAACCGCGCCGCCGTGCGGCGTGGACGCAAACCGAATGCTCCCAGCACTGACTGGTTTCCTTATGACGCTGGGAGCGACGGTCTTTCAACAGCTCTCCTACAAGCGGGTGTAGGTTTTAAGGTGAGCAAAAGGCGTCTGAAAGTGGGAATCGCGTGGCTGCTCACAGTGGGCAAGGCGGCGATTGCCTCCAGCACGCTCATCGCTGAGCCACCGAGGTCCCGGGCGAAGAAGCTCGCTCCCTGGTCAGTGACGCTGCTTCGCCTCACCGCCGACGAGACAGTTGAATTGTTGTGCCTCTGTGTGAGGAAGAAAACGCTGGCGTCCGGTGTGATCGTCGGCGATGACGTTGCCTTCTGGACAAGCGCCATGCGGTTCGCTGGAGCGCTTGTGGCACGGCAGCAGTATGTGCCTGGCATAGTCGAGAACGATGGTGTTTACCGCTCGCGCTGGGAGCCGGTCTTCTTGGGGTACGATGCCGAGCGACTGTCAAAGCTGGCCAAGGCGATGCCCGCGGTCGCGCGGGCACTGAACCAGGAAGCAACGTCACCCCCAGATGTATTTTCTGCATCCGTGCTTTCCGGCTTTATTGCTGAGACTGTGGACCATCTCGTCCGCTCGACGCTCTCGACGGAACCCGAACCCACGAAACCGAGACGCGGTCGCAAGAAAAAGCCGCCCGCCTTTGACAGCATTCACGATAAGTGGCTTCACTCTTTGCAGTCGCCGGACGGTACCATGGGCGGCGATGAGGCGGAGTTGGCGAAATTTGCGGCTCAGGTTCGCGAGTGGCGGCGGCCGATATCCGTGTCAACAGCCTCGCCGTTCCGGCTCTGCTTCCGGCTGGAGGAGCCCGAAGACGAGGGACAAATGGAGGAGGCAGGTGTTCGTCATCTACGGCCGGGCAAGGATAAATGGTACGTCCGATACTTGTTGCAGCCGGCGGATGACCTCAGCTTGCTCGTCGAGGCAAAGGACGCGTGGACAGCCGGAAAACGCAAGTCTTCGGTTCTCAAACGAGGTGATTTCAATCCACGAGAGTACATGCTCTCCTCGTTGGGACAAGCTTCGGGGTTGTGCCCCCACATCGAGCAAAGCCTGAGGACTTCTCAACCGGGCGGCTACAAACTGGACGCGACGGGTGCGCATGAATTCCTTACTGAAAAGGCACTTGCTTTGGAGCAAGCCGGGTTTGGAGTAATGCTCCCTGCGTGGTGGGCGGGCAAGGGAACAAAGCTTCGCTTGACCGTCGGAGCCAAAGTCAGGAGCCCCAAGATGCAGGCGTCAAGCGGCTTGTCTCTAAACAAAGTCATTCGCTTCGATTGGGAAATAGCCATCGGCAAACAAAAGCTCTCGCTCGAAGAGCTCAAAGCGCTGGCGAAACTCAAGGCTCCGCTGGTCAGAGTGCGTGGGCAGTGGGTGCACATGACCGTGGAAGAAATACAGGCGGCACTCGACCTTTGGAAAAAGAAGGGTAAGGGTTCCGCCACTCTGCGGGAGATTGTACAGATGTCCCTGGGCGAGACGGAGGCGCAGGGGACAATCGCTTTCAAAGGCGTCAAGGCTACCGGGTGGGTCGGGGATCTCCTTTCCCGGCTGCAAGGGCGCGCAGCATTTGAGGAGCTGGCCACGCCGGAGGAGTTCCGAGGAACGTTGCGTCCGTATCAGGTACGCGGCTACTCGTGGCTCTGGTTTCTGAAACAGTGGGGATTGGGGGTGTGCCTTGCCGATGACATGGGGCTGGGCAAGACCATTCAAGCTCTGGCGCTAATTCAAAGAGATTGGGGGTCGAACGGCAAGCGCCCGGTGCTGCTTGTCTGTCCAACCTCGGTTATCGGCAACTGGCACAAGGAGGCTGCCCGTTTCACACCGAACCTGCCTGTCATGATCCACCACGGCATCACGAGGACGAAGGGCGAGGCGTTCAAGAGAGAAGCTCGAAAGCACGCCATGGTCGTCTCGAGCTACTCGCTTCTACATCGTGACATTGACGTTCTACGGGACGTCTCCTGGTCCGCGGTGATACTCGACGAAGCCCAGAACATCAAAAACCCTGAGACCAAGCAGGCGAGAGCTGCGAGGTCTCTGGAAGCAGACTATCGCGTTGCGCTCACCGGCACACCTGTCGAGAACAATGTGGGGGATCTGTGGTCAATCATGGAATTTCTGAATCCCAGTTTTCTCGGCACGCAGGCCGAGTTCAAGAAGAGTTTCTTCATCCCTATCCAGGCCAACCGCGACCCGGCGGCAGCGAAGCGCCTCAAGCGCATGGCCGGCCCGTTCATTCTTCGCCGACTCAAGACCGACAAGTCCATCATCACCGACCTGCCGGAGAAAATGGAGATGAAGGTCTTCTGCACGCTGACGAAGGAACAGGCCTCCCTATATGCCGCCGTGGTGAAAGATGTCGAGGACTCGCTGGATTCAACCGAAGGCATCCAACGGAAGGGCATAGTGCTGGCGACATTGTCGAAACTGAAACAGGTCTGCAATCATCCGAGGCAGTTTCTGGGCGATAACTCCCCCATTCCCGGACGCTCGGGCAAGCTGGCGCGCTTGACCGAAATGCTGGAGGAGGTTATGGAGGTCGGTGACCGGGCGCTGGTCTTCTCGCAGTTCGCCGAGATGGGGCAAATCCTCCGCCGACACCTGCAGGAGACGTTCGGACAAGAAGTGCTTTTCCTGTACGGGGCCGTTCCGAAGAAGAAGCGAGACCGCATGATCGAGCGATTTCAGAGCGATGCCGACGGCCCGCGGATTTTCATCCTCTCCCTCAAGGCCGGCGGCACTGGCTTGAATCTGATGCGCGCGAACCACGTCTTCCATTTTGACCGCTGGTGGAATCCTGCGGTCGAAAACCAGGCAACCGACCGCGCCTTTCGCATCGGCCAGACCAAAAACGTCCAGGTTCATAAGTTCCTCTGCGTCGGAACGCTTGAAGAGAGAATTGATGAGATGATCGGGCGTAAGAAGGAGGTCGCCGAGCAAGTGCTCGGGACAGGTGAGGGATGGCTGACTAAGCTTTCGACCGCCGAGCTCAAGGAACTCTTCGCCTTGCGCGAAGGGGCAGTCGCGGAATAAGATGGCTAAAGGGAAGAAACAAACGAGCGAGCGCGACGCGCTTTGGGCGGAGGCGAAAAGGCGATCCCGCCTTTCGATGGAAGACGTCAGGATAGCTGAAGAGATGGGCCTGAGCCCGCGAAGCCTCATCAAGAATATCCCCAGCAAAAGCGAGCCGTGGAAGGCACCCGTTAAGTATTGGGTACGAGATATTTACCGGAAGCGACAGGAGAAGGCGGAGATGGAAAAGAAGCGACGCGACGAGAAAAAGGAGAAGCCCCCCGAAGGCGGCGAAGCTATGACCGAGAGCGAGAAACCCGCTGAATCCTCGATTGTGCACGGCGATTTCCGCTCGGTTGAAGGCGAAGAAGCGCCGCCTGCCGATAGTTCTTTGGAGGATATGGATGCCCTTGATGCAGAGTTTCTTGAGTTGGAGCAACGTCTCTGGGACGAGGATGAACCACCGACCGAGGACGAGATTGACGAGGAAAATCGGATGATGCTCAGGGAGCAGCGGGAGTTTCGGATCGCCGCCGAGTACGTTTCCGCAGCTTTCGCTTTTGTGCCTGAAGTTGAAAAGGTAGTCCTGTTTGGGTCTGTCGCTTTGCCCTTGAAGAAAGAGGTGCCGAGATTCAGGAAATTCCGCAGGGCGGGCATTGCCATCTGGCACGAATGTCGCCACGTGGACATCGCCGTATGGTTGTCGGACCTCGGCTGTTTGAACACTCTCCGGCGAGCCACAAGTCGCGCGTTAAACGACCTTCTCCGAGAAAGGGACATTGGCGTGGCACATCACCAGGTTGACGTTTTTATCATGGAAGTTGGGAGCGACCGTTATCTTGGATGCCTGTGCTGCTTCAACAAGTGTCCAAGGGGGGAAGCACGAATGCGATGTTCCCGGTTGCGGGGCGACGCCTTTTCTCCGGCAATACGACGACTTCCTGTTCAATCCGGCCGCCCTCCAGCCCGAAAGGGTCGTTGTGCTGTTCGATCGTGGCGGCTCAGGCGGTAGCAGCGATTCGGGAGGTGAAATTCCGTTCTAAAGGAGGAATAGCCGTGTCCTGGCGGTGGCGAGACTACGATTATTACAGGTATTTTCCGCATACGACGCCCCGTAAAGTCAAGGGAGGCATCAAATCGCAGTCGAAGCGAGGGGCGTTTGGGCAAAGCTGGTGGGCGAAGCGATGGATCGCCGTGCTGGAGGGCTTCCACATAGGGCAAAGGCTTGCCCGCGGGCGATCGTACGCCCGCCGCGGCCAGGTGGTCTCCATCAACATCAAGAAGGGCGAGGTGACAGCGAATGTTCAAGGGACCAGGGCCACCCCTTACAAGATCACCATCAAGGTCAGGGTTCTCACGGCGGCGAACTGGAAGAAGCTTGCGAAGAACCTCTCCAGTCAAGCGCTCTTCGCAGCGAAACTGCTCGCGGGCGAGATGCCTCAGGACATCGAGAAAGCGTTTGAGGACGCGGGGCTTTCACTTTTTCCCAATAGACTCAATGACTTGAAGACCGAGTGCTCCTGCCCCGATTGGTCCAACCCCTGCAAACACATCGCAGCGGTTTATTACCTGCTGGGCGAGGAGTTCGACCGCGACCCATTCCTCATCTTCAAGCTGCGTGGGATGAGCCGAGAAGAGTTCATCGGGCTCCTCGGCCAAAGCGGTAAGAAATCCGCTGCAAAGAAGCGTCAAGGCAAATCCACTGCCCGTAAACGGCAAGCGGAAGCGCTCCCCACGGCCGAGCCTGTGTCTTTGGATGCCTCTGCGTTCTGGCAAGGAGGTAGTTTGCCCGATGACTTGTTTGGTGAAGTTCGTGTCCCACCCGTACGAGCGGCCTTGCCGAAGAGACTCGGGAACTTCCCGTTTTGGCGGGGCAAGGAACGATTCCTGGATGCCCTCGAGCCAGTTTACGAAGGGTCCTCTTCCCTCGGCATGGAGGTGTTCCTCGGCAACCAAGCCACCAAGTTGAATCGCCACTCACCCTGATGCGGCCAAAAGCCCCATTTGAATGGGGACAACGGTAATCCTTGTCCGTAAAGACCGTCGCGGCAACTGGTGATGCGCAGATGCTGCATGTTGACTCTGGAAGAGGAGATGCGCTGTTCCACCCGAAGATGGGCTTGGCGTGTGCAGTGGGACCGTCTCAGAAATGATCTGCACGACCTCCAGGAGATCACTCTCCGAAACTGCGGCAGGACCTTTGTGATGCGAAGCCGCACAATAGGCGACGACGGAGTCCTTCTCATTCTCTTCTCTGCGACTCTGCGCCCTTGCGTTGCCCTCCTCTTCCCTTTTTCTATCCACCGCCAAGGCGGGGTATCCGCCCGAGATTAAGGCATTACCCCGGACCAAAACCGGAGATTGACATTGGCGTTGAGCTATGATAGTTTTGGCAATCAGACTTGGCGCCGAATTTCCTGAAGGTCTCTTAGCCGGGGGGACAACAGAATGATCCGTGGCCAACCCAAAGAAAGAATGCCCAGGTCGGAGATTGAGGAGTTACAGCTTGAGCGTCTGCAAGCGATGCTGAACCGACTCTATTCCGAGGTCAGCTACTATCGCCATCTCCTCGACTCCGTTGACCTGCCTCCGAGCGAGTTCCGGTCGCTGGAGCAGCTCAGTCGCATCCCTTTCACCCGCAAGGAAACGCTGCGGGAGAACTATCCATACGGGCTTTTCGCGGTGCCTCTGCGAGAAATCGTCAGGATACAAGCCTCCTCGGGAACGACCGGCCAGCCCGTGGTTACCGGCTACACGCGCAACGACATTAAACACTGGACGGACCTGGTGGCGAGGGTCTTCCTCGCCACAGGCGTTACAAAGGACGATGTGGTTCAGGTCTCTCTGGACTACGGTCTCTTCTCGGGGGGATTGGCTTTTCATTACGGCGCGGAGGAGATAGGCGCCTCGGTCATTCCGGCTTCCACCTTCAACCCGGAGGGGCAACTGGGTATCATGCGGCACTACAGAACGACGGCGTTGGTGTGCGTGCCGACTTACGCGCTGAGGCTCCTCCAGGCGGCCCAGGACAAGAACATGCCGCCGCAGGAGCTTTCCCTCCAGAGGGTTCTTCTGACGGGCGAACCGTGGCCGGAAAATCTCCGCGAGAAAATCGAACGCGGCTTTCACGTGGAGGCTTTCGACACCTACGGTGTCAGCGAGGTGATGGGCCCGGGCATCTCCTACGAATGTGGTGCAGAAAAGGGACTTCACATCTCTGAAGACCACTTCATCGCCGAGATCGTTGACCCTCTGAGCGGCGAGCCCCTTCCGAGCGGTGAGGAAGGCGAACTGGTGTTGACCACCATCACCAAAGAGGCGTTTCCGCTGCTTCGGTTCAGGACGGGGGACCTCACTTCCCTGGACCTCGCTCCCTGCCCCTGCGGAAGAACCACCGCGAGGATGACAAGAGTCGCCGGACGCGTTGATAACGCCGTTTTCGTCCAGGGCAAAAGCCTGCTTCCGTCGCAAGTGGAGAACGTGTTGCAGAGCGTGGAAGGTGTCGTCCCACGTTTCCAGATCGTTGTGGACAAATCGGGGACTGCGGAGGAACTTTGCGTCAGAGTCGAAATGGACAGGAGGATTTTCTCCGACGAGATGAGGGTCCTCACGGAGCTGAAGCGAAGAATAGAGAGGAAGATAGAGGAGGTGCTCGGAGTTGTGGCCACCGTATCGCTTGTCGAACCGAAGTCCCTGGAATCGAACGACGCAAAGATAAAGGTTATCCGCCCCACTGCGCAAGACGACGAGGAAAGGAGGTGATGAACCGGAGAATGGCGCAGACCACACCTGAAGTCGCGAACAAACGGTAGATGAATCTCTCGGACAGAAAAGGGAGGGGTAGAATGAAAAGAATCTGCATAGGCATCACAGCATTTGTGGTCATGGCACTTGTGCTCTTACCGGGATGCAAGAAGAAGGAGGAGCCGGCGCTGGCTCCGTACAAAGTTGGCGCGCTGTTCGCGGTAACCGGTCCCGCATCATGGCTGGGCGAGCCGGAGAAGAATACCGCCGAGATGGTCGCACAGCAGATCAACGACGCCGGAGGCATCAACGGGCATCCCCTTGAGGTCATCATTGAGGATACCACCGGCGAGGAGACAGCCACCGTCAACGCGATGAAGAAGCTTGTTGACAAGGACGGGGTCTGCGCGGTGATAGGTCCCAGCCGAAGCGGCACAAGTATGGCGATTATAAACATCGCCGAGGATAAGAAAGTTCCGCTCGTATCCTGCGCGGCCGCTGCGCCCATAGTCCAACCCGTCAAAAAATGGGTCTTCAAGGTGCCCCAGATGGACAGCGATTGTGTCAGAAGAATCTACGACTATATGAAGGAAAAAGGGTGGAGCAAGGCAGCGATTATTACCGGCACAACCGGCTTCGGGGCATCGGGCCGCGACCAGCTCATCAAGCTGGCGAAGGAATACAACATCCAGATTGTCGCGGACGAGACGTACGGCCCAAAGGACACCGACATGACGGTGCAGCTCACCAAGATTAAAGCCGCCAACGCCCAGGCGCTCATCAATTGGTCCATCGTGCCCGGGCAGTCAACTGTCATCAAGAACGCCCGGCAGTTGGGTCTGACCATCCCGTTGTTCCAGAGCCACGGATTCGGGAACATCCAATACGTCAAGGCAGCGGGCGCCGCAGCGGAAGGAGTGCTCTTCCCGGCGGGTCGCTTGCTCAGCGCAGAGGAAGTGCCCGAAGAGAACCCACAGAAGAAGCTTCTCATGCGGTATAAGAAGGATTACGAGACGAAGTACAAGGAGGACGTCAGCACCTTCGGCGGGCATGCCTACGACGCTCTGGCGCTGGTCGTCAAAGCCCTCAGAGCCGTTGGTGACGATAGAGCCAAGATACGCGACCACATCGAGAAAACAACGGGCTTCGTGGGAACGGCGGGGGTGTTCAACTATTCGCCTCAAGACCATTGCGGGCTGGATAAGAGCGCCTTCGTGATGTACGTTGTCAAAGCAGGAAAGTTCGTGCCGGTGGAGGAATAACGCCGTTTTTCCGAAAGGCAAAGCCAAACCCCGCCTGACGGCGGGATTTGGCTTTGTCGCCAACCGAGCCACTGGGCAGAAAGAACACTTCGGGCCAGAGTCCACACAGTTGAGAAGGAAGCTCATTCATCGCCGATGGACCTCAGCACGATTCTCCAGTACATCTTCGCCGGGATAAAGATCGGCAGCATCTACGCCATGGTGGCGCTCGGCTTCAACATCATTTACAACACCACCGGCATCATCAACTTCGCCCAGGGGGAGTTCGTGATGTTGGGTGGGATGTTCATGGTGACCTTGTCGAAGCTGATGCCCCTCGGCCTGGCTTTTCCGATAGCCGTTCTGGCGGTCGTCGGTATCGGCTGCGTTTTTGAAAGGGCGGCGATCTGGCCGGCTCGAGGCGCGTCGGTGCTCACGCTCATCATGATAACCATCGGTGGCTCCTTTCTCCTGAAAGGCGCAGCCATGCAGGTCTGGGGAAAAAGCTCTTTCCCCCTTCGCGTCTTCTCTTCGGAGAAACCGATCGTCATCCTCGGCGCGAGGATTCAGCCCCAGACCTTCTGGATTATGGGCGTGCTGGCGGTCGTGGTGGTCCTTCTTGCGGTCTTCTTCAAATTCACGCTCACCGGCAAAGCGATGAGAGCTTGTGCCGCCAACCGGGCCGCCGCAAGTCTCTCGGGGATAAGCGTGGAGCGGATGGTTCTGCTGTCCTTCGCCCTGAGCGCGGGGATCGGAGCCGTCGCAGGCATCGTCATCACACCCGTCACTCTCGTTGACTACGGATGCGGGAGCATGTACGCCCTGAAGGGCTTCGCCGCCGCTGTCCTGGGGGGACTTGGAGTTTCCACCGGAGCAGTCGTCGGCGGATTGAGCATCGGGCTTATGGAATGTTTCGGAGCGGCCCTTCCCTTCCAGGGAGCGTCCAGCTACAAAGATGGGTTCGCGCTTCTGGTTTTGATGATTTTCCTGTGCGCAAAGCCGAGCGGAATCTTCGGGCGCGCCGCCGTCTCGAAGCTAAAGGAATTCTGAACCATGGGCAAGAAGAACCTGTTGGGGTTGATAGCGCTTGTTGCGGTCCTTCTGGTGATCCCACACCTTCTGGGGAACCCCTACTATCTCGGCGTGCTGGTGTGGTGCGGGATTTACAGCCTGCTGTGCATGGGACTGAGCCTCTTCATGGGATACTGCGGCCAGATTTCCCTCGGGCACGCCGGGTTCTGCGCCCTGGGAGCGTATGTCTCCGGCATCCTGACTACTCGATTCGGCTTCTCGCCGTGGCCGGCGCTCGGTGTGGCGATGCTGGCAAGTCTTCTGGTGGCTTTCATCGTGGGGCTGCCAACGCTGCGGCTCAAAGGGCACTACCTCGCCATGGCGACACTTGGGTTCGGGGTCATCATCTACGTCGCCGCGGAAGGCGACCCTTTCGGTCTGACGGGCGGTCCATCCGGCTTCTGGGGCATACCAAAACTTTCCGTGTTCGGAGTGGTTCTCAACAGCGAGGTGAGGTGGTACTACTTTGTGTGGGGGGTCGTGCTGGTGTGCATGGTTTTCCTTCTTAACATGGTTAATTCGCGTGTGGGCAGGGCGCTGAGGTCAATCCACGGTGGGGAGCCAGCCGCTAAAGCGATGGGAGTCCATACCGCCAAATATAAGGTAGAAATCTTCCTCCTGAGCGCGGCGCTGGGTTCGTTGGCGGGAAGCTTCTACGCGCATTACGTGGGGTTCGTTAACCCTCCGCCCTTCGGGCTGAACTTCTCCATTCACCTGGTTACGATGGTGGTTGTGGGAGGAATGACAAATCTCTGGGGGGCCATCGCCGGAACGGCTCTTTTGACCATCTTGACGAGATACTTTCGGGTTTTCCAGGAATGGGGCGTGTTTTTCGACGGCTTCATCCTCGTCATCATCATGCTCATTTTCCCGGAGGGGCTTTTCGTGGGAGCGGCGAGAAAGCTCGCCGGAATCGTGTCCAGACGGCGCTCAACGGGCTTTCCGGGACGGGCGAGCCGCCAGACCGCTGACGGAGCTTGAAGCGAGCAAGAGGTTCGGCAGGCAATTGAACAACATCTTACAAGTCAAATCGTTGCGAAAGAGTTTCGGGGGCGTGGTGGCGCTCGACGACCTGAGTTTCGAGGTTCAGGAGGGGCAGATAAAGTCCATCATCGGCCCGAACGGCGCCGGCAAGACAACGCTTTTCAACATCATCGGCGGCATGTACCGCCCAACCTCCGGGGAGGTGTGGTTTCGGGAGAAGAACATCTCCAGAGTCCCGCCGCACGTCGCCGCGAAGAGGGGCATATCCCGCACCTTCCAGAACCTCCAGCTTTTCGCCAATATGACCGTTCTGGAAAACGTCATGGTCGGAAGACACTGCCGGACGAAGACGGGTTTTCTCCGGTCGGCGCTGAAACTGCCCGGCGCCGTCAAGGAGGAAAAACGGACGGTTGCCCGGGCGATGGACATTCTCCGATTCGTCGGCCTCGAGGGGAGCGCGCACAGGGGCGCCGCCACGCTCCCCTTCGGCAAAGAGCGGCTCGTCGAAATCGCCAGAGCGCTCGCCACCCAGCCCAAACTGCTGCTTTTGGACGAACCTGCATCCGGCCTGAATCTGCGAGAGACCGAGGAAGTCGGCAAGCTCATCCAGAAAATCAGGGACACCGGCAAGACCATCGTTGTGGTCGAGCACGACATGTCGCTGGTGATGGGGATTTCGGAGGAAGTCCTCGTCCTCGACCACGGCAGCAGGATCGCCGAAGGCCCCCCTCGCCACGTTCAGAAACACCCGGATGTGCTGAAAGTCTATCTCGGAGAAGAGATTCCCCATGCTGAAAGTCCTAAACCTTAGAACATCTTACGGAAACCTCGAAGTTCTCCGGAACGTCTCCCTCCACGTGGACGCCGGCGAGATAGTCGTCCTTATCGGCGCCAACGGGGCCGGCAAATCCACCCTCCTGAACACCATCGCCGGACTGCTCCGCCCCCGAGAGGGCAAAATCATCTTCTTGGAGCGAGAGATCCAGTCTCTCCGCGCCTGCAAGACGGTCTTCCTCGGCATATCGCTCGTCCCGGAGGGGCGGCAGCTCTTCGCACCGATGACCGTTGTGGACAACCTTATCCTCGGCGCCTATTCCGTGAGAAGATCCCGCAGACGATACGCTAACGAGAGAGACGCTCGTCGTCCAACATCTCCCGGCGGAAATAAGTTTGACGACAACCGCAGAAGAGCGGAAGATACCACGAGAGCGCAACTGGACGAAATCTGGAAGCTTTTTCCCATCCTCCACGAGCGGCGAAGTCAGCCCGCAGGCACGCTCAGCGGGGGAGAACAGCAGATGCTCGCGGTGGGGAGGGCGCTCATGTCCAGGCCGAAACTGTTACTGCTCGACGAGCCCTCGATGGGGCTGGCGCCGATTGTGGCGCGGGAAATCTTCTCCGCCATAAAGCGGCTGCGGGATAAGGGCACAACCATCCTCCTCGTGGAGCAAAACGCGAGGGCGGCTCTTTCAATTGCAAACCGTGGATATGTTCTCGAGGTGGGGATGATCGTTGCGGAAGGAAGCTCGCAGGAGTTGCTCGCCAGTAAGGAGATAGTGCGGGCGTACCTCGGAAAGGATTACAAAGAAGTCTGGGAATAAGGACGCTTGGGCCAATGAGCGGATTCCATGTCGAACACGGGAGGCGCCGGAGAGAGAACTCCTTTTTTTAACAGCAGTTTACTGCTTGACAAAATCGCCGACGGGCCAGTATATTGCCGATTTAAAGACTGGCAGTGACTTTCTACAACGGTCACAAGGAAGCTCAACCAGCTAACCAAAAAGATGGAAGGGGGGTGAGGCGAGAAGTCCGGATAACTGAGAAAGACTCAATCACTTCACGAAACTGCAGTTGAACCACAAATCAAAGGGGGGTAAAAATGCGTACGTTTGCAGGAATTCTGTTGGTGTTTGCATTATGTGTTCTGCTCGCTCCGGTGTCCGCCGAGAGTGTCGCGGGGGCCGCGGAGAGCAAGAGTTTCGACTGGGGCGGCGACATACGCCTGAGGGGCGTGAACTTCGACAATATTCCGATTAGCGTGGACCCGCCCGGCGTAACTCGCGGTGGCAAGAACGTGTTTTTCAGAGGTCGGACGCGAATATGGGGGCAATTGTCGTTCAGCGACTATGTCCTGTTTAAGGCGCGTTTGGTGAACGAGTTTCGTTCCTATGAAACAGGCAGGGGCTCGAACAGCTACGATTTCCCGGATGAGTTCGTGCTCGACCACCTGTACCTGGACTTCAAAGACTTGCTTGACGGCAAGTTGGACCTACGCATCGGTCGCCAGGACCTCATCTACGGTACTGGCAAGGTCATTCTCGATGGGAACCCTCTCGACGGCTCACGAACGATATACTTCAACGCCGTCAAGGCAAGCTTGAAGTGGGAAAAGAGCGTCCTTGACATTCTCGGCATATGGAACAAGGCGGAGGATGAGCTGGCGATGAACTCGCAGCACCGCGACCTTGTTGGTCTGGTTGGGCAGTATCCCACGGACATGGTCGAAAGCGGCGCCGGCCTCTACCTGAAAAACAAATCTATCGAGAAAATGCCGCTGGAGGCCTACTATCTGTACAAGAACGAGAGCGATTATCAGTGGACTGACTCGGGCGGGGTGGCGCATACGCAGCCGGACGACCTCGACCTGCACACACTCGGTTTCCGCCTTATGCCCAAGCTCACAGACAGCTTCAGCGGCAACCTCGAAGCCGCCGGCCAGTTAGGCAAGCGAGGCGACCAGGACGTGAACGGCTGGATGGTGGATGCCAAGTTGTCCTACAAGTTCCCCGTCACTGAAAAGATCAGTCCTTCTGCCAGCGCTGGCGTGTATCAGCTTTCGGGAGACGACCCGGACACAACGGATGAGGACGAAGGCTGGAATCCGTTGTGGTCGCGGTGGCCGCAGTACAGCGAGCTGTATGTTTACGGCTTCGACGCCGACGGGGCAGGTCGCTGGTCGAACGTCACGATGCCATACCTCGGCCTGGACGTGCCCTTCAGTTCAAAAGTGTCCCTCAATCTCCTCGCGGGGTATATGTTCGCTCCTGAAAGCAGTCCCAACATTCCCGGGAGTGACGACGAGCGCGGCTTTCTCGGCACAGCCTGGCTGAAATTCAAGCTGAACGATACGTGGTCAGGACATCTGCTGGGAGAAATCGTAAACCCGGGAGACTATTACAACGTTGACGATACGGCGCACTTTGTCCGCTTCGAGATGATGTGTGTATTTTAGTGACCGGAGCAGAGCCGGTTCCTGACATCCCAAGCTGAAGGAGGATACCTTCAACGGGCGCGCTGTTTGTCGCACCCGAGGCGAAGTCTTGCAGATCAACGGTTCGGAGAACCGACCTCTGGTGGGCGGCTTCAAAGCCGACGCACGACCTTGCCGCGAGCCGGGTGCGCTCGCGGCAAGGCTTTATCCGGCCCCGGTAAACAACCAGCAGCCGCAGGGAAAACTTATGGTGCGTTCCACAGAGAGGAAGTTGTTGTCCGGCAACGAAGCTGTAGCTCGTGGGGCGTATGAGGCGGGCGTGCAGTTGGCCGCGGCCTATCCCGGCACCCCCAGCACGGAAATACTTGAGTCGCTCGCCCAATACGACGAAGTGGACTGCCAGTGGTGCCCCAACGAGAAGGTGGCGATTGAGGTGGCTACTGGCGCCTCGATGTGCGGCGCGCGCACTCTCGTGGCGATGAAGCACGTCGGCCTGAACGTGGCTTCCGATGCTTTCATGACTCTTTCGTACACTGGCGTCAAAGGCGGGCTGGTTGTGGTCAGCGCCGATGACCCGGGAATGCACAGTTCGCAGAACGAGCAGGACAATCGAAACTACGCGAAGTTCGCTAAAGTCCCCTTGCTCGAGCCGTCGGACAGCGATGAAGCTCGCCGTTTTGTCCGGTACGCATTCCGGGTCAGCGAGAAGTACGATACCCCTGTCCTCCTGCGGCTAACGACCAGGATTTCGCATTCCAAGAGCGTTGTCCGCCCGGCAGCTCGAGTGCGGCTGAAGCGAGAAATCTCCTTCGTCAAGGACCCCGCCAAATACGTGATGGTTCCGGCGAATGCCCGATTGAGGCACAGGCTGGTTGAGAAACGCCTTGTGACGCTCGGCGCCTTTTCGGAGAAAACTCCACTCAATAGAATCGAGCCGGGCGACCGTCGCATCGGCATCATCACCAGCGGCGTCAGCTACCAATACTGCAAGGAAGTGGCGCCGGACGCCTCGTACTTGAAGCTGGGGATGCCCCATCCGCTCCCGGCGAAGAAGATACAGCAATTCAGCCGAAGCGTTAAAAGACTGTTCGTGGTGGAGGAGCTCGACCCCTTCCTGGAGGAGCAGATAGGAGCTCTCGGTTTGAAGGTCGAGGCTAAGGCGCCGGAATTCAGATGCGGGGAGCTCAACCCCGAACTGGTCCGCGAGATCCTCCCAGGAAAGAAGCCTCTTCGGAAACTTCCCGGCGCCGAAAGCGGCGGGCGTCCTCCTGTGATGTGCGCTGGCTGTCCGCACAGAGGGGTGTTTTACGTTCTGGCGAAGTTGAAGTTGAATGTCACCGGCGACATCGGCTGCTACACTCTCGGGGCGTTGCCGCCTCTGCGCTCGCTCGATACGTGTATATGTATGGGGTCTGCCATCGGCAATGCGGCGGGCATGAGGCGCGTTGTTGCCCCGGAGGAACGGAAGCGGGTCGTGGCGGTGATAGGCGATTCGACCTTTCTGCACGCGGGGATGCCGGGTCTGATGGACATGGCTTACAACCAGACGAACGGGACGGTGATTATCCTCGACAACGCCACCACAGCCATGACCGGGCGGCAGGACCACCCCGGCACCGGCATGACCCTCAAGAAAACGAAAACGAAAAAAATTGACTACCGAAAGCTCTGCCTGGCGCTGGGAGCCGACACCGTTGAGGTCGTTGACCCTTATGACCTCGAATCAACGACCGCTGCTATCCGCCGGGCAACGGAGAGCGAGGGTCTTTCGGTGATTGTCAGCCGCCGCAAATGTGTGCTTCTCGACAGGAAACGCCACGCGCCCGCGCTGAAAGTTGACGCGGAGAAATGCACGAGGTGTAAGCTATGCCTCAAACTGGGATGTCCGGCGATGCGATTGACGGAGGAGAGGATACCGGAGATAGACCCCCTCCTATGTAACGGGTGCGGGCTGTGCGGTCAGGTTTGTCCTGTGGAGGCTATCTATTGAAAAGAAATCGCGCCAAAGAGGGCAAAGTTGATATATTCTTGGCGGGAATCGGAGGGCAGGGAATTCTACTGGCTTCGGAGATAATCGCCCAGGCCGCTCTCTCGGCGGGGTATGACGTGAAGAAGAGTGAGGTGCACGGGATGAGCCAGCGGGGCGGGAGTGTTACAAGCTGCGTTCGCTTCGGCAACAAGGTTCACTCCCCTCTCATTGAGAAGGGGAGCGCGGACATTCTTGTGGCGTTTGCTTCTGAGGAGGGGCGGCGGCACAGAGGGTATCTGCGGAAAGGGGGCCTGTTTCTGCAAGCCCCTGCGAACATCGGAGATAGCCTCGAGCATCCGAGAACGTACAATATCGCCATTATCGGAATTCTTTCGACCTACCTGGACATACCTGTGCGGCTGTGGACCGACGCCATAGCCGCCGACGTTCCACCGGGGTCGTTCGAAGCTAACAAACACGCATTCTTCGTCGGCAGAGAAAGGGGGGGCGCTAACCATGATTTTCGACGAAAAACATGAGTGCATGCCGTTAGAGCAGCTCCACGATTTGCAGCTCGAGAGGCTCAAGGCCGTGGTCAGGATGGTTTATGAAAAGGTCCCTCACTACAAGCGGGTCTTCGATGAAAAAGGGCTCAGGCCGGAGGACATCAAGACCCTCGATGACTTGGAGAAGATTCCGTTCACTTCCAAAAACGATCTAAGAGATAACTATCCCTTCGGGATGCTGGCTGTGCCTCTGGAAGGGGTCGCGGAGATTCACGCTTCGTCGGGCACGACCGGCAACCCGACGGTGGTCGCTTACACGAAAAACGATATCAAGCTCTGGGCCCACGTCATGGCCCGGACCATTGCCTGCGCGGGGGGCACGCCCAATGACATAATCCAGAACGCTTACGGATACGGCCTTTTCACCGGGGGGCTTGGTTTCCACTACGGGGCTATAGAACTGGGTGCCAGCGTTGTGCCGACCTCCTCGGGCCAAACCAAACGGCAGCTCAAGCTCATCCAGGATTTCGGCTCTACAGTGCTGACCTGCACGCCCTCGTACAGCATCTACATGGCCGAGGAAGCTCTGGATGCAGGAATAGATCCGAGAAAAACTTCTATCCGGCTGGGCATCCTCGGGGCGGAGCCATGGAGCGACGGGATGCGAAAAGACATCGAGGAGAAGTGGGACATGTCGGCGTGCGACATTTACGGGCTGTCGGAGATCATAGGCCCGGGGGTAGCGGTGGAATGCCCCGCTAAGGATGGGCTGCACCTTTTCTCTGACCATTTCCTCCCGGAAATCGTCAATCCCGATACGGGCGAGCGGCTGCCGGATGGAGAAAAAGGAGAGCTTGTCCTCACGACCCTCACCAAGGAGGCTCTCCCGCTGCTGCGTTTCCGCATCGGGGATATCACTTCCATCAATCACCAACGGTGCGAGGGCTGCGGCAGGACGATGCCGCGAATGAGCAAGATTTTCGGTCGCACCGACGACATGCTGATTATCCGCGGGATCAACGTATTTCCTTCTCAGATCGAAGGTGTTCTTCTCAGTATCGAAGGGGCTGAACCGCATTACATGATTGTCGTGGACCGCGAGCGCGGGCTTGACAGGCTGGAGCTTCAGGTGGAAGTCAGTCGGAAACTCTTCACGGACGAAGTGAAAGGGCTGGAAGCTCTCCGGCAGAAAATCACCGATGAGATCGAGAGTGTTCTCGGGCTCAGGGTCATTGTCAGGCTGGTTGAGCCGCAGACCATCGAGAGGAGCATGGGGAAAGCAAAAAGAGTTATTGATAAAAGGAGAATTTAAAATGAAAATCCAACAAATCTCCCTTTTCCTGGAAAACACTTCCGGGCGACTGGTGGATGCCCTGAGCCTCCTGAGCGAGGCAGACGTTAATATCCGCGCGCTATCCCTTTCCGACACGTCCGACTTCGGCATCCTGAGGCTGATAGTCAACGATGTGGAGAAGGCGCACCGGATTCTTGCGGAAAAGCATTACACGGTCCTCAAATCGGACGTGGTCGCGGTGGAAGTCGAGGATCGGCCCGGGGCGCTGGTTGGCATCTTGAGAATATTGAAAAATGCCGGAATCAACGTCGAGTACACGTACGCTTTCGTAGAAAGAAGCGCAGACCGGGCGATCTTGATTTTCAGGTTCGATGATGTGGAAAAGGGCATCGAGGCGCTCGAAGGCGAGGAGGTGACGATGCTCAGTTCGGACGAAGTCCTCTCCCGTTGAGGTGAGAGCTGTTGCGCCCCTCCGTCAAACGTGTCGTGGAGACTTCGTCAATGTCCTCGCGGTTCCTTGAGAAAGAACTCGAAACGATTTCCAGAGAGAAACTTCCCCCCCCCCCGCTTCGCTGCCTTCGGGCGACGATCGAGAGAGCTTGCGGCGCCGTGCCTTCCGGCTACTACGACCGACAGAAGGGACAGTGGATCGCCCCAGAGAATGGCCGAGTTTTCGGGCGCAAGGTCACCTTGTGATATTGACCGCTATGTTTATGGTTCTGGCAATGCATTTTCTGGACTTTCCGCGACATTCCTTGATACCCTCAGTCCTGTGATAACTGTCGCGAGCTGGTTTCCGCGACAAGCGAGCGAGGCAAATGACTGATACTTAAAGGAAGAGAGAGTGGGAAATGAGCAGAATTCTTCTTCTGGTAAGCATTTCGTTGCTGGTTGGTGCCCTGGCGACGGCTTCGGGTGCGACGTGGTACGTGGACGCGGGCGTTTCTTCGTCTGGCAAAGGGACTTCGTGGAAAACTGCCTTCAAAACGATCCAGGAAGGGATTGACGCTTCAGGTGACACGGACACGGTTATCGTGGCCGAGGGGACATACGTGGAGACCATTGAGTTCAAAGGCAAGAACATCACCCTCACCAGCACCGCTCCCCTCAATCCCCTTGTAGTGGACAGAACCATCATAAATGGGAAACAAGGCGGCTCCGTCGTGACGTTTTTCGGAACCGAGAACAAGGGCTGTGTTTTGTCCGGGTTCACGATTCGCGATGGCAAGGCTCAGTACGGCGGTGGAATTGTGGGTCACGGTGCTCTGGCGACGATCCGGAATAATACCATCACGGGGAACTCGGCCAGTGAGGACGGCGGGGGGCTGTATCATTGCAGCGGCACGATCCAGAATAACGAGATCACTGCGAACTCGGCTGATGGCACCGGGGGCGCGTTGTATGGGTGTGGCGGCTTAATCCGGAACAACACCATCTCGGGCAACTCGACAGGGGGCAGCGGTGGGGGGCTGTCTGGCTGCGGGGGTACGATCCAGAACAACTTGATCTCTGGCAACTCGGCGGGGTCATCTGGCGGCGGGCTGTGCAGTTGCGGGGGCACGATCCAGAACAACACCATCAGCGACAACTTGGCTGCAGCAGGAGGTGGACTGGATTCTTGCGACGGCATAATCCAGTACAACACGATCTCGGGCAACTGGGCGGGGTCGGACGGTGGTGGGCTGTCCAGTTGCGATGATACCATCCGGAACAACGACATCCTGGCGAACTCGGCCGAGGAACATGGGGGCGGCCTGGCCTATTGCCACGGCGCCATCCACGGCAACACCATTGCCAATAACAGCTCTACCATATCGGGCGGGGGACTCTATGTTTGCGACGGGACTATCCGGGACAACGTGATCAGCGAGAACTCGGCCGATGAGGACGGCGGCGGGCTGGGTTGGTGCGACGGCACGATCGAGAACAACGTCATCACTGGCAACTCGGCGGGGTATGAGGGCGGCGGGCTGGGCTTCTGCTACGCCGATATCCGAAACAACGTGATCACTGGGAATTCGGCTCTCAACTATGCCGGTGGACTGTATTTTTGCGGCGGCATAATCGAGGATAACGTGATCAGCGGTAACTCGGCAGGAGTCGGCGCCGGGCTGGGGTACTGCGACGGCACCATCCAGAACAACGTCATTAGCGGCAATGAAGCTCTTGAAGATTTTCCTCTTGGCTTCGGCGGGGGACTGTACGGGTGCGACGGCACCATCCGGAACAACGAGATCACCGGCAACTCGGCGGAGTTGAATGGCGGCGGGCTGTACTTCTGCGAGGGCACCATCCAGAACAACACCATCCACGACAATTCGGCAGGGCAATCGGGCGGCGGGCTGGCTTTATGTGGCGGCACCATCCAGAACAACACCGTCACAGGGAACGTGAGTGCCTATCGGGGCGGGGGACTGTCTGGTTGCGACGGCACGATCCGGAGCAACGTCATCACCGGCAACTCGGCTGACACGGGCGGCGGCGGGTTGGCTTCGTGCAACGGCACCATCCGGAACAACACCATCTCTGGCAACTGGACGGCGGCGGACGGCGGGGGGCTGGCCTCGTGCGCAGGCACAATTCAGAACTGCATCATCTGGGGAAACACGGGTGAGAGTGAAATCTACGCCTCGAGCGCCCCTACGTACTCCTGCATCCAAAATTGGGATGGCGCCGGTGAGGGGAACACTTCCTCGCCTCCGCGGTTTGCGGATGGGGCCAATGGCGATTATCATCTGCAGGTCTGGTCGCTTTGCATTGATTCGGGGGATAATTCGGAGCTGAACCCACCGGGGTTCGACATGGATGGACGTGTACGTATTGCCATAGGACGACATTCCCTGATCGTGGACATGGGAGCGTATGAATACAACTCCCCGGAGTTCAGGATAAAGGAAATTGCCCCAGTTGGGGGCGGCCGATTTGTTCTCAAGTGGAACTCCCAGCCGAACGACAGCTACACCGTGTGGTCCAGCAATGATCCATTAACTCCGGTATGGAACCAGGAAGGAACGGTGTCCTCCCAGGGTGAAACGACTCTCTGGATGGACGAGCGGGCCAGTGGGAGTTTGAAACTTTATCGGGTTGAAATGAAGTAGTCACGAGAATAGAAAGGGAGGTTTTGATCATGGTAACAAGGCGGACGAGCCACATTGCCCTTCTCATCGGAGTTCTTTCGTTTTTCGGGGCGCCGGCATTGAGCGAGACGTGGTACGTGGACGCGGAAGTTTCTTCGTCTGGCAAGGGGATTTCGTGGAAAACTGCCCTCAAAACGATACAGGAAGGGATTGACGCTGCAAAAGATAGAGACATGGTCCTCGTCGCTGAGGGGACATACTTGGAGACCATTGAGTTCAAAGGCAAGAACATCACCCTCACCAGCACCGCTCCCCTCAATCCCCTTGTAGTGGACAGAACCATCATTGATGGGAAGGGAGCCGGCTCCGTCGTGACCTTTTCTGGAAAAGAGGACAAGGGCTGTGTTTTGTCCGGGTTCACCATTCGCGATGGCAAAGCTCAATACGGCGGCGGAATTGCGGGTCACGGTGCTCTGGCGGTGATCCGGAATAACAACATCACGGGCAACTCGGCCGATGAGGGCGGTGGGCTGTATCAGTGCAACGGAACGATCCAAAATAACGAGATCACTGCGAACTTCGCCGCTGACGACGGTGGGGGGCTGTCGAGCTGCGATGGCGCCATACGGAACAACGTGATTGACGGGAACGAGGCTCATGGAACATATCCTACTGGCAACGGCGGCGGGCTTTATGTGTGCGACGGCACGATCCAAGACAACACCATCTCCCGCAACACGGCAGACACGGGTGGCGGGCTTTATGTGTGCGACGGCACGATCCAGAACAACACCATCAGCGACAACTCGGCTGATAGGGGCGGCGGGCTGTCTGGTTGCAGCGGCACAATCGAGAACAACAATATCGCCGACAACTCGGCGAGATTGGGCGGCGGCGGGCTGGGCGGTTGCGGCGGCACCATCCAGAACAACGTCATCACTGGCAACTCGACACTTCATCACGGCGGGGGGCTGTCCCATTGCGATGGTACCATCCGGAACAACGACATCATGAGGAACTCGACCGGAGGCTATGGCGGAGGGTTGAACGGTTGCCACGCTGTAATCGAGAAGAACGATATCACGGGGAACTCGGCCGAGTCGAATGGCGGCGGGCTTTATGAGTGCAACGACGTCGTCCGGAACAACTTGATCGTAGGTAACATGGCCGCCACGGAGGGCGGCGGGCTATATGGGTGTGATGCCTCGCTTGAGAGTAACACCATCGCCTACAATCAGGCCGGAGAAAAGGGCGGGGGGGTGGCTCTTTGCGACGGCCTGATCATAAACTGCATCGTTTGGGCAAACACCGCCCCGAACGGGGCCCAGCTATACCAGTCGAGCGTACCCTATTATTCTTGCATCCAGGACTGGGCCGATGGTGGCACGGGCAACATCAATCGCGATCCCCAATTTGTGGACCCTTGGGGCCCCGATGGCCTCCCTGAGACCTATGAAGACAACGACTATCGCCTTGAGCCATGGTCCCCCTGTATTGATGCCGGCACTAGGCAAACTTGGATGGAGCAAGCGGTTGACCTCGATGGCAATCCTCGCATCTTCGACGGAGGTTCATCCCTGAGGGTGGACATGGGCGCCTACGAGTACGTCTTGTTCGCCTTCAGGGTCACGCAGTTCTTGAGAGAGGCCGGCGGGCAATGGCACCTCACGTGGAACAGCCGTGCCGGAGATACCTACGTCATTTGGTCTCGTGCCCATCTCTCGCTCGGTGCGTGGGTAGAAGAAGCAACTGCGCCTTCGCAGGGAGCAAGCACTTCCTGGACAGACGTCGGCCTGTTCGGAGGGCAAAAGTTCTACCGGATTGAACTGAAGTGAATTTGACAGAGGAACAAAAATGAGGTGATCACCATGCGAACGAAATGCTTGCAGCAAGTTGTCCTCGTCCTCGGAATCCTTTCTTTTTGTTGCGGTACAGCGATGGCGGATACGTGGTATGTGGACGGTTCGGTTTCTTCGTCTGGCAAAGGGACTTCGTGGAAAACTGCCTTCAAAACGATCCAGGAAGGGATTGACGCGGCAAAAGATAGAGACATGGTCCTCGTTGCCGAGGGGACATACGTGGAGACCATTGAGTTCAAAGGCAAGAACATTACCCTCACCAGCACCGCTCCCCTCAATCCCCTTGTAGTGGGCAACACCATCATTGATGGGAAGGGAGCCGGCTCCGTCGTGACCTTTTCTGGAAAAGAGGACAAGGGCTGTGTTTTGTCCGGGTTCACCATTCGCGATGGCAAGGCTCAGTCTGGCGGTGGAATTGCGGGTCACGGTGCTTTGGCCACGATCCGGTATAACACCATCACCGGCAACTCTGCCGATAAGGGCGGGGGGCTGCATCATTGCAACGGAACGATCCAGAATAACGAGATCACTGCGAACTTGGCCGCTGAGGACGGCGGGGGGCTGTCTGGTTGCGGCGGCGCGATCCGGTATAACACCATCACGGGGAACTCGGCTGATGGCACCGGGGGCGCGTTGCACGGGTGTGGCGGCTTAATCCGGAACAACACGATCTCTGGCAACTCGACAGGGGGCAGCGGTGGGGGGCTGT
>Ga0315548_1000030_pt1 | contig 107972 bp, 85 predicted proteins | sample SalMarSW160110MG_2_FD_202540 | JGI IMG/M metagenome (GOLD analysis project Ga0315548, IMG submission 202540) | Salt marsh sediment microbial communities from the Plum Island Ecosystem LTER, Massachusetts, United States - Salt Marsh Sediment SW1601-110 ... | reverse complement strand
GGTTTGCCGTTAGTGGCATATCTTGGCGTTTGGTTGGTGGGCGTTGCGAAGGCCTTGTTGCCTTTTCCGCCTCTTCCGCCGCGACAGACGCAGACTTTAAGCCCGACCTCGTTCATGTCTTTGAGCATCAGGTCAAGGTCGGTATCGTAGATGAGTGTTCCCGGTGGAACCTTGATTATCAGGTCATCGCCGTTTGCTCCGTGTTTGTTGTTTCCGGAGCCGGGCTGGCCTTTTTGGGCCTGCCAATGGTGTTTGCCGGCAAAGTCGGTCAGGGTATCGATATTCTCGACGGCGTGGAAAAAGACATCGCCGCCTTTTCCGCCGTCACCGCCGTTGGGGCCGCCCTTGGGAATGAACTTTTCCCGCCGGAAGCTGACGCATCCGTTGCCGCCGTCGCCCGCTTTGACCCAGATTTGAGCCTCGTCCACAAACACGGTTTATCTCTCGCTACTTTTGTTATGTGTCCTGATATGAAAAAAGGATGGCATAAATACCATCCTTTTTACCATTGTTTTTTCGTATTTTATCAGACTATGTGGACTTTTCGGCCCTTGAACTGTACTTGTCCGTCTGCGGTTGCGAATAGTGTATAGTCCCTGCCCATACCGACGTTGTTGCCGGGGAAGAATTTCGTTCCGCACTGCCGGACGATTATTGAGCCTGCACAGACTGTTTGACCGCCGTATCGCTTTATGCCCCTGTACTGTGCGTTACTGTCTCTGCCGTTTCTTGTGGAACCTTGTCCTTTTTTATGCGCCATTGCCACATACCTCAAAATTTCAAATTTATTAAAAGAGAGATTCTATCGCACCTTCTCGTGCCTGTCCAGAAAAATTTTCCAACTGCGGTCAGAAATTTATGGAATAAGCTCGAGCTGAACATCGTCATACCATGCCGTGCCGGTGGACAAACCCCAGCCGCCGAGCAGGCAGTTGATTTCCACGATGGAATTGTCGCCCGAATTAAACACAATTTCGACCCGGTTCCAGTCTTTGGTTCCTGTGACCGCCGGTGTTTGCAGCGGCTGGATATTATGCAGATTGAGCAAGGCACCTCTTCCGGAATCTGCGGAAATATTTTCCGTCTTAATCCAGGCCGACAGCCTGTATTTCGAGTGCGGCTCGACGGTTGCCGAAGCCAGCCAGCCGGCATCGGTGCCGCTCTGGGATGCTATCGTAACGCACCATTGGCCGGAATGGCCGCCCCGGACGCAGTCGAACTCGGCGTCGCCGCTGTATATTTGTGGTTCCCATCCGTCGGGTTTGTTGTCTGTCTGCTTTTCAAATGATGCGTTTGGTATAAGTCCCGGCGGCGTAGGTAGCTGTATTGCGGATTCATCTCGTGCCAGCCAGACCTCCATTTCTCCGGGGCCGCGATTGGCCCAGGCATAATATGGAATTGCCAGGAATTCCTTCTGCTGCTTTGAGACGGATTTGCCGTCTCTGCCGAAAATCGCATCGAAGGCTTGGCCACGGATGACTGTTACGCCGTTTAACAGGTCTTCACGATATCCGGATGTCAGTTCGGCGTCGTCCGGCAGGACGAGATTAAGGACATGACCGTCGTTGTCCGGCCATTCGGCGCAGTACACAATCGGGCCCCTTTGCAGGGCTGCTCTGTTGACATCGGCGGTAACTTTTTCGTTCGCCCTGATTCTGCGGACGGTCATGGGCAGATCGAGATTTATCTTGTCGCCGTTTTTCCATTGTTGTTTTAAGACGGCGTATCCGTTTTGCATTTGGTAGTCGGCCGGTATGCCGTTGACCGACAGCTGTATTTCGGATTCGTCCGTTCCGTCGAAGGAATATAAATCGCCGGGGACCGGGAGATTTCTCGCCCATCCGGGTATTCGCAGTGCGATCTCGAACGTCTTCTCTTCTTGCGGTTTGAGAGTAATCTCAATGTCACCGGTCCACGGATAGTCCGTTACCTGGGTCAGCTCTGTTTTATTGCCGTCCAAATCGATGTCGGCTTTGTTGCTCATGTAAAGATTGACGTAGAGCCTGTCATTATTTTTGGCATAGATGTATCCCGGCACAGAAGGTGTGAACCTGCAAACATTGCTCGGGCAACAGGCGCAGCCGAACCATTCGCTTCGCTGATGCTTTCCCTGGGATTCGAGCGGATTCGGATAGAAGAAACGGTCGCCGCTCAGTGACACACCTGAAATCATTCCGTTGTAAAGCGTCCGCTCCAGCACGTCGTAATATTCGGCGTTACCGTCGAGAAGGAACAGGCGATAGTTCCAGTAAATATTCCCGATAGCGGCACAGGTTTCGTTGTATGCAGTTAAGTTAGGCAGCACGTAAGGCGGGCCGAATCCTTCGTGTCCGCCAGTTGCGCCGATACCTCCCGTGATATAAAGCTTGCCCCGGATAACATCCTTCCAAATGCTGATTATCGCATTCGTATATGCCGTATCTCCGGTCAAAGCTGCAACGTCGGCCATGCCCGAATACATGTATGTCGCGCGTACGGCGTGGCCGACGGCTTCGGTCTGTTCGGTGACTTTTTTGTGGCTCTGGTTGTATTGCCTGCCCTTGTCGCGAATATCGAGGAAAAATTTTGCCAGGTCGAGGTATTCCTTTTTACCCGTCGCGCGGTACATTTTGACCAGTCCCATTTCGACAATCTGGTGTCCGGGGTAATTGTCCAGCTTGCCGGGGCCGAAATCACGGCACAGCAGGTCGGCGTTTTTAATGGCGATATCGAGCAATGTTCGTTTGCCGGTTGCCTGATAATGCGCGACGGCCGCTTCGTATAAATGCCCGCTGTTATAGAGTTCGTGACTTAAGTTAGAGACCTTTTCCCAGCGTTTCGAACCTGCCCATTCGTGAGGGTGATTCGGGTCGATAGTTCGGGTCGTATAAAGATAACCGTCCGGCTCCTGGGCCTTGCCGATGTACTCGATAAGAGTATCTATTTTGGCTTCCAGCTCTTTGTCGGGGAAGGTCTGAATCGAATAGCTGGCCCCTTCGATGATTTTATATATGTCCGTGTCGTCGAATGGGTAATCCGTGCAGAACTTTCCTTCTTTTAATCCGGCGGCGAACAGGAAATTATCGACTCTACCGGTTTTGTAACATTGTTCGATAGCGATAGGAATGGTTACTTCATGGTTTCGTTTAATGCGCGGCGCCCAGAATCCGTCGTTTAATTTGACCGCTGTAAATGGAACGGGCTGGATTGGGTAATCCTGGGCAAAAGCATCATTAGATAAACCAGATAGATATATCAGAAAAAATGAGCATAAAAAGAATCGTTTCATGGTAGCTTTCTCCTTAATATCCATTTCTGTATCATATTAGCATGCCGTTTTTATATTATTCCGGTATCAGGGGAGATTATGCATTTCTGCCTGTATAAATTCGGATCCTTACAAGGCAAGCTTTGAAATTCATGAGTTTCAAATTCCTGATAAAGCTGTCTGCATATCCGGATACTATTCGTGGCGATAAACTTCCCAGCCCATATAATTATCGAGGGCTTCTGCAATTGCATCGGCCTTTTGAGACCTGCTGACGGCGACGTGATGTTCATATCCCATTTTACAGATGTATTCCAGGAGAAGCTGGAGGTTGGCGATTTTCATTACGCCGTAGCCGCCGAAAGTCGCGAGTTTATCGTTTGTGAAATTACCTTGTCCGACATATGCACAGATATCGCCGGCGGCATCGTCGGTAGTAGTCCTGCAGAAAGTCGCCTTGCCCGGAGCTATTGAACCGACAACCGTGCCGTATGTATTTTCTTTTCCTACTGAGCCGGCGATTATCTCCTGATAATCCATCTTTGAGCTTCCAAAGAACGACTTGGGCAGATTACTGCAATGGAACAGGACGCATTTGTCGGGATCGGAGCCGTAGTTATTGTTCCAGTCCAGAATGGCGCTTGGTGTCCCGGCGGCCAATTGAAGAATGTACATCCCTAACAGGCCTGTAATATCAACCTCGCATGCGCTGGGGACCAGAGATTCGCTCATCATACTCATAAGCGTGCAGGGTACTATTCCAAAGAACTCTTCCAGTGCCGTCCAGCATTGGATAGCGGTCCCGTTGAGCTCGTTTTCTTTGATCCATTGGTCGATGACATAACCGAATTTTGCCATTTTCAATAGCTGCTGTTCGGGAATTGACTTCGTGGAGATATACTTTTTAATAGTATCCAGTTTTCTTTTAACGGCCCTGTCTTTGTCGGCAAGCAGTTCGACTTTTCCAAGGATTTCGGATAAATCAATCGTTTCTACGGAGATGCCGGATAGTTCGAGAATTTTTTCGCTGTAACGGACGGTATTAAATGCACCGGTGCGGGCGCCGATGGCTCCGAACCTGGCGTTTTTAAGGCCCTTGACGATTCTGCAAATCGAGTCAAAGTCATCCAGGTCTTGCTTAAACTGTGCCGAAGCGACTCCAACTGTGTGTGAGCTTGTCAGAGTATATGGAATGCCCGCCTGTCTGAGATTGTTGCAGGCACTTATTTTACCGCAGAAGGAATCTCTTCTGTCGGCGATTGTCATTTTGCCCTGAACGTCAGGCTCGGCCTGAATCAAAATCGGCACTTCGAGACCGGAGCGTTTAACTGTCTCGGCGACACCTTTTTCATCGCCGAAATTCGGGAGCGTTACAACTATGCCGTCAATTTTGTTGCTGTTTTGTGCAAACAGGGCTGCGCATTTTTTGGCATCGGCAAAAGTCTCAACTGCGCCGTATTTCGTTTCCTGCATCGAAAGGGCGACTGTGTTGAAGCCGTTTTTCCTGAGCGTATCGAGGATATTTTTACGCCCGTCTTTGGCTAACGCATCGGGGAAAAAACCGCGGTTCCCAACGATGACGCCGAATGTTGTCTTTTTCATTTTAATCTCTCCAATTTGTAGGATTTATAAATTCGAGGCAGTTGTCCCCGGGGTGTCTATTTTTGGCCATAATAGGCATTCCTGCCGTGTTTACGTAAATAATGTTTGTCGAGAAGAGTCTTGCCGATTTGTCCCTGTTGTTGGCTTATCATTATTGTGCTCAAAGCCATTGTAGCTATTTCCTCCAGTACTACCATTGCTTCGACGGCGGATTCGGCGGACCGACCCCAGGAAAACGGGCCGTGGTTGGCCACGAGCACCGCCGGAATTTGCATCGGATCGATACCGGCGAATCTCCTGACGATTGCTTTGCCTGTATTCAGCTCGTAATCGTTCTCGATTTCGTCTTTTTTCATAATATCGGTAACGGGAACAGGGCCGTAGAAATAATCGGCGTGTGTGGTCCCGAAGCAGGGAATTTCAATGCACGCCTGCGCCCATGCGGTTGCGCAAATCGAATGTGTATGGCATATCCCGCCGATGGTCTCGAAGTTTCTGTATAGCTCCAGGTGGGTTGGTGTATCTGATGAAGGTTTCAAAGTTCCCTCGACAATGTTCCCATCGAGATCGAGCAGGACTATCATCTCCGGTGTCAAATCGTCGTAAGAGACGCCGCTCGGTTTGATGGCGACCACACCCGCCCGGCGGTCTATTCCGCTGACGTTTCCCCAACTATAGATGATGAGATTTTGCTTTTGCAGTTCGATGTTGGATTGGCAAACAGTTTTTTTAAGTTCCTCGTACATAATGGTTATCTCATGCATTCACAGCATCTTTAATGTTCAACAGGTCTTTCATTACATTTGCCAGTTTTGTCGATGTCTCCTTCAGACCGAAGGCGTCGTGTAGCTGTTTGTAAATGTTGTATAACTTTTTATATACGGCGTGATTTTCGGCGATGGGCTTAAACGTGATATCCTTTATACCGCACATTGCGGTTTGAGCATCGGCATAGTTGTCGTATCCTCCTCCGCTCGAACCGGCCACGACCGCGGCAGCAACGGCCGAACCGAGAGCACAACTCTGTGCCGAACGGGAAATTTTCATTTCCCTGCCGGTAACATCGGCGTAAATCTGCATAATCAGAGGATTCTTCTCGGCGATCCCGCCGCAGTTGATAACTTCTTTAACTTTGACGCCGTATTCCTCGAACCTGTTAATGATAGTAAGGGCGCCGAATGCGGTGGCCTCAATTAATGCCCGATATATTTCTTCCGGCTTTGTATGAAGTGTCTGTCCTAACAATAGTCCGGTTAGTCTCTGGTCAACAAGTATGGTTCTGTTGCCGTTATTCCAGTCGAGAGCCATCAGGCCGGATTGACCAGGTTTGAGCTTTGCGGCTTTTTCGGTAAGAGCCTCGTGAGAGCCTGTGGATTTGCCGCCCGCCTGGATGTAATTAACGAACCAGTTGAATATATCACCCACCGCAGACTGGCCCGCCTCAAGGCCGAAAAAGCCCGGCAAAATGGAGCCATCGACAATGCCGCAGATGCCCGGAATATCGGCCAGTTTTTTACCGGTTTCGGAAACAAGCATATCGCAGGTGCTGGTACCGATGATTTTAACCAGCACGCCTTCTTTAATGCCGGAACCGACGCCGCCTAAGTGCGCATCGAAAGCGCCCATTGCAACCGGAATGCCCGCGGGGACAGACAGTTTTTCAGCCCATTCTTTTGTTAAATCTCCGGCCTTCGTATCCACTGCATAGGTTTTGTCGCTGAGTGTATCGCGGAGCCGGCCTAACTTAGGGTCCAGTTTGGTTAAAAAATCCCTGGCAGGATAACCGCCCCATGCATCGTTAAACATTGCCTTATGTCCGGCGGCACAACGGCAGCGTTTGAGTTTATCCGGATGATCCGTACCCGTAAGAATTGCAGGTACCCAGTCGGCATGTTCGATCCATGTATATGCGGCGTCAAAGACCTTTGGGTCTGCTCGCAGGCAGTGCAGTATTTTACTGAAGAACCATTCGGAAGAATATATTCCGCCACACTTGGTAAGATATTCGGGGTGCTCTTTTTGAGCTAATTCGGTGATTTCGGCCGCTTCGGCGTGACCGGTGTGGTCTTTCCAGAGCCAGGCGTGTGCGTTCGGATTATCCTTGAATTGATCCGAGAAGCTCAGGGGCGTGCCGTTTTTATCGATCGGCAGGGGAGTTGAGCCGGTTGTATCAACGCCGATACCGATTATTTTACTCGTATCGAAGTTCGTGTCCGCTTTTTTGGCCTGCAGTATAGCAGCTTTGATTGTAACCTGGGCGCCTTTGAGATAATCGGCGGGATTTTGTCTGGCCAGATTGTGATCGGACGGATCAAGGATAATGCCGGCTTCGCCGGTTTCGTATTCATATACTGCCGTGCCCGGCTCATTGCCGTTAGTGACATCAACAATCAGACACCTTACAGAGTTCGTACCGTAGTCAAGACCAATTGTGTATGCCATTTATTTACCCTTTCAGTATAATATTTTTTGTGGAAACGATGATATGTAGTCTTGCCTTGAGTTTCAAGTGTCTAATCTTTGTATTGTGGTTATTTTTATCTTTTATACTGTATTATTTCCGAAATACGTCAAAATGCTCTTTTTTCCCCCTTTATTGGGAATTTTCAAATGAAATCATTAATTTTATCACCTTGTATCCGAGGATTAATCCGGGTAATTGCGGATTTAACCTTACCGAAGAAGATTATTAAATCAAATTCTATACAGATAATGGAAAATTATTGCAACATGCCGTCTCAATCAGTAGAATTTCCCGGAAACGATGTGTAACATAAGAGATATGTGAAAATTTAAAGGAAAGGACATCTTATGGAATCATTTGGAGTTCTTGCACAAGTCGGCGGGGCATTTACTACCCTGGATTGGATAGCAATCGCCGTGTATTTTGCGATTCTGCTTGGTGTTGCCTTGTGGGTAATTACAAAAAGCAAAGACACGGCCGATGATTACTTCCTTGCCGGTCGCAACCTTGGTTGGTTTATCGTAGGTGCGTCGATTTTTGCATCGAATATCGGCTCGGAACACCTGGTAGGTCTAGCTGGTTCGGGTGCTACCGATGGTGTGGCAATGGCGCATTATGAATTACATGCCTGGTGCCTGCTGATGTTAGGCTGGGTCATGGTTCCGTTTTATTCACGTTCAAAAGTTTTTACGATGCCCGAGTTCCTGGAAAGACGCTTCTCACCAACTGCACGCTGGGTTTTATCGATTATCTCACTTGTGGCTTACGTAGTAACGAAGATTGCAGTCGGTATCTTTGCCGGAGGTATCGTATTTTCCGTACTCCTGCCGGAAATGCGTTTGGATTTGGGATTCACAGTACTGGATAGTTTCTGGCTCGGTTCTATTCTTGTCATTGTTCTGACTGGAATTTACACTGTTCTCGGCGGTCTGCGGGCTGTGGCCTATACTGAAGCGGTGCAGACTGTTATTCTGGTGTTCGGCTCGATTTTGGTGACAATTTTCGGCCTGAAAGCATTAGGCGGCTGGGGAGAATTGCGGACGATATGCGGCTCTGAAATGTTCAATCTATGGAAACCGTTAGTGCCGGAAGGTATCGAAGGTACATGGGCGCCTGTGAGGGAATCGACTCGTATGGCTTGGTACTTCAACAGTAATTATCCCTGGTTGGGAATGCTCTTTTGTGCGCCGGTTATAGGTTTGTGGTACTGGTGTACGGATCAGTATATTGTTCAGCGTGCACTGGGAGCACCTAATGAACGTGAAGCCCGACGAGGCTCGATTTGTGCATCCTTTTTCAAACTTCTGCCTGTATTTATTTTTATTATTCCCGGTATGATCTGTTTTGCTCTGGCCACAAGCGGCAAATCAGAAATCATTAGTCAGACCATATTGGATGCCCAGGGACATGTTATTCGTACCGAATCGCAAAAAGCTTTTCCGTTGCTGGTGATGACGGTTCTGCCGGCCGGTATCCGAGGTATCGTGGTGGCGGGTCTGCTGGCGGCGCTGATGAGTTCGCTTTCCGGCGTTTTTAACGCATCTTCGACCCTGTTCACTATGGACTTTTATTCAAAGTTCCGACCGAAGGCCTCACAGCATCAGCTTGTATGGGTCGGCCGTGTCGCTACTACCGTTATGGTGTTGATAGGTTTACTGTGGATACCTGTGATACAGGGTGGGAAGGGTTTATATGATTATTTACAGGGTGTACAGTCTTACCTTGCTCCTCCGATTTTTGTTGTCTTCTTCCTCGGAGTCTTTTTCAAGCGTCTCAATGCGAAGGGATGTTTGTCGGCCCTTATTGTGGGATTCCTCCTCGGGATGTTCCGTCTGGCAATAGATACGCCTGTTGCTTTGAGAGATACCCCGTTCTTTGTAAAGATATTCGGGGAGTTCTCCGGATACGAGCAGGGTTCCTTCCTCTGGGTCATGAACAATATCTTCTTCCAGTATTACAGTATATTTATACTTATCGTTTGTGTTATCATGATGGTAGTTGTCAGCTATTTGACGGCGCCACCGTCCTATGAAAAAATAAGCGGCCTTACATATGGAACTACAACGATAGAGGATCGGGAGAAATCAAGGTCCAGTTGGTCCAAGTCCGATGTTATCTTCTCGGTTATTTTGTGTGTAATCATTGTAGCAATCTATATGTATTTCAGGGGCTGATCGGAATTTGAGATTATTTTGTATTGAATCACCGGTTAGCGGTGGTGATTGTCGGTTCGTTTTAATTGCGAACAGGTGTATGTTCGTACAAATTGAGACGAATGCGCTTAATGAGTAATGAGCTATTGAATTAATAACTTAATTCATTATGAGAATATGAAGTTATGGGATTTCTTTAATGGATGGGTTTCGGATTTGTCTTTCGGAAAGTAAAAATGGCTGAACGCCTTTTTGTTTTTATTGCGTTACTGATAATATTGTTCTCTGCCAGCGGTTGCCCTTCCGGAACTCCGGAAGGGCCCGTGGAATCTGTTACAGTTAACAGTCTTGAGCCTGAAACCGCCGGTGACGAACCGAATGAGGTAATTTCACCCGGTATCGGACAAAATGCGGATGAAACAAACGATTTAAAAGTTAAGCGGGCCGCCATTTTTCACGACAAATGTGCCGAGATATTGGACAGCTTTGTCAATGGCGATGGATTTGTGGATTATAAAGGGCTAAAGCAGGAAGGAGTAAAATTAAGAGCGCTGCTGGAAGAGTTCAATAATCTTGATCCCAACGAGTATAGATCATGGCTTAAGGAGGACAGGATAGCTTTCTGGATAAACGCTTATAATTTAAACAAGCTGAAAATAGTCTCTGCCAATTATCCTGTTCAGTCGTCCTCGCGTTTCCTCCGCGTTTTATGGGGTCCGATGGATATCAGGCACATCGAGGGTAAAATAACGGATTACAAGTTCCTTGTGATGGACGAAGAATTTTCCTTCAAAAAGATTGAGAATAATTTTTTCCGAAAGGTGTTTAATGACCCCAGGATATTCCTTGCTTTATCGGATGCCTGCATGTCCAGTCCGCCTTTGCGTAACGAGCCTTATTATGGATATAAATTAAACGAACAACTGGACGACCAGACGAAGAAGTTTCTGGCTAATCCTCTTGCGTTCGAAATAGACAGACAAAGACAGCGTGTTTATTTGTCTGCAATATTTGAGACAGGTCGTTTCGGAAGTGAATTTCTTAAGAGACATGCTATAGACAGAAAATTTAAAGACCATCCGCCTGTGACCAGGGCGGTTTTGAATTTTATTACCGAATATGTTTCTGAGTATGATGTATCCTTTCTCGAAAGGCAAAATTATTCTGTAAAATATATGACATACGACTGGAAAATTAATGATGGTTCTTAGAAGGAAAAATGAAATATGGCAAAAAAAGTAGTTTCATATGGAGCCAATATTGGTAATGGCAGGTATCTTTTTACCAGCGAGTCCGTGACGATGGGGCATCCGGACAAGGTCTCCGACCATATATCCGATGCAATTCTTGATGCGATGCTTGCTCAGGACCCCAAAAGCAGAGTCGCTTGTGAAACGCTGGTGAAAGCTGACATGGTTCTTGTTGCTGGCGAAATCACAAGTGAAGCAACAGTCGATATACCAACGATTGTCCGACAAACGATAAAAAAGATAGGCTACGACAAGCCGGAACTCGGATTCCACTGTGACAACTGTGCTGTACTGGTGTGTATTGGGAAGCAGAGTCCCAACATCTCCGAGGGCGTAACTGAGGGAACGGGACTGCATGAGGAGCAGGGAGCCGGTGACCAGGGGATGATGTTCGGCTATGCATGTAATGAAACACCAGAGCTTATGCCGATGCCGATTCAACTGGCGCATGCTCTTACTATTCGTTTAGCGGAGGTACGACAGAATGACACATTACCTTGGCTTCGACCCGACGGAAAGAGCCAGGTAACAATCGAATATGAAAACAAAAAACCCAAACGAATTCATACAGTGGTCATAGCCGCTCAGCATGATCCAAATGTCAGTTATGATCAACTAGTAAGCGAAATCAAAGAAAATGTCATTCGATCTGTACTGCCTGAGAGTTTTGTTGATAGCGATACTTCATTTCACATCAATGCGACTGGCGTGTTCGAAATGGGTGGACCCGCAGTTGATTGTGGTTTAACGGGGAGAAAACTGATTGTTGATACATACGGTGGAAGGGGCAGACACGGCGGCGGTGCTTTTAGCGGAAAAGATCCCTCTAAGGTTGACAGAACAGCAAGCTATATGGCCAGGTACATAGCTAAAAATATCGTTGCAGCTGGTCTTGCTGATATTTGCGAGGTCCAGTTAGCTTACGTAATTGGTGTTGCTGATCCGGTTTCTGTTCTAATTGAAACTAAAGACACGTCTCAATTAAGCGAGACAAAAATTGGCGAAATTGTGAAAGAGCTTTTCCCACTAAAACCGAAGGAAATGATTACTTATTTGAATCTGGCTCGCCCCATCTATACGGCTACGACTAATGGGGGCCATTTTGGCCGAAGTCACCCAGATTTCACCTGGGAAAAAACCGATATGGTGGGCAAGCTGCGAAAGACTGCCGGTTTGAAACCGAAATCTTAAAAGTAATACATCTGTGGTTTAACACAGGTGACGTGAAAAAAATATTTAGCCGACGGTTTTGTCGTCGGTTTTTTTTATATTCTCAAGACAGATTCGGGCGTTACGTTTGAGTCTTTTAAGTCCCGTTCGTTTAATTGGAGAATCGAGGAATTTTTCACCGAACGATTCTTCGCTTAACGTTAAAATCTCCTGCAAATCAAGCTCTGCCCTGTCGGGGTAATATTCGAACTGTGCATTTTTGCAATCCGGCGCCTTGTTATGATAGGGACATACAAGGATACAGTCTTCGCATCCGAAGAGCCGATTTTCTATTTTAACGGCCGTCTCCGGAGGTATTTCGCCTTTGTATTCGATGGTCAGGTAGTTGATACACTTATTCGCATCGAATTGACCATCGGGCATCAAAGCTCCGGTAGGGCAGATTTCGATACACTTTTTACAGTTTGAGCAGTCCTGGGTAATCGGCTTGTCCGGCTGGAGATTTAGGTCTGTTATTATTTCGCCTAACAGTATCTGACAGCCTAATTCGGGATTGATTAGCATCTGGTTTTTCCCGATAAATCCCAAACCCGCCTTGACGGCGACCGATCGTTCCGCTAATGGTTCCGAATCCACGCAAATTTTATATCGAAGGTCTTGAGAGGTGACAGAACAGATATATTCGACCAGCTCAAGCAGCCGTTTCTTTATGAACGTATGATAATCTTCGTACCGGGCATAACTTACTACTTTACCGCTCGGGACTGTTGGAACCGCCGAAGGACATTTTGGCGGTTTGAAATTAAGGCCGACAACGATAACCGACCGGGCATTTCGTACGAGTTCGGCGGGATTGAAACGCTTTTCAATATCTCTGTGAAGGTAATCCATTCGGCCTGCAAGTCCGGACTCAAGCCATGAACGAAATATTTCAATTTGCCTGGAATCTATCGATAAGGCGTCGGCAACGCCGACCAGGTCGAAACCGGAATCCAGGGCTTTGTGTTTTATCTTGTCGGTTAAATTCATATTTACGATTATACAGAATAGATTGTGATTTTTTTAGTTTGAAGTTCCGTGTCGGTTGTTTTATTTATAACCCTGGTTTTTAGAACGGTCCGGAATTTGATAGGCCATAAAAAATATGCAGGTAAGTCTTGGCTCATTTGATATAGGCATCCTTATTCTCTATTGTTGTGTGCTGATTGGTATGGGTATTTATTATTTACGCAAGTCTCGCACGGCGGAGCAGTTTATGGTTGCTGGTCGTTCGATTCCCGCATGGGCGGCCGGTCTGGCGGTGATGAGTGCTTATACCAGCAGCATTTCATATATTGCCACGCCCGGCAAGGCCTTCGATTCCAACTGGCATCCGATTATTTTCTCTCTTTGTATTTTTCCGGTGGCCTGGCTGGTTTGCAAATACGCGGTGCCGTATTATCGACAAACGCGGCTGATTTCCGTTTACAGCTTCTTAGAGGAGAGACTCGGCCCCTGGGGCAGAATTTATGCAGCTCTGTCGTTTTTGCTGTATATGGTCGGACGCATTGCGGTCATTCTCTACCTGGTCAGCCTGTTGCTCAGCACTTTTGTCCCTTGGAATATTTGTATCGTTATCGTAATCATCGGCCTGATTACTATTGTTTATACGCTGCTGGGCGGGATGGAGGCGGTTATTTGGACGGACGTGATGCAATCGGTGATTATGATTGCCGGTATTCTCTTTTGTGCAGTCAGTCTCTCGGTTAAAGTTTTCGCCGGGCCGGAACCTTTGATACAGGCCACTCTCAATCAAAATAAGTTCAGCTTCGGCGGTTGGGATTTGTCACTGTCTTCCAGGACGATATGGGTTATGATAATCTACGGAATCACCGAGAACCTTCGCAATCTCCTGGCAGACCAGAACTATGTTCAGAAATATTCTTCCGTCCCTACTGAGCGGGATGCGAAACGCTCGATATGGATTGCAATGCTGATTTATATTCCACTGACGGTGGTGTTTCTTTATATCGGGACGATGCTTTTTGCATTTTACTCTCAGGGCGACAAACTGGCGCAGGCGGGTATAACCAAAGGCGATGAGGTCTTCCCATACTTTATTGCAACAGAGGTGCCTACAGGCCTGAAGGGATTGATTATCGCTGCTATCGTAGCGGCCGCTATGAGCACGGTCGATTCGGCACTGAATTGCTCGGCAACTGTGATGCTCTTGGATTTCCATAAGAGATATTTCAAGCCTGATATTGGCGAACGGGCCAGCGTTTTATATTTGCGCCTGGCGACTGTGGTATGGGGATTGCTGGGAATAGGATTTGCCGTTTTGATGATCCGGGCGAAAAGTGCGCTTGATGTATGGTGGCAGATTTCCGGGATTTTTGGCGGTGGGATTTTAGGTTTGTTTATCCTGTCTTTGCTGCGGATTCGGCTGCGTCTCTGGCAGGGTCTTGTTTCGATTGGTGTCAGTATTGCAGTTATCACTTGGGGGACTTTTGCCCGAGATTTACCCGATTCATGGCGATGGGCGCAATGTAACCTTGACGGGATTATTATCGGTGCTGTAGGAACGGCGGCACTAATGATAGTCGCCTGTTTCTTCGGCCTGCTGAATCGGAACCAGCAAATCCAGGCCTGAGGAAGTCATTGTTACTGAAATGTGAGCTTCATAACATCTTCGAGATTTGTTTGCTGATATAACGGCATAAAGTCATAGCGGCCGAGTTGGTTTTTGTTCGACGGGATATAAATTGATAGTCCACAATAAGAAGCCTCGGCGGAATCTTCAGTGCTCCTTATCGCTTTACCGACGATTAGATTGTCGTCGCACCAATCAAAGAAAACATGGAGCTCCTTGTCGGCGATGTTGTTATTCGATGAGCTAAGGGTTTGAAGATACAACTTCAAATCATAAAACCTCTCGCCCTCGAATTCGAATATGGGCCTGCAGGATTGGGGCGATTTCAGCGATGCATTCTGTGTAAAAGAAGTAAAGACAGCAGTGAGCTTCTCCGGGAGATTTTTCAATTGGTTACTATCAATCAAAGTATAGAGGGTGTAATGCTCATCTTCCTGCATAATAGTTTTGGCAATAGATGTACCTGTAATATTCGGGTCATCGGCCACCGATTTTAGCATTTTTGTGTAGTATGTATTCGGTGCACCGACTTTGACCGGTGATGCCATGATGTATTCGGTGGTATCGATGAAATTATAGAGGTTCTGAATCGTTGCACGGCCGCATTGCTGGAGAAAAAGCAGCCTGACCCTACCGTCAACTTTCCTGTTGAAATCGGCGACAATTTCGCCGACTTCCGAGGCGGGCAGCCATTTCCCGGAAACGAATTTTTTATTTTCGCTTTGGTTCCGAAATGGTTTTTCATCCCGGCACATGTTGTTTAATGTCCCGCCGTGGTCCATGAAGATGATGCAGTAATTTTCGGCTTTCCATTTTTCTCGTACCCATTCGAAATATTTTTTTAGTTCCGCCGGGTCGGCACTGTCCTCGTCTTGAAGGAAAGCTTCTTTTCTTTTTAGTCTTCCGAAAGTCCGGTACAAGGCGATTCGCCTCATTCCTTTGCCGTTGATAAAATCCGCCTGAGTCACAACGGCGATCTTTGAGCTGGTTATTCCTTTTGTTAAGTCCCTGAGAATGGTCCGGCCGTGACCGCTAAGGTCGTTATCATAGGACATGTAATAAACAAAAACCCAATCGTATGTTTTTTCTTTTGGCAGGAAAAGTCCCGCTAACAATAAGAGAATCAATGTTAAGAATAACAGTAGCTTGAGATGATTTCCGTATTTTCCCATACATTGTTTCTTTTAGCAGCGTTATTTGGATGCGTGTATTATAACAGGCCTATATTATTGCACAATCAAGTTTCAGGGGTCTGTGGACCTGACGGTACAACAAATAATTTTGAATATATTGTAAATGTTGGAAAAAGGATTTATTATGTTGCGAAGTTTGGTAAAAGGAACCTGAAGCTATGGCAGAAGAATTGATTGGGATAATCGGCGGGACGGGCCTTGGCGATGCCCTTGCCGAACATATAACGGAATCGTGTTTTGAAGATGTCGATACGCCGTTCGGCAGGCCGAGCACTGAAATTATGGTCGGCAGGTTCGGTGAGAGGAAAATCGCATTCCTGAATCGTCACGGCGCCGGTCACAAACTTTCGCCGAGCGAGGTCCCGTTTGCAGCTAATATTTTTGCCATGAAGAAACTCGGTGTCCACGCCTTGATATGCAGCGGGGCGGTAGGCTCGCTTCGGGAACAAATCACTCCCGGCGATTTGGTTGTTGTGGACCAGTTTATCGATAAGACTTTCAGGCGGACAGGCAGTTTTTTCGGCGGTTTCGGTTCTGTGCATTGCGAAATGGCTGAGCCGACCTGCCACAGACTTTGCAACAGGCTTATCGATGCGGCAAAAGGAATCGATGCAAAGGTACACGACAGGGGCACATACGTATGTATGGAAGGGCCGCAGTTTTCCACCCGTGCAGAATCTCTTATGCACCGCGCCTGGGGCGGTGACTTAATCGGCATGACCGCCATGCCGGAAGCAAAACTGGCTAGGGAAGCACAAATGTGCTATGCCCTTATTGCGATAGTCAGTGATTATGACTGCTGGAAGCCGCACGAAGAAGGCAGTCCCGTTGGGGACGCCTCACGGCGGGACAAGAAGACTCTGCTCGAAGAGATCATCGCGAATTTGCAGGCGGCCACGGAAAACTGCCTGAAACTGATAAAGGCCGTTTTGTCGGGCGGGCATGAACTTCTCGGCGAGGGCTGTTCCTGTAGAAAAAGTCTCGAACTGGCCGTCTGGACGGATAAGAGTAAAATTGATACGACGGAAAAAGAAAAGCTGAATGTGCTTTTCGAATAAAATAAAAAAGAAGCAATTCCTGTGAAAGGGTGGCCGGATGAAAGCGTTATTACATAAAGAGTTCATGGTAGTAATCGGCATCGTGTTCGTTTTGATTGCAGGTTGTGTGCAGCAGGAACAAACGAGTATGAAAATGAGCAGAGTCATTGCCGCCGAAAATATGGAATTAAAAGAAGAATTACGGCAGCAAGACTGGGAAATCAAAACTCTTAAGGAGCAATATGAGCGGCAGGTAAAGGACCTGGAAGAGACGACCGTGGAATTAAAGGAGCAGATAAAGGCTTTGGAGGAAAAATCCAAGCAAAATGTCAGGGATCAGGTCGAAGGTGTTCTCGATGCCGTCGTAGAGCAAAATGCAGAACTGAGGACCGAAAACGAGCAGTTAAAAGAAGATATAGAGCAACTCAAAAAGCAAATCGATAATCCGGATGGGCCGGAAGAAGACCAGGAGCCTGTTGCTGATGTGCCGATATAAAGTAGTATGGAGGTGTCTTATCGGCTGCCGGGTTTATTTTATTTTGATTTCATACAGTCCGCACGGCTTCGTTGCAATCGGGTAATTTTTCCTTCGGGTAATGCCTTTGCAGTGCTGCCGATACCAGAGCTACGAACATAGGCTGCGGCCTGAGCGGCCGGGAGGTCAGGCAGGGATGGGCCTGTGTGCCCATAAAGAACGGGTGTGAGGGAAGCTCCAGTATCTGCATAATCGGCTGATTGGGTGCTTTGCCCGAAAAAACAAGTCCTGCTTTTTCCAGTTTTTCGATGAAGCGGGGGTCCACCTCATAACGATGTCTGAAACGCATTCTGACCGAATCTTTTTTGCCGAAGAGCTTCCATGCCAGACTCTGGTGCTTTAGCTCGATGTCACGACCCCCGAGGCGCATATTTCCGCCGAGGCCTTCGATTTTTTTCTGCTCCGGCAATATGTCTATCACCGCCTCGGAGCAATTCGGCATGATTTCCGTACTGTTGGCTTTTTTAATGCCGCAGACGTTGCGGGCAAATTCAATGACCGCCATCTGAAAGCCGAAGCATAATCCGAGGTATGGCAGGTTATTTTCCCGTGCGTATCTGATACAGGCAATCTTGCCTTCTGCGCCGCGGGTGCCGAAACCGCCCGGTACGATAATCCCGTCAACGTCACGCAGATTCTCAGCCGCATTGCCATCGTTAATATCTGTTGTATCTATCCATTTGATTTTTTCCTTGCAGCCCAATGTGATGCCGGCGTGTTCCAGTGCGTTAATGATGGATGCGTAGCTATCGCGCACGGTCGTGTATTTGCCGGTGATTCCGATTGTCACTTCCTTGCTGATTGACTCCATTTTTTCCGTAAAATCGCACCATTTACCCCATTCCTTGCGTTCTTTTTCAAGTTTTATCCTGTCCTCGATTTTCAACAGTCGCAGGACCTGGAAATCGAGTTTGTGTTCTCTGAGCATCGCCGGTATCATGTAGATGCTCGCCGAATCCGGCAGGCTGATGACCCTCTCGAACGGGACATTGCTATAGACGCTGATTTTCTGCCGGGCCTTTTCATTGACAGGACTTCCCGCCCGACAGGCGATAATGTCCGGCTGAATGCCGCACTGCATCAGTTGCTTGATGCCTAATTGCGCCGCCTTTGATTTCTGCTCGCCAAGTGTTTTCGGCTCCAGGATATAGGTTAGGGCCACGAAACAACTGCTGTTCGGCCCTTCTTCGTAGGCCAGCTCCCGCGTGGCCTCGATAAAATACGCGTTTTCCAGGTCGCCGACCGTGCCGCCGATTTCGACAAAGACCACATCGGCTTTGGATTCCATTGCCAATTGCCGTAGTTTCAATTTGACTTCACCGGTGACATGGGGAATCATCTGGACATCTCTGCCGAGGTAATCGCCGTGCCGTTCCTTGTTCAGGACCGAGCTGAAAATCTGCCCGCTTGTGGTAAAATTCGCTTTAGTCAGCTCCTGGTCGAGCATTCTCTCGTATGTGCCAAGGTCCATATCCGTTTCCATGCCGTCGTCGAGTACGAAGACCTCGCCGTGGCGGAAGGGATTGAGCGTGCCGGAATCGACGTTTAGATAACCTTCGAGCTTGATGGGTGCGACTTTTAGCCCTTTATCCTGCAGCAGCTTTGCAAGGCAGGATGAGAATATTCCTTTGCCTAAGCCGCTCATGACCGTACCCATAACGAATACGTACTTGGTTTTGCCTTTTTTATAACCATCCGGAACGGGTGAGAAAAATTCACTCTCAGTCGAAATATCACTAACAGAAGCTAATAATTCGTTTTCTTTCGTCATGTAATAATACCTTACTTTTTAATTTTGTTGTAAAATAGGTTGAAAATTATCAAGAATTTCGATTGTTCTCCGCAAACTTGGTGAAAACTCTTTAGCGGCGTTCGGATCCCACAGCTTTTCAACGAAATATATTAGTCGTCCGTTGTAATCAGGTCCTATTTTGGCTGTACTATTTGGTGCCGGGACAATGTCTTCGCGTAGTTGTCTTTGGGGAGATTTTTTAACTAGTTCAATCAGATAGTTTTTAGTGTCTTGAATTTCCTCAACATTGGTTGGTATTAACTCTTCTTTGATTTTCAGAAACTTAGCGAAAGCAGTCCTGCAAGCCAAAAGCCATGATTCAACTTCTCGAACAGCTACACAGAAAATAAGGTTATGGTGTTTGGTTACTGAGAACCATGCTTTCATTAATGATGGAGGACATTCGGTTATGTCAAGGTCCGTTAGAATTAAGTAAGGCATTCCTTTTGCTGTTTTATTAAACCCATCGATCTTTTTCTTAATCCATCCAAAACCAGCACTCCTGTGTTTAATGCCAATTATATAATTTTGTTTAGAATTATTGAGGAGCTTGCAAAGGACTGCTCCGCTCAAACTATCTTCAAATATCAGGTTTATAGGTATTTCAGACATCGAATAAAAATCCCTGAATACTTTTAGGTTCTGTACGTGGAATTACTGCTTCGGCTACCGTGAAACCATTCTCAAGAAGATTTTTCACCTCTTGTATTGATGCAGCAACCTTTACATCTGTTCCTTCTGAGAGCGGGGTAAGCAGTAACACTTCTTCACCACCAATACCCTTATCAGAAAGTAAATCTGCACTGTGAGTACTAATTATAACTTGCCGTTTTTCTTTACTTTGTAAACGGTATATCATAGATGGAAGCGTTCTAACAATAGCAGCATTTAGTGAAAGCTCAGGTTCTTCGAGAAGTAATAGGGATTCACTTCCCAATAAAGACCATAAGAGAGCTATCAGCCTTAAAGTACCATCAGAAAATTGATCTTCTCTTTGTTTTGCACCTTGGGGTCTCCAATGTTCATAAACCGCTTCTAAATGCGGTATGCCTGCTTCATCTTTAATGTCAGTTAAATGTTTTAATTGGGGTACGGCTTTCACAAGTGCTTTCTCGATTTTTGTTAAACGTGATCTTCGAGTTCGTGCCTGGGTTCTGACAACTCTTTCAAGAAAATTCCTACCAAAAGGATCACCGGTAATTCCAGGTCCAGTGAATGCTTTTGGATTACGAACTAGTTGTGGTACTAAATGAAGGTAAAGTATTGAATCAAAAAACTTTGCTACATCTCTAAAACGTTCGTTCGCACTAATTTGCTCAAGATGAGTCTGCGTCAATCGCAACTCATCTTTTTTGTCATTTTCATCTGGCCTATTTAGGATTCGCTCATTTCCAGACCATATTCTTTCATATACTAAGTAAGAAAGCCTACTACCTCTCGGTTGTTGTTTTATAGCTATAGAATATTTCCATAAAGGTGGTTCATTAGTATTGTTTGCCAAATGAACTTCAATTTCTACATCTGGTTCCTGTCTGGCGGATAAACATCGGATTTTTGATATCCCCCCCCTATCCTGAATAGCTTGTTGTAAACCGCCCCCTCTTTTCGAAATATCTCTTAAGAACCTTAAAACATCAAGGAAATTTGATTTCCCACAAGCATTAGGACCAGCTAAAAACACACGATTACTCATTGGAACATCAACTGAACGGAAATTTTTCCAGTTCTTGAGATGTAAATATGAAACTATCATTTTTGTGTCCTTATTTTAATTGTATGTTGTCTTTTCACAAACTCGGCGTATTGTTCGGGTGTGTCTATACCGTCACAGGTGTGCTCGACCTTGCCGACTAAAATTCCATAGCCGTTTTCAATCGCTCGCAACTGCTCGAGTTTTTCGATTTTCTCCAGAGGAGTCTGTGGCATGGAAGTTATCTTTAATAAAAAATCCTTGCGATAGGCGTAAATGCCAAGATGGCGAAGATAAATATCTATATTTCCAATGCCACCACTCTGTCTGTCGTATGGTATAACTGAGCGGGAGAAGTAAATTGCCTTACCGGCTTCGTATTGCGTTTTGCGTATTGCGTATTGCGTTTTTCCTTCGGACGACGCATCACACATCACGCACGACGAGACAATTACTTTTACGATATTGGGATTGGCCACATCTGCGGCGTTCTCGAATGGCGCTACCAAAGTCGCCATCGGATAGCTTGGATTATCGACAAGAAGCTTCGCAACCTTGTCGATATGTTCCGGATTGATTTCCGGTTCATCGGCCTGGATATTTACAACGATATCGACATCCAAATCCGCTACGGCTTCGGCGATACGGTCGGTGCCGCTTTGATGGTCAACCGAGGTCAGGACGCACTCGGCTCCGAAAGATTCGGCGGCGGCAACAATTTTTTCATTGTCGGCGGCGATAATTACTCGTTCTGGTAATTTAGCTAAGCAGGCCCGCTCGTAGGTGTGCTGGATGAGGAATTTGCCTGTATCTTTGGCGAGAACCTTACCGGCCAATCTTGTCGAACTGTATCGGGCCGGTATAACAGCAATAATCTTCACTTAGTCCTTTACGTCGATATATCTGTTTTTTCGGGTAAATTGTTCATATTCAGGGAACTGAGCCGTCGCGTTGCCTGTGCGACCTCGAAATTCCAACTGGGCTCTTATAATATAATGAAAAAAAGGTCGTGTCAACAGCGGCTTCGGAATTTTATCCTCTTTTTATAACAATTTTGGAATTTCCTGTGGGCATATATATTTTATTGACTGATTAACGCGGACTTTTTATCATCTGGGTCTCGAAGCGTTTGGTAATTAAAAGTTTATCCTGGGAGTGATATTATGAAAAAATTCTTACCTGTTATAGTCCTGGCGGCGATTGCTGTTATTTTTATTGTGATTGGCATCACGCGGAAAGGCCGGAGCGAGGGCGAAGTAAAAATCGCCGTGATTCCTAAAGGTACAACGCATATCTTCTGGCAGTCGGTCCATGAAGGTGCGAAAAAGGCCGGAGAAGAGGCCGGTGTGAAAATTTTCTGGAACGGCCCGAAGCTCGAAACCGACCGGGAAGAACAGATACAGATTATCGAGGATTTCCTTGTTAAAAAGGTATCGGGTGTTGTTCTTGCACCGCTCGACAGCAAGGCATTGGTCCCTTCGGTAGAGAAGATGTACGAAAACGACATTCCCTGTGTGATTATCGATTCGGGAATAGAAACGGACAAGATTGTGAGCTTTGCTGCGACGGACAATTACAGGGGCGGTGTGCTCGCGGCCAAGCGGATGGGCCAGATTCTTAACGGTAAAGGTAAAATTATCGTTGTCAGGTATGTGCCGAATTCGGACTCCACGACCCAGCGGGAGAACGGATTTATCGATACGATTAAAAAAGAGTTTCCCGATATCGAAATTGTGGATGAGCAATACGGGATGGGCACAGTGGAAACCGCTTTGCAGGCGACCGAGGATATGCTTACGAAAAATACCGAGCTTGACGGCCTGTATGCATGTAACGCCTCCACCGCGGTAGGCGCCATGCAGGCTTTGCAGAGCCAGGGGCGAACGGATAAGGTGAAAATGGTTGGCTTCGACGCCGAAGACGCCCTTGTTAACGGCCTCAAGTCGGGCGTTATCGATTCGCTTGTCGTGCAGAATCCCTATAAAATGGGCTATGAAGGTGTCAAAGCTGTGCTTGCAAAGCTCGATGGTAAGAGTGTGCCCAAACGTATCGATACCGGCGTCGAATTAGTGACAATCGAGCGTCTGGAAGAACCTGCCATCAAGGACCTTCTTAACCTGCAATGATAAGATCGAGACAAACACGGATCGCTTAACAGCAGGTGAATTCGTATGGAGTGTGAACCCGTTTTGAAAAGTTGAATTGAAAACAGGGCATATTATGAAAAAAATCTTACCGGTAATTATCCTTATCGTTCTGGCGGTTCTTTTCGTTGTAATCGGTCTTGTAACGAAAGGAACAGACAAGGGGCAGCGCCGAATCGCCGTTATCCCGAAGGGGACTACGCATCTTTTCTGGAAGTCCATTCACGCCGGTGCCGAGAGAGCGGCTCAGGAGACCGGAGTGAAAATCTTCTGGAACGGCCCGGAACGTGAGGGTGACCGCGAAAAACAGATACAAATCGTCGAGGACTTTATTGTACGAAAGATTTCCGGTATCGTTCTTGCGCCGAACGACCGTAAGGCCCTGGTTCCTTCGGTGGAGAAAGTTTTTGAAAAGAATATCCCATGCGTGATTATCGATTCGGAAATAGAAACCGAAAGAATTGTCTCGTTTGTGGCGACGGACAACTACAAAGGGGGCGTAATAGCGGCAAGGCGGATGGGAGAGATTCTCGCAGGTCGGGGCAATATTGTAGTAATTAAGTATGCGCCCGGTTCGGCTTCGACGGAGAAACGCGAAGCCGGCTTTATAGAGACCATCGAGAAAGAATTTCCTGAGATAAAAATCGTGGATACCAAGTATGGCCTTGATACGGTTGAGACGGCGTTACAGGCGACCGAGGATTTGCTGACGAAAAATGCCGAGCTTGACGGCCTGTATGCCTGCAATGAGTCCACTTCGGTCGGGGCGTTACGGGCGATGCAAAGTCAGGGACGCTCCGGCAAAATGAAAATGGTAGGTTTCGATGCCGGTGAGCTGCTCATCGAAGGTCTCAAATCCGGGGCGATTGATTCACTTGTTGTCCAAAATCCGTATAAAATGGGCTATGAAGGCGTTAAAGCGGTAGTCGCTAAGTTAGATGGCAAAGAGGTCGTCAAACGTTTGGATACCGGCGTCGAATTAGTGACTTTGAAGCGATTGGAAGAGCCGGAGATTAAAACTTTACTTAATTTGGAATGATACAGATAAATCGCGAAGGCAAATCCCCCCAAAGCAATATTGCTTTGCAGATGACGGACGTATCGAAACGGTTCGGTCCGGTTCAGGCACTTTCTGATGTTAGTTTTACTGTTCGGGCCGGGACAGTACACGCGCTCGTGGGGGAAAATGGGGCGGGCAAATCGACGCTGATGAAAATTCTCTCCGGCGTTTATAAACCGGATAAAGGCTCGATTGAAATCAACGACAGACCTTACGCCTTTGATAAACCCGAACAGGCACTGGCGGCCGGAGTCTCTATGATATATCAGGAGCTTGAACTGGCCGAGGATATGACGGTGGCTGAGAATATTTTTCTCGGCAATGAGCCGCCGGGCAGTTTACCGTTCACCATTGACTACAAAGCTATGATCGGAAATACAGAGGAACTGGCCAAAAGGTTGAACTTCGATGTGAATCCGACGGCCGTGGTGCAGAATTTATCGACGGGGGACTGCCAGATTGTCGAAGTGCTCAAGGCTTTGATGCGTAAAGCCTCGATTATTGTGATGGATGAGCCTACCTCTTCTTTGTCCGAAAGCGATGCGGAACGTCTTTTCAAAATCGTAAAAGAGTTACGCGGGCAGGGTATTTCCATAATTTATATTTCGCATCGACTGGAAGAAATTGTGGATTTGGCCGACGATGTCACCGTTTTACGCGACGGCAGGGTGGTTCATTCCGAATTGGTGACAAAGCTCGATATTTCGCAAATCGTTTGCTATATGGTCGGGCGCGAGCTGAACGAATTCTTTCCGGGTCGTAATGTTACAATTGGTGACGTTTGCGTCCGCGTGGAGAATCTTTCATCGGCTGGAAATATTCACGACGTATCCTTTGAAATCAAGTCCGGCGAGATTGTAGGTATGGCCGGGCTTGTCGGCGCCGGTCGAACGGAGGTGGCCCAGGCGATATTCGGGGTCGATAAGAAAACATCCGGCAAAATTTTCCTCGAAGGCAGGCAGTTAAAGATTAATTCCCCCGCCGATGCGATATCCAGCAACATTGCATTTCTCACCGAGGACCGCAAACGAACCGGCCTGTGTCTGCAGCTTCCGTGTAGCTGGAATATTACGCTGCCGAACCTCGTGGAGATTGGAATGAAAAATTTTATCAATCCGGCCGGAGAAAGTAGAATCGCGGCGGAGGTTGCCGAACGTATTGCAATCAAATGGCTGGGCCCGCAGGCACCGGTCGATTCGCTCTCCGGCGGGAACCAGCAAAAAGTGCTCATTGCGAGATGGCTTCTGGCCAATTCCAAATTCATGATTTTCGATGAGCCGACGCGCGGTATCGATGTGGGAGCGAAAAAAGAAGTATATACACTTTTGAACCGGCTCGCCGAGCAGGGCAAAGCAATATTGTTTATTTCGTCCGAGCTGCCCGAGCTTTTCGGAATTGCGGACAGGATTCTGATAATGCGTCGAGGACGGCTTGCAGGCAATTTGACGACCGACGAAACGACACAGGAAGAAGTAATGCACCTGGCGGCGGTGGAGACCAAATAAATGAATAAATTCGTGAGACAGTTACTTCCTTTCGGGAGCCTGATGTTAATAATCTGTTTTCTGGCTGCTTATGAGCCGGATACCTTTCTGACACTGGATAATTTTCTGAATGTTTTCCGCCGTTCGAGCGTCAACGGTATTATCGCTCTCGGCATGACGTATGTAATTATCTCCGGCGGGATAGACCTTTCCGTCGGTTCGATGCTGGCTCTTTCGGGAATGGCCGGGGCGGTGGCAATGATCGCCGTCGGAGGTGCCGACCCGCAGGGGGGCGCTCTTGTTTTAGGTACCATTGTTGGGATATTAGCGGGTCTTGTCTGCGGCTTTTTGAACGGAGCTCTTATCACGAAGCTCAAGCTGCCTCCTTTTATCGTCTCACTTGGCACGATGAGCGCGTTCCGCGGCATATCATATGTGATGAACAACGGCCAGCCCTATAACGTGCCGAGCTACAAATATCTCGGCAGCGGGGTTGTGCTTGGTGTCCCCGTCTCGGTTTTGGCTTTCATTTTTTTCGTAGCTGTTGCCGGTTTTATCTTACGATATACCCGGTTGGGGCGCTATACCTATGCCATCGGCTCGAACCGCGAAGCGGCTTTCCACGCCGGCGTCAATGTGGATAGAAATCTTATTTATATTTATTCTCTCACGGGACTTTTTGTAGGTATAGCGTCGATGATAGCGACCAGCCGGACCGTCTCGGCCCAGCCGACGGCGGGCATCACACTCGAACTGGATATTATCGCTTCGGTGGTTATCGGCGGTGCGAGTCTGTCCGGCGGCAGGGGTTCTATAACCGGCACGATAATAGGGACATTACTGATAAGCTTTTTACGAAACGGCTGTACGCTACTTGGAATATCGACCAACGTGCAGTTAATAGTTATCGGAGCAATTATTATCGCCGCGGTTGCGGTTGACCAGTTGGCCCGCTCGAGAGCCGAAGCAGTACAAACCTGAAAGATATCTCATCCCTGATAGTAAAATTGAACCTTATAAAAATACCCTTAACCGAGTTCGGAAGGCTTCAGTGGGTTATTGCTAATAAGTTTGGACATAATTTTTAGTGAAAATTTGTGATTTCTCTTGACAAAAATAGATAAAGATGGTTTAATGTTACAATCATGGAGCAGATTAACCGCAAAAACACGCTTGGTTGGTGGTGGCCTAAAGGATAAACTCCGATGGGCAAGCGGTAAATTTGCTGAAAAAAAATTATTAAAACTTTAGAAGCGCAGCCTGTTGGAAAATCAGGCTGCGTTTTTTTTTGTTTGTATTTTTTGCGATTAACGGCTAAAAGACGCATTACGAGGTAGAGAATATGGAACATTACAGGCAAATAATAAACGGTGCCCAGCCCGGCCAGATAATCCCGATTGTCAAGCAGATTAAAATTGCCGAGCCGGTAGATTTTTTCGCCAAGCTCAGTGATTATGGTCGGGCGAAAAACTGCTGTTTATTCGAGTCCAAAGAACACCTGGCCGGCCCCGGTGCTCCGGGAGTAATCAGCTTCGGCACAGCCAAGCCGGCTTTATACCTTGCCGGCACCGGCCTCGATTTTACAATTGCGGCCTTGAGCAAGACAGGCAGGCGTATATTGGGCTATCTGGCTGAAAAAGCTCAGGAAAGATTCGGCTTTTGCGAATCGGTTCAGTTCGGCCCGGAAGCAATTACCGGCCGTATAAAGAAGGAAGAAAAAACCGTCGATGAGCAGAGTCGGCTCAAAAGTATTAACCAGATGGATGTTTTGCGGGCAGTGGCGTTTGCCTTCAAGTTGGCCAGCAAGCCGTTCCGCGTCACCTGCGGACTGCTCGGTGCTTTGAGCTACGACTTTATCGACCAGTTCGAGAAGCTTCCTGCCAGTGAAAATGACCTGTTAGGCAATCCCGACTACGAGCTTTATTTCGCAGACAATATCTTTTTGATGGACCATGCCAGCGGCCAGGGTTACGTGATTGTCAATTGTATCGTCACGAACGGAGACCGTGAAGCCGCGGTTGCCGAGGCGCAGGATAGTTTCGATTATTATTATAATATCGCCAGGTTCGATACGCCCGGCGGGCGAAGACATGAAGGCTCTTTACCTGCCGCATCGAGTGACACGAACCAGAGCGAATACGAAGCGATGGTTAAAAATGCCAAGCGGCACATTATCGACGGCGATATTTTTCAGGTCGTTTTGAGCCGGACAATAACCGAGCCGTGTCCCGATGAACCGCTGGATATTTATAAACGGCTGCGTGTATTGAATCCGTCGCCGTACATGTTTTATCTCAATACTCCTACTACGATTCTGATGGGTTCCAGTCCGGAGCTGAATCTGCGGGTCAGCGGAACGGAAAATCGCAGCGTGGAAATTCGCCCCATAGCCGGGACAAAACCCAGAGGCCGGCTCGCCGGAGCGATTGATGCCGATACGGATTTTAGATACGAAGCGGAGCTCAAGATCGACCGCAAGGAGCTGGCCGAGCACATGATGCTTGTCGATCTGGCCAGGAATGACATCGCCCGCGTGGCCGAGCCGGGCAGCCGGGTTGTCACTGAACTTCTGACGGTCGAAAAATACGAATCGGTCCAGCATTTAGTCAGCAACGTCAAGGGCAAGCTCGCAAATGGATTGGATGCGCTTAGCGCGTATCTTGCCACGATGAATATGGGCACATTGACCGGCGCTCCAAAGATAGAAGCAATGAAGCTTATACGCCAATTGGAAAAGACCAAGCGAGGCTACTACGGCGGGGCCGTTTGCTATTTGACGATCGATGGCCAGTTCGACAGTTGCATTACCATAAGGAGCCTGCAGGTCAAAGACCATACAGCTTATATCCGTGTCGGGGCAGGTATCGTACATGATAGCGTCCCCAAAACCGAATTCGAGGAAACCGAACATAAAGCCGGGTCGTGCCTGCGCGCGATTCGCGGATAATATATGTAAATTACAGAGCCCCGAATGTAAGTGAGGGGTAAAAAAGACAGAGACAGGAAGATTCCAATGGAACAGGCAGATAGAAAAGTATTATTTATCGATAATTTCGATTCTTTCACATACAATCTGGTCGATGATTTTTGCAAACGCAACTGCCAAGCCAGGGTTTATCGTGCCGATACCGAGCTTGAAGAGCTCAAACGCGTAGCCGATGAGTTTAACCCGGATTTGCTTGTAATTTCACCGGGGCCCGGTACGCCGGATTCGGCGGGCGTCTCGCTCGAAGCAGTAGGTTACTTCAAAGACAGGCTGCCTGTATTAGGCGTATGCCTGGGACACCAGGTGATTGTGCAGCATTTCGGCGGGAAAATCGGCCATGCCCCCAAGCCGATGCACGGCAAACCTTCACGGGTGACACATAACGGCGAGGGTATTTTCGCCGGGATAGAAAATCCCCTGCAGGCGGGACGCTACCATAGCCTGGTAGCGGTAGAAATGCCTGATTGCCTTGAGAAGACCGCAGACTACGAGGGTATTGTTATGGGAGTTCGCCACAAAGAGCTTCCGGTATTCGGGGTTCAGTTTCACCCGGAAAGTATCCTGACACCGGCTGGCGGAAAGATTATCGAAAACATTTTGCAAATTGCACAAAAACAAAAAACTTAAAACGTAGCGTGATAAACGAGATATAAGATACGAATAAGGAGCCGAGAATGGCAACAATAATCGAATATATTAAGCCGTTATTGCAAGGTGAGAGTTTAAGTTTCGAAGAGGCGACGATGTTGTTGGATGTGATTTTCGAAGGCGAAATACCCGAAGCTCAGATTACAGCGTTTCTGACGGCGATGCGCGTCAAAGGGCCAACGGCACCGGAAGTAGCGGGACTGGCCAAATCTCTGCGGCGTCACGCTGTTAAGGTCCAAACTGACATTGAAAACTTAGTGGATATTGTGGGCACGGGCGGCGCAGCCGTTAAAACCTTCAATGTCTCAACGGCATCCGCGTTAGTCGCAGCCGGGGCGGGGATACATGTGGCAAAGCATGGCAACCGTGCGATAACCAGTAAATGTGGTTCGGCGGATGTGCTTGAAGAATTGGGTGTTAATATATCACCGGGCCCCGAGGTTGTAGCCGAATGTATAGAACAGGCTCATATAGGATTTATGTTTGCACCAATGTTCCATCCGGCAATGAAATACGTCCAGCCGATACGCAAGAGCCTTGGCTTCAGGACGGTCTTCAATATTTTAGGCCCTTTGGCTAATCCTGCCGATGTACCGGCATTAGTACTTGGGGTTGCTGAGGAAGATTTGTTGATGATAATGGCGGAAGCCCTTAGGATGCTGGGTGCTCGGTTTGCATTGGTAGTACATAACAATGGATTGGATGAGATCAGCACTACCGGAATAACTAAAATAATGGAGCTTAAAGATGGTCAAATTAGCGATAGAGAAATTAATCCAAAGGATTTAGGCTTTGAGACGGCTGACATAGACCGGTTAAAAGTGACTGATGCAAAAAGCAGTGCTAAGATGATAAGGGACATACTTACGGGCAAAGAGGTCGGGGTTGGTAAAGATATTATTATTCTTAATGCGGCTGCTGCGATAATCGCTGGTGGCTTGGCTGATGATTTTGCCCCGGCTATTGAGTTGGCGGAATCTTCAATCAGCGATGGAAAAGCAATGGATTCTCTGGAGAAATTAATTCAAATTTCGAATCGTGCCTCTTAAGATTTATACTGATAGAAAATACGAGATGCGAACATGTTGGTTACAAAAGTTAAAATTTGTGGCATTACTAATCACCAGGACGCTATGGCAGCGATAGATATGGGTGCGGATTTACTGGGATTTAATTTTTATCATAAAAGTCCCAGGTACCTGACTCCGGAAAAAGCTGCTGATATTATTAGCAAACTGCCCGGTTTTATAGATATTGTCGGAGTTTTTGTGAATGCTTCGTTGGAAGATATCCACGAGACAACGGCTCTTTGCCAGTTGGATTGGGTGCAGTTACATGGAGATGAAGACCCACAATTCTGCCGGTCGTTTCTCTCTCATAACGTCAAGACGATGAAAGCGATACGGGTTAAGGACCAGAATGATATCAAAAGAGCGGACAGTTTTTTTACTGATGCCGTTTTGCTGGATGCGTTTGATCCTGAAAAATACGGCGGCACGGGAGTGACGTTTGACTGGAATATCGTCGGGCATATGAACAAACGAGTTTTTTTAGCCGGCGGTATACATCCTGAGAATGCGGCGGCGGCGGTTGAGCTGGGAGTTTATGGAATAGATGTTTGTAGCGGTATCGAGGACCGGCCGGGTAGAAAAGACCATGCGAAAATGAAAAAACTTTTTGCTAATATACAACATTTAAGAGGTTGAAAAATTAACCGATAACTGGTTCTCGATTCTCGGCGTGTATCGAATATCAGGTATCAGGAAACGAGGAAGATATGAAATATAAAGGCAGATTCGGAGATTACGGTGGATTCTATGTCCCGGAAGTTTTAATACCGGCGCTGGAGGAATTGGAAGAAGCTTTTTATCGTTATTACCAGGACCGGCAGTTTGTCGCGGAGCTTGAGCAGCTCTCCGGTAATTATGCCGGCAGGCCGAGCCCTCTTTATTTTGCACAAAGGTTCAGTGAGCATGTCGGTTTCAAGGTATATCTAAAACGCGAGGACCTTTTGCACGGCGGAGCGCACAAGGTAAATAACACACTCGGTCAAGGCCTTCTGGCTAAATATATGGGCAAAACCAAACTTATCGCCGAAACGGGTGCCGGCCAGCATGGACTGGCAACGGCGATGATTGGGGCCTTGTTCGGAATGGAAACGAAAATTTTTATGGGTATCACGGACATTGAGCGGCAAAGTGTCAATGTGCACAAGATGAAGCTTTGCGGTGCGGAAGTTATCGGTGTCGAAGGAGGCACGGGGACATTAAAGGACGCCATCAATGATGCGCTCCGCTACTGGACCGCCCATGTCACCGACACGTTTTATCTCTTTGGCTCGGCCTGCGGCCCTCACCCATATCCTACTATTGTAAAGCATTTTCAAACCTGCATCGGCAAAGAAGCAAGGCGGCAGTGCATCGAACAAATCGGCAGACTGCCGGACATGGTTGTCGCCTGCGTTGGCGGCGGAAGTAATGCGATAGGTATTTTTTCCGGTTTTTTCGACGATAAGCAGGTCAGGCTAATCGGAGTCGAAGCCGGCGGCAAAAGCGTGAGCAGCGGTCGGCATGCTGCGACACTGGTGACCGGGAAAGTTGGAATCCTGCATGGCGCCAGGGCCTATCTGCTCCAGGATAAAGAAGGCCAGGTCTATGACACCGAGTCAGTAAGTGCCGGGCTTGATTATGCCGCTGTTGGTCCGGAGCATTGTTTGTTAAAGGATACCGGCAGGGCCGAATATGTTGCCGCTGAGGATGAAGAGGTGCTTGATGCTTTCGAGATTCTGACCAGAAGCGAAGGCATTCTGCCGGCTCTTGAAAGTGCACATGCGCTGGCGTATATGATGCAGCAAAAGGGCAAACTGAGTCCGGAGACAATTGCGGTTGTAAATCTATCCGGCCGTGGCGACAAAGATGTTTCCATCGTGGAGAAACGACGTCCCCTGAATATTTGATTATTCAATTAATGTAAAATTGGCAGTTAGGATATAATAAATGAAGACATACAAAGAGACTTTTGCCGGATTGAACCACGCGGCGTTGATTCCTTTTTTTGTAATCGGTGATCCCGATTTCGATACGTCTCTTGCAGTCGTAAAAGGGGCTATCGATGCCGGGGCCGATATATTGGAGCTTGGTATTCCGTTTTCCGATCCCATTGCGGACGGACCGACAATCCAGAAAGCGGATATTCGGGCGATGAAAAGCGGTATGAATATAGCCGGCGCTCTGGAATTCATAAGGCAAATCAAGGATTATAAGGATATTCCTATTGGACTATTGATGTATTATAACCTGATTTACCAGTATGGAACGGAGAAATTCTTCGACGATTTCCACCGGGCTGGCGTCAACAGTGTTTTGGTTGCCGACTTGAGTATTGATGATAGTGACGAGATTATAAGTCCGGCCGTATCCGCGGGCCTTGATACAGTTTTTATGGTTACGCCGAATACCGAGCCGGAGAGAATGAAGCTGATTGCATCCAGGACTACCGGTTTTATTTATACTGTTTCCGTATTGGGTGTCACCGGCAGCAGAGATCAGCTTTCCGGTTCGATTGAGGGACTGATAGGCAGATTGAAACAGCTCACAAGTGTGCCGATTTGTGTTGGTTTTGGAATAAGCAAACCGGAACACGCCGCCGCCGTTGCTCAGGCCGGTGCCGACGGTATAATAATCGGCTCGAAGGTAGTGAGTTTGATTGAGAGTAACTTGGGGGACAAGGATAAGATGGTGAGCGATATTTCTGCGTTTTTGGGGCAGGTTAAAAATGCAATTGTAAACCATAAATTATAAATGCAAATCCGGTTTGAAAGATTTTTCGGCGGTTTTTTCAACGGTGTTTATTCTTGACAATTCTTATTTGGCGGGCTATGGTGCATGTTGGATTTTTTCGGATTCCCGCAATAAAAAGCGGTGTATTTGCGTCTATACCTGAAAGTCCGGATGTATGGGCAAGGATTCTCTACTTGGGATGGTTATAACGTGGCTTTTTTAACGTATTATGGAGGTTAGTATTATGAAAAAGTTTGTCATTTCGAGCGTTCTCGTACTGGCTGTTTTAATGGTTTCCCGGCCAGCATTTTGTCAGCCGGCGGATGTAAATGAACAAAGAGAGCGGTATAATGATATACGGCAAAGATGGCCGGATATGTCTGAAGAAGAAAGGGAAAAAGCACGTGCCGAAATTCGAGAGAGAACCGCCTCCAGAGGTTTGGGACGCGAAGGACAATTAAAGGTTATTGCGTTGATTGAAGAACAGGTTGCGAAACTTAAAGCCGCTGTGGAAAGTATGGCTCAGGGCCGGGACCAGTATCAAAATATGTCCGAGGAGGAAAGGACCGAATATAGAAACAAAATGGCTCAGATTGCTCGGACGCGACGGCAGGTCATCGAAGGGATTGAGCAGCAGCTTTCAAAACTCAAATTCAGAGAACAAAGAAGACCACAAACAGTGGAACCGCAGACGCGGGTAAAAGAGCTGCAGGAGATTCATCAGTTGGCGATAAAAGAGAAGGCGACAGAAACCGCGAAAAGACTCGAAAGTCTTATTGCCGGATACAGGCAAAGACAATCACAGGCACCGGGTATGGAACCGGGACCGCGTGAAGGTCGGGAACAGAGTGAACCAAGACCGCGAGAACCAAAATCGGAAGAAAATAAATAGAAAAGAACCGGTAGAAAAGCATCAATGTTGTCACTTTACCGCCTTGGTAAAAATTGTTGTGATTCTAATCGGGCAAGTTGAGGTTAATATCAAAGCAGAAGCTAATTTTCATCGTGGGAATTAGTTATAACGGAATATTGAGCTTTTTAGGAGGTTATTATTATGAGGAAGTATCTAATTTCGACCGTCGCAGTTCTGGTGGTTTTGGCGGTGACCCTGGGTATGTATGCTCAGGCGCAGGCTGCCGGAGGGCCGGGTGAAGGTCAGAGACCGGAAGGTCAAGCGCGGGGCGGTATGGGCAGGTTCAGTGAGAGAATGCAGGCCGCTATAACAGCAATTGAGGCGCAGGTTGCCAAGCTCAAAGAAAATGTGAAAGCTCGAGCTGAAATGCCTCGTTTCAGGGGTGGACAGGATGGTGGTGAAAGACCGTCTGAGGAAGAGATGGCCAAAATGAGAGAACAGCGAATGAAAATACAGGAGCAGCAGCAGGCGGCGGTTGCAGCGATAGAAGAGCAACTGATGGTATTTAAAGGCCGTCAATTGCGGACCGAACATGATGCGGCAATAGCCGAGCTTGAAGTTGCCCTTAAGCTTGCGAAAGAGGAAAAGGCCGAGAAGACAGCCAAACTCATACAGGATATGATTGCCAAGCGTAATAAAACCTTTGAAGAAACTGTGGAAAGACTTGGTATCAGGCTCCCACGACCACGAGGAGAAGGCGGTATGATGGGCGGCGGCCAGGGCGGCCAACAATAATTGCCTTTAATGATTCTTAAAGCATTAGGATAGATAGAATAAAGTTGAAATAATGCCATAGGGCGTTCTAAGCTCTCTCCGCCGATGTATCTTTCTGCAAAATATGTCGGCGGGGAAGAGCTTTTTTTACAGACCTGTTTTTTCCTCAATATTAATGAATCGTATTTGACATATGGAGATGTAAACTTTAAATTACAGAATTTCCGGTAAGTATATTCTGAAATAGCTTTTTGTAATTAAGAGAATTGATTTGCATAAAGAAGTCACTTCGTGACATGGACAACTTAAGGGGCGATGTATATGTTTCCAGTAGTATTGACTCAATCAGGGAAAATTAAGATCCATTTAAATAATGAACCGTTAGGAGATTAAAAGATGTCAAAAAGAGCAAACTGGATTGTTTGTATCATGCTAATTGTTGGACTTTTAGGTTGTAGTACGAATCAATCTGTCCAGGGGAAAAGAGCTGGATCGATATATACTCCCGATTGGGAGTCTCTAAAGAACCACAATCCGGCACCTGAATGGTTTCGTGATGCCAAGTTAGGGATATATTTTCACTGGGGTGTTTATTCCGTGCCGGCGTTTGGTAATGAGTGGTATCCTCGAAATATGTACAACAAAAGCGGCGAAACGCGACGGCCCGGCCCCAGCGATGAGTACCGGCATCATATAGAGATGTGGGGTGATCCGACCGAATTTGGTTATCCCGATTTTGTGCCGATGTTCAAAGCCGAGAAGTTTGATGCTGATGAATGGGCCGAACTTTTCGTCAAGGCCGGAGTTCAGTTTGCCGGACTTGTCGCCGAGCATCACGACGGTTATGCGATGTGGGATAGCGAACAAACTCCCTGGAATGCGGCCGATACCGGGCCGAAACGTGACATAACAGGCGAATTAGCCCGGGCGATTAAAAGCCGTGGCATGAAGTTCGTGACGACGTTTCATCACGCCAGAAATAATCTGTGGCAGAAAAAAAACAGTAATGGCGAGCTTGAATGGACCGGTCACTATCAGTTCGTTCAGAGAGATTTTCCGAGCCTGCTTGAGAATCCGAAGAACGCCATCCTTTATGGCTATATGCCGCGAGAGAAGTTTCTTCAAATGTGGAAGGGCAAGCTGATTGAAGTGATCGACAAATACCAGCCGGACTTGATGTGGTTTGACGCCTGGCTGGACGAAATTCCGGACCAGACCAAAATGGAGTATCTCGCATACTACTTTAACAAGGCCGACGAGTGGGACAGGGAAGTTATAGTGACTTTTAAAGGAGAAGATCTGCCTCGCGAGGTTGCATTGGATGATTATGAAAAGGGCCGTGCAGACAGCCTGACGGATTTCGTCTGGCTGACCGATGACACGATAAGTAAAGGTAGCTGGTGCTATACGGATGACCTTGAGATTAAGAGTACTGCTGAAGTACTGCGGACATTTATAGATATTGTCAGTAAGAACGGCCAGCTGCTGCTGAATATCTCGCCGATGGCCGACGGTACTATCCCTGATGACCAAAAGCAGGTGCTGCTTGAAATGGGTCAGTGGCTCTCGAAATACGGCGAATCTATTTACGGAACTCGTCCTTTTGTTGAATATGGTGAAGGTCCGACCCGCATGGAAAGAGGCGGCGGTTTCGCAAGGATGAAAGGGGCCTATGGTCCTGAAGATATTCGCTATACCCGCAAGGACCGGAGCGTTTATGCGATCGTTCTTGGCTGGCCGGGCGAAAACAAAGCTGTTACAATGACAATGTTCGGGCAGGGTGAAAAAGCTCAGGACATAAAAGTAACCGACGTATCGATGCTTGGCTCGGATGAGAAAATTAAGTGGGAACGGCAGGATTCAGGACTGATAGTCACAACACCGAGTCGGAAAATAAATGATCTGGCGATTGTATTTAAACTCCGGACTTCCGGATGATTATGTGAGATGGACGGTGCTGCAAGGTTTAGGTCTCTGGAACGCATAGGTTATTTCTATGTCGGCAGAACCGTTGCTTGCCGCAAATTCCACCGGTAGGTCAAGCCCGCTTATATTGGGATTCTGCTTGGTATTGATGTTTATCAATCATACTTAATAAATCAACATGGAATCATTTCCATTCGTGATTGAATAGCAAACCTTGATTCCATGCCGCCTTGTATTTAATAGGAGTTCGGAGTTAAAAATTAGACCTGAATGCGAAGCTGACTTGCTTAAATAGGTTGAATATATTTCCTACGGCAAGCATATTTAAACCAATATTTACGGAGATTAGAAACAATATTACTGGACGTTGGAAAGTAAAACTTCAGATAGAGCGTTTGACCTGTTTTTTTCTTGATTTCGAATGCGGAATTTTATATAATACGTATAACATAGATTCGAAATTATTCTGGGGGGATGAAGAGTTTATGGCACGTTTGAATTATATCTACATTAATATCGTGATTGTTTCTGTTTTCCTACTGGCTTGTTTTGCAAACAAGCTATTCTAAAGTGATTTGTTCTTGATTGTTTCTATAGATTGTGCAAGCGTTTTGTTCACGTCGTAATGTATTTAAGCTATGAACCTCGCTGTACAAAGACAATAAGAAACACACTCACAGGCCTTTTGTATCGGTCCCTAATCCGGTCCCTTTCTTCATTTGAATTTTAAATATATCATCCAGTGCAGATTTTTACGACATTCCAAAAGAGATAACTCTTTGCTATTTCTAAAGATATAATCGAGCCAAATAATTTTCAAAAAGTTTAGGAGAAAAATCTGGACATTTGTAAACACATGTTTTAAACTATTGTATAAAACATTCGTTTAGGAGTCACCGTAATGGTTCCACGCAAGGATAAAATTGAATATGATTCTGATAGAGGAGTCAAGAACCGATTGCTTGATGCAGCGGAATTGCTTTTCTGTGAACATGGTTTTAAGGGTACAAGCGTTCGTGATATCTCATCTTCGGCCGGTTGCAACATAGCGGCCGTGAATTATTACTTCGGTGGGAAAAACAATTTATACATGGATGTTTGGAGACGTCATCTGATTCCCATGCGAGATGCCAGGATCGAAAGCATCGAAAGGGTAATGTCTAAAAATAAAAGCCAAATCAAACTGGAGGATTTACTAAAATCTTTCGCGGACACATTTGTTGGTCCGCTGATAGATAAACATGGAAGTTCCTGTTTGAGCAGGCTTATGGCCAGGGAGTACATTGATAGACGTTTACCGGCCAATATATTTGTTGATGAGGTCATGACGCCGACTATGAATGCGATGAGCGACGCTTTAATTAAAACTTGCCCCGATCTGGATAAATCGAAAGTTTTAATGGTGATATTCTCGCTTATCGGGCAGCTCGTACATTTAGTCCATATAAAAATGATGTTTGAACAAAGTGAAGAGGAGTTGAATTTACCGGTATTGGATTTAACTGAAGTAATTGATCATATTGTCAAGTTCTCCGCTGCGGGAATTCGGTCATATTGTAAGGGATCAATGTAATGAAAAAACAATTCGTATATCTTGGTTTATTCTATGTGGTTTTAAGCGTAATAATTTTTTCCGGTTGTATGGTCGGGCCGGATTATTCAAGGCCGCAGACCGCCGCGGAAACATCCGAAGGTTATTTCAACGCCGGAACAAACATGGAGGACGTCAATGATTTTACACCGGTTGACAGATGGTGGGAGAGCTTCGGTGATCCGGTGACTGCGGAAATGGTTCGAGAGGCCTTGGCAAACAATTACGATCTAAAGGCCGCCGCGGCAAGGGTGCTGCAGGCACAGGCGGCGCTTTCGGAAACTCGCGGGCAGCAGTGGCCGGATGTTTCTTATAACCTGAACCGTGACAGGAGCAAACGCTCTTTTAACTTCGGAGGACTTGGAGGAGGGGGAAGATTCACCGTAATGAGCACGACATGGTCTCACGATATAACGGCGAGCTACATACTGGATTTTTTCGGCAAGCTGAAACGTTCGGAACGTGCTGCGTGGGCCGATATGCTTTCCGCCGAGATGAATGAGCAGATTTTGATTAATACGATAATAGCTTCCGTCGTCAACGCCAGAATCAATATCGCGACTCTTCAACATCGATTGGCCATAGCACGGGCTACTACCGAAAGCAGGCAGAAAACTCTTGAAATTGTCGAACGCCGGTATGCACAGGGACTTGTCGGGCCCGTAGATATCAGGCTGGCCCGTGAAAATCTGGCTGCATCGAAAGCTCTCGAACCGGCTATTGAATTATCTTTGATAACCGCACGTCACGCTCTCGATGTTCTTTTGGCGCGACGGCCGGGTTCTTCTGATGATTTACCCGGTACGTTAACGGATTTGCCGCAACTGGAAAATGTACCGATCGGTCTGCCTGCATCCCTGCTTGACAGAAGACCGGATGTAATAGCGGCCGAGTTTGTACTGCAGGCTGCCAATGAGCGGATTGGCGTCAGCATTGCCCGACTTTTTCCGGATTTGACATTGTCCGGCTCTTTTGGTTATTCCGGCGATACCATTGAGGAAGTTTTTCAATACGATTATACCGAAATGTATGCTGCGGTATCCAGCCTTGCCCAGCCTATCTTCAAAGGAGGGCAAATTAAGGCCCAAATCGACGCCGCAAAGGCACGTTTTGAAGAACAGGCCGCCAATTATGCAGGCACGGTTCTTAACGCAATAAGAGAGGTTGAGGATGCTTTGATTACTGAGCGTATGTTACAGGCCCAGCTTGAGCAATCACAGATTCGATTGGATGAAGCCAAAGCGGCGGAGGAACTCTCAAGGCAGCGTTATCAAAGCGGTGTCGATGGGATACTTGCAGTACTCGAAACGGAACGCCGAAGCAAAATGGCTGAAGAAGAATTAGCCGTCCTGAAAGGCCAGATATGGACTTCGCGGGTAAATCTGTATTTGGCTCTCGGTGGTGATTGGGATGAAAGAGAAAATGAAATATTGGCGGTAACAAAAGATGACTGAAAGCAAACGAAAAGAAAAAGAAATAGCCGGGCAACCGCAAAAAGCTCATGTAAAATCTCATAGAGTATTACATGCGTTTTTAACTGTTTTGATTGTGGCTGTCGGCATTGGCGTTGCTGTTTTTTTCATCAAGAACAAAAAGCAGCCCCAGCGGACTGAACAGGATGTGCTTGCGCCGTTGGTTAAAATCGAACAGGTCCACGTTCGTGATATCCCGATGTTTATTCAGGGCTATGGAACGGTCAATCCCACGGTGGAAGTTGACATCATCCCGGAAGTGGCCGGTAAAGTAGTGTTCATCCATCCGGAGCTTAAAGTCGGCGGGCTGATTCGCAGCAATGAAAAGATATTACAAATAGACCCCAGAGACTACGAATTAGCAGTTCGGCAGGCCGAGGCCGCTGTGGCGGATACCACAGTTTTGCTGGAAACGGAGCAGGCCGAAGCTCAGGTGGCCCGAAGAGAATGGAGCGGTTTACACCCGGATACCGAGCCGGTCTCGGCACTTGTTTTGCGCGAGCCGCAGATTCGCAAAGCACAAGCTGCGCTGGATTCGGCAAAGGCCCAGCTTGCCACTGCACAGTTACGACTTGAACGAACCTGCATTTCTTTGCCGTTCGATATACTGATTACAGCAGAAAGTGTTGGTCTCGGGCAATATATTGTCACCGGCCAGGCTTTAGCCAGTGCTTATGGAACCGAAGCAGTGGAAATACAAGTACCGCTTGAGGCCGATGAGCTGGCCTGGTTCGATATCTTCGGAAGCTCAAAATTCACAAATTCGGACCGGAGCTCCGCTGAAAAAATCCGGGCTACTGTCACCGCCGACTTTGCGGGGGCCAGGCAAAGCTGGGATGGTTTCGTAGTACGGACTACAGGACAGGTCGATAGAAATTCACGAATGCTTTCGGTTATTGTTGAAGTTTCCGACCCGTTTAACATTTCCAAAGGTAAATCGCCGTTGTTACCGGGTATCTTTGCCGGTGTTCTGATTCGCGGCAAGACACTTTATGATGCGGTTGCAGTGCCTCGTGATGCGATACGGGAAGGTAACCGGATCTGGCTTGTAAATGACAATCACCTGCGTATCCAGCCATTGGAGATTGTCCGGGCCGACAAGGATTTCGCCTATGTGGTTTCCGGCATACCGGATAAGTCGAATGTTGTTATCAGCTCACTGGATTTGGCTACCGACGGTATGTATGTTCGGACCGAGTTTGATGTCACTGCTGATGACGAACAGGAAAAGCAAAACAGCGGTCAATCAGGCGACCCGGAGGAAAATTAAGTGAAAGATTCTGAAGAAAGAAAAGGTCTTCTCGGGTGGTTTGCCTCGAACCATGTTGCGGCAAATCTGCTGATGCTCATTATTATCGTTGCCGGACTGCTTTCTATTTTCTCCGCGAAGCTCGAAGTTTTTCCGGAGTTGAGCCTCGATATGTTGACTATAACAGTGCCTTACCTCGGGGCTTCGCCGGAGGATGTTGAAGAAGGAGTATGCCTTCGTGTTGAGGAATCCGTTGCCGCCGTTGACGGTATAAAGAGGATGACATCAAGCGCCGGAGAAGGCGCCGGAATGACAGTAATCGAGGTCGAGGAATATGCCGATGCCACTGAGGTGCTCGACGATATAAAGGCGGAAGTTGATACAATCATTACATTTCCCGAGGAAACCGAAAAGCCGATAATTTCCGAAATAAAAACCCGTCACCAGGTGATAACCGTCGTTGTTTTTGGTGACGTTCCGGAGAAAACCTTAAGAATACTGGCGGAGCAGGTTCGTGACGATTTGACTGCCATGCCGAATATAAGCCAGGTCGGCATTGCGGGGATTCGGCCTTATGAAATATCCATAGAGGTTTCAGAGGAAAATCTGCGACGTTACAATCTTAGTTTCGACCAGGTGACACTGGCGGTTAGAAACTCCTCGCTCGATACGCCGGCCGGATCAGTCAAGACCTCCGGCGGAGAGATTCTTGTTCGCACAAAAGGTCAGAAATATTATGGCCCGGAATTCGAAAAAATCATTGTTCTAACCAAAAACGACGGAACAACGGTCAGACTTAGCGATATTGCAACCGTCAGGGATGATTTTCAGGATGTTGATTTATCTGCAAGATTCGACGGAAAGAGAGCTGCTTTAATACAGATAACGCGTATCGGCGAACAGGATGCGCTGGATATCGCCAGGACCGTCAAACAGTATGTCGAGCAAAAGAAGAATTCCCTGCCGGAGGGAGTTTCGCTTGGATTGTGGGAGGACGACACGGAAATTCTCAAGGACAGGGTGGAACTTTTAACAAGAAACGGGTATATCGGCCTGGTCCTGGTATTTTTGTGCCTGACGTTGTTTCTTAATATGCGTCTGGCGTTCTGGACCACGATGGGCATACCTATTTCTTTTCTGGGAGCCTTCTATATAATCCCCCACTTTGATGTCTCCATCAATATGATAAGCCTGTTTGCATTCATTATGTCACTCGGTCTTGTCGTTGATGATGCGATTGTTGTCGGTGAGAATGTTTTCGCCTATCGTCAGCAGGGAGTAGGCAGGACCGAAGCGGCGATAAGGGGCGTTAAAGAAATGGCAATGCCCGTTATCCTGGCGGTGCTGACGACCATGTTTGCCTTTTTACCGCTGGCTTACACACTCGGTATTATGGGAAAAATACTTCGCCAGCTTCCGATCGTGGTGATTAGCGTCCTTGGGACATCGCTTGTCGAGGCGTTGCTTATCCTGCCGGCCCATCTGTCGGGTCAAAGGTCCTGGAACAGATTCATCCTTGTCCGTTTCACCGATAAAATCAATCAGGTGACACATAAGATGCTCAACCGGTTCGTGCAGGGGCCGTTCGCCCGTTTTGTAGAGAAGGCGGTCAAATGGCGTTATGTAACTTTATCTTCGGCTGTGGCTATATTTCTTGTTACTATGGGTATTATTGCCGGCGGTTATATCAAGTTTGTATTTTTTGATTCCGTCGAAGCGGACAATATGCTCGCGCTTCTGAACATGCCGCTCGGAACTCCCGTGGAACAAACAAGAGAGATTATCGAAGAAATCGAACAGGCCGCGTTTGAGGCCATCAGGGAATTTGATGAAACACGGCCGGGAAAACCTTCGCTTCTAAGACATATTTCGACCACCATCGGAGCACAGCCGACGACCTCACGGGGCGGCCCCGTCGCCACCGGAGCCGGTTCGGGCGGACAATCGCATCTGGCCGAGGTTAACGTAGAGTTGCTCGGCGCCGAAGAACGTGACGTATCCAGTGTGTTAATTAGAAACCGCTGGCGTGAACTGGTCGGAGAAATACCGGGTGTTTCTTCTCTTACGTTCATTTCCGAACTGGTCAGTACGGGCAATCCGATAGATATCGAATTATCTCACCAGGATTATGATGTGCTGCTTCCGGCTTCGGAGAGGCTCAAGAGCATACTCCGTGACTATACGGGCGTCAGTGACATTGCCGATGATTTCGAGCCGGGGAAGGCCGAGCTAAAGCTCAAACTCAAAGAATCCGGACGCACTCTGGGCCTGACGCTTTCGGACCTGGCCAGACAAATCAGACAGGGTTTTTACGGCGACGAGGCCCAGCGTATTCAGCGTGGTCGTGACGATATTCGTGTAATGGTGCGATATCCCGAAGACCAGCGTAAAAGCCTGGCCGATATAGAGAATATCAGAATACGACTACCCGACGGCACGCAGATTCCATTCAAGACGGTTGCCGAGATCCAGTATGGAAGAGGCTATTCCACTATAAGGCGAGTTGACCGCAGACGCGTTGTGAGTGTATCGGCTGATGTCGATGAGGCTGTTGCAAACTCCAAAGAAATAAATAGTGAATTGGCTAAAAGCGTGTTACCGAACCTGATGCGTGAATTTCCCGGTTTGCAATATCGGTTCGCCGGGGAACAACGGGAGATGCAGGAATCTCTCAGCAGCCTGATACCCAATTTCGGAATAGCGATGATGGCGATTTTTGCCCTGTTGGCCGTCCAGTTCAGGAGCTATTCGCAGCCGATTATAGTAATGTCTGCGATTCCGTTTGGCATTGTAGGCGCAACGCTCGGGCATCTGATAATGGGCTACAATCTTGGTTTGCTGTCATTTTTTGGAATCGTGGCCCTTTCCGGCGTGGTTGTGAACGATTCGCTGATTATGATAGATCTTATCAATCGCGAGCGTTCAAGCGGCGTAGAATTAAAACAGGTGCTTCGAGACTGCGCAACGCGCAGGTTTCGGCCGATTATGCTGACGACTCTTACCACATTTTGCGGTCTGCTTCCGATGATTACGGAAAAAAGCCTGCAGGCGAGATTTCTTGTGCCGATGGCGATAAGCCTGGCATTTGGTGTTATGTTTGCAACATGTATAACACTGATTCTCGTACCTTCATTGTATATGATTCTTGAAGATATCAAGGTTCGGGTTTTTGCTACCGACTCGGCGGATTAGATTGCATAAGTTGTTCGGTCTTGGTAATTTGTAAATAGATAAGTTTTTTAGAAGTTTTTCCGTGCAAAATCTCTCCCGCGAGCGTATAATACTGTAAAGATATTTATAAGCGATAAAAAGCAGGGAGTATTGTTTTAAAACGGAGTATAATTTCTTATTTGGCGGAAATGTCGGGGGTATTACGATGCCAACAATAAAATATGAACCGAAAGTTGAAGTCGTATCCGGTCCTGAAAGTTTTGCCCAAAGAAGCGTGGAGATTTTTGTCGCCGATGCGCAAAAAGCGATACGAACAAAAGATGTTTTTTATGTAGCTATATCCGGGGGGAACACACCTAAACATTTTTTTGAGCTGCTTGGGGAATCACCACAGGCAAAGGCCCTGCCCTGGAACAAAATTCACCTGTTCTGGGTTGACGAGCGATACGTACCGCCGGCTTCACCGCAGAGTAATTACAAGCTTGCCGCCGATACTTTCTTAAGTAAGGTCGCAATCCCGCAAAATAACATTCATCGCATCCCGACCGAATACAGCGATTTTCATATCGCAGCCCAAAAATACGAAGAAACAATTCGAGAAATCTTTAATTTGGAAGAAAATCGAATACCTGAATTCGATTTAATTGCCCTTGGTATGGGCGCCGACGGCCATACCGGCTCTTTGTTTCCGAATTCATATGCTCCTTTTGATACGGAGGATTTGGCGTGTGTTGTTTATGTTTTGGATGACAAGCTTAACAGGATAACTTTAACGCACCCTGTTTTATGTGCAGCATCTCATGTGGTAGTGTTGGTTAGCGGCAGGGAAAAGGCCCCTATATTAAAGGAGGTCCTGACCAGCGAGCCGGACGAAGTACGCTACCCCATTCATGCAATTTGGCCCATTCTTGAGAAAGTTACATGGCTGGTTGACAGCGAAGCGGCGAAATCTCTGTGATAATGCCGTCACTGCAAATACTACGTTATCGTAACTAATGAAAATCATTTCTTTTAATGCAATAAAAAACTGCGTGTATTCGTCTTAAATCATGGTTTTAAGTCGATATCTGAGATTACCAAAATATCTTTAAATAGTATGTTCAATCTGATACGCATGGAGACAGGGACGTATAAAACTGGAGCACATCTATACTTATGGTGATTATTTGATGTGCTTCGACGGGAAAATTCCGGAAAAATGCCAAAGAAGAATTTTATAATCATTTTTGCGATAGTTTTATTGTGCCGTTTGGCCTGGACCGCTCAAGAAGACTTATACGACCAGACAGTCCTGCGAACTCTTCAGTTGGAATTTTCTCAGGGCAATTGGTGGAGTCAATTGGAAGCCAATTACCAGGATAAGGAGAACATCCTTGCCACTTTGACCGTGGATGGTGCTACCTATGAGGGCGTCGGAGTTAGATTTCGCGGCAATACTTCTTATATGACGATAGGAAACTCGCAGAAAAAATCCTTTAACATCGAGATAGATTATACCATCGAGGACCAGTCCCTGATGGGTTACAAGACACTCAATCTCATCAACTGTGCAAATGATCCAACTTTCATGCGTGAGGTGCTTTATTCGAACATCTGCCGCCTGCAGATTCCCAGCGCCAGAGCTAACTTCGTAAAATTGGTAATCAACGGAGAGAACTGGGGCATTTACGCAAATGTCCAGCAGCTCAACGCCGAGTTCATTGAAGACTGGTTTCCCAGCAACGACGGTACTCGCTGGCGGGCCGAAGGTAATATGGGGGGCGGCGGCAATGATGACGGAGATGATGATGGCGATGATAATCAACCGTTACCCACACCGAGAAGAGCTAACCTGACAGATTTGAATGTTGTTTTAGCCGAAGCCGGTGGTGGTTGGGGCGGTGGTTTCGGTGACGGCAGTGCGGCATTGACCTGGCAGGGCAGCGATTCGACAATATACGAGCAGGTTTACGAACTGAAAAACACAAACCAGGATGATCCGTGGGCAAGTCTTATTAATACCTGTGATGTATTGAACAATACCGACCTCGAACAATTGCCGGATGTACTTGATGAAGTATTGAATGTGGACAGGGCGCTTTGGTTGTGTGCATTTGAGATTGTTTTCCAGGATGACGATGGATATGTCAATAAACGCGGCAGTGACTACTACCTTTACTACGAGCCGGAGACCGGAAGAATACATCTTATACAATATGAAGGTAATGAATGTATGAATTCCAGCGGTGGGACGGGCTGGGCACTGTTTTATCAATCAGACGATTCTCTGGTGCCCCTGATGTATCGTCTGATGGATATCGATCAGTACCGGCAGCGTTACATGGCGCACGTCAGGACTATACTGGATTCCTTTTTAACTGAAGATCTCTTGCTTCCTAAAATCGAAGCATACCAGGCTCTCATTGAACAGGAAGTAGAAGCAGACAACAAAAAACTATATACCACACAGGCTTTTTTCACCGGGGTAGATACATTGAAGAACTTCATAAAAACACGTCGAAATAACCTGCTGAGCGACCGTGAATTGAATCGGTCCGTCCCCGATATTCAGTCGGTAGAATATGAAGTGATTCAGGAACAGCCGGGCCAGTCATTGGTGATAACAGCCCGCATCGGCCAGAGCGTGCCGGTTTCTGATGTGCAATTGTTTCTGGCGGACAGTTCTTATGGCCCGTTTACTGCTCTGCCGATGACCTTTAAGGATGAATCGGACGAGGGGAACTGCTATGCTATTACGCTGTCTTCCTACAATCCCGGTGCTGTATTGCGCTATTATGTCCAGGCCGCCACAGCCGATGGTATCGGCACGCTTGCCTTTAATCCGCCCGGTGCCGAACACAATGTATATACCTATGCAGTGACCTATGCCGAAGCGGAAGATTCACCTGTCGTAATCAACGAGCTTATGGCACGCAACGTCGCTACTATCGCCGACCCGCAGGGTGACTACGACGACTGGATTGAATTATTCAATACCAGCAACGAGACTGTCGATTTATCCGGCATGTATCTTAGCGATAATCCGGAAAATCCCCTGAAATGGCAATTTCCCGAAGGCACAACAATTGCCTCCGGCGGCTATCTTATCGTGTGGGCTGACGAGGACGGCACAGATGAGCCGGGATTGCATGCAAACTTTAAGCTCTCGCAACTCGGTGAGACCGTGTGGTTGTATGATACCGATTCGCAGAACAATGTTTTACTGGACTCGGTGACTTTTGAATACATGGAGGCCGATCAGTCGGTGGGGCGCGTACCGGACGGACAGGGAGAAATACAGGCATTGCCTGTTCCTTCGCCTTTGGCTTCTAATTCAGAGTCCGTAATTAATTAGGATACGGCAAACAAGAACGACGGAGGACGGAAGAATTCTCTGTCATCTGCCATCCGTTATCTGTCTTCAGATTCGAGATTCGGTTCGGTTTTGTATGTCTTTTCCCTTTTCCTAAAATCACTGCAATTGCTGAAAATCCCGTTTTATGCTGCAATAAAAAGCTATGTGTCTGCGTCTTTAATTGTTAGATTTTTGTTAATCTTTCGTATGACAGGGATTATTGTAGAGCAATAATGGGTAAACTGGAGAAAATATCGTTCATTGGATTATTACTTTTGGCCGTATTGCTTATAGGGCTTCTGATATATCACCGTGAGGAGTTGATGATACCGGCTTCTGAGGACAAAGATCCTTTCCGATCCGATCATGTCGCTAAGATTCGTATAGTTATGAATGATGACGATTGGCAATCACTCAAAAACAATTCGAGAGCGGAGCAGTATGTTCGAGCCGATTTCTGGTTTGACGCAGAACCCTACCGGAATGTTGCCGTTCGTCCCAAAGGAATGTCTTCCTTGATGTCCGGCCGGGAGAGTGGACGAATGCCTCTGAAGGTTGACTTTAACTTTTTCAATTTTGCTCAGAACTTTCGAGGTGTTAAGAAATTAAGCCTTAACAACGGCTTCTCGGATCCTACTTTTATGAGGGAAACGATAGGCTACGAGTTATTCGAACGAATGGGATTGCCGACACCGCGAAGAGCATTTGCGGATGTGTGGATAAACGACACTCATCTTGGCTTATATACTATTGTCGAACAGGTCGACAAAACATTTCTCCGTAGAAATTTTGCCGATCCGGAAGGAAATCTTTATAAGCCTGAGACTCCGGCGGCGGCCCTCAATTGGACCAAAGCCGACCTCGGCGAAGAAATTGCCAATGCGTCACAGTCTTCCAAAAGCATGGAGCGAAGCAATCTCGACATAAAGGTTGGAGGCGCCAGGCTTGGTGACCTGATTAAGGTATTAAAGCAGGAGGGGATGATTGGAAGTGAAATGTTGCCGGACGATACTACATCGTCACAAGGACCATTCGCCGGAGGTCCGGGCGGCCGGTTCCGCGAAGGTCCCGGCGGACAATTTCCCGGTGACGACCCGAACAGACCATTCGCCGGAGGTCCGGGAGGCCGATTCCGCGAAGGTCCCGGCGGGCAATTTCCCGGTGGCGACCCGAACAGACCGTTCGCCGGAGGTCCAGGAGGCCGGTTCCGCGAAGGTCCCGGCGGACAATTTCCCGGTGGCGACCCGAACAGACCATTCGCCGGAGGTCCGGGAGGCCGATTCCGCGAAGGTCCCGGCGGGCAATTCCCCGGTGGAGATCCGAACAGACCGTTCGCCGGAGGTCCAGGAGGCCGGTTCCGCGAAGGTCCCGGTGGACAATTCCCCGGTGTGGACCCGAACAGACCATTTGCAAGAGAAGGACGAGGAGGATTTGGCGGAGGACCGGGAGGACCGTTCGGACGAGGTGGAAATTTGCTTGAGCAGATGGGTTTGAAAACAAATGAAAAGGTCCCCGATCACAGTGCATTGTTTCGCTTGCTTGATGTATTAAATAATTGCCCGAATGAGACGTTTCCTTCCGAGATAGAGAAAGTGCTGGACGTCGATGGAATTCTTCGATTTTTGGCCGTCTCGGTGATAACGGTTCATCTGGATAATTACATAGGGATGGGACACAATTATTATCTTTATGAAGATAACGGGAAGTTTACAGTTGTTCCCTGGGATCTGAACATGGCTTTCGGGACATTCGGCATGGGGCCTAATCAAGGCGGCGTGGGTAATGTAGATTTGTATATTGACGAACCAACGACCGGTGCTTTGGCGGATAAACCACTGGTTGCCCGCCTGTTTGCCCATAAACCTTATCTGGATAGATATCATCAATACCTTGAGCAATTGCTCAAAGGTGGCTTCGCTGAGGGTGTAATTGAGGCACGCATTGATGAAATTGCCGAGCTGATCAGGCCTTTCGTTGAGGCCGACGAACTTAAGTTCTACTCAATCGAGGAATTTGAAAGAAGTATAAATGAAGACCTTGCTTCAGGTGGACCGGGGGGCTTTTCCCCGGGAATGGGCCGGGATCGCATGCAGGATAGGGGGGCAGATGAACCCGGCGGCCGTCGCGGAGGACCCGGGGGGGGAATGAATGCACCGGGATTGAAATCTTTTATAAGTCAACGCAGGGTGTCGGTCAGAGAGCAGTTGGATGGAACGCGGCCCAGTCGAAATGAGAGCGGGGAGAACAGAGGTAACTTCAATATGTTTGACGGATTCAGAGGCAACCGTGGAGGACGGAATGATTTCTAAGGTATCATCGAAAACAGAGACAATGACATCAGACAGTGACCGGAGATGGGAACGTTTAGAGAGAAAATTCTTCATCCCTCCGACAAAAACGGCTTTTGCCCGGAGCCTGTTGTCTCATATCTGCCCGCCGGACGCCCGGTATCCGCGGGGAACTATAAACAGCCTTTATTTTGATACACCTGAGCTTGACAGCTTCCAAAAATCAGACGACGGCAACTACGAAAGAGATAAAATACGCATCAGGTGGTATGACAATCCCGGCGTTTCAAAAGGTATGGTTCCCGTCTATCTGGAATTGAAATCCAAAAGAGGATTTGCGAGTAGAAAGAAGCGAAGAAAAATACTCGTTCCGGCGGAAAATCTTAAGAAAATTCGAGCCGAGGATACAATAATAAACAGGAATATAATATCGGGAACATTAACGGAGTTCGGGTATTTTTCAAATAAACCTTTGATACCGGTTATTCTGGTAACCTACAAGCGTTTGCGCTTTACTGAAATCCTGACCGGCGTAAGGCTGTCATTCGACTGGGGAATACATTCGACTCTAATATTTCCGGGTGTAGGATACGGCCGAACAAGCCTGATGCTTGAAGGCGGGATTATCGAAATCAAAGGCCCTTCGGTGGAAATTTCGCAATCACTTCGATCCATCAGTAACCTGGGTACCGACTGGACCAGGTTCTCAAAATATGCCGGTTGTCTTGAATCGCAGATGGAAAGACCCGGCTCGGTAGGCCGCTTATGGCCCTCCGGCAGAATTGAATTATTGTGAATTATTAACAAGGAGAAATATTTATGTTGGCAGCAAGTTTGTTAAGGTCTTCAAATTTCAATCTCACCGAGACGATATTGGCAATCGGATTTTCGTTGCTTGCCTCTGTCGCTGTTTATCTTATTTACCATTTATTTTACGGCTCTCGCAATATCGGAGCAGGCGTTGATCGCTGTTTTATTGTCGGAGGACCGGCCATCACCGCGCTGTTTTTAGGTATTCAAAGCTCCATTCCATTGTCTCTGGGATTGTTGGGCGCTCTGTCTTTTGTACGGTTCAGAACACCAGTGAAAGATTCCGCGGAAATAGGCTTTTTATTGCTGCTGATTGCCACGTCCATAGGTGCGGCGACCAGGAACTATCTTATTACGATTATTTTGTTTCTTATTGTATTTTTGTCCCTGAGTATTCAATGGCTTGTCCGGAATCGCTTCTCATTTCGTCCCCAGGCGAGCTTTATGATTTCCGTGGATAAGAGAGTGTTTGAAGATATTGAACCAAAATTGACACAGTTTCTCAAAAACAGTCTCGATAGTCTCAAGCTCAAAACCATGTCCGTATTGGATGATCGGGTTTCGATTCATTATCAGTATCGGCAAATGTCGGAATCTGATAAAGTGAAGTTTACAACGGAACTGACCAGGCTTGCCAAGCCGGGAAATATCGAATTTTTCGCCGGGTGATATCGAGCATTGAGAGATTGTCTTTCCTGTTTTGTTTGTAATCTCTAAGTTTAGTCGGGAATGATAAGCTTTGTCCCCGGTTTGATTTTATTGGCGTCTTTGATCACATCTCGGTTTGCATTGAAGATTTTTTCCCATTTGCCTGTGGTGCCGTAGTATTCCTTCGAAATGGACGAAAGAGTTTGGTTCTTCCGTACGATGTGGAATCTCTGGGTTTGAATTTTTTCCGTCTGTATGGATGGGAGCCGGTCCGCCGGTTCGGATTGGTTTTCGACTGTGGATAATTGTTCGGTATCCGTATCTGTTATTATTAAATCGTCAGACGGAGGGTTATCCTGTTCTAAATCGTCGGAGAGAGGTTGACTTTCCGAAAGTTCGGCCTGTGAAAAATTATTCCCGGAAGCCGGCGGTTCTTCCTGTGCGGTTACGTCGTGAAGCTTTTGCATTCTTGCTGTCGGACTTAGACGCGGATCGGTAGCAAATCGGACCACAACGATGATTACCAGCACCAGGCCCAAAACCAAACCTGTTTTCAAGTCTTTGTGCTTCATTTGGCAGTTTTACTTGCTCTTTTCTGTTTTTGTTTTTGTACCCAGTAATAATATCGGTGCGGCAATAGCGATGGACGAGTATGTTCCGATGATAATGCCGAATCCGATTGCGAAAGTAAAACCTCTCAATGCCGGACCCCCGAAGATATACATAATCAGCACGACAATAAATGTGGTAAATGATGTTAAGATTGTTCTGGAAATAGTCTGGTTAATACTGTCGGTTATGATCTGCGGATTAAGCTGGCGGGCCTTCCCGCGGTTTTCACGGATACGGTCGAAAACAACGATTGTATCATTGAGTGAGTATCCGATGAGGGTCAGGAACGCGGCTATCATTGCAAGGTCGATTTTGAAATTGCCGATCAGGAGTTTTTCACCGATCGGCGTCGCCGCGATGTAAGTACAGGCTGTTACCGCGCCGAGTGTAATGCACACGTCGTGTATCAAAGCGACAATAGCTGCGACGCCATATCGAATGTTGCCGAACCGGATCCAGATATACGTTACAATGGCGAATAGTGACAAAAAGATGGCAATCAACGCCCGGGTCTGTTGTTCCGCACCGACCGAAGGATCGAATTGCCTGACGCGGGGAAGAGAGGTCTCGAAAGTAGTGGCTTCCTGAATCTTGGTCTTTTCGTTTTCAATGAATCGTGTCCATTCATCGTCGGGAAGCTCACGATAATTTGCCTCCGGCGTGGTGCTGACATAAACAAATGATTTTACAGGCACGTCTGTCTTAGCCGTTTCACTCAGGCTCGAATCGAGGATTCGGTAGTCATACCGTTCGATTCCGAGCATCTCGGGTTTGAACTGCATATCTCTTAATCTGTTATTAATGTCTTCCAGTGTAGCAGCTCTTTGGATTTCACAGTTGATCTTCACACCTCCGAGGAAGTCTGCGAGTACGGGATGGGTATCTGTAAGTTCTGTGGTTATTTTTTCCTCGGATATTATATTGAGACGCAGATTGTGCTGAATTTCCAGCTCATCTGCAAAAGTGGCTCGTATCGCATTATTAACGATTTCATCCACCTTTGGCTCTGAAATTTCGGCGTCCGGAAAAGATTTTGCTAACACTTCTTTTATAAGAGATTGATTCATCTGGCTTGTGGAAACAACAATTTTGTCGGAACTATTGGAATCCTGCGTTACGAGCAGGTTGCTCAATCTGCCTGCGTATTTTTCCTGTGCCTTTTTTATTGCGCCGGTGAGCTGCTCGATGGATTGATTGCTTGTTTGCGGCAGAGTTACCGTTACAGTCGTTTTGTTGGTTTCAGTAGTAGTGATTTCAAATTGTCTGCCTGTTTCTCCAACGCTGTAAACATTGGCGCCCGGCAGTGCGGACCTGATTTTGTCTTCAACTTGTTGCCTTGTCATATCGACGCCTTCGGCCAGCACTATCTGAACATTTGTTCCACCGGTAAATTCTATATCGTATTTGTTGTTTTCGACATCGTTTCTATTGAAGAAAACCAACAGTCCTCCTGCAATCAGCAGGGCTGATATGCCAAAGAAGACTGGTCTGGAACGCATCCAGTTGATATTCGGTTTGTGTATTAGTCGAAGCATGACTAAACGACCTTTAACAATTCGCTGAGTCAGCCATGCCAAGAGGCCGAAAACGGGAACAAGAAGTGTAAGCAGTATGGCAACAAAAAGACCCGTTAAGATGGCACTTAGTATTAGATTAATCCAGAATCCGAAGGGCAGGAATTGATAAGTTGATTTTGTAAATACATGCAGCAGTGCCCAGGCGGGCCATGTGATAATAAAGGTCATTTTTATAGTCCGCCAGGTGGGTTTGAAAAAGAAAAGGAAATCGAATGCCGTCCGGGTCACGAATAGTGCGGTAAACATACTTGATGCGATACCGAGCATAAGGACGATTGCAAAACCCTTTACTTCCTCCGAGGCTCGCCAATAAAGAATCGCCGCAGTAATAAACGTTGTCAGGTTGGCATCAAAAATGGTTCTGAACGCCTTTTGGTAGCCGTTTGTTATCGCGACTCTTAAAGACGAACCTTTCTCCTGTTCTTCACGTATTCTCTCGAATATCAGCACGTTGGCGTCAACACTCATGCCGATGGTTAATATGATACCGGCGATGCCGGGTAACGTGAAAGTCGCCCTGATACCTGCCATTATTGCAAGCACGAAAAGCAGGTTTAACAGAAGAGCCACGTCGGCGATTGAGCCGGCCAGGCAATAATAAATCGCCATACATACTATGACGGCTATAAGACCGATGAAGCCTGCTCTGATGCCCTGGTTGCGGTTGTCGGCGCCGATGGACGGGCCGATTGTATTTTCAGAGATCGGCTGCTCTATCAGCCGGGCGGGTAGGGAGCCGGCGTTGAGTTTATTAATCGTATCTTCAACTTCGATCTGGGAGAATCTGCCGGTTATGACACCCTGTCCGGCTATTCTATCTTCTATGTTTGGCGCTGAGATTGCGATTCCATCGAGAAAGTAACATAAAGGTCGTCCGATGTTCTTTCCTGTAACAGTTGCCATTAGCTTCCCGCCCCTGACATCCATAAGAAAGCCAATGGCTCTGCGACCGAGTCTATCGGTGGTCGGATATGCCTTTTCCAGCTTCCAGTCTTTTACGCCGGGACTGTGTAACATGACATCATCAGTCTTGTTACTTGCCAGGACATAGTATTTGTCTCCAAACTGGCCGACTATTGATGGCCGCTCCTGGGCGTCCATTGCATGCCATTCTTCGGGATTTTCTATTTCAAACCATCGATATGAGCTGTCCGAGGCATATTCGGGGCCTCTTTCCTGAAGGCGTTCAATGTAGCTTTTCATCGCAGAGGTATCAACTTCGGGATGTTCTATTGTAGGCAGTACTCTAAATTCGAGTATCCCGGCGCCTTTGAGCATTCGCTTGAGGTCCTGTGGGTCGTCGAGTCTGCCTCTGAAAGGGCGATATTCGTCATAGGCTGCGATGACTTTGTCAATTTCTTCGACCCGGTCCGGGAAGTTTGTTTTGAGCTTTTCTATTTCTGTTTTGCGTTTTAACGATTTAGCTGGTTTTTCGAGGCATAAGTTCAGCATATCTTCGGTCAGGTTGAGCTCGTCGATTTTCCCCATGTTCTCGTTATATTGGGTTCTTGCTTCAGATAGCTGAGTAGCGATTTTTGCCCATTCGGAATAGGTCTTGACATAATTACTGAGCAGCTCAATGTTATCGTTGGCATCTGAGATTTCTTTAAGTGATTTCCTGAGTTCCTGTTCGCTTTGTTCGATCCAGTTTCCAACGCCGAGTTTCACTCGATCAAGGTCAATGCCGGTTGAGGAAATTGTATTTTCAATGGTTTCGAGTTTTGTATAAAGGCTGTCCCTGCTTTCCTGCAGTTTTATTCGTTCATCGTAAACTTTGGCCAGGTTTTCAAGAACGGCCATTCTGTTCGGATCGTTCTGTGAAAAATCTGTAAATAGCGAGGTTCTTTCCTCTGCCGGCTTCTGGAGTGCCAGGATTATCTTGGAACGACTTACATTTTTACCGAGCAGCGCCTTTTCGGCTTGTTCGTAATTTGCCCGTTTTTCGTGTGCTTCTATACTGGCCAGCGGCATTTGTATCTCGAATCGGGTGTTTCCTTGTGATCTCCAAATAAGGTTCTGAATGTTGGCCGGATCGATTCGTCTGCGTAAAACGGTTATCATTTTCTGAGACATGTCCTTTTTCTCGGCTTCTGTGAGGCCGAATGTATCGATCTCATAAATGAGGCTTGTACCGCCTGCAAGGTCTATGCCCTGTTTCAGGGTCTTTTGGGGAGGATATAAGGTCCATACTGCGACGATAATAAAAACGATAATCAGAACCATTTTCGGCGTTAAATTCTTGTTCATATTTTCCCTCAGTATATTATATTAGCTATAGTGTATTGATGCCGTCGGAGCCGAGATCGAACCACCGGTCTAATACAGAACGTCACGAGATTAGTTACTATCCATTATCTTTCGTCAGGTTTTTGCCGATTGCCGAACGGCGAATTTTAATTTTCGTGTTATTTGATTCGTCAATTTTCAATGTTATCTCATCGTCCTTAATATCGACTATTGTTCCTATGATCCCGCCGATTGTCAGGACCTTGTCGTTCTTTTCGAGTGACTGTTCCAGTTTTTTACGTTCTTTCTTTTGTTTTTGGGGGGTCCTGACGAACATAAATAACATAAGTAACATAAGCGGCAGGAAAAACCAGAGACTGCCGAAGGGACTTCTTTGTTGCTGTTGGCCGGGCAAACCATCGTTCGGATCGCCTGATGCAGTTGTTGTCGTCTGGCCTTCTGATACAGGTACCGAAGAAATACTGTCGTTTCCATCTGTTTGAGCTAATATCCATATATTATTCATTCTGATATTCCCTTCATTTATCGGATATCGAGTTTTTTTATATTAAAACCGGCTTCTTACCGGAGAACAAACCGTACATACTAACGAATTTTTATGATTTATCAATTATCAATAGTGAATTCTTTTGCCCAATTTGTAAAATCACCATCTTTGAGTTTTTGTCTTATTTTGGCCATAAGCCTCTGATAAAACGTCAAATTATGGATTGAGACCAAAATCGGGCCCAGCATTTCGGAGGAATTGAAGAAATGTCTCAGGGCGCCGCGGCTGAAATTCCGACAGCAATAACAATCGCAGGCGGCCTCTATCGGCCCGGAGTCGTCTATATGGGCGTTATTCCTGAGCCGAACCGGGCCGTTTTCGGTAAAAGCAAAGGCGTTTCGCCCGTTTCTGGTCGGCAGAACACAATCGAACATATCGATACCGGCCTTTACTGCGGCTATTATATCCGTCGGCGTACCCACTCCCATAAGATAGTGTGGTTTATCCTGCGGCAGATATTGCATCGTATATTTGACGGTTTTTATCATATTTTCGTGTCCTTCACCTACGCTGAGACCGCCGATAGCATAACCGTCAAAGCCTGTTTTGACAAGTTCCAGGGCACAGTGTGTCCGCAGCTCCGGATTTATCCCGCCCTGGACAATGCCGAAAAGCAGTTGGTCGGGATTGGTGTGTGCATCTTTGGCGCGTTTTGCCCAGCGGATAGTCCTTTCTACGGCTTGTTTGACTTGTGCATCGGTGGCGCCGAATGCCGTACATTGGTCCAGGCACATTATAATATCTACGCCGAGCCGGTTTTGGATTTCTGTGGCGATTTCAGCGTTCAGATATACTTTTGCTCCGTCTATGTGACTTGCGAACTCAACGCCTTCGTTATCGATTTTAGTCAACGGGCTTAGCGAGAAAACCTGATAGCCGCCGCTGTCCGTCAATATCGGTCTGTCCCAGCCCATAAATCTGCCGAGTCCGCCGAGCTTTTCTATCGTTTCTACCCCCGGTCGCAGCAGTAAGTGGTAGGTATTGGCCAATATAATAGAAGCTCCGGTTTCTTTGAGTTGCTTTGGTGTGATACCTTTTACCGCGCCGGCTGTGCCGACCGGCATAAAAGCCGGTGTTTCAATTTGTCCGTGTGCGGTCGTTAACAAACCTGCTCTTGCCGACGAACGGGAATCTTTATACAGAATCTCAAAATAATTCATTTAAAAGTACGTTCTAATTTTTTCAGTTTCATATAAGTACATGATTGAATCGGCTCTGGATTTTATCATAGAGTGCCGGCGTATTGGAGTAATTCCTGCTGTTAATAATCAATGGTCGATATTTTTGATCCCGGATAATAATAAGAAAGTATCTGTTTGGCGGTTTTTCCCTGTCTTGCCATTCCTTCGGCGCCGCATTGACACATCCCTACGCCGTGGCCCCAGCCCCTGCCTTCTAAAAAGGCCCAGCTATCTTCCAGATTAATAAGCTGAAAGCTCGCGCTTCTGATTTTTCGGCCGGTTGAATCGATTGCAAGGCGAAAATCCTCTGCCCTTATAAAATCGCTCCCTGCAGGACCGGTCAGTTTTATCATGTTTAGCCGGGAGAATTCTCCGTAATCGGTTTTGTCGGCGACCGTAATATTCGTGATATCGCCAAGCTGCCTGAGTTTTTCATATCTCTGGAAAAGCTTGTTTGTAACAACGGCCTTGTTGAATCGAACCATAGGCCAGAAGAAAAATTTTGGTTTGGCGACATCCTTGCAGTAGGGGCAGGGCACTCCGATTAACGGTGTGAACGATTCGCTGAATACGTTGTTGCTGTTTTCCGTATGGCCGCCGCAGGTTGAGCTGTAATATGCGGGGAAGATGTCTTCGGTCCCATCGGCCTGTTTGCATACCAGAATCATGCCGATTGTCTGATTGACTGCGTTCCAAATCGTAGCGGATTCGACAGAGAGACCGTGATATACCTGATGTGCAGCTGTTTTTCGCACGTCCCAGTTGCGGTTGCTGCCGAACCGCCTTTTTGTATATAAGCAATAGGTCCTTGCCGCTATCACCTGGGTTTTAAGTGCCTCCGGTTCCCAGTAGCCGGGCATCTCGGCGCCGGCGACTCCTGCCAGATATGATTCGAGCGGAACCATGTTAATGGCGTCAAAAGAGCTGCCGTCCGGATTTATTATTAACTTTAATTTTCCTCGATATTCACTGCCGTTTATATTGAAAATGTATGGATCGTTGGGAGTAATTATCAGGTTATTATCTGTGAAAGTCCGCTCTGCTATGCTGAGCCCTTCGTAAGTCATGCGGATATTAATCGGCGAATCAATTCGCTCAAAATTAACAGAAACAGTTTGTGCCTGAGCGTTCGGGTCTTCGTTAGTGATGCTGAAAGCCGAAGAAATCCTGAGCGTGCAGTTATTGATATCGTCATAGAGTAAAACTCTAACCCAATACTGCGGTTTGATGTCCATCTGTGGAGTAGGCGTTGTTACCTGTCTGTCTTTACAGCCGCATAGAGTTATCGAAAGAAATAACAGGAGTATTTCTTTGCTTTTTAAGCTATGAAACCTATGCAGTTTGTTGACTATCTGCAAGACTGTATCGGCAGACTTTCCTGTCAGTTGGATGGTATTGGACAAGGTCGAAATCCCTGACTTTAATTTATTGGTTAATCTAAACTTCGCAGGGATAATCCGAGGTCTCCAAGTGATTTTTTGATTTCGTTCAGGCTTGTTACGCCGAAGTTTTTACAGCCAAGAAGCTCGGCGTCTGTTCTGCACGTCAGCTCGCCAATTACGCGAATGTTGAGCTTCAGGACGCACTTTCGGGCGCGTACCGACAACTGCAAATCGTCGATGGGCTTGTTCATAAGCCCCTGGTCCTGATCGCTCATTATAATGCCGTCGGATGTCTCTATCGGAGGGAACTGTTTTTCCTCGAGAGACATGCCCAGAGACATACTTTTCGATTCGAGGATTGTTTTAATCTCTTTGAGAGAGGTTTCGCCGAAATTCTTATACGATAAAAGTTCCGCCTCGGTTATATTCAGCAGATCTCCAAGAGTTTGAATCTTCATTTTCTTGAGGCAGTTCCTGCTGCGCACCGACAGCTCGAAATCTGATATAGGAGTCTCGAGGATTTGGTTTTTACGCGTCTTTTTCTTTTCCTTTTCCTCATCATAGAACATTGTTTTCGAGCTTTCGATGTCTTTTTTGAACAGGATCGCTCTTTGATGATTCGGATGTGTCTCTAATACCGTATCGACACATTGTTCCGCTTTGTCAAACTTGCCGCTGTCTTCGTACAGCACCGCCAGATTCAGCAGGGCGCTTACATATGCCGGCGTGTTCGTAGCTATTTGTTTGTAGTAGTCAATAGCTGATTCTTCATCGCCTGAGAGGTCGCAGCGATAGGCAAGGTGGAAAAGTGCTTTTTGGTGATTCGGAGACAATTCCACGGCTTTCAGGTAATTGTCCGTTGCTTCTTCGTAGAATCCCTGGACCTCCTGTAAGCGTCCGAGATGGTAGTGATATTCGGTACTGACATTTTCATAATTAGCACAGGTTTTCAACTCTTTGGCCGCCGTATCGAAGTTGGTTGCATAACGATATGTGGCTGCTTTTTCCAGCGTTACATCCAGCTTGTCGGCCCCGTGTTCGAGACTTGTTTGCAGATTTTGGATTGCATTGTCAAATTCGCCGATTCGACGTTGTGCGAATGCCAGGTAGACAAATTTTTCCTTGCAATCCTTTGCTTTTTGCAGTTTCTCGATAGCTTTTTCATTCCTTCCGAGAATGAACAGGCCGATGCCCAATGCTGCCAAAGCTTCTTTGGAAGTTTCGGCCATGTGAGATTCCACTTGTTCGCTGAAATCTATCTGGTTTTTTTCACTGGAATGAACTTGTTCAGACAATGCTTTAATCTGGTCCGGTGAGGGCAGGATTCCCCCGAATAAGTCAATCCCCGGTTCTGCAATTTGTTCCATTGGAATTTCTCCCATTATCACATTACATATATCGTATTGCGTATCGCGTGCGATACCCCACGCATGATAAAAACAGCATTATAATGTCTGAATAAATAATTGCAATAGTTTTTTTGGCCGGTCAAACTTCGAAGAGCGTATAGCGTTTTTGCCTGTATAGATTGATGTAATTCTGAGGTTGTTTCATTAGAAAGATTGGCCTTTGGCGTTTATTATTAATGCGACCCAGTCTTTTTCGGTGTCGTTAGGTGGTTGGCCGATTGCAACAGAACCAGGGCCGGCTATCTCAGTCTTTGTTCCGTTTTGTAACGGGCCGCCTGTACGCGGGTTGTACCATTGTACCATAAAGGTTGCGGAGATTTCGCCCAAATCGAGATTTGTAGTTCCGCCGGTCGGCCCCTTGGGGGCAGGCAGATATATGGCGTAAATTTGGCCGGGCTTGGCAAAGCAATAATCATCTTTCGCCGATGTCAGCTTATCATGGCCGGCCATTTCGGTAAATGGCAGATACTTGTGGAAAAACTCCAGGGCGTATCGTGTAAGGTCCCAAAGATGGTTCCGGCTGCGCCAATCCTCGCAGTTCAGGTCGTTATGAGCAAACTTGTAGCCGAAATACCATTCGACGCCTGCACCTCCGGCCATTATATTGCCCCATATATGCTTCTGACGAACGTCATTATGCCAATAGTCATTTGCATCAGGTTTTACGCCTGTGTGAGCCGGGCCTATTTCATCCAGGCAAACAAACCATGGCTTGCCTGCAAAAGCGGATTTATCGATCCACTTGAGCGTCTGTGTGTGAGTGTCAGTGGTCTGAAGTGATAGTCCGTCAAAATATTCGTATCCTAACAGCGGGGTGTAAATTTCCTCATACTTGCCAGGATATGTATGGCAGACAATTGGATGGTCGTACGGATCAAGCTCCTTGATATATCTGCAGAAGGCTTTACGCTGCTCGTCGGTGTTGGTATTTTCCTCGCCGAGATTCCAGACTAAAGCCGGATGATGGGCGAAGCGGGCGATTAGCTCCCGATAGTAAAGCTTCCGCTGCGGGCCGAGTTCGCCGCCGTCAAGCCCCTGGTCGTTTTCCGTTTCCTGAGTTATAGCATGGAGCATCAAACCTAATGTGTCCATATGTGAAAAAACAATCTCCCATTGGTCAAGCTTACTGCAGTCGAACCGATATTTTTCATCGGATTCGGTCCAGGGCCAGACGTCTTTGCCGTCACCGCCGTCGATGTTATAACACATAAAATAGACGCTGTTCATGCCTTTTGAAGCAAGATAATTCAAAGCTCCAATGATTCCTTTGCCCTTGCCGTTTTTCCAGGTTGGGTCACCGGGGCGCCAGTCTTTTATATGCGGCTCATAGCGATGTAGAAATTTTTCACCTGCAGCTTCGCCTTCACGCTTGAGCTCGCCGGCGTCAAATGTATCGTCGAAATCGGCGTAACCGAGGAAGTTTTCGGGGCTGTCGGCTCCGCCTTTTAAAAAATACTCGCCCGTCTCGGAAAATTGCAGATAACGCTTGCCAACGTATTTGAGCATTCCCTTGGCCCGGAAGTCTCGTCCGGTTTTATCACTCGGACCAACGGTGAGAGTCCCACCGGATCCGTTGAATGCCGTTGACGTGCCGGCCTGCGGGTCGTCGCTAATCGCAATGTCACGACCTGTTCTGAATGAGACAGTATAATCCCATTGTCCTTCTTCGTCCGGTATGAAATGTACTCGCCATTTATTGCCTGATTTTGCGCCGGTTTGGGCAGCATTGCCGTCGGCCGCATAGTAGCCTGGAACGATGTATTGCTTGCTATTTTTATTGAAGGTGACGTTGAGGCGATAATCACGGAAGGGATTTGACTCGGCATCTTCGTTTGTTTCCGGGCCGGTAAAGGTCAATGTAATTTTATGCCATTTATTCAGTTCTCCGGAGACTGTTGCTGTGTCATTTTGACCGAATGAAACAACTGGAATTGTCAGGTTTGATATCATTAGGAATATAATAGTCGATTTATATCGTTGCATTTTTCATTTCCTTATTGGATGGACAAGGAGTTTACAAAAAGAAATGTTATAAAACAGATATGTTTTTTACAATAGATTTCTTGAATCCATATTTAGCTCAGCAATTTATTGCGTGGTATTCTGAGCATAAAAAAAGGCCGAGACATTAAGTTCGGCCAATCAGAGCAAAAAAGATTCGATTTCTATTTGCGAAGCTCTCTTGCCAGTTGCATAACGCTCGCATAGCTCAATTCCTGAGATATATCTGTTTTGTCACTTAATTCTTTTATTGCGCCGGTAAAAATTTCATTAAATTCTTCACGATCCTTAATCAAGATACTCGGCATTATACCCACGCTAAATGAGCCTTTGATTTCCGGATCCTTTATGTTATCACTATAGACCAGATAAAAAGTCAATAGCTGGGCATATTCAGGATTTATTTGTTTCAATGACGTATATATACTCCATTCATAGAATTTGTTATCTTTTATTGTGTATGCCAGATGATGCCCCGTAAAGGTTACTGTTTCACCCTTATAGCTCACATTAAGAGCATCAACCTGGAAAGGTAGCTTTGGAAACTCACCGCCGATTTTTAAGTCTTTGAAAAGTTCCTGCTGTGAAGTGGCAATTTCAGTATCTTCACTGCTCCAGCACAAAACCAATGAACCATCAGGCAAAACAAATAAAAGATGGGTCCACAAACGATAGTTGTTGAGACCGCCTCCAAAAGAGCTTATAGGTTTGTTCTGCGCTGTTTCTTTTGTGTTTGTTGATGTGTACCCAGCCGGTATCTGCAAATTGAATATTTCATCACTTAGTGGGACATTACGTTCAACTAAATCCATCTCCATTTTTTTCTTCCAGTCTTCGCCTGCTTTTCTCATCCAGATAATTGCCTTTGCAAACTCCCCGGTTTTGGGGGACAACCAGCTTGTTACCTTAGAATCATACTCGTTAACTACCTGCGGAAATACGGCTTCCCATACTTGATAGGTATGTCCATCAATGGTTTCTTCATCTATCTTGACATATTCATAAAATCCTTCAATATCGCTGCATAATAGCTGCATGATTGAATAAACATTTCGGTGGTTAAATAGATTTCTATGAAACTTGCTCACTTTTGCAAACGATACTTGTTTATGTTTGTGGTCAATACTCATTCCGTAATCACTACCATCACAGATATGCTCGTCGAGACTAATGTCAAATCCTTCCTGTCCGCCATAAGTAGTTGGTACAACCATTCTCCATCGGCCTTCCACCAAATCAAGCCAGTGCTCTATCTCTACGAAAGACTTTTTAGGATCTTGTACTTCAGGAAAATATATTCTGCCTTTCATGTGGATAGTATTAGCAGTATAAAACAGAGTTGGTACGTCTGACATCCCATAAGCTTTTCCAGAATCATCGTAAAAATAGTTTAATCCTAAAAACACACAAATAATCAACACCGCTGCTGCTGCGAATTTCGTAATTGGACTTTTCATAATTGTATTCCTTATTTTCAGCAGGCTTCCGGATCTCGAATGAATCCTGGCCCGCGAGGTTAACATTTCAACGGCGTCAGGGTGCGTCCGCTTCCAGTGGTCGAAGTCCGTCCGATGTTTTTTTGAACCGATTGTCTCGCTCAACGCTTCATCAAGCCGTTTATAGTTTTCAGGACGTTTCATAGTCATTCCCCGTCAAACCGTTACATTTCAGATACTTTGCAATCTTTCGTTTGGTGCGAATCAGTCTGCCGTTTACCGCCTGAACAGAAATATCCAGTATTTCAGCTATTTGCTCATAAGGCAGATTGTCGTAGTATCGCAGGACTATCAGTTCCTTTTCGGTGTGTTGTAAATTCCGGACTGCACGTCGAAGCATTTCTTTACGATATTCCCGCTGGTTGTTTTTATCGGCTGGTTCGTCTGTTATGGATTCTATGTTTCTTGCTTTTGTTCGCAGCATCTGCCTTGAAATATTCCTGCATATACCGGCCAACCAGGCGGCAAACTTCTCTTTACTTTTCAAATTCCCAATGTCCCGGCAGGCAATCGCGAAGACTTCCTGTGCCGCATCTTCGGCGAGCTGCCTGTCGGACAGCATCGAATATGCCAGCGCTACCATAGAACTGTAATAGTGCTCGTACAGGAGACCGAAACTTTCCAGATGGCCGTTTCGGGCGGCTTCGACCAATTTTGTTTCCGATTTAAGATTCAAAAAATTTCCACCAATTCATATGAATCCGCTGATATCAGCTTCAGGACGGCTGAATGCGAAAAAGAATATTTCGGCGCTCCGTTATTATAGTGTAATTTCGCTCTCGAAATGTGCGCAAAAAAAACATCTTTTTTGTTTGGTTGCTATGTTTCTGTAACGCATTAATATATCAATAGCGTTTTAGGGAAAATTTTGGTATCGTAGCTGCGTTAGATACTATTCACTGATGGCTATAAGCTGAAAAATGAAGAAAGGTTTTGTATATCTGGTTGGGGCCGGGCCGGGCAGGGCGGATTTGATTACCGTTCGCGGGGCCGAAGCTCTCAAAAAAGCCGATTGTGTAATTTATGATAAGTTAGCTAATCCGGCACTGCTGAAATTCACCCGCGGCGATGCCGAGATTATACACGTACCCAAACGCATCGGCCCCCGCCGTTTTGCTTCGCCTGCCCCTGCGTCTCCCGACGCAAGTCGGGGCGGCGGGCGAAACGAAGCAGCGGGGGTGACGCAGCAGGAAATTAATGAGCTGCTAATCGAAAAAGCAACCGGCGGGAAAATCCTCGTACGGCTAAAGGGCGGCGACCCGTGTATATTCGGCAGGGTCGCTGAAGAGCTGGCGGTCCTTTGCGAGGCGGGAATCGATTTTGAAATCGTGCCCGGTGTCACCGCCGGAGTGGCGGTCTCGGCTTATGCCGGTATAATGCTGACCGACAGGGACTACAGCTCGCAGGTTCTCTTTGTCACCGGCAGGGAAGCGGAGGGAAAACAGGGATCGAATATCGATTGGCCGTTGCTTGCGAAATTCCCGGGCACTATCGTCTTTTATATGGGGATGAGCAATCTGGATTTCATTGCGCAGAAACTGATAGAAAACGGCATGCCGGAAGATACTCCGGCGGCGGTTGTCACCGAGGTCACCTTCCCCACGCAGCGGTCTGTAAAAGCGACGCTTGCCCGGATAGGCGAAACATGCGAGCAAAACGATATCGGTCCTCCGGCGATAATCGTTATCGGCACCGCGGCCGATAGTGACATAAGGCTTGACTGGTTCGGGAAAATGCCGTTGTTCGGTAAAAATATCGTGTTAACCCGCGATGCGGCCGGCAACGCCGAATTTGCGGAAAAAATAATTGCCTGCGGCGGCAATCCTGTGCAGTTTGAAACAATTAAAATCAAAACGTTAACGGATTCAAGTGACTTTCTGCGGACCCTGACGGAATTTGCCGGTTACGAATGGATAATCTTTACCAGCGCCAACGGCGTCACTGTCTTCTTCGATGCTCTGGAAGATTTGGGCAGGGACGCCCGGGTGTTCGGCCCGGCAAAAATCGCCGCGATAGGCGGCCGGACCGCGGACAAATTGAGCAGGTTTGGAATCAGGGCGGATTTTGTGCCGAGCATTTTTACCAGTGAACAGTTCGGCAAACAGATGCTCAACTTCACGAATCTGCGGGACAAAAAGGTTTTGCTTCTGCGTTCGCAGGTTGCCTCGAACGAGCTTGTCGATCTGCTGGAAAAAGGCGGTGCGGTTGTCAAAGATGTTGCGATTTATACCGCTGTTACACAGAAAAGCGAAGCGGGTCGGCTGGTCGAAAAAATCAAAAAGGGCGAAATTGACTGGCTGACGTTCGCAAGTCCATCATCGGCCAACGGATTCTTTGAGCAAATCGACGGCGAAGTCATTAAATCGAGCAGGGCAAAAATTGCATCTATCGGGCCGGTGACATCCGGACAACTGGAAAGCCTCGGTGTCAATGTCGATGTAACGGCCGGCGAGCATACGCTTGACGGATTGCTTGTTGCGATAGAGCAAACATATAAACAAGATTAAGAGTTTTGCAAAAATGAGAAAGGACATATATTGTTTAAGAAAATCACTGAAGTTGAAAGTGCAAAAAGTTAAAAGTTATAAGTGCCTAAAGTAAAAAACTTTAGATCACTTTAGTCACTTTAGCTCACTCTTAACTTTATGTATTAAGGAGTTTGTTATGGGTTTTCCCAAAAACAGGATGCGAAGGCTGCGAAGCAGCGATTCGATGCGGCGGCTGGTTCGCCGGACGAGCCTGAGAGTGGACGATTTTGTTTATCCGTTGTTCGTGCGGGAGGGCATGGGCGTTAAAGAGCCAATTAAATCGATGACGGACTGCTTCCACTTTTCTGTCGATACGATTGCCGAAGAAGCAAGGGACATCGCCTCGCTCGGAATACCAGCGGTTCTTCTTTTCGGCCTGCCCGGCAAAAAAGATGCCGTAGGCTCGGAGGCGTGGGCCGAGGACGGCGTAGTACAGCGGGCGATCAAAGAAATTAAAGCGGCGACGCCGGAACTTTTAGTGATTACCGATATTTGCCTTTGCGAGTACACCGACCACGGTCATTGCGGCGTAATCGAAGCTTGTCCCGAGCGTAGTCGAGGGAACGGCGGGATTGATAACGATGCGTCCTGCGAATTGCTGGCCAGGGTGGCTCTTTCACACGCCCAGGCCGGTGCGGATGTGGTTGCTCCTTCGGATATGATGGACGGTCGGATCAAGTATATCCGCGAAACGCTGGAGGAAAACAGTTTCGAGAATGTGGCGATTTTGTCTTATTCAGCGAAGTACGCCTCTGCTTTTTACGGTCCTTTCAGGGACGTCGCCGAATCAGCCCCCGCCTTTGGTGACAGGAAAACTTACCAGATGGACCCGGCCTGCAGTAACCAGGCGATGGCGGAGATTGCACTCGATATAGAAGAAGGCGCCGATATTGTTATGATCAAGCCCGCCCTTGCATATCTTGATATTATCTATCGAGCCGGGCAGAGGTTCGATTGTCCTATTGCCGCCTATAACGTCAGCGGCGAATATATGATGTTAAATTCCGCCGCCGAGGCGGGACTATTGGATAAAGAATCGGCGATGATGGAAATGCTTACCGCCATCAAACGCGCAGGCGCGGATATCATCATTACATATTTTGCAAAAGAAGCAGCGAAACAAATCAGATGAGCTGTCTTGTCTTATTTTAACGGCGCAAAATGAAAAGGGCCGCCGGTTTTATATCGACAGCCCTTTGTAATATTCTGATTTGACCTGTAATATGCTACTTGCAGCAAGCCAGCCAGTTGTTTACGATAATGGTCAGGTCATTGACGTCGATGATTCCATCACCGTTCATGTCTTCACATATTTCGCATTCTACTTTCGGGACGAAGTAGTAATCTTCCGTCTCACCGACCATGTATCCTGCCTGTGGGCCGGAACCGCCGTTACCGGTTACGCCCGGATTGCTGCCGCCTTTCCATGGCTCTTCCGATAAAGTGATTCGCATCCATATCGCATCCGCTTCCGAATCGTCCTCATGCCATGACAGGAAGGCGGGAGTAGTGATCTGATGCACGCCGGCCGACAAATCGTACAGCAACTGGTTCTGTACCGCCCACTCCGAGACAGTCCTGCTTGAACAGACAAGAGTGGGGTTGGTTGATGTATCGTCGTCCCAGTCGCCGTCCCGGTTCCAGTCGCACCAGACATTGACCCAGAGGTCCGTGCCCGGAGTGACAACGTTAACGAGATAGTCAAACGTTGTCCAGCGACAACTTGGCATATTGATCGGGAAGATGACGCCGTCGTCGTCTTTATCGCGGTCAGGCGAGTTTTGCAGCGGTTTAATATTGTTGACTCCGTCTTCGTCATAGCCGTTGTCGGCTTCTATTTCATGTGAGATATCTTCACCCAGATATGCCACAATTTCGGAATTCAGATGCATCGGGCCGTAAGGTCCGGAACCGTTGCTGTTGTAAACCGTCGGGTAACGGGCCTGGGTTCCAGTCGGTCCTCCTTTGGGGTAGGCTGTCATTGATGTACTATAATTGTTGGTACTGTCAGGTGCGTCGCCGAGGTCCGATTTGCCTTCTACTGCTGTGCCCTCGCAGGTGATGCTTATGACACCCTGACCGGCTGATGCACCGTATCCGCCGACCTCAATTAAATACTGATTTCCTGTCGTGACAGGGAATGTGAGCTCCGAATTGTAGCCACAGGCATCGTCATTGCAGCCGATCAGGCTGCTGGATGACGGATAGCAACTGCTTCCGTTATATACTGCGAGCTTGGTGTCAAACGCACTGCCGCAAAGGCTGACGGTTGCATCACCCGTGCATGTGGCGTTATATACGTACCAGATATTGTTACTGGTCATACAGATGCCGGTGCCGTCGAATGTGGCATTTGTCGTATCGAAGGACAGGTTTACTACGTTACCGATTGATTGTGCGAGGAAGCAATAATCGTTGGGAACACCACCGGGCTGGCTTTCACAACTGATATTGAGAATACCCTCACCGGTTTCGTAACTGAAACCTCCGACTTCGATCAGGTATTGATTGCCGGCGACTGCGGAGAAGGTTATTTCAGACTGTTGACTGCAGTAGTCGTCGTTGCAGGCGATAACCCTGCTGCTTGTCGGATAACACCCGCACTCATCGTAAATGGCCAGCACCGTGTCGAAACTGCTGCCACAGAGGCTTACAGTAACTTCATCCGTGCATGGAGCCGTGTAGCAATACCAGATGTTCGGACTTGTCATGCACAGTCCTGAGCCGTCAGAGGTTGCACAGGTTGTGTCGAAAGCCAGGTCTGTCACGTTGCCTATCGACTGTGCGTTATCACAGTCGTCGTTTACCGGCGGGCAGGTTTGACCGGGTGTGATATTTAGAATTCCCTGGCCGCTGGATGAGCGATTGCCTCCAATCTCGATAAGATAATGATTTCCGGCTGTAGCAGTAAAAGTAATCTCTGAATCAAAACCACAGGCGTCGTCGTTACATTCGATCATTTCGTTAATGGATGGGTAACACCCGCACCCATAATAAATAGCAAGCTTGGTGTCATAGGAGCTGCCACATAAGCTGACAGTGACATTACCTGAGTAAGAAGCTGTATAGCAGTACCAGATGTTTGGCCCATCCATACAATAACCGGGGCCATCGAATGTCGCTCCTTGAGTGTCGAAGCTTTTATCGCTTGCATTCAGGATCGATTCGGCGTTGTAACAATTATTATTAGATGGCTGACAGGACCCTAAGCTGCAACTAATGCTGAGTTTACCCGTACCTGTCCATCCATAGTAACCGCCAACTTCGATCAGGTATTTGTTTCCGGCGATAACCGGGATAACCACTTGTGATTGGTGATAACAGTAGTCATCGTTGGATGCGAGCAAATCTTCAATGGCCGGATAGCAACTGCTTCCGTCATAGACAGCCAACATTGTGTCGTAATCACTGCCGCACAGGCTGATGGTGGCACAGCCGGTACATGTGGCCGTATAGACATACCAGATGTTTTCACTGGTGATAAAATGGCCGGGGCCGTCAAATGTCGCATCTGTTGAGTTGAATGACAGATTTGTTACGTTCCCGACTGCCTGTGCATTTGAGCAGTTGTCATTTACTGGTGCAGCGGCTGTAGCATATTCTGCGGTACTTAGCAGCATTGCGAGCGCAAAAAACAATATCCATTTAAATTTGTTTTTTTCCATTTTTAGAGTCCTCCCGAAATAAAAAGATTCCATTTATGACACGTACATTTCACCCGTTAATAGAGCAGGAGACAGGGATAATACATCACTGCTCCTCACTATAGTGCATTTAAGATACCATATTATAACGTAAAAAACAAGAAAAAACTACGTCATAGCCTTTTTTATAACTTTATAGGTGCGAATACAGAAATTTTCTGATTTTTCAGGCGCGCATCTCTTTTAGAAACCTGAACCGGAAAAACAGCTTTATTTATAGGTTTCTTTAGGGTCGTAAACTCTATCTGCGATAAATTTGAGCTTTTTGTCGCTGTCTTTTTCTAATGCCCGATAAAAACAGGATTGATAACCTACGTGGCACTGGCCCGAATCGACGGTTACTTTAAGGATGAGGCAGTCCTGATCGCAATCGACAAGAATTTGTTCGACTTTTTGTACGTGCCCGCTTTCCTGTCCTTTTTTCCACAATTCCTGCCGGGATCTGCTGTAGTATGTTGCATAACCCGAGCGAATTGTCAAATCAAGTGCCTGACGATTCATATAAGCGACCATTAAGATATCACCTGTCCGGCTGTCCTGAGCTATTGCTGTAATCAGGCCTTTCTCATTAAATTTCGGAGTCAGTTCCAATCCTTCTTCGATATTCTTGTCTGCTGCCACCTATAGGGTCTCCTAAATTGTTGTTCTTAGCATCTTGCCATTAAAAGTTTTACTCGTTATGATTTATAAAAACAAGTCTTTTTAAGGCAACCGGCTTCAATGATTGATACGAAGGCCAAAAAAGGTAGGCATATATTTCTGTTTTTGAGGATTGCGGTGGTTACAGGAGGGATCCTTTGGGGAGTATTCTGGATATCCGGCGGAGAAAGATGGGACAATCTTAAACAAATCTTCCTTAAGATGAATCTGTGGATTTTCGCGGTCGCCTTGGCTATATTTGTTTTTAGTCAGATATTGGTAGGAATGCGATGGTGGCTTCTTTTACGCACTCAATCTATTTTTATTGGTTTTTGGGCCGCCGTCAGGCTGCATTTCCTGGGGCTTTTTTACAACAATTGTATGCCCGGTTCCGTTGGAGGTGATTTGGTCCGGGCTTGGTATGTTACTAAGCACAGCGAGAAATGGTTCGAGGCCGCTTTGAGTGTATTTGTCGATAGATTAATCGGATTGGTCAGTACGCTTATAATCGCCGTTTTTTTCTACACTCTTTTTCTTCGTGGCAGCGGTATCTCGATAAACTCCGGCGGCCGGGGCGGTTTGCTGCAATCCGTCGCCGGGTACAAATGGATATTTCTCTGGATCGTTATAGGGGCGGCCGTTTTCATTTGCCTGGGTCTTTTATACTCTAAAACAAGGGCGATATTGACCGGGTTTTGGTCTTATATAATCAATCTTGCCGTCAGGATAACAGGCAGGCTCAGGGATGCCGCAATCCTTTACTGCAGCAAACCCCTGATTATACTCGCAGCTTTCGGAGTGACGGTCTTCCTGCAGGTTATAACTATCACGGGCTTCTGGTTTCTCGGAACTGATATGGGAGTGGATGTTAGTATAAAATATTACCTGGTTTTCTTTACGTTGACCTGGGTATTGGGAGCGGTACCTGTGAGTATCAGCGGTGCGGTTGTGGTGGAGGGCTCGCTTTATTATTTGTTTACACATTTTGCCGGGGTTGGGAAGGAACAAGCAATGGCGATTGCTCTGTGTCAGAGGGCGATATGGATGTTAACATCACTGCCGGGGGCGGTGATACATCTGGTCGGTGCGCACTTACCAAAGGACTTTTTTATTGACTACAATAAACCGGTAGCGTAATCTATGGCGCTCGGGATGCTATGAGTAATAATAGCTGCTTCAGCAAATATTGTAATGCGTAACTATATAGCCATAAAGGACTTGGTGTTGAAAATATGAGTGTTACGAGGCGTTTTAAGGGATATTTTTTACACGGATTGGCTGTTCTTTTACCCAGTATCCTGACAATATGGTTATTTATTTGGGGTTATACTTTCATTCAGGAAAATATTAGTATTTATATAAATCGGGGAATTGTTAATATCATAGCCCAGCTCGACAATGAAAATGTCGAAATCTCCAATGAAGACGTACGAGAGTATCTCCTGGAATTCAAACCTGAATTAAAAAGCAATCCTGCGGAACTGGCTATTCATATCAACAGAGAAGATGTCAGGCGGAAAGTCCGTATCCAGCAACTCAAAGAATCTCTTGCAAAGACCTGGGTGGATGGTCCGGGTTCGATAGCGGGTTTTCTTGTGGCGGTTATCGGGGTCTGTATTCTCGGTGCGCTTCTGGCAAGCTATGTAGGAAAAAGCTTATGGCGTATGACCGAAAATTTTATAATGAATACGCCGTTGTTGAGACGTGTTTATCCTTATATAAAACAAATTACCGATTTTCTGCTGACTCAGGAGGGGCAAAAAAAACTTTTTACGAGGGTGGTTGCTGTCGAGTATCCGCGCAAAGGTATCTGGTCGGTCGGTCTTGTTACCGGTTCGGGACTTAATAAAGTAGTAAGCACCGTAAAAAAAGAATTTGTTACTGTTATTATACCGACATCGCCGACTCCGTTTACCGGTTTTGTGATAACGGTCCCAAAAAAGCAGACGATTGATTTGGATATGACAATAGAAGAAGCGTTTAGATTTATCGTCAGCGGCGGAGTTATTACACCGGAAAGGGAGCGGGTGCAGGCGGCGGTATAAAAGTCTGAGGTGAGTGTGAAATAGTATTACGGATTCTATTGAAATTCGGACAGTCTAATTAAGGAGAATGATTTTGCTTTTTACAATCACAGGTAAACATATCGAAATAACAGAGGCTCTCAGGAACCATGCAGAGGAAAAGTCATCAAAACTACCAAAATATTACAATAGTATCAATCAGGTCGAAGTGGTCATAGACGGCAGCCCGGGCGGCAGTACGACGGTGGAAGTAATCGCACGGGCCGAACACAGCAAAGTTTTCGTGGGTACCGAAACGGGTGAAGATGCATACCGCTGTATTGATATGGCCGTTCATAAGATTGAAAGACAGCTTCGAAGAGTAAAGAGTAAGGAACGAAACAATAAACACACGGGCAGTACAGAATTGGCATAAAACATCTTTTATTTGAATGTGTTAATTGGGCCGTAAAAATTGTTTGGGATAGATTAGGGCAAATACAATGAAATTTGCGGATTATGTTTGTTTTGAAGCAACAATTACAGAACTGCAGGCTGACAATCGTGACGGTGCGATTAAAGAGCTTGTTTCAGCACTTGAAAAAGTCGGCAGATTGGGCAAACGTATCTCAAAAGATGTCGCCTCAGCGATCATAAAAAGAGAAAACGAAGCCAGTACGGGAATGGGCAAAGGTGTTGCAATACCTCATGTCAAACACAAGTCGGTCAAAGATATAGTCGGAGTGGTTGGACTAAGCAGTGCCGGGATTGATTTTTTCGCTCTCGACAAGCATCCGGTACATTCGATAATACTTTTAATCAGTCCGACCGACGATCCGGACAAACATTTACAGGTAATGGAAAATATTTTCAGACATTTGCAGCAGGAAAAATTCCGAAAATTTCTCAGGCAGTGTCGCAAACCGGAGCATGTTGAAGACCTTCTTGTAGAGGCCGATGAAGATCCGTTTATATAAACAACCGGCAATTTTCACAGGACCTTGATTGAACGTGGATATGTTTGTCGATAATGTCGGCATGGCAATATCCGGGAACGCATGGCAGGGGAAAAAACATTGGAAAAAGTGGTCTGTGAAATGGAAGTCGAAATAAAAAACTCGGACGGATTGCATATGCGCCCTGCGATGCGGTTTGTTGATATTGCCAACAGATTCGACAGCGAAATATCCGTCAGTAACGACCAGACAAATGTGGACGGCAAAAGTATTATGCAGATCAGCATGCTTGCTGCAACCTGCGGCAGTAAACTTAAGATACGAGCCGAGGGTCCCGACGCCCAGGAGGCGGTCGATGCTTTGCGGGAGCTTGTGGAAGATAAACATTTCGATGAGCCTGTGCCTGGAAAATAGCTTATGACTGATTTTCAAAAATCCGATACGAGAGCTGCATGATGGAAATCAAAAAGGGAATAGCTGTCTCACCGGGCATTTCTATAGCGAAATCACTGATTATCGATTCGGAAGATTATCTGATACCCCACCGTTTAATAGATAATTCACAACGAGGGGATGAAATCCAGCGGGTCAGGGATGCCTTTAGGAATGCAATCGACGAATTGACCGAGCTTGAAGCGGCGCAGAATCAAACCAGCAGTAAAATTAAAGATATTTTCGCGGTGCATATGCGTTTTCTGCATGACCGAAGCCTGCGAAAGAAAGTCACCGATTTTATCCAGTCCGAGCTGGTAACCGCCGAGTATGCGGTCTCCAACACTCTTCGGGAAATTGCATCGCATTTTACAAAGGTTAAAGATGCCTATATCAGTGAGCGGGCGGCCGATATTTACGATATCGAAAGACGTCTGCTCAAACATCTTCTCGGCAGAAAGCGCGAAGAGATCGGGCATCTGACCGAAGAGGTCGTCATAATCGCCCGGGAGCTCAGCCCGATCCAGACCGCCGGCTTTAACAAGGAATTCGTCAAGGGTATCGCCAGTGACGCGGGCGGCCGGACAAGTCATGCAGCTATCGTAGCACGTTCTCTGGGTATTCCCGCCGTAGTGGCGCTCGAAGACCTGACGGCGCTGGTCAGCGGCGGAGATACCGTGATTGTTGACGGAAATCGAGGCATCGTAATTGTCAATCCGGACGAGCAGACGACAGAGCAGTACCGCCAGTATGCCAGTGAATTCGAAGAGCTTGAGCACAAGCTCGATACGATACGGGAAAAGCCGGCGAAAACACGTGACGGCACCAAAATAACATTGCTGGGAAATATCGAATTCCCGGAAGAGGCCCAGGTCGTTCTGGAAAAAGGCGGTGACGGCATAGGATTATATCGCACCGAGTTTCTCTATCTAAATACCGTTCACGAGCCTACCGAGCAAGAGCAGTATCAGGCCTATTCCCAGACCGTTGAAGTGTTCGGTGACAGGCCCATAGTAATCAGGACACTGGACCTCGGGGCGGACAAATATACCCAGAGTAAACGCTTTGTTCCTGAGCCGAATCCGTTCCTCGGATTAAGGTCTATCAGGTTTTGCCTGCAGAATCTTATGATGTTCAAAACGCAGTTGCGCGCGATATTGAGGGCCTCGGTGCTCGGCAATGTCAAGATAATGTTTCCGCTGATAACAACCCGCCACGAGCTGATGCAGGCGAAAATGATTCTGCACGATGTTATGGAGGATTTGGCCGAAGAATCCATCGAATACAATAGAGACGTTCAGGTCGGCATTATGATTGAGACGCCCTCGGCTGCGCTGACCGCTTACTCGCTTGCACGCGATGTCGATTTTTTCAGTATCGGCACGAACGACCTTACGCAATATACCCTGGCCGTTGACAGGGGTAACGAATTGGTCTCCACATTATATTCGCCCGCCGATCCCGCAGTGCTTCGGCTTATTAGGACCGTGATTCAGGATGCTCACAAAGCACAGATTGACCTTAGCGTTTGCGGGGAGGTGGCATCCGAGCCGGAATATATCATGCTACTGCTGGGGATGGGGGTCAGGACGATTTCACTTGCCCCGCCGATGATACCTGAAATCAAGCAGGTGATTCGCTCGGTCACAATGGAAGATTGTAACAAAGTGGCTCGAAAAGTGCTTAGTATGAATAACGAACGGCATATTTCAAGCTACCTTCACGACGCCGCAAGAAAAATCCTGCCTGAAGCCTTCTGATAGCCTGCATTCTTTATATTTCAAAGAGCCTCAATCAAATTACCCATTTTAACATTGGCTTTGTTTTGCATTTTATATCTTCTGCCTTCTGTCTTCTGTCCTCCGTCTTAATATTGGGTTTGTTTTTACTAAGTGTCCGATCGCTCATTTCTGCGATAATTCCTTGTTAAAAATACACTTATCCTGATTTGACTTACCTTGAAATTGGCTTTGTTTTCCATTTTTTTACGAATGTAACTCTCTAACTTACTCTTTACGAGCTAAGATATTAAATATCAAAGATTTAACAACAAAAACACATATTAAAATTAAAATATAGGGTTTCGAGTTGTTAATGAGCCTGATTTGGGTTGGAGATTTTTGAACTTTACATTGTATTTTTGCATTTTGACTTTTGATTTGTATTATTCCCTCCGCCATTTTCTTTCGATATGCTAAATACTACTCTGTGCCATTCCATCGGCCAACTTTATATTACACCCGCTAAGCGGGCATACAAGGAGATTCCCCATTTTCAGTGAAAAATGACGTTTACTCCTGACCTATCGTGTGGAAGCCACCCGTCGTGGATACTTAGTGCTTCTTAGGTTCATAGGCAACACATATAAATTCGTCCCTGCCCCGTTGGTTCGAGCGAGTCAAATTACATAAAATTTTTTCTTCGCCTGAAAGCTCATTCTTTTGGCATGTGATACATAAATCCGGTTTCGAAATCAAATCCGGATTAATTTCATTTCCATCATCATCGAAATATTCTCCTTCCAACTCATCCATTTCGAAATCCTTATTTTATTGGCCAGTTGCCTTAACCACCATTAATTGATAATTTCACGATTCGGATTGAGTTTAGGTCTCATAATTTGCTATTATTTTATAACTCTTTATTAATCAATGCTTTAAACTGATTGATTTGTGTATCGCAAATGATATATAAATCAATTAGTGTACCATACATGCGACTAAATGGTACACAAATAGATTTTGTGTTTCACCAGTAGAGCACAAAAATCAAAGATTCACTATCTCAATCAATTTTCTAAATATATACAGTGCAGGCATTGAACCGCTGCCAACGCGGATAACTTCCAAGACCTTATTTTTTTCAAGAATCTGCAGGTTCCTCATCGCTGTCACTTTAGGAATCTTCGATTCCGCGATAAAACGTGTTGTTGTAAAAGCAGGCAGCTTAAACAAAGTATCTACCATCTGAATGGCATAGCGAGATTTTGTGAGCGTTGAAATTTTTTCCTTCTTGGCAGAGTACAAATCTAAAATTGCCTTGGCTTTGTTTATATTGTTGCCTGCCTGCTGATTAACAGCTTTTAGAAAGAACAATATCCAGCCGGTCCAGTCGTTTTCACGGCTCAGGGCCTGAAGTCGTGAATAATACTCGTCTCTATTCGATTCAAGATATGCACTCAGATAAAACATGGGGCTTGATAGCTGTTTTTTTTCGAAAAGAAAAAGCGGTATCAGCATTCTGCCAAGTCTTCCGTTTCCATCTATGTAAGGGTGAACCAATTCAAACTGGGCGTGGATTATGGCAAGCTGAATCAGACGGTCATCCTCATCATAATGAATATACCTTTCGAGATTGGACATATAGTCCATTACTTTCAGCGGCTCAGGCGGAATGTAAATCGCTCGCTCAATTGGATAGCCGGGTTTTCCTATCCAGTTCTGTATTTTTCTGAATTCTCCTCTTGCTTTGTTCTGGCCTCTGACACTGTCGAGAAGTATAAAATGAAGTCTATGAAGAAGATTAAGGTTAATTGGTTTCTTCTTCAATTCCCCCAGGGCAAATTGCATGGCATTCCTATAATTTATAATTTCCTTGATGTCTTGTTTTTTGCTTTCTTCTTTTGGTTCTTCGCTGGCACCTTCAAACCTGAAGACTTCTTCTATGGTAGCCTGTGTCCCTTCGATCTGCGAAGATAGAACCGCCTCTTGTGTTGTAAGCGGACTCAATAGAATCTGGGGATCAATAACAGCCTGCAGGATACCATCGTATCTTGCCAGAGCGGCATTAGCCGGACCTATGAATCTGATAAAAGGTCTCCAGTCAAGTTTTTCTATAGGAAGTCTTAAGGGAACGTGCGGCTTCATTTTTGTATCACCTTAAAGAAAATCTTTTAGGTTGCATTTGTAAAGCTGTATTTGTTACTAACTAGTCATCACTTTTCAAGTCTATTTCCAGGCAAGTGAATTATACTGCCATTTGTTCATCACCTAAATAATTTCTACGCGGTGCGGAGGTGATACAGTGTAAAACAACAGATAAATAAAATCAATACAAATCCCGAATTAAAACTGCAAAGTCTGTCGAAGAAATCTTCGACTAATACGAGTCCTTCCAAGTCATTAGTGAGTCCCGTATAGATGACCGATTTATTGCGATTGGTCATCATATAAACCCAGTATTGTTTCATAACAAATTTTAAATTGCTCGAAGATTGCCGCAGTCAGCTTAAGGCTTACTTCGCAATGACATCCTCTTAAATTGATGCAATTAAGTATCTCTAAGTGGTGCACCCCACTGTTTCGCTATGCGAAGCAAAGCGTGGGGGCGTGCGGAGCGGAATTTTAATTTAGCACTCAAGTTCTGATAAATCAAGTGAAAAAAGCCGTATAGGCATATGGGGATATATGGTTTGCCGTAAAAAAAGCTTGTTTTTTGGTTGAAGTTGCGCATAATGCAACCCAGCACAAATGCCTAAAGTATAAAGTGTCTAAAATGATCTAAAGTTAAAGGGCTTTACTAACTTTAGTCACTTATAACTTTATTAATTTTAGTCACTTAATTTAAGGAGATACGGATATAGAAACAACGGATGAGACTATTCTTCTGGTTATCAGGTTCCAGATAGGGGCGAGCCTGAGATTTCTATCCCATGCCGAGACTTTAAGACTCCTCCAGCGGGCCTGCGTTCGAGCGGGCCTGAATCTGCAATACAGTCAGGGTTTCAATCCCCATCCGAGGTTTTCTTTGCCGTTACCCAGACCTGTCGGGGTCGAGTCGGACGATGAGCTGCTTGTTCTAAGGATGCATCGTCCTGCTACGGCGGAAGCCTTCCCGCTCCGTTCAGGCGCTTCGCAGGGACAAGTCGCCGAGACGAGTGATCCGTATTTAGCAACTCCTGAATTAGGCGAATCCCAAACCACGAACCACGAATCACGAATCAAGAACAGTCTTTCTTCGCAACTGCCGCAGGGCTGTGAATTAATTTCAATAGAAATAGCCGAGAGAGGCACTTCATTTGAGCCTTGTTCGGCGACGTATATATTTGCCGTAAGGCAGGAATATCTCGGCCGCGGGCTTGAGAGCAGGATCAAAGATTTGCTGAGCAGCGATAGTCTTGTTGTTCGGCGAATGACGGATAAAAAAAAATCGAAGTTCAGAAATATGGATGTTAGAGGTTTTATAAAATCGATTGAGCTTGATAAGGCCCAGGTAAATGTCCAATGTATAATTACATCGGCCGGCTCAATACGCATCCAGGAAGTTTTGGAACTGCTGGAACTGGATATGGAAAAGCTGGCATCGCCCATCAGACGCACGTGTGTGCAATGGCGGGATGTGTGAGGTGATAGAACAAAACAAAATATTTAGGATGTGAAAATGTCAAGAGAGATGTTAATCAATGTAGCCGAGAGTGAGGAGTGCCGGGTGGCGGTCGTCGAGAACGGCCAGCTCGAAGAGCTTTATGTGGAAAGAGCGAGTCTGGGCAGCCACGTCGGTAATATCTACAAGGGAAAAGTTGCAAATATCGAATCCGGCATACAGGCGGCGTTCATAGATTTTGGTGTGGGTAAAAATGGTTTTCTGCACATCAGCGACCTGCACCCTCGCAATTTTTACGGCTCCGGTGACAGTTCTTCTGAAAGTATCGGCCGGCGAAAATCACTGAAGGACAGACCGCCTATCCAGAGTTGCCTTAAAAGGGGCAATGAGATTGTCGTGCAGGTGACGAAAGAAGGTCTCAAGGCCAAGGGTGCAACACTAAGCACATATCTTGCTCTGCCCGGAAAGTATCTGGTTATGCTGCCCTGGATGAAGAAGCACGGAGTTTCACATAAAATTGAAGATGAAGATGAACGTAAAAGGCTGCGGGAGATTTTTGAACAGTGCAAGCCTCCCAAAGATCAGGGTTTTATCATCAGGACGGCGGGGCAGGGATGCTCGAAAAGAGATATACAAAGTGATTTGAAGTATCTCAGGCGGTTATGGAGGGCGATTGAAACACGAATAAATTCTGAAAAAGCGCCCGGCGAACTTTATCAGGAATCGGATTTGGTTATCAGGGCGCTCAGGGACGTTTACAACAGTAAGATAACAAAAATAGTATGTGATTCGGAAAGTGTGGTTCGTAAAATCCGCGATTTTTTCTCCATAGCTACGCCGCGTATGAAAAGAAAGGTGGTTTATTACGAGGGCAAGGTTCCGCTGTTTCATAAATATCACATAGAAGATGAAATATCGAAGGTCCAGTCCCGCAGGGTTGAGCTAAAAGGCGGCGGCTCGATTGTCATTGAACAAACAGAAGCACTGGTATCGATCGATGTCAACAGCGGTCGATACCGCAAGCAGAAAAACGCCGAACAGACGGCATATGAGAGTAATGTAGAAGCCGCTGAGGAGATTGCCCGCCAGCTTCGATTGCGAGACCTTGGGGGGTTGATAATCTGTGACTTTATTGATATGCGAAGCAACAAACAACGTAGGGCGGTCGAAAAAGCCTTTCGATTGGCTGTCAGAGCCGACCGTGCGCGCACTAAAATATTGAGTATAAGCAGGTTCGGCGTAGTGGAAATGACCCGCCAGAGGATGCGTTCTTCTCTTCAGTCCAGCACGTATCTGGCATGTCCGAACTGTGCAGGCACGGGATTTGTCAAGAGCCATGAATCGCTTGCCATCGAGTTTATTAGGTTGTTGAATCTATCGTCCTCGAAGGAGCAGATAAAACGGGTCGAGCTGTTTGTCTCGCCGGGTGTGGCGGACTACCTGCAGAATCTAAAGAGAGCGTCAATTACGCATATAGAACAAAACAGCGGCAAACGCGTGATTATACATTCTGTCTCGGATTATACCGGCGAAAAACACGATTTGGTCTGCTATAACGAACGGGGGATCGTCATTAAATTATAGGCTTACCTGTCATATTTGCTAATAGATTTCATGCCGATTGAATAAGAGACGGATTACACCACAATTAAGGAAATGTGGATTTTGGCTTGACGGAGGGCATTGCTTTGATAATACTGGAGTCGGCCATGATGCACACTGTTGTAAATGGAGGTACAGATAATAAGTGAAATTCGACCTTGATTACGCACGAGAGGTTATCAAAGCCGAGGCGGAAGCGATCGGCTCTCTGACGCCGATAGTTGACGAGTCTTTCGCCGAAGTTGCCGAGATGATTTATAACTGCAGCGGTTCATGCATTTTAAGCGGCATAGGTAAAGCCGGTATCATCGGGCGCAAGATAAGTGCAACTCTCGCCTCAACCGGCACGCCGAGCCATTTCCTTCATCCCGCCGAAGCCGTCCACGGCGATTTGGGCAGGTTACGCAAAAACGATGTCGTGATTGTTCTGAGCTATGGCGGTGAAACGGACGAAGTTACCCGGCTGATAAACATGGTCAAGCAGTTGGGAATTCGACTGATTGCGATAACCGGCGAAAGCGATTCGACTCTTTGCAAGCACAGTGACGTTGCGCTTTGTATGGGGCAGATCAACGAAGCGTGCCCGCTCGGCGTCGCACCGAGTGTTTCCACTACCTGTATGCTGGCCATCGGTGACGCCTTGGCCTTTACGGTAATGAAGGCCCGCAAATTCAGCGTCGAAGATTACGTGAGGTTCCATCCGGGCGGATCGCTCGGCGCCAAGTTGATGACTGTTGAGCAATCCATGATGTTCAGGCCGGGAGAGAAATTGCCCGTTGCCGAAGCCGGCGATACGGTAAAGAAGCTTCTCGAAAAAACAGGCGACGTAAAACGCCACGGGGCCGTGATGGTCGTCGATAAAGAAGGTAAGCTGGAAGGGATAATAACCGACGCCGACCTTAGGCGTCTGATGACAAGGCATGGAAAAGACGGGTTTGATTTTAAGGCCGGTGATGTTATGACAGCCGGTTGTAAAAGGATACGGGCCGATGCCCTTGCCGCCGAGGCGACGGCGATTTTTCACAAGTACAGAATTGATGAGCTTCCGGTCGTCGATGAAAATGACAGGCCCGTCGGAATGATAGACGTACAGGATATCGTGACAATAAAAGTTGTCGGTTAAAAACGAATATCGAATATGAAAAAAGCCAATCTTGCAGACATACAGATGCTGGTTCTCGATGTTGACGGCGTTCTGACCGACGGCACCTTGATTGTTCACGCCGACGGCAGCGAAAGCAAATGTTTCAACGTACTGGACGGCCACGGCATTAAAATGTGGCAAAGAGCCGGTCACGAGGTCGCTATCCTTAGCGGCCGGGCCTCGGAGCCGACAAGACGCCGGGCGGAACAACTGCAGATAGAATACGTTTTCGAGGATAGTCACAATAAACTGCCCACGCTTGAAAAATTTCTTGAGCGGATCGGCCTTTCGCCGGATGCGGTGGCGTATGTCGGCGACGACCTGACGGATTTGCCGGTTATCAGATACGTCGGGTTCGCGGCGGCGGTCGCCAACGCCGTCGATGAAGTGAAAAAATATGCAGATTATGTCACCACCCGCACCGGCGGCACCGGCGCTGTCCGGGAGGTGATAGAATATATCTTGAAAAGCACCGGCAAATGGCAGGAGCTCATGAAAAGATACGTGCCCTGACGGCCGTTAGAGGTTATTGAAGTGCGTAAAATCATAATAGGATTGGTTTCGTTCGCCGCCGTGGGGGTCGTGTTCATATTGTACAGCCTTATCGACAGGACTCCTACCATTGAAACGGAACCCGGGATCGGCGTCGTCGGAGTTGCCGACAGCAATTTCGGCCGGTATGGCGATGCGAACAGCATCGGGAAGATCGGCGATGTCGGGGTCGGCACCGTCGAGAAATCCTATTACGTGACACGCGACGAGAACAACGAGATTTCCGGCGAGTTCGGATTCGAAGTGCTGCTGCACAAAGAGGGCGATGTGTGGGAGCTCCGAAAACCGTACAGGAATATTTATCAGCCCGATTTCAAATGTTATATGACCGCCGATGAAGGCAGCGTTCGAGTTGAAACCGCCGCCGGCAGCACAACCCCGAAGGATGCGACTTTCAGCGGGAATGTCGTGATTCATATTGTGCCGGAAGAATCGAGTGACATCAAGGAATGCACGATTTATCTCGACGACCTTGTTTTCCTGAGTGACATGTCTCAACTGGCTACGGACGGGCCGGTCACCGTTGTTTCGCAGGATATACAAATGCTCGGTGTCGGCATGAAACTTATCTATAACGATGTGCTCAATCGACTCGAACTTTTCAGAATATTTGAATTAAAAACTCTGGTAATCAAACTTTCGCAGACGGCGTTCGGGACGCAGGAGAGAACAGTCGAACCGGCTGGAACCGATATCGAGGATACAGGCAGCCAATCGAACGAACCCGCCGTGGCCGCCGATTCCAAAGAGTCGCAGCAGCAATACTACAAATGCCTGTTCAACGGGAATGTTTTAATCGATGCACCCGAGCAGCTCGTTTACGCCGACCGGGAAGTTATCATCAACGATATCTTCTGGTCGAAAGGCAAAAACGAAACAGGCACCCCTGCGGATACATCTTCCCAAAGCGACGCCAATGAGCCTGTCGTCGCTGTTGCGGATTCGAGCGAGCCCAACGAGCTGCCCGAACAGCTCGTTGAAGTCACCATAACGTGCGACGATGGCATGATTATCATGCCGAAGGACCTCGCCGTAGCCCCTGAGGGCCTCGCGCAAGTTGATTTGAATACTCAATCGGATATTCTTACCGGAATGCATGAAAAGGCCGCCGGACGTACAACACTGATTACTCACAGTATCGAATACAGCGCGCTCAGGGACGATACCCTTGCCTACGGCCCGACCGAGCTGAGATTCTACGCCGAAGATTCGAACAGCACCGACCCGAATCAAATTGTCCTACCGGTCAAAGTTACCGCACAAAAACAGGCGAGGTTCTTAAAGACCACCAGCCAGGTCATCTTCGAGGGCGATTGTTTGTGCACGATGCCCCAGAGGGATTTGACTGAGGAAAAAGAAGTCACGCTCTCTGCCCCGCAGATTGCCGTAAATCTTCCCGAGAACGGTTCCCGGCAGAGGTCGGCTCTTCCGGATATGACCGCCGCCGGACCGGCCGAGCTGGTCTTTTACGTCGAGGACTCGAACGCCCCGAAGGCCGTCAGGACCGCAGTGCCGGTCACGATTACCGCACAAAAACAGGCCCGCTTCATATCGGAAACGAACGAGGTGACATTTGAAGGCGATAGTCTCTGCAGGATGGGTTCGGAAGAAATCAGCAAGGACCGGATTTTTACGCTTAAATCCCCGAAGCTGACGGTAAAGATGCCGAAAGAAAAATCCGAGCAATCGTTCGCTTTGACCGACATCGTCGCGGACGGCCCGGCTGAGCTGGATTTTTATATCGATGATTTGACCGGTACACAGGGGCCCAACGAACCATTGCCGGCGAAAGTCCTCGCCCAGGGACAGGCCAGGTTCCTGTCGGCGTCGAAGCAGATCGTCTTCGACGGTTCCTGCAGTAGCACAATCCTGCGTGAGGACCCGAACTTCCTGGAAGAATTCACGCTGCTCTCGGAAAAAATGACCGTGGATTTACCCGAAGATGCGAATGACCGGCTTGCCTCTTCTCAGACCGGCATAAAACATCTTGCCGCCGAGGGAGGAGTAGTGACATTAGCGGCTCTGAAAAAAGCCAAAGCGGGAGCAATGCAGGCTAAGGGTATCAAGTCCGGGAGAAAGCTGGGCGGAATCGAAATAAAATGCAACAGGATAGATTATAGTTCCCTTCAGCAGCTTTTCCTTGCGACCGGACCGGCTCTTGTAAAGTTGAATAATACCGAGGTCAAAGAACCTAACGAGCGAATCGGCACATCCAGTATCGGCACGGAATGGTGGGCCGTTGTGGAAAATTGCGACAATTTACAGTATTCGCCGAGCGAGAATCGCATCATCGCCAATGCCATGCCGGGTGAGACATTGCACATTCAATACATTACCGTTGAACAGGGCCAGTTCGGCCCGGTGATACTGGCTACGGCCGGTCATGTCGATATCAGGCTGACCGAAACCGAGGACGGCCAAACCGAGCTTTTGACGCTCTACGCCTCGGAGGGAATTGATTATAAGGATAATGGAAACCGGTTTATCGGCAGTGAATTGTTGTTTGAACGCGAGAAGTCTCTCGTAACGGTGGCCGGCGATGATACTCAACCATGCTATTTTAACGGCTCGCTCGTCGATGGAATCAAATATAACCTGAAGACCGGCAAAGTCAAAGCCCAGGTTGTCGGACCCGGTGCACTGCGGATGAACAGACAATAAAAGAACAGACCTGTTCGCGAACAAAAAAATCCGGTATATATGCACGAACCATGTCGTTGTTATAGAGTTAATGTTATTAAATCCAGCTCTTATCTACATACGTATTATGCCATGCAAAAAGTATAATCTGAAAATCATAGTTATTATATTATTCCTGTTGCTGTTTACCTGTGGAAATTCCCCTGTGCAGAAACAGGACGAGAGAGAAATTATACCTGCGAAAGGAAAATATATCGATGTCCCCGTAAATGTGATGAACGAAATCTATGACAAGATTAAATCGCCGTACAAATACGGCATCATTCTCAAGGGCGATGACGGCAAAAAGATAGATTGCCCCGCAGTGTTCCGGCGCAACGACAAATGGTATATGATGTACGTCTGTATGAACAATATCGGCTACGAAACGCATCTGGCCGAAAGTCCGGATTTGCTGCACTGGAAAAAGCTGGGGAAGATATTGTCGTTTCGCGGGGACGGCTGGGACAAGTGGCAGGCCGACGGCGGCCCGGCCCTGGTGGACTATACATGGCAGGGCACATACGAACTTCAGAAGTTCGACGACAAATACTGGCTTTCCTATATCGGCGGGGCGAAACAGGGCTACGAAACGGACCCGCTTGCCATCGGTATCGCATGGACCACGAATCCGGCCGAGCCTCTCGAATGGAACCGCATCCCGGAAAATCCCGTTCTCTCCCCGCTGCAGCCGGATGCCCGCGATTTCGAAAGAAAGATTCTGTACAAAAGCAATATCATCCATGATAAGTCCGAGACGTTGGGGTATCCCTTTGTTATGTTCTATAACGCTAAGACAAAGAACGGCTATGAGAGAATCGGGATAGCGGTATCCAAAGACATGATTCACTGGAGCCGCTATGGGAGTGAACCTGTCGTTGCCAACGGGGAAAAGGAAGAAAACGGCATCAGTGGCGACCCTCAGATTGTCAAAATCGCTGAAGTTTGGGTCATGTTCTATTTCGGCGCCGGATGGAAGACGAAAGCGTTCGATACCTTCGCCTGCTCATACGACCTTGTGCACTGGACAAAATGGCGGGGGCCACATCTTATAGAACCGTCCGAACCCTGGGACCAAACCTACGCCCATAAGCCCTGGGTCGTTTGTTTTGAGGGAGTTGTTTATCACTTTTATTGTGCGGTGGGTAACCAGGGGAGAGTTATCGCATTAGCTGCATCGAAAGATTTGAGAACAGAATCGGCCCAATGAATTCGTCTTTATGAGACCGGACTTTCATACATAAAATTTTATATCATCTGATTTGGAGTTGGTCGGGCTTTATCAAAAGGGAAAATTTTCTTGAAGCACTCTTACATCCGAAGTTTGTCCATGATAAGGTCCCACGTCTCGTAGTCCTGATTGACAAAATTATCGGTTGTATCTTCCATATCTTCCAGGATGATCGGATCAATAACGAAATCGACGCTCAGGTCCCCCCGTGCCACGTTCCATCCGTTGATATGCGCAACCCCTCCCGGACGAAGCACGTCCACCAGCAGCAGGCTTTTGCCTGCCTTGAAGTCCGCCATATTTTTGACCACACGCTCGCGGTCCTCCAAGCTCTTGCATATCGGATTGTAGGAATACGGAACACGCACTCCCCACCCGCCTCCTAAAACCGGTGTGGGAAAGACGGGATCGGAATAATCTTCGTATCGAAAATAGGCCTGTCTTGACGGGCAGTAAAAAATCTTTCCGTCTTTTATGAGTTTATATTTCCATAAAAGTCCCAGGTTCCAATAGATATCATTGTCCGTGCGGAACCATCTGGCCTCATGATTGTTCTCCTGCACATGTATCCACGTGCCGTTGCGCTCTTCTCTTACGGGAGGAATTTTACCGTCTCTGTCGTTGGCAAACAGGGCCACAGAGGTACACATTTGCTTCATATTCGATGCGCAGACCACCCGGCGAGCCTGCTTGCGGACTCTGTTCAAGGCCGGCATCAGGATGGCCATGAGTAGTGAGATGATGGCAATCACCACAAGCAGTTCTATTAACGTAAACCCTCTTTTTACCGGCGATGCCAATGCTCTCGTTTCGTGGCGTGTTTTGCCCATACAACCGCAACAATTTATGTATAAGTTGTTCAAGTTGTCCACCGATTTTTAACAATAATTCATTTTATCCGGTAATTTGCGAAAATCAAGGAAAACATGCTTTGGTGATATCTATGCTTTTATGAACTATATCCCCGAAAAGAGAAAATCGGCCCGGTGATTTACGAAGTGTATAGTATGGCTTGATTTAAGGGTTGACTTGAGAACAAATCTGGTTACAATTTGTCTCTTGTGGATCGAATCGTGTCTTGGATAAGACATATCATTGATTGATATAAAACCATAAAAGGAGAAAAACAGTTGGGTTATAACTGTGTTGTACTGATAAAACAAGTGCCTGATACAAAGAAGATTACCGGTGATGTAATGAACGATGACGGTACGGTGAAGCGTTCGGCGCTGCCGGCCATCTTCAATCCGGAGGACCTTAACGCCCTTGAGCTGGCTATCGAGATCAAAGAGCAGTTCGGCGGCCATATCACCGTTATTACGATGGGTCTGCCCGCGGCGGGTGCGATTCTTCGCGATTCGCTCTATCGCGGGGCCGACGATGCAATTCTGATTACCGATCCGCGTTGTGCTGCGAGCGATACACTGGCGACCAGCTATATACTCAGTTGTGCGGTCAAAAAACTTGATTACGATATCGTTTTGTGCGGCAGACAGGCGATTGATGGCGATACCGCACAGGTCGGCCCGCAATTGGCGGAAAAACTTGATATTACACAAGTTACATATATCGAGGAGCTTGAGAATCTCGACGGCAAAAAAATTACTGCCCGTCGAAATATCGGCAACGGATGGCAGCAGGTAAAAGCCGAGCTGCCCGTTCTGCTTACCGTTGTAGGTAGTGCAAACGAACCGAGGGTCGCCGCTGCAAAAAAGATTATGAAGTATAAAAAAGCTGTGACACCGATAGAGTTGCGGCAAAAGATAAAAACCGAGAATCAGGATGCAGACGAGGATGATATCAAGGAGCTGGTTGCCCACAAGTCCGCAGAGCTGGAAAAGGCGGGCTTACTTATTAAACAATGGGACCTCGATTGTATTGAAGCAGACCTGAGCTGGTGCGGACAAAGCGGCTCGCCGACAAAAGTCCATCGAATTCAAAGCGTCGTCCTAGCGGCAAAGGAAAGCAAGGAAGTAAAGCCCGACGAAAAGGGCGTTGCAGATATGATACACGAATTAATTGAAGAAAAGACAATCGCATAAAGACGATTCAAAAGGTAAAATAGAAGGAATTTGGAGGTTAATAAGGGATTAACCTGAAAAAGATTTTTTGGAAATTAGATACCGAAAAGTTCTCGCTGTTCAAAGGCTTGGCGTGTGTTTAGCCCTCTCGAGAGCGAATATTACATAGGGCCCGATTGTGCGGCCAGGAAGGAAAGTAAAATGAATATTTATGTGGGAAATTTAGCAAACAGTGCTACAGAGGATGATTTGCGTCAGGCTTTTGAAGCATTCGGAGAGGTCAGTAACATCAACATTATTAAGGACAGGTTTTCCGGTGAGTCCAGAGGATTCGGATTTGTGGAAATGCCTACCAAAGCCGAGGCCGAGGCTGCGATCGAAGGCATGAACGGCCAGGAGATACAGGGCCGGGCCGTTAATGTCAACGAAGCTCGCCCCAGGACGGAGAACCGCAGGTCCGGCGGCGGTGGCGGACGTGGCGGTCGCGGTGGACGCGGTGGCAGTGGCGGCGGCGGACGTGGCGGTTCCGGCGGTTCCGGTGGTTCCGACCGTGGTCGGGGCGGCAGACAACGATACTGAAAATTACCCCCATGCTTTCTTGAGTGCCTCCGCCTTCTCGTTTTTTTCGGAAGATGGGAAGGCGGACGGCAGGCCAGAGCAGGAGCAGTGACACCAAAGTCTTGAGGACAGCATATCGATGATAGATGTAAACAGAGACGGTGAAGTTTGGGTTTTTGCCGAGCAGCATAACGGGCATTTGGAGGATACTCCCATCGAATTGATGAGCAAGGCCCGGCATTTGGCGGATATTTTGGGTGTAAAACTGGCGGCTGCCCTGCTGGGTGACAACGTCAAATCACTTGGAGCCGAACTGATACAACATGGCGCCGACAAGGTATATTTGGCCGAGCATCTGAAACTGGGGACATACCAGACCAACAGCTATGCAAAAGTGATGTTCAATTTGATCCATAAGCACAAGCCGCAAATTGTCCTTTACGGAGCGACTGTTGCAGGGCGTGACCTGGCTCCCCGGATTGCCAGCGCCGCAAAGGCGGGCCTTACCGCCGACTGCACCGATTTGCAGATCGGCGACCACGAGACGGTAAAAGATAAAAAGCTGCATAAGAACCTGCTGTTTCAGATAAGGCCTGCTTTCGGCGGGAATATTATCGCCACTATTATCAATCTCGACCGCTGGCCGCAAATGGCGACGGTTCGCGAAGGTGTGATGGTTCCTGCCGAACCGGACCCGAAACGAAAAGGTGAAATTGTCGAAGAAAAAATACAGTTGGCTAAGTATGATTTGCCGCTGGAGATTCTTTCCGAGCAGAAACGCCCGAGGAAGGTGGACCTTAAAGCGGCGAGAATTATTGTTGCCGGCGGTGCCGGTGTGGGCAGCAAGGACAATTTCAAGTTGATTTGGGACCTGGCGAATTGTCTCGGGGCGGCGCCGGCGGCGACCAGGGCGGCGGTTGATTTGGGCTTTATCGACCACGACCATCAGGTCGGCCAGACCGGTACGACGGTTCGGCCCAGCTTATATGTCGCCGTCGGAATCAGCGGGCAAATCCAGCATCAGGCCGGGATGTCACAGAGCCGGAAAATTGTCGCCGTTAACAGCGACCCCGATGCGCCCATATTCAATATCGCGCACTATAAAATAGTCGGCGATTTGAATACCGTCGTACCGATGATGATAAAAGCGGTTAAAGAAAAAGGCATGAAAGATTAGGAGACATATACTACAGTTGTCATTGCGAGTCCCAATTTATCGGGACGTGGCAATCTCATTCGTTATATCTTAGATTGCTTCGCGTGTAGTGACGGAAATACGGTATCGAGAATCGAACATGGCTAATTTTTACAGGGACAATAACGATATTCAGTTTTTATTCAGGCACATGGACCTGAAGGCGTTGGCCGAGCTTAGTGAGGAAGGCTTTAAGTTCGCCGGCGAATTCGACTCGGCGCCGACCAATGCCGATGAGGCGGTGCAAAATTACGATATGGTGCTGGACTCGCTCGGTCAGTTGAGCGGTGATTTCATCGCACCTCGGGCCGAAGACGTGGACCGCCAGGGCAATACACTCAACGAGGACGGCTCGGTGACGCGTGCCAAGGGAATCGCCGAAGCGATTGAGAAGCTCGGCCAGGCGGAAGTGATGGGTTTTACGCTGCCGCATCGGTTCGGCGGGCTGAATTTCCCGAACCTTGTCTATTCGATTGCGATTGAGATGGTCTCGCGGGCGGACGCCGCCCTGATGAACATCTTCGGCCTCCAGGGTATCGCCGAGACGATTAACGCCTTTGCCGACGAACAAATAAAACAGCAGTACCTGCCGGATTTCTCGGCCGGTAAAGTCACCGGTGCCATGGTCCTGACCGAACCGGACGCCGGCTCGGATTTGCAGGCGATTAAGGTCTCCGGGCACGACCAGGAAAAAGAAAAACCCGCCAGGGTCTATCAGGACGCCGAGGGCAACTGGTTCGTGCGGGGCGTCAAGCGGTTTATCACGAACGGCTGCGGCGAAATCCTGCTCGTGCTGGCACGAAGCGAGCCGGAAATCTCCGACGGCAGGGGGCTTAGCCTGTACCTTGTCGAACGCGGGCCCTGGGTGAAAGTCCGCCGGCTCGAAGACAAGCTCGGTATTCATGGCAGCCCGACCTGCGAGCTGTTTTTCAACGATGCGCCCGCAAAGCTTATCGGCGAGCGCCAGCGGGGCCTGATTACTTACGTGATGAGCCTGATGAACGGCGCCCGCATCGGGATTGCAGGTCAGTCGCTCGGTATCGCCGAAGCGGCTTTTCGTGTCGCCCGCGATTACGCATCCACGAGGAGGCAGTTCAGCGTCACCATCGAGAAGCTGCCGGCAGTCCGTGACATGCTTATTGATATGAAGATCGCCGTCGAGGCGGGCAGGGCGCTGCTTTACGAAACCTCCCGCGTAGTCGATGTGGAAATCGGGTGCCTCAGACGGCTCGAATCGAATCCGCCCGATGACAAGGAAGAGGCCAAGCAGCTAAAGAACGATTCGCGCAAATACAAGAGACTGGCGGGAATGCTGACGCCAATGAGCAAGTATTACTGTTCCGAGATGTGCAACAGGATTGCCTACGATTCGATTCAGGTGCTCGGCGGCAGCGGCTATATGCGGGACTACGCCTGCGAAAGGTACGCCCGCGACGCCAGGATTACGACGATTTACGAGGGGACAAGCCAGCTTCAGATCGTCGCTGCGGTGCGCGGCGTTTGCAGCGGGACGGCGGAAAAATTCCTCACCGAACTCGCCGGGCGGGGTTACGACGAAGACGTCAAAGACCTGCTCGAAATCCTCGCCGAGGGCACGCAGAAGATGATTGAATCAATCGCCTTTATCAAGGACAACGGCAACGAGTACATGGACCTCTACGGCAGGCCGCTGGTCGATATCGCCATCGATTTGATTAACGGCTACCTGTTCTGCGGCCAGGCCGGTACGAAAGTGGACATGCAGGTGCCTCTTGCCGACAACGGTCAGGCCGGTAACGGCAAGACGATTCCCATCAGGCAGCGAAAGGAGATGATCGCCCGGAGATTCATAACCAAAAACGCGCCGAAAATTGCAGCGCTTGCCGAGTTGATTCGCACCGGCGATAAATCAACCTTTAACGATTACGAAGCCATCGTCGGCCCCGTTCCTGAAGTGGGATAAAATCATTGTAAATTATCGATTATTAATTGTATAATGAAGCCCCGGTAAAAAAGCCGGGTTTTTTTATTATCCCGAAGTGATTCGGCCGGAAAAGGAAAATGATATGGGACAGGCAATCAGCAAATTAACCATAAAAGGATACAAATCCATTAAAAACCTCGAAAATTTCGAGCTTCGAAATATAAATATCCTGATCGGCCCAAACGGTTCCGGTAAAAGTAATTTCCTTAGTTTTTTTGAATTTATCAAAGCGATTGCTGGCTCGCAAATGCAGGATTTTATTGATGATGATGGTGGAGCAAATCTTCTTTTGTACTTGGGCGTTCAAAAAACTCAAGAATTGAAAGTTTCCTTCGATTTTAATGAGGATATAAATTGGGATTTTTTATTATCTTTGACTAAAACTAATAATTTAATATTTCGAGAAGAAAGTATTAAATGCGAAGGATCTTTTCGTTCTCGTAAAGATGCAAGATATGTCGGTGATGGTAACAGCAATGACAAATCTATTATTGATGGTTTTTTATTCTCTACGGATCAACAAAATAAAAACTCTCTCGACAAGAGCATAGAATGTATTCGATTGGCAATTATAAATTGGGGGATATCTCATTTTCACAACACGAGTGATTATGCGTTGATAAAATACCCGTGTTCTAAAAGAGATTATGAATATTTAAGACCAGATGGTAGTAATTTAGCAGCGTTTCTGCTGTTCCTTAAGAAAAAACACAAAAAGGAATATCAAAATATTCGTGAAGTTATCCAACTGGCAGCCCCGTTCTTTGACGACTTTTTACTTAGAGACTCATTAGATAATCCGGATGAAACATTGTTAGAGTGGCGGCAGAAAAATTCCGATTACCCGTTCCATCCAAGCCAGATATCGGATGGTACGCTGCGTTTTATTTGTTTGGCCACAGCTTTGCTTCAACCAAATCCGCCTTCGACGATTTTATTGGATGAGCCGGAATTGGGATTGCATCCTTACGCTTTAACATTATTAGCGGGCTTAATACAGAAAGCTTCACATCGCACACAGGTTATTGTCTCGACACAATCTGCTGCGTTGATTGATCATTTCCAGCCGGAAGATATTATTCTTGTCGAGCGCAAGAATGATGAGTCTGTATTCAGCCGTCCGGATACGGAAAAATTAAAAATCTGGCTTGAAGACTATTCATTGGGAGACATCTGGAGCAGAAATATCATTGAGGGAGTGGCCGGCCAATGAGTAATATAAAGATTCTCGTGGAAGGCCCAACGGAGATACTCTTTGTCAAAGAAGTGTTGAAGCCTCATTTTTACGAAAGAGGAATCTATATTACACCCTTTCTTTTTCAAAAGGCGGGAGGTGTTACCAAATATTCGATATCTCGAAAACAAATCCTGAATACCGTTAAATCCGACAGGTCATGTATCTGTACGACAATGGTTGATTTCTATGGAATGCCGAGTGATTGGCCTGGAAGGATAGAATCTAAGACCTGTCGGGATTATCAGGATAAAGCTCATATAGTCGAACAAGCATTGTCGAAAGATATTGCTGCTCAAATGGGTGGCAGTTGGAATTCGGCACGGTTTATTCCTTATGTGCAAATGCATGAGTTCGAGGCATTGCTTTTCTCCGACACATCGATACTTGCTGAAAGTGACTTAAAGATTTCCGAACAGCTTGAGAATGTACTACAGTCATTTTCTTGTCCCGAAGAGATTAATGACGATTACGATACCTGTCCTTCCAGACGAATACAGCAACATCTTAAAAATTATGTAAAGACAGTGGATGGTATTTTAACGGCTCAAAAGATCGGACTGGCAAAAATGCGTCGGGAATGTCCGCATTTTAACGAATGGATTACGAAATTAGAAAATCTTGGGAAGCAATAAAATTATATGTTACAGGCAGTTATTTTAGATTTTGACGGCGTCATAACGGACTCGGAGATTCTGCATCTTCGCGCGTTCAACAAGGTCCTGGCGCAGTTCAACGTCGAGATAGACAAAAGAGATTATTACACCACCTACCTCGGCTATTCCGATTCCGATTGTTTCGGGCGGCTCATCGAAGACGGCCTGCTCGATATCGACCGGCAACAAATCCCGGAGCTTATAAAACAAAAGAACCGGGTCTTTGAGGAATTGGCCGGGGCCGAGGGCAGGACTATCGAGGGTGTGCACGAGTTCCTGAACATGCTGGCGCAAAACAATGTCCCCATGGCGATTTGTTCGGGTGCGCTTCTGAGCGAAATTGAGCTACTTTTGGAAGAGGCGAATCTGCGGCAATTTTTTGCGACGATAGTTTCCGCCGAGCATGTCAAAAAAGGCAAGCCGCACCCCGAAGGATTCCTGCTTACATTGGAAAAACTCAACGAACATCGTGACAATCAGATCGAAGCCAATCATTGCGTAGTAATCGAAGACTCGCTTTGGGGTCTCCAGGCGGCCAGGGCCGCCGGGATGCACTCTATCGCAGTGACGAATTCATACGACGCCGGACAACTACACATTGCAGAAAAAATCGTCGCCGGACTCGGCGACCTGAGCATGGAAGATTTACAAAAACTCTGTGTTTGATTAAAGGGTCACTATATCGCGGCATTTCATAAATTCCTCTTACATCCGGTCTTTGTGAGTAATAACCAATGACGAGATTTGTTATTTGCAATGAATTCTCACTATTTTTTGGGCCGATAATTTTAAAATAATTATACCGAAAAACCAAGGAATTTATTGAAAATACGCCGATTTGCCAACTTTTTTGAATTTATTTCTTGAAAATAGGCGGTACTATCAGGTATAATATTTGTGACTTTCATGGAAAAATAGGTGTGAGGTACGGGTGGTGAAAAAACAAGGAGGAAAGGGTTCATACCAAATGCGGTAAAACCCACTTCGCTGCTATATAACTGAGTATTTTTCAGGACATATTTTGGAGGAAGTAGGTTATGAAAAAACTATTACTATTTTCTGCAGCAATCATTCTGGTATCTATGGCCGCGCCGGCATTGGCAGCTCCAACTCTCGACAGTTTTGATGCTATGCTTGCTGGTAACAATTTTTTCATTGGGGGCGGCGGCAGCGGCTTTGACGACGACACCGGCGAAATGGGCAGTCCATGGTACCACTATCTTAATACTGAATGGTACAATCAGTGGTTCTACGATGACCCGCCGGATCCGGACCGATGGAAAAAGATTACGTACGATATCACCCTTGATGGTGAGGGCTTTGTAGCGATTGCCATCAACTGGAGCACATTGGACTGGCCGGCTGGCGGTCCTCCACCTTTGCCGGATTTTGTACCAGATCCTGTTACTGAAGATATAATGATTTATCGGGAAATGATCTTCGAAGATTATGTCTTTGGACCCATGAATATTTCAGGAACGCTCATTATCCCGGACTACAATCCGGAATGGGTATCAATTGACATCAGGGTATTAGATTCAGCTGGTGTGCAAGTAATCGGCACTATAGCCCACGAGTGCATTCCCGCTCCCGGCGCTATTTTATTAGGTAGTATCGGCATAGGATTCGTTAGCTGGCTGCGAAGAAGAAGAACAATTTAAGTTCCTTATTTGCCGGATTTAACTCCGAACATATATGGATTTGCGTCAGCTTTGCGCCTGATAGTTACGGCGTATTATTTCATCGGGGTCAGCTTAAAGAGCGCCACATCATGCGAGGCGACCATGCATGTATAGTTTACATCGCTCTTGCCTAAGTCTTTCTTCTGCCACAGGTCGCGAATCTGATACGTGCCCAACAGGAAATTCAACTTATTCCAGTTCACTTCGACATCCATCGGTTTTTCCGTGGCGTTTAAGATGCATACAGCCCACGCACCGTCGGAAAGCTCCTTGGCCCAGGTCTCTTTGCCTTCCTCGACCTTGTAGCGATAGCCCTGTTTGCCCAACGGGTCCTGGTCGATGGCAATCACTTCCTTATCGGTCATGATATCGCGAATTTCATCGCTCATTACTCTGACATCGTTACCGGCCATCAGCGGGGCGGCCAGAACACACCAAAGGCTAAAATGCGACCTCGATTCGGCCAGTGACAGTCCCTCGTTGCCGACTTCCATCATATCGGGGTCGTTCCAGTGGTCCGGCCCGGCGAATTTTTCCAGCCCGACCTGCTTGTCCAGAATGAGCTTGAATCCCATCGACCACTGCCTTTTGCAGTCCCAGCAGTCGGCGATGTCACCGGTCGTCCGCCACAGATGCCCGACGTCCTTGGCCCATTCCCACGGCTTGTTATTGCCCCACTCGCACAGGCTAAATACAATCGGCCGACCGGCGGCGTGCAAGGCGTCACGCATCGTCATATACGTTTCCCTCGCATCGGCGGTGCCGTGCTCGCACCAGTCGTATTTGATATAATCGACGCCCCAGGATGCGTAGAGTCTTGCATCCTGGTACTCGTGCCCGCGACCGCCGGGATAGCCGGCGCAGGTCTTATTGCCCGCGCAGTTGTATATGCCGAACTTGAATCCCGCCTCGTGGAGAAAATCGCCCAGCGCCTTCATACCGCTCGGGAATTTTTCCGGGTCGGCGACGAGGTTGCCCTGTTCGTCTCTTTCTTTCGTGCTCCAGCAGTCGTCGAGCACGATATATTTATAACCGGCCTCCTGCATGCCACTATCTATCATAACAAGGGCCGTCTCTTTGATTAGTTTTTCACTGATATTACCGCCGAATGTGTTCCACGTATTCCAGCCCATCGGCGGCGTTAATGCAAGCCCCTCGAATTTCTGTGCAAAGGCCGAAATCGATAGACACAAGACGCACAATAGGGCGGCTCTTTTAGATCTTCTCATTGGTTATCTCCTTTAAATTTTTCTTCTCTCTAAACTTCGGCATTATACCGCCGTCTCAAATTCCATGCAAGAGACAGCGGATAGTCCCTCAAGGACACCATAGATGCGGATTAGGGAATTAGTTGATTAGCGGATTAGTGAATTTCCCTAAGTTGCCCTACGGTAGGATGCCTTAGGTAAGTTGATTAGAGAATTAGGTAATTGGGCATACACGAAATTAAGATTCACAAACAACGAACAACAAACTATGAACAAGAATCGGCGTTTTTAGTTATAAAAACACCTAAACTCGCACGTTAAAAGGGTCGATTCTGTTTTGGGCTTGCGTTCTTTCGGAGTCTGTGTAAAATTCCTGTTTTCTAAAAAAGAAACAGCAGAATTTCTTTGACAATGAGTTTTTTCCGGCCGATAATTAGCGCAACTGGAATGTTATCGGGTTTTGATACTAAAGCCAAAGGATTGGTCCATCACTAAGCGCTTCATCGGTTTGCCTTTGGAATATTAATGACGAACGGAACGAACTACGATACAGTATTCGGCAAAATGGTGATTGAGCAGGGACTCTGCACTGATGATGAGCTGCGCAAATCGCTAAAGGAGCTGGAATCACGCAGTAAGATCAATCCGATCATTCTCAAAGACCTGATGATCGAGCTCGGCTATATCACTGCGAGCCAGGCCGAGAGGCTCAAGAGCAGTATAAGCGACAGTAAGGATGCGGCACATCATATTCCCGGCTATAAGATTCTCGGCAAGCTCGGCGCCGGTGCGATGGCAATTGTGTATAAGGCGCGGCAGTTGAGTCTGAACCGGATTGTGGCGATCAAGATTCTGCCGAAACGATTCAGTGAGAATCCCGAGTATGTCGAGCGGTTTTATAAGGAGGGACAGGCGGCGGGAAGGCTGAATCATCCGAATATCGTGCAGGCGATCGACGTCGGCGAGGCGGGCGGGTATCATTATTTTGTGATGGAGTATGTCGAGGGAAGAACGATTGCAGATGATTTGGCGGCGGGCAAGATTTTTTCGGAGGCCGAGGCGCTGGAGATTATTATTCAGGTGGCCAATGCGCTGGCTCATGCGCATGAGTGTAATCTTATACACCGTGACGTCAAGCCGAAGAATATTATGATTAGTACCAGCGGGACGGTGAAGCTTGCGGATATGGGTCTGGCGAGGGGGACAACGGATATCGAAGCCGCGCAAAGTGAGGCCGGGAAGGCTTACGGCACGCCGTATTACATCGCTCCCGAGCAGATACGAGGCAAAATCGACATAGACGGCAGAGCCGACATTTACGGCCTCGGCGCGACATTTTACAATATGGTGACGGGCAGGGTGCCGTTTATGGCGGAAAATTCGGCGGATGTTATGAGGAAGCATCTCCGCGAGAAACTGATCCCTCCGGACCACATCAACACCTCGCTTTCAGCGGGGGTCTCGGAAGTGATCGAAATCATGATGGCCAAGCGTCGCGAAAATCGCTACACCAACACCGAAGAACTCCTGACAGACCTCGAGGCCCTGCAGGAGGGTCGCCCGCCCATCCAGGCTCGCCGCCGGTTCGATCTTACTGAGCTGGCTCAACTGGAAGAAGGCGAAGCCATCGCAACCGACGGAAAGCAAATCGGCGAGGAGGCCATCGCCCAGTACCGAATGGCGGTACTAATCCTCAGCGCGGCGGCGGCGGTATTCCTCCTGATAATTATCATACTGATTGCGTTCAAATAAACGATAACAATATCCTCCCCGACCTGCATGGGGAAAAAATAACAGTCAGGGAATTTATGCCCCGAGGCGGCACACAATTTTCCACCGAGGAGCTCGTTTGCGTCCTCAGCCATTACGACATCGGCGTAATCCTCCGCCTCAGACCGCTCTCCGGCGGCAACCGCCGCACGCCCAAAATGGTGCTCATCTCCGAAAAGGGCAAGTACATACTCAAACGCCGTCCGCGCGGCAAAGACGACCTCGGTCAGGTGAGGTTCGCACACGAAATACAACAGCGCCTCGCCGCCGAATCCTTCCCCGTCACCGAACTCGTGTCCACCGTCGATAAAAACGAAACCGTCCTGCAACTGGACCATCACATCTACGAGCTTTTCGAATTCGTCACCGGCTCCCGCTACGACGGCTCGCCCGAAGAGACCACCGAAGCGGCCCGCCGTCTGGCCGAATTTCACCGGCTCCTGTCGTCCTTCCCGCACGGGCTGCCGGCGGAAAACTGCTACCACGATTCGCCCGCCGTTCGCAGGCACTTAAAGACCATCGGCTCCGAACACTCGGCCCTGCCCAATATGAAAATGCGATCCGCTTCCGATACGCTCATGACGCTGTACAACGAATCGAGCGTCCGCATCAGCGGCCTCAACTTCGACTCCTGGCCCCGGCAGGTAATCCACGGCGACTGGCATCCGGGAAATATGCTCTTTTCCGAAGGCAAAGTCGCCGCAGTGCTCGATTTCGACGCCGTCAGGGTCGCCTCGACCATTACCGACCTTGCCAACGGCATGTTGCAATTCTCCATCGTCGGCGGCCGGCCGAACCCCGCCGACTGGCCCGACTATTTCGACGAGGACAAACTCAACCAGTTCATCAAGGGCTATCGCAGCGTAATCGAATTGGACAGGAACAAGCTGGACGCACTGCCCGACCTGATGATTGAAACGATGATCGCCGAAGCGATAATGCCCATCGCGGCGACCGGCTTCTTCGGACACCTCTCCGGCTCGGCCTTTCTCGATATGATTCTACGAAAAGCACTCTGGCTCAACAAGCACCGCGAAGAACTCATTCCCGCATTCTGCTGGTGAATTTATTGTTATGAGTTTAGAGTTCATTGTTCATAGACTGTCCATTGTCCGTTTTCTGTCTTCTGCCTTCCGTTTTCTGTCTTCTTTTGTGTATCGTAATGCGTGCTGTGTTCTGTGTATTGTGCTGTCATTCCGAGCGCAGTCGAGGAATCTGGTCTGTTACTCATTACAAATTACCAACCGTCACTAAGGTCTCGCCATTCGGGATTTTCCTTTGAAATTAAAGCTAATTTCTTTTCTCTTCTCCAGTGCATGAATTGTTTTTCACGTGCTATCGCCGAATATACATCGCCAAAGGATTCGAAATAAACCAGGATGTTAATCTTATATCGTTTGGTAAAGCCTTCAATTAATTCGTCTTTGTGTTGGCAAACTCGTTTTTTTATATTATTTGTGAATCCAATATACAATGTTCTTGATTGATTGGATAAAATATAAACGTAATAATTTCTGCCTCCGATCATATCATGATTATATATAATATGCTTTCTTTTGTCATCTCGAATGCCACATCATTTGTCATTCCGAGCGCAGTCGAGGAATCTGGTTTCTGATTGGAATCATCAATAGTTCCTGGCCAGATTTCTCCACTCGCTATGCTCGGTCGAAATGACATTTTTTATTGTTAATATATTCCTTCTGTTAGAAGATTATTCTCTTGAATTTTTAATATTTTTTGGCATAATGAACCTATATACGCGAGACGGGAAATACAGCTTTGATGACTCTGTCATCTCGAGCGCAGGTCCCTTGGGCCGCAGTCGAGAGATCTGGCCTGTTTGCCAAAAAATTATTTGGTTTTTGACCCAACAGGAGGATTTTTGAAATTTATCTTACGGAGTGAATCAATATTTAGCCAGCCACAGACGCCTTATATATGACGTGAAAAAAAATATGAAGTGTATAAAAACGAACTGAATTAGCTGCAGGATTACAGCATGCTTAAATACATTTTTTGAAAGAGCATAATTATGGCACGCAAAAGTATTGATAAAGAAACAAGGCGGAAAATCTATGATGCACGCAATATGATTGACAAACTTATGAAAAATGACGGTAACGAGGCAGAAACAAGAAGGAGAGTTGAGAGAATTTTTGAAAAAGTCATGGGTTATGATGCTTTCGAACATTTGAGTCGTGAAAGAGCGATTCGAGGAGCGGGAGAAACAGAGCATGTTGATTTTGCTGTTCAGCTAAAGCAAGGTGATGAAGCTGAGCCTATTATAATGGTAGAATTGAAGCGTGTGGGAGTAGATCTCGCAAAGAAGCATCTTAAGCAGGTTTCATCTTATGCTATTGATTCTGGTTGCGAATGGGTATTATTGACAAATGGCCGGGAATGGAAATTGTACCATGTTGAATTCGGTCAACCTCCCAAAACAAAACTTATTGAACAATGGAACCTAATGAATGACGACGTTGCAGATTTAGTAGCTAAATTTGAAATAATAGGCTACAAAAGTGTTAAACGAAAAAGCCTCCAAAAGGTATGGGAAAAAGCAACCGTTCTTTCACCAACCAGCCTTTTAACTGCAATAGCGAGCCAGGACAGTTTGAGAATTCTATGCAGGGTTCTAAGAAAAAATACAGGTGTTATGATCGACCATGAGGATTTGCTAAAGGGAATACAAAAACTCTTGAATGAGACATCAGCAATCGAGCTATCTAAAATCAAGGTAGATTTTGCTCCAAAAAAGCGCAAGAAAGCAAAAATAGAGAAAAGTTCGCAACCTGAGAAAAGTTCGATGGCGTCAAACCATCAAAGTAAAGATATTCCACAAGATGAGACAAAAATAGCTGAATAAAAATTTGAAGCGGAAAAAATGAAAAGCCAAGTGTAATTTATTTGCAAATTAACGGCTCATTTATGAAAACTCTTATTAGATTAACGCTTATTATATTTCCTTTCAGCGTACCTGTTCACGCACAATATCTGATAAAATCGCCCTATCTACAAAATCCGGAAAAAGCAATAGAATATGTTGATAGCTGCGCAACATTCTGGTTAAACACACACGATGACACACGGGGGGGATATTTCACCTATATTGACAGATATGGAAACGTGACTGGAACCAACAAGAACATGTTAACCCAGACGAGAAATACCTATGGATTTGTCAGGGCCTACATGTTAACAGGGGATATGACTTATTTGTCAATGGCGAGAAAGGGACTGGATTTCCTGTATCAACATGTCTGGGACAGTGTTAATGGCGGATGGTTTGGAGATTTGGATATCAACGGGAATCCAACCACACCCTACGCCGACAAAAGTGTCTTTGATCAACATTATGCACTTTTAGGGATTTCCGCTTATTACGAGGCAACTGCTAATACGGGGGATTGGCAGTGGCTGTTGGATGGATACGCTCATAATGAAAACTTTTATTGGGATAATCGTCCATCCTATTTAGGATATTACGACACTGCAGATTTCGATGGATTGGACGGCCGAAATAAAAGCTTCAATGCCACGGTCGATGCCATTACTACACATATTTTGTATCTTTATCTTTTAACTGGAGATCAAACTTATAAAAACCGTTTGGAACAACTGGCCGATCAAATTATCAACCATCTTGTGGCCGGTATGGATTCTCAGGCGATTGGATTTGTGGAAAAATATGATTCGGATTGGAATTGGAACGATGACGAACCCATGACCATCATGGGGCATGTTTTAAAAACTGCCTGGTGTTTGGCGCGCATTTATCATATCGATCCGAATGACGCATATATTCCCACAGCCGAGAAATTAGTATCTGAGGTTTTGCAAAAAGGCTATGATAACGAATTTGGCGGCCCTTATAAGGATTATAACCGAATAACCGGCGAAATGATGATGTGGGGCAATCCGGACATTTTAAAAACATGGTGGGCAATGGAACAAGCAGTGACATCTGGGCTGCAGTTGTATGGAATTACCGGGGATACTCTCTATCTGAGAATGGCTGATGAGAGTTTGGATTTTTTCATGAAATACTTTGTAGATCATGAGTATGGCGAAGCGTATATGGATAGAACTCGTTCCGGTGGTTTTGCCGGGAACGAAGAAAAGGGAAATGAATGGAAAGCGGCCTATCACTCGATTGAATTGGGATATTATATATATTTATATGGTAATTTATTTGTCAAACATCAGCCGGTAAGCCTGCACTACTATTTTGTTGAGTCGTCCGAAGACAGAAATATTCTTCTTACCCCGCTGGCAATCGATGATTCTCAACTGAGAATTCAGCAGGTATTATGGGAAGGACAACCTTATGTCAACTATGATCCTAATAATCGCATCCTGGTGTTGCCTGCCGATGTAAACGGCCATTTTAAAGTGACGTACACGGCAACACAGGCCATTACTGATAATATAACTTTTAACGTTACTGTTCCGTCTTCAACACCTGTTTCAGACACTATTTATATTGCCGGAAATTTCAATCATTGGGACCCCGGCCCCGGACAATCAGGCACTGATGGTTTAGATCATGATTTGCCGTTAACCAACATGGGAGATAACCTATGGCAAATTACATTACCATCCTTAACAGGTGAGGATATCGAATATAAATATACTCGCGGTCGTTGGGAGACAGTAGAAAAAGGCATAGAAGGCCAGGAGATTCCCAATCGATCGCTTAGTGTACCCGGTGGCCATTATATCCAAAATGACGTAGTCGCTAACTGGAGTGATATTCCAGCTTCCATTTAATCCTGCTGATAATGACATTTTTCATAATTATTCCTCGAGTTAGAATTAGTTGCAGATGTTCTGCATCGCTGAGAAATCCCGGGCACTATCAAAGATGCACTATAAATAATCACTTCCTTATACCCTACCTCCCATATCCTAAACGCTGCATTGTTTTTTTAGTTGAAAATTCTGTTAGAATACGGTACAGTTATTATTTCAGCGAGCAAGAGAATAGCCGTACCTATTGAAATCGAAAGCGAGGTGTGCAATGTCGGCGTTGTCCGAGGCGTTAGGAGTACGATGGGCCTTTACGCTAAATCCTTACTTTTATGTACTGTTTTTCTCTCCGCCTTTATTTCTTGTCGTTATATATCTGCTCCAGCGAAAGTGCCAGAGGTCCAGGGACTTTGGAGAATGATAATGAAATCACCTGAAATGGGAAAAATCAGCTTCTGGCTGGCTCTGTCACCCTGGTTTTTTGTCGTATCGGGGATACTAAGAATTCCGGGTTTCGGCTGAGGCTCTCTACTCGGAATCCTTGCAGGAATCCTAATAGTATTTGGTCCCCCCTTAATATTTGTATTCTCCCTTGCGGCAATATTCAAAGACAAATCGACATGGTCAAAATCAGGTCTGCTTATCAGCTCTGTTACTTTTGCTCTATGGTTATTCGCCGTTCTATTCGGCGGCTTTAATTGAGTGGAATTGTTAGGCCGAGGCCCATACAATCCGCTAATTCTCTTTACCCCGTGAGATGGCGGCCTTTGGCCTATCTCACGGGGTAAAGCACCTATGGTGTCCCCGTGGGACTATCTCTTGCATGGAATTTGAAACGGCGATATAATGCCTGTGTTAGATGATGAGGGATGATAGATTAAGAACATGCGGATAACTTAAAACAAAACGGCATTTGATAAAGTAAGGGGAAAAATTATGAAGAACTTCAAGTGGATTGTGATTTGTGTTTTTGTTTTGGCAGGGCTGGCAAAGGCCGAACCGGTAAAGTTGTGGGAAACAGGTGAAATATTTAAGGCGCCCGAATCGGTTGTCTATGACGGCGAAAGAGGATTTTTATACGTATCCAATTATACGGGCGGTGTGAAAAACGGGACATCGTACGGGGAACATTACATATCGAAGGCCAATCTCAAGGGCGAAATAATAAAATTCGACTGGATCGGCAATCTTACTACGCCGACCGGAATATGTGTCAACAACGACAAGCTCTACATCGTGGAGAGGTTCGGGGTCGTCGAGTACGATTTGAAAGCGGATAAAGTATCGAACAAGTACTATATCAAAACTTCGTATTTTCTGAATGATATCACCGTCGATTCGGACGGCGGAATCTACGTATCGGAAAGCGATACTAACCTGATTTACAGAATAAAAGACAAGAGCGTGGAGAAGTGGCTGGATAGCGAGGAAGTTTCCAGGCCGAACGGGATTTTGTTCGACGACGGCAAATTGCTCGTCGCAGTCAACAGCGATCATTATCTAAAGGCGGTAAACATTTCTGATAAGAAGGTCACTAAAATCGCCCTGCTCGGCGAGGGGATTCTCGACGGTATAAAAAAATGTGGCGACGGCTACTTAGTCTCTGATTTTATGGGCAACTTGTACCTTGTAAAACCTTCGGGACAAGTTACCGAATTAATAAACACGCGGGGTGCGGATATTAATATCGCGGACTTCGAATATATCCCCGACAAGGACATGGTAGTCATACCGGCTCTGAAAAATAACAAGTTGCTCTGTTACCGGCTCGGGCAAAAAGAAAAAGCCAATTAGCTTTACATTCAGATAGATTCATTCCCGCAATACTGCGGCGAGAAGCTTTTTTCTTGTCTCGGATTGTATTTGTGATTAAAATCCGGCGTTTATGAAAAAGGCAAGTATAATAACGATTGGCAATGAGATTTTAGCCGGTAAGACGGTCGATACGAACGCCGCACATTTGGCTATCGAGCTGCAAAATATCGGCATACCGGTGGTCGGTACATATACCGTCGCAGACGAAATCGGGCATATCGTGCAAAAACTCGGCATGGCGGCAGACGATGCCGATGTTATTGTTGCCACAGGTGGATTGGGGCCGACCGACGACGACCTGACCCGGCAGGCTTTCGCCGAGTTTTTGGGGGTCGAGCTGCAATTCAATCAGGAGCTTTTAGAGAAGATTCAACGGCTCTTCGCCCGGCGAAATTTACAAATGCCGGAAAAAAACAGGATTCAGGCGTACATTCCCGCCGGTGCGAAAGCCCTGGAAAATATCGGTACCGCCCCGGGTATAATGGCCGAGCACAAAGGCAAATTATTTATAGCCCTGCCGGGTGTGCCGATGGAGATGGAGCGGATGTTCGCAGCGGTTCTGCCGGAGTTAAAGAAATTCGCCGGTTCGCAGGCCGTGGCGGTTCGAAGGCTCAGATGCTTCGGAGCGGGCGAATCGTCCATCGCCGAGATGTTAGGCGATATGATGCAGCGGGGCAGAAATCCGCTTATAAACTGCACTGCGAGTGAAGGTATTATTACATTGCATATCATCGCAACAGCGGATGATTATAACCTGGCGCAGCAAATGGTCGAAGAGGATGAGAGTCAACTTCGCGAACTGCTCGGAGAGCTTATTTACGGCGTCGAGGAACAGAACCTGGCCGAGGTGGTCGGCGAAAAACTGGCCCGTCAGGGGAAAACAATCGCCGTGGCCGAATCGTGCACAGGCGGCTGGCTGGCAAAGCTGATAACCGATATTCCCGGGGCCAGCAGATATTTCACTTACGGCTGGATTACTTACAGCAACGATGCTAAAATCACCGAGTTAGGTGTGCCCGGCGATTTGATTGAAAAATACGGAGCCGTCAGCGGGCAGGTAGCACAGGCTATGGCTCAGGGCGCAAGAAGTAAAGCCCGAACAGATTTTGCAATTGGTATAACCGGTATAGCCGGTCCAACCGGCGGGAGCGAACAAAAACCTGCAGGGCTTGTATATATAAGTGTTGATTCTGATAATGGGTGTGTAACCGAACGCTGCTTATTTATTCAAAAGAGAGAGTTTACACGGCTTCGCGCCGCACAAACGGCCCTGAATATGCTCCGCCTGGAATTGAATATTTGACTAATCATTATGCAAATGTTATAATAGTTGTCATTGGGGTCATCGGAATAATGAGGAGACTATGGTAAAACAACGCAGGCATTTGGGCGAAATACTTTATAAGGCCGGGCTTGTAGAAAAACAGGCGATTATCAATGCCATTAAGACTTCAAAGAGCAGTAACAAACGGCTCGGCCAGGTATTGATTGAGCTGGGTCTGATAAACGAAGATATTCTGACCAAGGCTATCGCCAAACAGTTCGGCCTGGAATACGTGAATCTGGACAAAATTACCATTTCGCCGGATACGATGAAGCTGATTCCGGAGGAGATTGTAAAAAGGCATAATATTCTTCCACTCGGTAAAAGTAACGGCAAGTTAAAAGTGCTTATCAGCGACCCGTCGGATTTGGAAACGATGGACGTGATTCGTTTTCGACTTAATACCGAGCCGGATTGCTGCCTGGGGAACCCCACAAAAATACGCGACTTCATCCAGGATTCGTTTAGCCAGGTCCGGCAGGAGCAGGACGACAGACTCAAGCACAGCATCGACGCTACCGCCGCCGAGCTTGCCGACATAGGTCACGAGCTGCAGGAAGAAGCGCTGCGTGCCCAGGCCGCCGGTGAGGACGACGATGCTCCTATTATCAAGCTGGTGAACCTGATAATAGATAATGCATATTATGTAAGGGCCAGCGATATACATGTCGAGCCGATGGCCGACAGGGTGCGAATCAGGTACCGCGTGGACGGCGTCTGTATGGAAAGAGATAATATTCCCAAGAGTATGCAGGCCCCGCTGGTGACGCGTTTTAAGATTCTCTCCGGTATGGATATTGCCGAGAAAAGGCTCCCGCAGGACGGCCGTATCAAACGAGAGATCGGCGGCCAGGACATCGATTTTCGTGTCTCGTCCCTGCCGGGCGTTCACGGGCCGAGCGTGGTGTTGCGTATTTTGCGACCGGATGCGGTCAATATCGGCATCGAGTCACTCGGTTTCGAGCATGATAATTACGAGCAGTTCCAGAAGATAATCACAAGACCCAACGGCATCTTCCTGGTGACAGGTCCGACCGGTAGCGGCAAAACCACAACGTTATACGCGGCCCTGCAGGAGCTTAACAAGCCGGACAAGAAGATCATCACCGCCGAAGACCCGGTCGAATATAACTTCACCGGGATGAATCAGTGTCAGGTCAAAGAAGAAATCGAATTGACCTTCGACAGGATTCTCAGAGCCATGTTGCGACAGGCCCCCAACATCATACTTATCGGTGAAATCCGAGACGGGGTCGTTGCGGATATCGCGATCCAGGCCGCACTGACAGGACACCTTGTCTTCAGCACTCTGCATACGAACGACGCCCCGAGTGCAATTACACGTCTGATCGACATGGGCGTCAAGCCGTTCCTCGTGGCAAGCTCGATTCAGGCCATCATGGCCCAGAGACTTGTCAGAATCATCTGTAAAAAGTGCAGAAAGGTCGATGAAAATCCTGACCCCAAGCTCTTAAGAGCACTGGATATAACCCAGGAGCAGCTTAAAAAGACACCCGTTTACAAAGGTGCCGGCTGCAGTCAGTGTCAGAAGACCGGTTATAAAGGCC
>Ga0315548_1000029_pt1 | contig 108680 bp, 89 predicted proteins | sample SalMarSW160110MG_2_FD_202540 | JGI IMG/M metagenome (GOLD analysis project Ga0315548, IMG submission 202540) | Salt marsh sediment microbial communities from the Plum Island Ecosystem LTER, Massachusetts, United States - Salt Marsh Sediment SW1601-110 ... | reverse complement strand
TTGGGACAGACCTGGAGCCGATGCAATAATGGCCCTGATTGCTTTGGAGCAGTCAAATACGTGGAAAAGCTACTGGGACCTGCGAAAACGGGCTGCATAGCCCTGCCAGAATATCTGGTCGCACCCCGGATTTCCGGGACGGGGTGGATATCAACCTTGGAGTAGGCTACGTCAATGAAAAAACCATCCCGCGAGACCTAATCGAGCAATCATTGCACGAAGTAATAGCCAATCCACAAAGACATCGCGCAGCGTTAAATTACGGCGGGCCGAAAGGTTCGCAAAACCTCATCACATCGATAAGGGAGTTTTTAGCCAAATACAAGGTTGGTGGCCTTACCGAGCAGATTCTAAGTCGTAATGAAATCATCATCGGCCCCAGTGGTGCAACGAGCCTGTTAGAGGCGATAGCGCATATCTTGGGACCCCGCAAGGCGGGAACCCTGCCCAGGGGCCTGGTTGTTATGTCCGACCCTGTATATTACATCTACAGCAACTTCCTTGAACGAATGGGCTTTGAAATTGCGGCTGTCCCTGAAGGTCGGGAAGGTATTAACATCGAGCTGTTAGAGAAGAAATTAGACCAGCTTGGCGATAATAAAAAAGACATCGGTTTTTTATACATTGTTACCGTCGGCAATCCGACCTGCACGATTCTTCCCTCATCCTGCCAGCGACGGCTAATCGATATCACCAGCCGCTTATCGAACGATTTAGGACGCAAGGTGCCCTTGTTTCTGGATAAGGCCTACGAAAACCTTATCCACGCTCCTGATGTACCGGAACGCCAGTCTGCTCTGCTGTATGACGAATTGGGCCTGGTTTATGAGATATATACTCTTTCCAAGATTCTGGCCCCGGCCTTGCGGATTGGGTATATGATTGGACGCGGCTGTGCTTTTACCAAAGCCATGATTCAAAGAACCAGTGACGTTGGATTCAGCGCCCCGCTGATTTGCCAGGAGATTGCCAGCGATATCCTCGACCATCACGTTGCCGACCAGATTAAAAAGGTAAAACAAGGCTATCACGAAAAAGCGATACAGACTAAAAAGTGGATTGATGAGTTTTTGGGAGATTTTATAACTGAATGTCGTGGCGGACAGGCGGGCTTTTATTACTATTTGACATTTGATGACATTGAAACCAATGATGATTCTGGCTTTTTTAAGTTTCTGACCCGGACTACCGGCCTGGCTGATATTGACGGCCAGGCGGAAAATAAAAATCCTCGCGTCCTTTACATTCCCGGCCAATACTGCGTACACAAGCGTGGAAGCTTAACCGAGATTGGCAAAAGACAGCTTCGGCTGTCTTACGGCTTCGAGGAGTTAGACAATATTCATAAAGCCCTTCAATTGATGCAGGAAGCCATTATTTATTCCCACAGTCTGTAATACAGTGTCGTTCAACCGGGATGAATAATAATATACATTAAAAATATTTGCATCTTTACGATATTTCTATTTTGCTCCCTGTTTGCAACTGCAATCTATCGTTAGCACTTCCATTCTTTAAGCTTATCTCTAACGTATTACACGAGCCTTCGAGCAGAAATAATTCGTTGTCTTGTGCCGCGTGATAATTGGGATGGAAGAGCATCTGATAACTTCTATCTTCTATTTTCAGAGAGTATGAAGTTTTATCTTCTTTTGGCAGATTAGTGATAATATTTCCGAATCTATCGATTCTCACGACCGTTCCTTCTCTTGCTTTTCGATAAATTTCAAGCCTTTGCATTTCTTCTGTTTTTGGGCCTGACGTATCAAAATGCCCCAGAGCAATATTTGCGGCTGCCTTTGCGAAAACGTCCCGACCGTGAAATGTGCTGCTCGCATCCGGTGGGATTGGAATCTCTCTTATATCGATTATTTTTTGTTCTTTCAACGTTTCCCAAAGTAGGCCGTTGTCCGGGGCGACAAAATAATAGCCGGTTGTTTTCACTGCCAGTGCCTTTCTTTCCGTGCCTACTCCGGGGTCAACTACGCAGCAGAATATTGCACCTTCCGGAAAGTATTTGTAATTGTTTTTAAGGACCCACGAAGCTTCGATTGTCTTTTGAGGCGAGATATCGTGGCACAAGTCAACTATTTTTGCACCTTTGTTAATGCTATAAATCACACCTTTCATTACACCAACATATTCACTTTGGCCGAAGTCTGTCAGCAAGATTATCATAATTAGCTCCAGATATTATTTTTTTAATCAGCTTCTGACATATACGTGAATTTTAAGGTCATAGACATTTTGAAGAAAGACGTTTTTTGCAGGCGCAGGTAAGTCAATTTTGTGTGGATGCCCATTGGCAATTCGCTTTTGTTAAGCTAATCGCCCATGTAGGCCTTTGGAGACCGGAGAAACCGAATCAGAAGGCAGAAAAAACCTTGTGTTTTTTCGAGTCCTTTCGTAAGCTCTGCAGAACTCATAATTAATATGGAATATTCTTCGAAACCGGAAGTGACGGAGATATTTTGAAGGCATAGCAAGAACATTGAGACGAAGGCACTGGAAAAATGCAACATTGTGGGATATAATTCATTGATGGACTTATCAATCGTTATACCGGCATACGAGGAAAGCAAGAAGATCGCCCGGGACATCGAAGCGGCGGTAGTTTTCTTAAAAGACAATCATTTTACAGGCCAGATAATAGTAGTCGATGATGGCAGTAAAGACAACACCGCCGAAATTGCAAAAGACGCCGTCACCAACCCATTGCCGGGAATAGAGCTTAAGGTCGAGCGTTATAGTCACCATCGCGGCAAAGGTTACGCCGTCCGCAAAGGCATTGAGCAAACGAGCGGCGAATACGTGATGTTTGCCGACAGCGGCTGTTGTGTGCCGTACGAGGACAATCTGCGCGGGCTGGAGTTAATAAAAAGCGGAGTATGCGATATAGCGCACGGTTCAAGAAAAATGCGGGGATGCCGGATAGAAAAGAGCCAGAGCTTATACCGCCGTATCTGTTCCAAGCTGTTCCACTGGTTCGTGATTCACGATATGAAAATCCCCGCCGAGTTCACCGATACACAGTGCGGCTTTAAGATATACCGGGGCGATGTCGCACGGCACTTGTACAGCGAGTGCATTACCGATGGTTTTACGTTCGACATAGAAATCATAATGCGGGCCCAAAAAGAAGGTTATCGGATAAAAGAATTTCCCATCGACTGGACCTGCGACCCTGACAGCCGTCTATCGCCGACCCGCAGCTCCTGGCAAGTTCTGTCTGAATTGCTGAAAATCAGACGGATTATGGCTAAAAAGTGAACAAAAGTGCCTAAAGTGACAGCAAAGCTGTCATTCTGAGCGAAGCGAAGAATCTGTTTTTCGTTGGCCAGATCCTTAGGCTTCGCCTCAGGATGACCTGTAAGTGTCACTTTCTAATTTTGGGCCGAAGTGCAAAATCTTGTCTTTCTGCGCGTCTTTACCCTCACTTTCCAGCATAATCATGGCTGACACGTCCAGGTGACGCGAACAATATTGCCTGATTTCATCTAAGCTCATAACCATAAAGGCGGTTGAGAGTGCGTCCGCGATTGCTGCATCAGAAGCTGATGCCCAGGCGGCATATTTGCCTTTAACAGGTTGAGCCGTCCGTGGGTCGATGATATGCCGGCCCTTCTGCAGACCTGAGCCGCTTATGGCCCGGCCCCGCAAACTGGGACGAGCTAAAATCTCTTTGCGATTATCCGGATTGCTTAACGTTAGAGGCCAGCCCTTTGTATCGGCAGGTGCATCGAGGGCCAGCACCGAGCTGTAGCCGCCGGAAATCAGGGCGGTTTCAATACTCCACTCACGCAGCAGCTCAGCCATCCGGTCAACGGTGTAGCCCTTGCCGATGCCGCCGAGGTCAACCTGAACCGGACTGGCCAGTTGGACCGTATGCTCGGATTCATCCAATTGTAGCAGGTGTGTGCCGGTATGCCGGCGAGCAAGATTCAGCTCCTCTTGCGAGGGTGTGCGCAGCGTTCCATCTTCGTTACGCCAGCAGCTAAACAAAGAGCCGATAGTAATATCAAAAGCCCCATTGGTTTCGGCGTAAATCCGGCAGCTAAGCTGCAGACATTCGAATGCGTCCAAACCGAGCCGCAAAGGCTCATTGGCAGGAAGATTATTAATCCGTGTGATGTCACTGTTCTCGATGAACCGGCTAAGCTCGCCTTCGAGCCGGTCAACCTCATCGAATGCGGCAGCGGCGGCCTGCCGGGCATAGCGTGCATCCTCTTGCACGACGATGACCTCGAAAGTCGTCGCCATCGCCTCATGGCAAAAACGCTTCATCCCGGGAATTGATTGGCAATCGCTCCGGACAAAACAGGTTTCCGGTTGCGGCTGATTCATTTTTCACCTGCTTTCTGTGATTGAATCGACTCTGCCTGGTGTTTCTGGAAGCTGTCCCACAAATCCTTTCTTACGAAGCCAAGCAATTTAACTTTCGGCCGCAGCCACACATAATATGGCTCATCGAACAAAAACATATACATTTGACGCTTTTCCAGAGGGGTTAGCGCATACAGCTTATTGGTCAACGCAGCTTCAAAATCGGGCGAGGCGATAATCAGCGGCGCAGAAGGTGCATCATTATCAACTTCATTTAACCAACGTACTCTTTTGAAAGCACGCAGATACCAGGGCAGAGGCCAATAGTCACCTTCCGGGCAAATGACATCGATAGGAATATCGTAACCATCTTCGTGAGCACTTGCGTACTCTTCTATTTTCTCAGCTATCGTAAACACCTCTATAGTCGGATGAGCATAGACATAAGGGTTCAGACTATCTGCATAAAACTCATAATTGCTCAGGTAGGACTGCCAGGTCAGGAAAACCGAACTCTCGAATAAAAACATAAGAATTATCAAGCGAGGCAGAACGTTCGGCATCAGCTTGACTAACACCACCGCCCCGACGCCGGCCAACAGAATCATACCGTGCAAAAAACCTAACATACACCAGGGAGTTTTATATGGGATTACAGAATACACCACAGTCAGAATAAGCGTGTAAAAGGCGATGAATCTAAGCAGATGAACATTGGCAAAAGACAGGCCTTTTTTTGTCATCGCAGCTATAAAGCCGACCACCGCTAAGAGGACTATGAGTGCTTCAGTCCATATTGGCCCGTCACCATATCTGGAATAGATGAGCATTTTGAGGTAGTAATACCACGGGTGGATATGAAGACTGTTTCCGCCCGCACGGTCGAAATAGGTTGTATAGGTCCGGACCGAATCCAGAATTCCCCCGGGATTGGTAAGAAATGATGAATAGAACAAAGCAGAAATAATTGCACCGGCCACAAGACCTGCAATAAGATGTGAGGGTTTTATTGCATTTGAGACATTTACGAGAGTGCCTTTCGGGCGCCGCATTAAGAGCATAAGCAACAGGGCCAAAAGCATTGAGCCAAAAGCGATAATGCATGTTTCCTTGGTGGCGTGCATAAGCCCCAGTGACATTCCTGTCAACAGGGCCCAGGCGATATTTTTGTTCCGCGTATAGCGGTAGCCGAAAACAATTGCGCCAAAAGTGAAACATACCAGGAGCATTTCCTGGATGTAATAACGGCTGTAAAAAAGCATAGCAGGCGAGATAGCAGTCAATAAAGCGGCATAAACCGCAGCGCCCCACCCCAGGCCGTCGCTGGCCGGCAAAACCAGCAGCACTAACAGCACACCGCAAAAGACGGGCACAATGCGCAATGTGAACTCGCTGACCTGGGTCAGTGTCTCGGCGGAGGAGAGCCGGGCAGGGATTAAAGTCAAATAGTTAAGCGTCGGGCCGTGGTATTCATCGGGGTTGTATGTATAAACACCTTCTTCCAGCAGTTCGCCGAACTTGATGGCATGAACGGCCTCGTCGCCGTGCATAGGCCGCTGCCGGAGCCGCGGCAGGCGCAGCGCGAGCGCAACAATTGTCGCGGCCAAAATGAGCACGCAACATTTTTTGGCCATTTTATCCTACCGGCTTGCCGTAAACCGCCACCTCAATATAGTGGTTCAAATCGTTGCTTGTATTGCCGTTGCTGTAGAGGCGGACATAACGGGCCTTAACACCCTTAGCGTCGAAGAGCTTGCCCTCGTTGGTTTCTGTATAGTGCATATCTTCGCCGACACCAATACCTGCAGAGTTGTCAATGTCATTATTGAACAGCGTCCTGACATTCGTGATAAAATCAGGGTCATCAGCAACCTGCACTACCACGTCAAAATAAACCCGGGCTTGCTTATGGTAATGCCATATTACAATGGCGTAAATTTCGTGCATGGCTTCGAGGTCGATTGTAACGTGCTGCACAAACGGGCCTAACTCGACATAGCTGCCATCGGCGGCTTCTTTGTCGCCGTCGGTAATCATTTCTATTTCGCCAATGATGGGTTCTTCGTCGCTGCTGGCAACCGGTTTATCGAGCGCGACATTTGTCGTTCCAGCCGGGGCCAAAAACGGCGGACGCTCCCTGCCCAAAGGCTTCTCAAGATTCGCTACCCGTGTATCCTGCGGAGTACCTACGAACATCGGCTTGGGCAGCTCAATATCTATCGCTACTAATTCGGCAGGCCGGACACTCTCTGTAACAGTTGTATCAGCCCTGGCAGACCACTTGCCGGAACTCTCGCCACCGGATTCCGGAGAGGATTTTTTACAGGACGGTATAAAGCACAAAAACATCGCTAACAATACCGGCACACAAACCTTCGCAATTGAACCAAAATCTTTCTTCATCATTTCCTTTAACCTTAAAAAATTCACAATTCTACGTATCTGATGTCACTATTAATAGTCAGCTTACTGTCGTATAACCATCAAAACCGGAGCAGGCATCATATCCTATATGTATGACGTTGTCAAGCCGCACAAAAGTATATTTTTTCTTTTCTTTGCACAATATGGAGGACATTGTCCGCAGTTAGCACACGCCTAAGAAGCTGTTAATACTATATTTGGCTTCAATTAAAAATTTTCTTAAAATACTAAAACTGACCGATTCTTCATGTCATTTCCGCGAAAGGGTTTGTTGAGAAAGTCGAGATTGCTTCGTCATTGCATTCCTCGCAATGACGCAAAGTGCGTTTTCAGTTCATTGCGAGCGATTCGAAGAATCTCGCGGCAATCTCAAAACGTTCCTTTTGAACTTTGGCAGCAGACCCAAAGGCGGGAATCCACACTGTTGCCGCGTTTCTGGATTCCTGTTTTCACAGGAATGACAAGCTCTGTTATGCTCTTGTTAAGACAGTGCTTACGTTAAAGGTTATAGTGTGGCTCAGAATCGGTCAGTTTTAGTAACATAGTAAAAAAATACAGTAGGGATCCATTGCCCCTGAATCCCTGCTGTACTGATGGATTCATTAAAATAGTTTACCCAATTCAAAAAGTTTCCGGACTCAATCCTTTTTTTCTTCGCCTGCTGTCTCTTGAAGCTGTGCCTCTGGTGGTGCGCTTTCAACCGGGGCGGCAGCCATCTCAACAACCGGCGGCTGGAGACCCGCCTTGACCAGAATAATATAGAGCACAAAGCCGATCACAAAGGCGATAACCGGAGCCGGTGTAATAAAGCTGAATGTCTTGCCGCCTACCATCGGCAGTATCGCCACGATGAATCCCACAGCCCAGGAGATATAGCCGGCTAAGTTGACTCCCTTGCGTGGACCCGACCACTTGCAGCCGCTCAGCAGGTAATCGGCAGCCATAGAGCCGCATATTGGACCGAACGAAGCCCCGATTATATTGAAAACTCCCACCAGGTTGAGCGCCTTGCCGGTCACGGCCAGGATAACGGACACAGCAGCTCCGATGGAGACCATAACCACTTTATTGAGCTTGGGGAACATTGTCCCGATACTGTTTCCGGCGATGAACGAGCAAAAGCACGCCGGAGCGAAGCTGGCCACAGCAAAGAGGATAAACATAATCTTAGATAGAAAGTGCGTTCTGATAACAGCGTCGAAGGTGAAACTCTCCATATCCGGATTGGCGCCATGCGCGCCGGCCACTGCAATAAGTGGCAGACCTCCGGCGATTACAATTGCCAGAGCTATGCCGGTAAGACCGCCAAGATGGATATCTGTTGCATTGCGGTTTCCCATTCCAAAGTCCACACCTGCTGCACCTGCTGTTGCGAAAAATCCGACAACAATAGCTATGATTGTCAGAAAGCCGACGATCGGCCGGGCACCCTCAGGGGGCGTGTATTCACCTGCGCTGCCGACGTACGTGAAGAAGACAATGAGAATCATAATAAGTGGAACAATTGGCAGGAAAGTGGATACTTTTCCAACGTACTGAATGCCTTTGATGGCGACAAAAACAGCCAGGACGGCCCATATAATCGCTATGATTGTAAAGGCCGCACTGCCATGGAACTGGCCTGTGGCGTCCATTGCGGATGGCTGCCCGAACGCCTGAAGGATGAAGTTAGTGGAGACGGCGGTGTTTACAGCCAGCCAGCCGAACTGCAAGATACCCATCAAAAGCCCCGGCATCAAAAAGCCCCCTGCTGTGCCGTAGGTCGAGGAACCCACAACATAGAGTGGATAGCCCGTCTTCATACCGTAAAGGCCGGGAACGAGATAAAACAGAAAGTGACAGATAAGAGCTGCAATAACCAGCCCCAGCAGGCTCAGTCCCAACCCTGCCTGAGAGAGCGTTCCATTAGCAATCTCCATATAGAAGACTACCCAAAGGAATATCCCCGCGTACGCCGGTGCCGTGCTCTTGTACCAGGGCGTTCGGTTCTCAGCCGGATTCGGCTTGGCCATACTCAAATAACTCGGCAGTATTCCATTACTCATAATCTGTTCTCCTAATTAAAACCTTAATTAAGTTCCACCCGGCACCCTGCCGGGTTTCTACACAACAGTATAATATTCCCACTCAAAATGTAAAACAACTGAAAAATTTGCCTTGAGTTGTTAATTGGTTATTATAAAAGTGCCTAAAGCGACGGCTTTGATGTCATTCTTAGCGCAGCGCAGCGAAGTGAAGAATCTCTTTTTAGTTGGCCAGATTCTTCCCCTTCGACTTCGCTCAGGGCTAAAGGCTTTCTTCGCTCAGAATGACACTTGCCTGTTACTTTAATTCACTTATTCTACTCACCACTCACTACTTACTACTCACTACTCACCATTTACAAATTCTATACCTGTCAGTCTGTTTTTGGGATTTGTATTCTTTTGCCATCGTTCATTGCTGATTCATGGGCACAGATTCCTGTCATTGTCCAATTTGCTGCGGTATTTGCATCCACTGCTGATTCTCTATTTTCGACAATCGCGCGAATAAACTCATGCGTCAGATGAGGATGAGAGCCGCCGTGTCCGCTACCTTGAATAAAGGAAGTGTGCTCGTGCTCTTCATCATAGACCCCATGCCCTGTGAAGGGAGCTATCTCTCTTGGCAGCAAGTGGCCATAATCCGGCACTTTTACCCTTTCGGCATCTTCATAGCCTGTATAAATCACCGGGTCTTCGCCGGCAATCTGCTCCCATTCAAATGAGAGCTTTGTGCCATATACATCGAAACTTTCCCTATATTGTCGAATCGTATCAAACAGCGACCGTGTTACCTCGCAGGCAAGGTCTGAATCGCCGAGTTTTATAATAGCGGTTTCAATTGCAAAAGGCGAATTAAAGCGTTTGATATAATTTTCTTGAATTCGACCTGAGCCGTGACAGACTACCGATTCGGCTTTTCTTTGCGCAAGGCACAGCAGGGGGCTCACAGCGTGGGTTGCATAGTGCATAGGCGGGAAACCATACCAGTACTCCGGCCAGCCCGGCAATCCCATATTCTGCTGATGCGAACCACGCAGAAACTGAATCTCGCCCAATTTCCCCGAATCGACAAGCTCCTTTGCATAGAGAAACTCCCTGGTATATACGGCCGTCTCCATCATCATATATACCTTGCCGGACTTTTCCCGGGCTTGAGCTATCGCAAGACAGTCCTTTGTGGTAGTTGCCATCGGGACCGTGCAGGCGGTATGTTTGCCTGCGTTCAAAGAGGCAATTGTCATCCAGGCATGGTCGGCTATCGGTGAAACTACATGGATAGCGTCCAGCTCATCAATACTTAACAGGTCCTCAAACTTGGTGAACCGCCTTTCTATTCCAAATTGGTCGCCTATTTCATTGAGGTGGTCTTCGCTTCTCTGGCAAATAGCGTAACACTCGGCGTTAGGGTGTCTTTGATAGATAGGAATGAACTCAGCCCCAAATCCAAGCCCTACCACCGCCACATTTACCTTCTCCATCGGCTTTCTCTCCTTTCCAGCCTGCGTGGGTTTCGGTCTTGCGCTAAATCACAATACGCGCTACCAAAAAAACACACAGGACTAAGAAACTATCTCAAAACAGAATTTGTCATTCTGAGCAAAGCGAAGAATCTCTTATTTCTGCCGGCCAGACCCTTCGCTTCGCTCAGGGTGACAGTTTTGAGATATTTTATAAGTCTCCTGGTCGTTATTCCTGCATTTTAGTTCGGATTACCAGGTAAGTATGCACAATCCCAACCAACGCAAATACCAAAGCAGTGTAACGATGTATGCCCAGAAGTAATTCCTGCCAATACGTTCCGAAAAGTGTGTACATGCTCAAAATAATTGACAGGATTAACGGCAGAGCCAAAATGATTATCAGCCAAAATGTAATTTTTTGTCCGAGGCCGGAGCTTTTACGCTGGGTTTCTTCACCGGTGCTTTTGACCAAAGTAACACGCTGAACAATACGGCCAAACCATGGCCAGTCGCTCAGATTGAAACGACAGTTCCGTGCCCACATCACAGCTAAAACCGCCAAACAGATGGCTAATATCGGTGCAAAAGTAGCATGAACAATTATCAAGTAGCCCGAAATGTGCTCGCCCAAAATAATCGTAGGGTAAAAACCGGTAACCGCCAATATTACAAAACAAAGCAGCGCCAGCAGATATACAAGTTTCCTCAGAATTTCCATGAGGCTTAGTTTCTTTTCCAACAAAAGCAGCGTAAAAAGATGTGCCATTTTTCTTAACGGATGCCGCCAGCACTCTTTGCAGGGAGATATTATACAATTCAAAGCCAGACACCCAACCGTAACCGCAAACGCAACTATCGAAATCGTTCGAAACATATTATCTATACATTCTCAAGAAGAAAGAACTAATCCCGCTCTGTCAACACTTTCGCAATGCAGGCCAACATCTTTAGCGTATATAACAATAAAACCCCGGCCAGAATCGCGCTGGAGCAAAGAGCAATAATCTTCATCCACGGACGGAATACAAATGAAAAAGCAAACGCCCAGGCATAGAACGGGTTGATGTCCTGGAACTCAATCATTTTTTTAGTTTCCCGGGCTGCGACAATAGGAGAATCAACGGTAATATCACCAAAGAAGAAGGGCCCATCCGTAGCATGGCAATCCGTACAGTAGCGAATGCCTAATGATTGAGCAGCCGGCCTGACATCATGAGCGATGGGCCATAAATACGGCCTGGCCGACGGGTGTTCTTCTTCGCTTAGTGTGCCCGAATCATCCAGTTTATAGAGCTTGCCGGCACTGATATATACCGGTGTACCCTTGACTGATTTGGCTAATGCCTTGAGGCCTTTAACGATATGCTCAGCGGTCAGCTCAGGCCAGTCGCCGGATGTCGGACGATTCACATCGGCGAAGACCGGAACGATGACTTCTGTCACGGTGGCAAAGGCAATGGGGGCGACGTTCTGGTTTTCAACTGTCGCCCAGTAGGCGGGCCATATCATTTTATGAGGTGCTATCTTGCCGGCTTCCATGAGCAGGAGCTTACCAATGTACTCGGCGCCAATACCGGCCTGTTTGGCAAAAACAGGGGCCACGATATGCGGGAGAGCCTCTTTGGATTTATTCGCATTTAAGGTGCCCAAACGATGGGCACGTGAGGTTTTAGTCAGGATAGTCTTTTCGCTCGGCCAGGGACCCGAATGGCAGGCGGTGCAGGTGAGCTTCTCAAAGTGCACCGGAGGAATACCCGGATGCTTCGGCACGGGTGCACCTAATCGACCGGCCACTGGTAGTGATGAATCTTTTACTCCAAGGTGGCAGCTCTCACATGATGAGGTAGTCACTAAAGGATTTGTTGATACGGATGCCTCGCCTTCATAACCTCGGGTAATATTATGGTCAACGCCGTTGCGGTGACAATCGACACACTTCAAACCGGCCGTTAGGTGAATATCTTCATCCGAGGTCCATTTCTCCGTATCTTCCTTGTCTATGTACAGGTTGGAATGGCAGAAGTAGCACCGGTAATTGGGAACTTCTCTTACGATGTTAAAGGAGACATTGTTATCCTGGTCGAAAGCGGTTTTACGATAAGTAATGGTCGGTGGAACCTTCTTTGCATCTTCGGGCGGCTCGGGCATAAAAGGGTCATAGGTTGGGTAGTTCTCGATCATATCCCTGGCCGAACCGCTGACGGAAGCAAATTCACAAGTAGCAGCCGCGGCCCAGCGGAAATTCTCACGGACCAACTGCGGGAAATATTCGCCCTGATTGTGAGCGAACTCGGCATTATGGCAGCTCAGACAGTTGATTTCCAGCTTGCCGGAGATATAGCTGCGCATAATCTCGTCCGGGTCTTGAGTTTCAAGCTCACCGGCGGCGCCGCCGGGCGTATGTCGGCCAAAATACCTGGTGAATTCACGAGCTGTAAAGCCGACCTGCTCAGGCTTGAAAGTCCCCGGCCAGGGACGATATGAAAGAGGAATCTGGATACCGGTACGAGCATCAGCCAGTATCCAGGGCTGACCCGGACGACCGGGTGTAACATTCGGGTCGGCAGCGTTGAAATGCCAGCCCTTGCCGATTATCCCGTAGCTGTGACATTCCCCGCAGGTCCAGCGAGTCGAAAACGGCAGAAGAGGGTCGTCATCGGGAGTAATCTTTCCCCCTTTTTCTCCGTCTTCATTTTCGGCAAACAGAGGAATAAGATGAATTGAAGGTGCCCGGCTGCCGTCACTTTCGTCGCCCAGAAGCTTCTGGTCGGTTTCAGCCACTATTGCTTCGTTTGCCAGGCAAGCGATAGGTGCAGACAGGCACAATACCAGCAAACACAAAAAACCTCTCAATATCAATCCTTTTCTCAACGTACAGTCAATCCTTTCCTCTCAGCATCTTAATATTCAAAGGCTTCTGTAAAATTACAGGTTAAGCATATTTTGGGAAAAAAACGATTTTCTTAAATAATATATGCCTAACCTGCAATTTTGCAGAACTCATTTAACATTCATCGAAGACATTCTACAATAACAGTTCAGCTTAAACAATGGTTTATACTTCAAATTCTGCCGGCTTGAACTCTAACTTCCTGCCGGCTGCCACTGCCTCATTAACCTTCAATACCGTAACCGCCGTCTCGTATCCGATTTCGGCAGGGCAATTAAGTTTGGCCTTGCCGCGAACTGCATCGAAGAAGTTCTCAAGGTGCGGCTGGTGGTAGGGCTTGCCTTCCATTGTTACCGGTATGTCATAACTGGGCGGCTTTGGCGATTCCCGTACGTCCAGCACAGCGTCGCCGGCGGGTTTTTCCTCTTCTTCTTTCTCGAGGGGTACCTTTATGAAGCCCATCTTGACCCATCTTTCCCAATTTTCCGGCGGGACCCACGCTTCTCGATATATAATGGTGCGTCCGGCGGCTTCCGAGATTACCAGCGTCCCTTCATCGCCCATAAAGGTCTCAAAATACCCCTGGCTGCTGTTGGTAGTTATTGTCTGATAAAACGCTCTGACGGTTCTCTCGCCGAGCTGATACTCATAAACGACCATAACGTTGTCATACCAGTCGTGCCCTTTCCAGTAGTCGATACCACCACTGGCCATCACGGACTTGGGATTTGTGCCGAGGAACCAGCTATAGATGTCAATCTGGTGCGAGCCGAGGTCAACAATTGGGCCGCCTCCAAGTCCCTTATACCAACGCCAGTTTCGGAACTGCTTCATCGAGTCAAAACCATACTTTTTGAGCGTAGCCTGTTCAATGACGGCGTTCTTCGGGAAACCTAAATCTTCACACGCCGCCTTGCTGCGGTTCCACTGGCCGTTGATACAGGTTATTTTACCCAACAGCTTCGCCCCATCAACCAGCTTCTCGTAGCAGTGTCTGTACAGGGGATTACTGCGGCGCTGATGGCCTATCTGCAGTAGTTTGCCGCTTTTCTTTGCGGCATCAAGCATTTTCCTTGCGCCTTCGAGGGTGTTGGACATCTCCTTTTCGCAATAGACGTTCAGCCCGGCCTCCAGGCAGGCAACAGTGTGCTCGGAGTGCCAGAAGTCAGGTGTGGCAATAATGACGGCATCGAGGTCTTTCTCCTTATCGAGCATTTCCTTGTAGTCCACATAGTTATTATTCGCGTGCTTGTATGCCTTGAGTATGCGAGAGACACGTTTTTGATTCCAGTTTGTCCAGATATCGCAAACCGCCTTGAAGCGAACGCCGGGTATCTTCAGACAGGCATTCATCAAAACCTGTCCCTGGGCCCCGCAGCCTAGCAGGCCTACGTTAATATCGTCCGGTTTTTTGCCGCCTGCCTGTCCTAAAACCATCGGCGAGGTTCCCGCGAAGCGGGGTCCCGAAAATGCCAATCCTGCTCCTGCCGCCGCGGTAGAACGCAGGAAGCTACGTCTGTTCATTTCTTTGCTTGTTTTTTGGTTACTCATCGTATTTCTGTCAACTCCATAAATTTAACAATTAAACGAAACACCAAATTTTATTGTCGCGTAATATAGCGTAGCCATATATCGCTGTCAAGCACACAATTGGCGTTTTTTAAGTACAACATTCAAAACTGTGTCAGGATAGCTTGACACTTATTGTTTCGAGTGTTTCCGGAAACGTGACAGGAAAAAATCAGCTCGGAAAATTCAGTTTTCAGCAGTGATATACAATTATTCTATCAAAGGTTTCACAATTATATTGCGATACGCCACAGGCCCGTGGTTGCCCTGGAACATCAGCGGACCGAAAGGTGCTTCCCTGCCGAGAAGGGGACCTCCGGTCGAACCAGGCATTTCGAGATTTTCGTGCAGCACCTGGCCGTTGAGCTCGATCTTGACGAACTTGGCATTACTGATTTTCTTGCCGTTGGCGTCGAACCTGGGGGCCTGGAAGTCTATTACGTACTTCTGCCATTCGCCGGGTCTCTTACAGGCATTTACGCGAGGCGCACCGGCGCCGTAAATTGCACCCATATCACCGGGGCCCATTTTTGCTCTTCCCCAGCTATCCAGCACCTGAATCTCGTACTCACCCATAACATAAATGCCGGAATTGGAACCTTTCGGCACCATCACCTGAAGCTCGATACGGCAGTCGCCGAATTTTTCTTTGGAGTAGATATCGATGCTGTCGCCGTGTTTCGCGGTCAGGTTTATCATTTCACCATCGCCGCCTTTATTCACTAACAGCTTCGGGTTTTCAGATGACATTTTAGCGGTGCCGGCGGCCCATTTGCTCTTTTGCTCGCTGCCCTTGACAGCCCAGCCATCGAGGTCTTTGCCGTTGAACAGCACGACGGCATCGCCATATTTCGGCTTTAGATTTCTAATGCGAATGTCCTTGAACTCCACGAGCATTGGCGGCCCGGCGTGGATTTGAAGCGCCAGGATACCTTCTCTTGCAGCACCATTGAGATCCTTGGGGTCGCCGGGGTTGGTCACCCGGTCGTTGTCCACCAGCTCCATTGTCTGGTAGCCGTTGAGGTAATGTATCAGATGGTTGCCCTGGGCGATGATTCTATACTCGTTCCAGTCCTTTTCCTTATAATAGCCGGCCTTGATTAGCTCGTCTTTGTCACTGACTCTGCCGATAACATTTTTTTTGCCCTTCTCATCGATGACCATTATGTCGCCGACGTTGACCAGCCATCCTCGGCCTCTTTCGTGGTAGAGGAATCCAACCTTGCCCGGTGCGTTCTCGACCTCGGCCTGGTAGCCGCCGACGACCCAGTTGCCCACGTCCTTACTGCGATACTGCACACCGGAGTTGCCGTTCCGTATGCGGAACTTCAGCCGCAGCTCGAAATCCCGCAGCTTACCGCCGCGCCAGATAAGGAACGTATTGCCGCGTGTTGGTTTTGCAATAGTGGTCTGGCCTCGAATGACGCCATCCTGAACCGACCACAGGCGCATGTCACCGTCCCAGCCGGTCAGGTCTTTGCCGTTGAATGGCCGGACCCACTCTTGGGATGAATTTGAATCGCCTGCCAGTGCAGTCTGCTCATAACCGGTCATAAACGTCCCAAACAAATTGAAAGCCAATATCAAAGCCGCTATCGTTATAAGCAGAGTCATCCCGCTGGAGACGATGGTTTTGTTGTTCTTGTTTTTCATTTGTACGTGTTTCATTATGATTAGCCTCAGTCAAATGATTTGATTTTAAGATTTTTGAACCAGATGGGATTGCCGTGGTATTGGAAGCCAAGGTGTCCTTCGCGGGGCATATCCTTATAAGCCGTTGGGAATTTATTATCGGTTCCCTGGGGATTTTTGTGCGGCTCAGTCCAGAGATCCAGGTCCATATCAATTATGTCTTGGCCGTTGAGATTTACATAAATCTTATTGTCCAGACAGGTGATGACGTAATGGTTCCACTCACCGGGTTTTTTGACAGCCGTCTTTGAAGGTGAGAGGCAGTCGTAAATAGCGCCGCACTGGCCGTGCTTTGTTCCATCGGTAGTGGCGTGAATCTGGACTTCGATAGCGGTGTTTATCCATTTCTCTATACTGCCGGTGCGGATAAAGACGCCGCTGTTGCCCCCTTCGGGTACTTTGAAGTCAAGTTCGAGTGTGAAGTTGCCATAGCGTTCTTTTGTCCAGATGTCGAGGTCGTGGCCGCTCACACCGGATACGGGTGAAAGGACGCCGTCTGCGTCAAAGGCCCAGGAGCTGGGCTGCATGACGGCATTCGAGAGGTTCTTTTTGAAGACGTCTTCATACTCGGTGTCGCTCAGCTCGGCTGCTGTCTTTCTAAAGAATGCCACACAGCCTGCTATCTCGGGCATGGAGTTTAGCCAGTTGTACTCGTACTCAATCGAGAAAACGCCCTTGAAATTCTGACGGTCAAGCTCGGTTAATATCGCCTTGACTTTGCCGGCCCCTGTGCCCCATATCACATCGTGCGCTTTAGGGTTGCCGAACTCATTGAGGTCCTTGAAGTGGAAGCTCCTGATTCTGCCGGCCCTGCCGAGCTTCTTCACCGCCTCAAGAGGGTCAACTCCCGACCGACACCAGTGCCCGGTGTCCGCACACGCCCCAATCCAATTGCTCCTGCCCTCGCAGACCCGCATCACCGTATCGGGGCTCCAGTAGTGCGAAGGTTTGGGATGGTTATGAATCGCCACTCCAATCTTGTACTCTTTGCAGAGCCTGTCAATCAGGTTGAAGGCATCTTCCGGCGGCTCCGAGACGATAGTTTCGATTCCCATTTCACGTGCGAAATCGAAGACCTTTCGGCATTCCGCCTCGTTGTTTGGAAGTCCCACCACGCCGTAGTTTGTCAGTTTTACTCCCGCTTCCTGGAGCTTTTGCAGCATCTCCTTTTTGTTCTCGGAGGACATGTTGTGGTCGGTCCGGACATCCGGTTTTTCCTTGCTCATTTGCTGGCCGGGATAGACCTCGATATAGCGCATATTAAGCGCCTTGGTCTTGTCAACCGCCTCGAAAAAAGTGAAGCGATTGAAGCTGTACGCCTGCATGCCTAATTTCCAGCCTTTCAGGTCATCGGCGTTTGCGTTTGCCTTGGGTGCCCAGCTAAAACACAAAATAACAGCCAGTACACCAACAATAAGTTTTGTCTTTCTGTTCATTTCTTTTTCTCCTATAATTAAGACGTTATTTCCAGAGAAAATAGTATAACTATAATCTCCAACCTTCACGATATTCGCGTATTAGGTATTTTTGGGCCTCAGGCATATTAGTAACTTTGAGGTTCGGCCCGTCCCAGAATAATTTTTGGCCGGCACGGGCCGCCACATTACCCAAGAGGATAGTTTCACTCAGCGGTCCGGAATAATCGAAATTAGCTGAAGGCTTTGGGCCGCCCTTACAGGCCCTTATCCATTCCTGGTAGTGGTCAATACCTCTGCCCAAAAACGGCTCTGGCTTCTCAAAACCTCTCATTTTCGATTCGGGAATTAGTCTTGGCCCACCCATGTGTGGGGCCATTATGGTCCCTTTTTCACCGTAGTAAAGCCCGCCCTGGCCGGGCAGCTTTCTTCCCGGTTCAAGCTCCCTCGGTAAAAAGGGTCTGTTGACGCCGTCATACCAGGTAACCGTGACCGGCGGCTGTTCGCCGCGTTCGGGGAACTCCCATCGAACGGCTGTCGCCTCCGGATAAGTTTCATCATTAAACTTGGATGGATGTGCCTCCACGCTTATAGGATATTTCAGGTCGAGCGCCCAAAAGGCAGGGTCTATTATATGGCAGCCCATATCTCCTAACGTCCCTGTGCCGAAATCCCACCAGCGCCGCCAATCCCCGGGCAGATAAGTCGAATGGTAGGGCCGCCAGGGGGCCGGGCCAAGCCACAGGTCCCAATCGAGTGTTTCCGGTACAGGCTCGGACTCTTTAGGCCGGGTGCCCCCGCCCCAGTTCTTGTTACTGAAGATATCCACCTTTCGCACCTTACCAATCAAGCCCGACTTAATAATCTCCACCACAAGCTTGACGGAATCTTCAGCGTGAATTTGAATACCCATCTGCGTCATTACTTTATACTTTCGGGCCGCTTCCGTGAGCTGACGGACTTCGTAAACATCGTGCGCAAGGGGCTTCTGGCAATAGACGTGCTTGCCCATCTTGATAGCCATCATAGCCGCAACAGCGTGTGTGTTATCCGGTGTCGATACCGTGACCGCTTCGATATTTTTGTCTTCATTATCCAGCATTTTGCGGAAATCACGGTATTTTTTCGCATTAGGAAGACGTTTGAAAGTATCGGCTGCGTGTTTCCAATCGACGTCGCATAATGCGATTATGTTTTCGTTGCTCATTTGTCTGACATCACTGCCGCCCATACCGCCGACACCGATACAGGCCACGTTCAGCTTCTCGCTCGGCGATATATAGCGACGGCCTCCAAGCACGTGCCTGGGAACAAAGGTAGATGCTGCCGCTGCCGCCGCAGCACCCATAAACTCACGTCGTGAAAGTTTTCCGTTTTGTTTTTTGTTCAGGTTTTTCCTGTCTCTCATAACAATATTCCTTTTGTATCTTATAACCACCGCGCATTTATCGTTTTACAGACCATTACAGCGTCCAGCCCTCGCGATGACTACAGCGGAGGAATTCATTAGCCTCGGGCAGATTGGTAATTTTCAAATTCTTGCTGTCCCAGAGCAGACTGGTACGGGTTAGCTTCTCTTTTAGTTCCGGGCGCAGTGCGACGTTGCCCAGAAGTACAGCCTCGGCCAGCGGCCCCGCGTGGTCGAAATTAGAACCCGCAGGCTTGCCTCCCTTGCAGGCATCTATCCATTCCTGATGATGCCCGGGCGAGCGGGGGATAACCTTGGGCGGCGTGCCGAACGCTTTCCTTTTCGATGCCGGCATCAGCGTGTATCCGAGCATTTTTCCCTTATCGCCGACAAACAGCGTACCGCCTGTGCCCAAGCGCTGACCATCCTCCAATTCCTCCGGACGCGGCGGCCTTAATCCGCCATCGTACCAGGTCAGTTTGACCGGCGGCATATCTTCGCGGGCACCGAAATGGTACGTTACCATCGATGCTACCGGAAATGTCTCTTTGTTGACCAGCGTACAGCTTGCTTCGACGCTTAGTGGATATTTGAGCTTCAGTGCGCGCCAGATAGGGTCGATACTGTGGCAGCCGATGTCTCCCAGCGCTCCGGTTCCGAAATCCCACCAACCACGCCACTTAAAAGGCGCATAAGCGGGATGATAAGGGCGCTGCGGTGCCGGGCCAAGCCACAAATCCCAGTCTAACGTCTCAGGGACCGGCGGGGTATCCGTTGGTCTGCCCACGCCTTGAGGCCAATATACATCGTCAAGACCTCGCAACGGCCTGTCCGTCCATACGTGCACCTCGCGCACCGGCCCAATTGCGCCGGCCCAGATATATTCGCACATCAGCCGCGTTCCCTCAGATGCCTGCCCCTGATTTCCCATCTGGGTGGCAACCTTGTATTCGCGGGCCGCCTTGGCAAGCACACGGGCCTCATGTACCGAGTGCGTCAGCGGTTTTTCGCAATATACGTGCTTGCTTCTCTTGATGGCCGCTATCGAAGCCACGGCGTGAACGTGGTCCGGCGTGGCAACTACCACGGCGTCAATGTTCTTATCCTCCTCGTCCAACATCCTGCGAAAGTCTTTGTATTTTTTCGCATCGGGATGACGCTTGAATGTCCTGGCTGCCTGTCTCCAGTCCACATCGCACAGTGCAACAATGTTTTGGCTGCTTAACGCGCGAAGGTCGCTGCCGCCCTGGCCTCCTACCCCGATGCCAGCAATATTGACCTTTTCGCTCGGCGGAATATGACGCGGACCTCCAAGCACATGCCGGGGAACAACCGTGAGCGCCGCCAATCCGCCGAGGCGGACTGCAGCGCCCATAAAATCACGTCGTGATATTCTTCTGTTTTGTTTTTTGTTTTGTTTTTCAGAGTTTTTCATAAGAATATTCCTCTTGTATCTTGATAATTGATTTTGACCCATCGCTCACAAAATCGGCGAGTAGTTAATCACCCATTTAACCTGCTCTATAATGTCCATCCATTGCGATATTCGTCGCGGATATATTTATTGGCCTCGGGTAGATTGGTAATCTTCATATTTGGGCCGTCATAATACAGCTTAAGGCCTTTTTCATACAACTTCCGGCCCATCCGCAGGGCGATATTACCCAACAAAACCACTTCGGTCAGCGGCCCTGCAACCTCGAAGTTGGAGCCGGCCGGCAGGCCGCCCTTACAGGCATCGAGCCACTCTTTATGATGGCCGGGCGAACGGGCCAGAGTCCTCGGTGGCTTGCCGTATTCTTTGCTCCTTGATTCCGGCAGCAGTCTGTGGCCTAACATCTTGCCCTTGTCGCCCAAAAACAGATTATCATCGGCATTGCCGAAACGCAGGCCTTCTTTAAGCTCTTCCGGCCGGGCGGGCATCAGGCCGCCGTCATACCAGGTCAGCTTCAGCGCCGGAAAATCGTACCTTACCGGGAATTCATAACGGACAATAGACGCCAGAGGCGCGGTTTCGGAATTCACTCCGCTGGAGCAGGCATCCACGCACGTTGGGTAGCCTAATTTCAGGGCCCTGAAAATCGGGGCGAACTGATGGCAGCCTATATCGCCCAACACTCCCGTTCCGAAGTCCCACCAGCCGCGCCAGCTAAACGGCAGATAGCAGGGATGATAAGGCCGCTCCGGGGCCGGGCCAAGCCACAAATTCCAGTCGAGCGTGGGTGGTACATCGTGTTTGTCCTTGGGCCGGTCGATACCTCGGGGCGAGATTGGCCTGTTGCACCAGGAATGGACCTCGCGAACCGGACCCAGCGCCCCATCCCAGATAAATTCGCTCACAAGACGAGTCTCTTCAGACGCCTGACCCTGGTTGCCTAATTGAGTGGCTACACCCGCCTCTCGTGCCGCCTCAGTAACCTTGCGGACTTCATATATCGAATGGGCCAGCGGTTTTTCGCAATAGACATGCTTGCCCATCTTGATTGCCTTCATAGCGATAACCGCATGTGTATGGTCCGGCGTGGCTATTACCACCGCATCGATGTTCCTGTCCTCTTTGTCCAACATCCTGCGGAAATCGCGGTACTTATTAGCGTTAGGGTATCGCTTAAAAGTTGCAGCCGCATACTTCTGGTCCACATCGCACAGAGCGACAATGTTTTCACTGCCAAGGGCGTCGAGGTCGCCGGCCCCTCGGCCGCCTATGCCGATACCGGCTATATTGAGCTTCTCGCTCGGCGGAATATAACGGGCCCCTCCCAGAACAGAACGGGGCACAATCGTGAACCCCGCCGCTGCCGCTGCGCCGCCGATAAAATCACGGCGGGACAGCCCGGTCTCTCTGTCGGTCGCCCGGTACCTTTGCGCAGATTGCGTCTGCCGCTCTTTAGCAGTTACTTTATGGCCTTTCATAACAGCGTTCTTCCCGGATTAAGCCCATTTCTATTTTCATAGCGTGTTTGGCAAACTCTCAGCAAATTCAAGGGCCCGTTCTGCTTATCGAGCATCTTGCGGAAGTCTTTCCACTTCCTCGCATTTGGTAAGCGTTTGAAGCCACATGTTTCATTTGCACTCCATCATACTTTCGAGCAATGAGTTCCCGAAACCACTACAAGGGAAGGTATAGCCGGCGCCGGTCACCCCGGGTCGAAATTGCCGGGATTCGCCTAAAACAGCCCAATAAATAGGAGAAGGCTCTATGTTTCGCGATTCACTTAGACCTTCATCTCCAGCGGTCCCCAACCATTGCGGGGCTCGCGCCAGGCCAAATCGTTGATCTTCGGGTCGCTGGTGATCTTCCCAGCTTCGTTGAGCTCGAGCTTCTTTCCCGCGCGGGCGCAGAGGTTGCCGAGCTGGATGTTTGCGGCCATGGGACCGGAGTAGCTGAAGTTGGACTGACTGAACTGTCGCGGCTTCTCGCCTCTACAGGCCATAAAGAACTCCTGGTGGTGTCCTGGAGAGCGTTCGAGCAGTTGGGGCGCTCGACCGAACGCTTTGCGCTTCGCCTCCGGGATCAGCATGGGGCTGTTCCAGTAGTCACCGATGACCAGCATCTTGCCCTTGGTGCCGATGATCAGATTTCCGGTACGCGGCAGTTCGCGTCCATCGACCTCGAGTTCCTCCGGCGTATCCGGCATGAGCGGCTTTCCGACTCCATCGTTGCCCTCGTACCAGAAGGTCTTGAAGCCGGGCCGTCCGCCCTTGGCGCGGTAGGTGCTCTTGACGATCATGCCGGCGGGCCACTGATCTTTGACGGGCCCGGTCATGATGAACGGCTCGGCCGTGGCGGCGTAGCCTGGATCCATAATCGCGTAGATCCCATCGGTTGTGTGACAGGCCATGTCGCCGAGGGCCCCGGAGCCGAAATCGACCACGCCCCGCCAGTTGAAGGGATGATAGGGACCGTTTCCTTTACCATCCCTGGGACCGGCGTATGGCCGCATCGGCGCCGGGCCGATCCAGGCGTCCCAGTCGAGAGTATCGGGAACCGGACTTGTGTAATCCGGACGGTCTCCGCCCTGCGGCCAGATCGGACGATTCGTCCAGGTATGGAACTCCTTGATCTCGCCCACGGCGCCCGCCTTGACGAGTTCGTACGCGCGCCGCCATCCATCCTCGCCGTGGCCTTGGTTGCCCATCTGGGTCACAACCTTGGGATTCTTGGCGTAGGCCGCCGCCAGCAACTGCGCCTCGCGAACCGACCAAGTCAGCGGCTTCTCGGTGTAGCAGTGAATGCCCATTGAAACGGCGGTCATCGACGGGGCAAAATGGCTGTGGTCCGGGGTCGCCACGAAAACGACATCGAGGTCCTTGCCGTGCTTCTCGAATACCTTTCGCCAGTCCTGATAGCCGGCGGCATTCTCCCAGCCTTTTTTGCCGAGGACACCGCCCCAGCGGGTTTTGTCAACCTCGGCGAAGGCGATGCACTGAAGGCCCGCTCTGTGGGATTGGCCCGTATGAGACCCGGCCTGTCCGCCCGCAGCGATGAATCCCACCTGGAGTTTTTCGTTGAGTCCCTGGGCCCGGATGAGGCTCGGGAAACCAATAGAGCATACCGCTGCCGCCGCGATACCGCCCATAAAATCACGCCGAGATATTTTGCTGCTCTGTTGTTTGGTAGTTTTTTTCTGTTCTTTCATATCAGTATTCCTTAATAAATAAACGCCATCATAAATTGTCTAAAAACACGCTGGTAATAAATATTTAAAACCGACGCATAACAAGCTCAATCGGTTACAATTCAATTAGCCAAATGTTACGGTATTGCACAGGATTGCCGTGGTCCTGCAGATATATACCTCCGGGTTTGGTCACGTCACTATCCAGTGCACCGCCGGTCGGCTTTGGAAGACTTATGTTGTCATGTATCGTCACGCCGTTGTGGACAACTGTCACCTGGGCGTTTGGCCTGTCGGCACCGGGGGCGTAAAAAGTAATATCGTAAGTCTGCCACTGCGTCGGCGGCGCACACATATTTACGAGAGGAGCCCCGACCTTATAGATTCCGCCGCATTCGTTGTCTTCACCTTCGAGGCCGTAGCTGTCAAGTACCTGCACCTCATATCGTTCCTGCAGATACACCCCGCTGTTACCGCGCCCCTGGCCTCGCGCATCGGGCATAAAGGGCGTGCGAAATTCCACGTGCAGCTTGAAATCTGTAAATTTCTTTTTGGTAACAATTGAACCGGTACCCTTTACGACTTCCATCGAACCGCCCTTCCCAAGTGCCCATTTCACAGAATCAGCGTCTGGTTTCTTGTTTGTATGTTTCCATTGCTTGAAGTTTTTGCCGTTGAAAAGGACAATCGCACCGGCCGGGGGCTTTTCCCCCAATGTGGGTGAAACCCGAGTTGCCTTGTTCAATGTGACGCTGCCGGCTTCGTCTCCCTTGAAACTGCCCTTGAGCTTACCGCCTTCAATAGTTGCCTGGACATCAAGGGTGCCGCCGTTGCTTAGTTCGACTTGTCCTTCAAAACGCACCACTTCACCGTCGCGCTCGCCATCAAGTACTGCTATAGGTTCCTCGCGAGTATCAAACTTTTCAAGAAAATTAGCTCTATACTCACCTTTACCCAAAGCTATCACCTGTGCTGCCAATGGTCCCGAATCGCTTTCATCATCCAATATCCAGCTTCCTTCCCAGTCGCCCATAGCGGCGTCGGCACTCTCAATCGCCATACTCGCCTCAAGAACCGGGTCAACCGCTAATGGCCCCGCACAAGAGGACAGCAGCACAGACAACAAAGCACAGAGGACAGAGAGCAGAGGACAGAGCTGACTTCTGACTTCTGACCTCCGACCTCTGATATCTGACGTCTTACTTCTAACCTGTATAACCATAACTTTCTCTCCTGTTTAATTCGCTCTCCAAAATTAGAAAGTACCACAAGTGAGCTAAAGTTATTTTTTTACTTTATGCACTTAAAACTTTAGGCACTTTAGTTCACTTTTAACTTCAATCCTTCAATTCGATTTATCACTTCCTGCGCCTGCTGACGCAGCGGGTCATTCTTCGAGGCTTGCAAAACCTTCTCTAATACATCCCTGGTTTGTTGAGGAAAGTTTTCGTAGATGCCCTCAGCGATTTTAACCACCGCAAATTCCGCTTCTCTGAATAAAGTCTTGTCCTGGAGATAATCTGCTGACATTTGCAGTGCGCCGAGAGATTTGGTATTGGCGAGCCCCGAAAGCACCCTCCTTTTTTCAATCGCATCCGGCGCCAGAGTCATTGCTTTCTTATACATTTCAATCGTTTCTTCGGGCGTTCTCTTAGTATCAAGTCCAAGCAGGCGGATAGAACCGCGCAGTGCCAGTATCCGGTGTGCTCTGTCCTGAGAGTTCTGCGCTGCCTTGAGCATCTCAATCGCCGGCTCGGAAGTAGGCCACTCTGCCAGCGCACGGATGGCGGCACCCCTGCTCTCAATATTGTCGCTGTTCAGCGCCTCGACAAGCGGGGGCAGGGCGCTGCTGTCGCCTATTTTGCCTAATACGCTCAGCAGAGAGCATTGTTTTTTGACATCTTTAACCGAAGGCAGCACAGCCAACACCGCCTCGGCCTGACGGTCCTTGTCCTCGATTTTATGGGCAACAGCGGCTACCATTTTCTGGGCCTCATTGGCCTCGGATGAGCTTCGCAAATTCAGCAAAAGCTCGACCAGCGCCGGCAAATCCTCCTGGCCGGCAATGACCTTTAAGACCTTGAACGATTCGACTCGAACTTTACGGTCCGAATCCGTTGCGGTTTTTAATAAAGTGCTTACACCTGCTGATATATTCCGCTCACCTGTGCTCTTAATCAATTCCACCTTCGTTTTTGGCACTGCCTTTGGAATCGCTGCTAAGACTGCTTCATCGACCTTCGGGCCGCGCAAACGATACAAACTCTCGCGAGCGGCTTTTTGTTCGGCGCCTCCGGTCGCCGCCGCCGTTTGTGCCAATAAGCCAACACTAGACGCATCACCTAATTGCCCCATTGCCTTGAGAGCCGCAATCCGAACGGATTCGTCCTTGGCCTTCACAGCAGTGATAACCGCCGGCAAGGCAGCGGCGTCCCCGCGGTCGCCCAGAGCGGACAACAGTTGCACCTGACTGGTAGCCGAAAGGTTCGGCAGCTCTTTGGCCAAAGCTTTTGTTATTTCTGTCCCCGGCATTTCCTTTACCATCGCGATGGCCACGGCCTGCATCTCCTGGTCGCCGCTCTTAAGAATGTCGAGGACTATCCCGATGGCATCGTCCTGCTGTTCTGCTGCCCCGAGGCAAACAGCACAGAGAACAGATAGCAGAGGACAGAGGACATATCCAACAATTCTACCGCAGCGATTGCTTCTGTCTCCTGACTTCTGTCTTCTGACTTCTGTCTTCTGACTTGTGCACTTGATTTTCATTTTTATCTTTACTTTTTCGTCGCGCTTATCATGCCTTTCAGTGCAGCAGTACGTATCGGCGCCGGATTGCCCTCTTTCTGGAGCTCTTTGTAGATAGCTAAAGCCTTGGGCTTATCGCCCTCGGCCACAAGCTGGTCGGCGCACCTCAAATAAGAATCCAGAACCACCATTTGCAATTTGCCGCTTGTTTTGTCCTTTGCCGCTGAGAGCACTTCGGTAGCCCTGGAATCAGCTATCTGGCCAAGGGCGGCAGCAGCGGCGACAGCTACTGTTTGGTCTGAGTTGTCAATAAGTCTGCCCAGAGCACGGACCGCTCTTCCGTCACGGCGCTGGCCCAATGAGTTGATTATGCCGACCTGTGGTTTGCCTTGGGCCTTCCTCAAAGCCCTTCGCAATGCGTCGTTGACTGCCGTACCGGGTATCCGCTCCAGAGCATACCTTGCCATATCCGAGGTTTCTTCATCGGTCAGCATTTTAGCCAGTTCCGGCACGGACTGTTCGGTGCCGATAATACTCAATTCCCTGCAGACAAACTGCTTGCCGGCCCGCGTTGAATCGGAGGTGAGCACATCCAGCAGACTTTTCTCAATCTTTTTCAGCTCCGCGGGCGAGCTGTGTGCCTTTTTTATGTTCTCGCTCACTTCAGTCAGCGCCAATCGGCTCTGGCCCCAATCGTACGTCTTTACCTTTTCAAGTAGTTCCTGTAACGTTGCCATTTCTATTCCCTTTCCTGAACTAACGATAGGTTTCGGTTCTGTATCAACTTTATAGTCGCCAAATGCAAACTGAATACCATCGAGATAATACTGTAATATCGCCGGATTCCAGAAAATGTGGTCGTTATGTCCCAGCGAGCAGTAAAATATCCGGCCCTCTCCCCAGGTCTTGACCCAACTGGTACCGGTATCATTATCAGTTGGTTTGAATCCTTTGACGTTACGGGTGGTCGGGTCGCTCATATCCAGACTCATAAGAACAAGCTGCTTATCTCGTGAATACAGTGGCGGGTCGGTTCGATATATCTCATCATTTATCTTAAATCCCTTACCTTTAAAGGCCTTCATAAGCGGATGGTCGGGCTGGTCAATCTTAATCGCCCAGGTCCCGCCGCTTGTCCAAGGATGGCCGGTGAATTTTCCGCCCATCATCTCCTGTGCCTCCGGCCATTGGTTAAAATTATCTGTGGCCGCGTGGACGCCTACTATCCCTTTTCCGTTTTTCACAAAATCCATCAGGGCCTTGCACCGCTCCGGGTTCTCTTTGGGATTGAACTTCAGGCCGGTCGTATTGTTCAGGCACACCGCGTCAAACTGCTTGAGATTCTCGGCTGTGAATACCGAATAATCGTCGGTGGTTACTACATCGAACGCCCCGGTCTTTTGGCCCATAATCTCGAGCGCTTTGTTGACCACTGGGATCGACGTGTGGAAAAATCCTTCACACCGCCAGAATACCAGCAGTTTCCGCGGGCTGGTGACTCTAACGGTCGCTCTTCTTGGCATTGCTTTTTCTATCTTTTGCACTTCTTCGGCTGTTACCTCCCGCAGCTTCGCCGGCGACTGGGCCTGCAAAGTGCTCACCAGAAGCAATGAACACAAGATAGCAGGCAGTAAAATTTTGGTATCTTTTAACTTTCGAATCATTTTTTGCTCCTTTCTATTTTTATTTTTTACTTTTATAAGTGCCATGGGCTGCGCATTGGCCGAGAAAGCATCCTGTTGGCTTCATCGTCGTTGAGGAAGATTTCTTTCTCAGGGTCCCACCTTAGCCTTCGCTCAGCGAGCATTGCAATTTCACCGAGAAGCCCCACGCTAATCGACCGGTGTGCTATCTCTATAGGTGTGATAGTCTCTTCACGAGACCGAACACAATCTAAGAAGTTCTGCTGATGGTCTCGGCTGTTGTACAGCCTGATTTCGTCAGGGCCAATAACTTCCTTTAAGATACTTTCCGGGCTGGCCTCGAGCTTGCCGCGTTTGACGTGTATCCAGCCGTCTTCACCGTACCAGACGGTTCCCATCCCCATGGGCTGCTGCCGGTCATTGGCCACAACCATTGTCAGACCGTCTGCGTACTTACAGGTAAACTTATACTCGGTTGGCACATCGTAGATGCCGTCTTTAGGATAGAGACCTATGCCCTCTATTTCAACCGGGCCGGCATAGTCCAACCCAAGGCCCCAGTGGGCAATATCGATGTGATGGCCTGCCCAGTCAGTTAGCTGCCCTCCGGAGTAATCCATAATCCATCGCCAGTCCCAATGCGGCCCATTACGACCGAACCCCATATAAGGCCGCCAGGGGGCCGGCCCTAACCAAAAGTCCCAGTCCAGACCCTCAGGAACCGGTGCTACCGGCTTATTTCCCGTGCTGCCTCCGGTCGGCAGGCCGACCTCAACTTTATGCACTTTGCCAATCCGCCCATTGCGAACTAATTCGCAGGCATGGCGAAAATCGCGAACCGAACGCTGCCAGCTACCCGTTTGCCAGACCCTTCCGTAACGCTGAACCGTATCTGCCATCACCCGGCCCTCATGGATCGTCCTGGCCAAAGGCTTCTCCCCGTACATATCTTTGCCGGCCCTGGCAGCCGTTACTACCGGAATCGAATGCCAATGGTCTGGCATCGCCAGTGACAATGCATCGATGTCCTTACGCTCAATCACTTCGCGGAAATCCGAATATGTCATGCAATCATTGTTTTCGTATCGCTTGTCCACGGTTTCCTTGGCCCCGTCGCGATGAGCCTTGTCAACATCACAAACGGCCACCATTTGAACTTCCTTCTTGCCTAAAAATCCACGCATGTTACCCGAACCCTGTGAACCTACACCAATGGCGCCCATCACTATCCGATTGCTCGGCGCAACTGAACCTGCCTTACCCAGAGCAGAAGGTTGAACCAAATAAGGAAAGCCGGCTGTGCTTAAAGACGCACAGGCCGCTTTTTTCAGAAAACTACGCCGATTAAATTCTCTTTTCTTATTCATAACAGAAGCTCCATGATTCGCATCACATAATTCGTATTAAGAATTCTCTTCGTAAAAAATAACCAATAGTCAATAATCAATAGTCAATTCTAAAGGTGCCATGGGCTGCGCATCGGCCGCGAAAGCAACCTGCTGGCTCCGGCATCTCCAATAAGGACTTCCTGTTCAGGGTCCCATTTGAGTGGCCGGCCAAGTTTGTAAGCTATATTGCCTAAATGACAAACACTTACCGAACGGCAGCCGGTCTCTATATCGCAAATCGGTCTGCTGCGTTTGCGGATGGCGTCCAGCCAGTCAACATAATGATTTCTGCTTTCGTAAAGGTGTATTTCATTGGGGCCGATTTGCTGGTCCTTCAAATTCTCAGGCTGGGTGCGGATATGTCCACGATTGACCTCGACCTCGCCTTCAGTGCCGGTGAACAAGACGCCGTTGGCCTTATCGCGGGTCATGGTAACACCGCTGGCATATTTATAGGTAAGCACCTTGTAATCCTCACTGTCGGGAGGGATGATTTCAACCGGACCGCTCTCGTCCATATCCATACCCCACTGGGCGATATCGAAGTGATGTGCGCCCCAGTCGGTCATCCCCCCCCCGCCAAAGCTGCTGTGGTTGCGCCAGTTAGGAAAGCCGTCCCAGCTTAAATGCGGCGACAGCTCCGAGTTATAAGGCCTCCACAACACCGGGCCCAGCCACATATCCCAATCCAGATAATCCGGTACCGGCTCTGCCGGCAAGGGTCTATCTTGGGGCGGACCGCCAACACCAACGGTTACATGTTGTAACTGGCCTATATAACCGTTGAGGACCAGCTCGCACCCTAAGCGGAAGTGCCAGTCCGAACGCTGCATACTGCCGGTCTGGAAGACCCGTTCGTAACGCCTGACCGCATCGACCATAGACCGGGCTTCTTTGATGGTTTGCGAAAGCGGCTTCTCACAGTAAATATCCTTTCCGGCCATTGCAGACTGGATAACCATGATGGCGTGCCAATGGTCGGGCGTGGAAATCACCACTGCATCGATATCATCTCTGGCAAGCAGCTCGCGAAAATCACCGTATACATCGCAGCCTTTATACGTACCGCCGCTCTTTTCGGCATAGTGGTCTTCGACAATTTTCTGCCCACGCGCCAGCTTGAGCTTATCAACATCGCAGGCGGCCAGTACGTGCGTGCCGGGCGAGTTTAGAAAGGAGCTCATCAGGTGCTTACTCTGCTTGCCTGCGCCGATAAAGCCCAACGTAATCCGTTCACTCGGCGAAACATCATCGGCTTGGCCTAAAGCAGACGCCGGAACAATATGTGGAAAACTTATAACCGCTGCAGTACCGATTGTATTTTTGATAAATTGTCGCCGGTCAATCCCTCTTTCCTTCATACGAAAAATCCTTATCTCATAATTAACAAATGATAATCAATTTCCAATAGTCAATATTCAATTTCACAGGTGCCACGGGCTGCGCATTGCTGCTCCGAGCAAGCTCGTTGCGGTCGGGTCATCGAGTATATCTTCGGTCTTGGGGTTAAAGCGTATCTTGCGCCCCAGCCGCATAGCAATCTGCCCTAAGTGGCCCGGCGTCGCTGAGCGATGTGCAACCTCACAAGGCGTTAGCGTGGTCTCACGGCTCTTCACACAGTCGAGGAAGTTGCGCCAATGTCCGGGCGAACGAAACAAGTGTATCTCATCCGGTCCGAACTTCTCTTCGAGCAGCTTCTTGGGCTGTGCATCTATATCGCCGCGAGTAACCCAGACCCACCCATCTTTGCCTATCCACTTTGTCCCGCCGCGAATGTCGTCGTACCCGCCGGCGATAGTCATCGTAACCTCGTCGGGGTATTTCGCCGTCAGCCGATACTTTGTCGGGCTGTTCCATAATCCGTCTTTCGGATATTCCCCGGAGCCTTCTATCTCGTACGGGCCGCCGTAATCCATGCCCAGACCCCAGTGGGCGATATCGACGTGGTGACCGACCCAGTCCATCAACTGTCCGCCTCCGTGGTCGAGGACCCACCGCCAGTTCTTGTGCACACGCGCCGGACAGTAAGGCTCGTATAGCGCAGGCCCGAGCCAGAAGTTATAGTCGAGCTCTATGGGCGGCGGACAAATCCCTTCCTGCCCCTTGGTCTCACCGAAGTCGGTATGTCCCGAAGGCAGCCCTACTTCGACCGTATGCACTCTGCCGATGCGGCCATTACGGACCAGTTCGCAGGCAAAGCGGAAATTGGCCTCCGAACGCTGCCAGCTTCCGGTCTGCCATATCCGGCCGTAACGCTCGACCGCATCGCACATAGCTCGGCCTTCCCTTAGATTATGCGACAGGGGCTTTTCACCGAATATGTCCTTGCCCGACCTCGCAGCTTCTGTAGCTGGAATCGCATGCCAATGGTCGGGCAGACCAAGCGATACTGAGTCGATATCATCGCGCGCTAACAGCTCACGATAATCCGCGTACGCAGCGCAGTCTTTGTTTTTGTATTTCTCATTAACACGATTGGCCGCGCTCTGCAGGTGGTTTTTGTCAACGTCACAGACGGCGACGATTTGACAGTCTTTTTCGCGAAGAAATGAGTTCATATTGCTGCCGCCCTGCCAGCCAACACCAATACAACCCATAGTAATTCGTTCGCTCGGCGCTATACTGTCGGCCTTACCGAAAACTGACGAAGAAACAATGTATGGAAATCCCACTGCCCCCACAGATGTGCCAGCTGCTCTCTTTAAGAACTGACGCCGGCTCAATCCGTTTCTGTGGGTTCCCGCCTTGCGGGGTCTGTCAGTCATAATAAACCTTTCTGTAATTGCTATTTCTTCTCGAACGCCGCATCGAAGGCGACCTGCGAAGGCTTGAAGTCCGCCTTCTTGAAGAACTCGCAGGCCTCTGCTGCGCCGTGTTCACGGTCCATTCGGCTGTCTTCCCATTCGACTGAAAGCGGCCCCTGGTAGCCGACATCGTTCAGCGCAACGATGATTTCCTCGAAATTGATATCCCCATGACCAATCGAGCGGAAGTCCCAGTAGCGGCGGGGGTCGGCAAACTCGGTATGACCGCCGAAGACACCAACCGTTCCGTCCCCGTGACCCCACCAGACGTCCTTCATGTGAGCGTGGAAGATACGGTCGCCAAAAGTACGGATGAACTTAACGTAATCCACGCCCTGGTAGGCGAGATGGCTTGGGTCGTAGTTGAAGCCGAAAGACTTGTGGCCTCTTATGGCTTTAATGGCACGCTCGGCCGAGGCAATATCGAACGCAATCTCCGTCGGGTGTACTTCCAGAGCAAATTTCACACCTTCTGCCTTGAAGGCGTCAAGGATGGGCCGGAAGCGCTTCGCGAAGTCCTTGTAACCTTCCTCGATTGCCGCTGGTGGGTTCGGCGGGAACGAATAAACCATGTGCCAGATGGAGCTTCCCGTAAATCCATTAACGACATCTACACCCAGTCTCTTCGCGGCCTTGGCAGCATCGATTACCTTCTGGGCCGCACGCTTGTGGACGCCTTCAGGTTCACCGTCACCCCAGACGTCCGGGGGCAGAATTGCCTTGTGACGCTCGTCAATATTATCGCACACGGCCTGTCCAACTAAGTGTGTCGATATCGCGTACACTTTTAGGCCGTACTTCTTCAGAAGGGCACGCTTGGCCTTACAATAGCTGCGGTCGCTCAGGGCCTTGTCAACCTCGAAGTGGTCGCCCCAGCAAGCCAATTCCAAACCATCATAACCCCAGCTCGCCGCCTTCTTGGCCAATTTTTCCAGTGGTAAGTCCGCCCACTGGCCGGTGAAAAGTGTTACAGGTCTTGCCATTTGTCTTTCTCCTTATCAAAAATTGTCAGAAGCTTTCCGTAAAATGAGTCCTTAACTATCAGAAAATAATGACTTCGCGCATTATATTATTATGTTGCAATTTCCTCCGGTTAGATTGCGAATCCAATATAACCGTTTTAATTAAAAGAACTTACTCTCAACAAAGGCCATCTGCCCTTGCCGAGGAGTCGAAATCGTTTTTACATTATAACCGGCAGAAGTTGATACGCAATTCAAATTTTCTACTGCTTTTCGTACCTGAACCTGTTGTTCTTACCAGATTCAAAATCACGTCCATTACTTTTCGCCCTACATGGGGACTATCCAGATATTGCGGAACGACACCTCGTTACCGTGCTCCTGTAGCAGAATGGGGCCTGGTTCGGGTCCTTCAGGTCGTCCCGCGCCGGTTTTATTCTGCAGCTCGATATCGTTATGAATCAAAACACCGTTATGCCATACGGTGATACGGGCGTTTTGGGTTTTCCTGTTTCCGTCGAACCTCGCAGCATGGAAAATAATATCGTAACTCTGCCATCTGCCCGGCATCCTGCAGACGTTCTTATCCGGCGCTTTGAATGTATATATTGACCCGCATTCATTGTTCTTCGGCTCCAGACCGTACGAATCGAGGATTTGTACCTCATACCGGCGCTGTAGATATATGCCGCTATTTCCTCGGCCCTGGCCCTTTACGTTTGGCGGCATTTGCGGGGTCTTGAACTCAACGTGCAGCTTGAAATCGCGGAAGTCCCGCTTCGTCATTATACTGCCGCTATTAGGCACACTCTCCATTGTTCCATCAATAAGCCTCCATCCAATTTCCTTGTCGGTCCCGGTAGTCCAATGCGCAAAGTCCGTACCGCCGAACAGCATAATCGCATCGCTTGACTCAACAGTCTCAATCTCGACCTTCGGCGGGTGGGCATAGTCATTCCAGAGCCTTTCGGTGTTCTCAACATCGACTTTTCCTTCATGCACGTACAAACGATAGCGATAGATATGGTCCTTGCCGGGCTTCAGCTCAAAGTCATCCAATTGTACCGGCGCCCAGTTGAAAAACACCTCCTGCTCAAACTCAGGCCATATTCTCATCGGCTCCGGATGTCTGAAGTTATCCGGATGGCTAAAGTGGGTTACACCCTTCCACTGCCCATCAGAAACGCCGGCAGTATCACACCAACGCGCCCGCGTCGCATGTCCATCCTTACGAGTCCTGCCCTGACTGGTCAAATACGCTGCCTTCTCACCGGCCCATTCCGCCGCACCTCGATAGCCGAATCCGCCGTAGCGATACTTCTCGAGCAACAGTGGGCTGTCGGCTACGCATCGCTGAGACGAGACGATATCCCACAGCCAGTAGCCGGTGCCCGGACCGTCTGCATTCAGACCGCCTACATTATAGACGCGCACGTCCCAAACTTCCTTGAGCACTACCTTTTCTCCACTGGCCGTCTGCAACGCAACGTGCTCGTGCTCAGCCTGAAATCCACCATAGACAGGCCCGCTTGTTGTCGAAAGAAATCTCTTGAATCGAACCGTTCCCTGGCCTGCCCCAAGATTCCAGAAATCGACATCCTTGCCTTCGAATTTTGTCTTGGTCCAGGGCATCCAGATTCCAACATGATGGTAATGGTCTTTCGGATGAATATTTGTCAGCACCGACCCCGTCGGCGACCATAACGGATGAATAAAGCCGCTGCGGTAGTACAGGTCGCGGGTTTGTTTATACTTTTCTCCCATATCCTCTATTGGTGGCGGCGGAACAATAGCATGGTTATAGTTCAGAATCTTGACATCATCCCCCCTTCGAATCTCCAGCACTGAATCGTTCTTTATCGCCTCGATGTCGGCCGCATCACCGTACATTACGACATCGCGAAGAAGATTGTAGCGTTCAAGCTCGTAGATGCGCTTGCTTCCCACCTCTGTCTTACCCGAGAGAATCCACCACAATTTCGGTGGCGAGCCCGGTTCGAGCTGCACTCTAGTCACGATCCGGCGCGAACCTTGGATCTCCACCAGTTCAAACCTATCGTTCGCAAAGCCCAACCCCGGTACGCCGCTCAAATCGAGTGACACCGGCGTAAAGAATCGTGTGTAATCTCCTGCCTCGACAGTGATTTTCGCCAGAGGCCCGGCCTGGCTGACCGATTGAGGCATTAAGACAAAGGAGGATAAAACAAAAAGTATAATTGAACCTGTTAGTATTGGCATTTTTGACGTGGTTTTTTGCATCGTTGCCCTCCTTTCGGTTAAGGCTTATTGTTTATCATATTTGAGAATAAAGCAAGAATTGTAATGATAGTGCGCGGTTGAATCAAGGATTATCTAAGAATTCTTTGATTTTATCTCTTTATTTTACAGCTTTAATAAGCTATCCGGAAATTGTGTTTAGTCCGGTTCCCACCTCGTACCGGAAATTCCCACCGAAACAGAAATGTGTTATTTTTTGGGGCTGGCTGATTTGATGTAAAGCCAGGGTGAATTTGACAGTTTGTAATCGATTATTTCATTTGGCGTGAAAAACAGCTTAATTTCCTGCTGAGCGGATTCCGGGCTGTCCGAGCCGTGAATCAGATTGTATCTTTCAGAACAGCTAAAGTCACCTCTGATAGAACCTGGTTCGGCGTATAAGCCGAAAGTAGCCCCCATAATCTTGCGGGTCATATCTATAACGCCCTCAGCCTCCCAGACCATTAAGAGCACAGGTGCTGAAGACAGAAACTTTACCATCGGCTTATAAAATGGCTTTTCGCGATGAACCGCATAGACTTGACCGACCTGCTTTTCAGATAGCCGCACAAATTTTGCAGCAACAAGCTTAAGGCCTTTTTTTTCGAATCGTCCGATTATCTCACCAATCAGGTGCCGCTGCACACCGTCCGGCTTGATGATAATTAATGTGCGTTCTGCCATTTAAAAATATTTTTCGATTTCCAATTTCCAATTTTCAATGGGCAATCGAATCTTGGGAATTATAATCCCTTAGCAACAATATAAATTTCTACTCGTCTGTTTTGCGGATTGCCTCCTTTTTTGGGCTTATTTGGCGCGACCGGCCGATATTCACCAAAACCCCGGACGCTCACTCGCTCAGGACTAATATTATTATTCGTCATCACGTTCAGCACGGATATCGCCCGGTGCGCGGACAGGTGCCAGTTGGTCGGATGCTTTGCACGCGTCTCAGGTTTTTGAATCGGAATATCGTCGGTGTGCCCGGCGATTATAATGTCGAATTGCTTGGCCGTTTCTGTATTTAAAATGCCACAAAGTGATTTAACGGCCTCGACCGCCGAAGACGCCACTGTGTCACTGCCCTTTTCGAAAAGTAAATCGCTCCTGAACTTTACTATCCCCCGGCTCGCATCGTACGTTACCATATCGGAGCCTTTGGCAAAGTCCTCCAGCATTGTGCTTAGTTCCACCGGCAGTGCCGCTCCGCCTAAAAGAAGTTTTTCCTGCATCGAAGCAATCAGCTCTTGCTTTTTAGCTAAGTCTTCCTCAAGGGCGGCTATTTCTTGTTTCAGCGACTCTATATCAATATCACCCTTTTCCTGAGCTGAGGCAAGTTGTCGTTTCAACTTCTCAAGTTGCAGCACGCTGACTTGCAGCTCGCTCTCAAGCTTTGCTATTTGTTCTCGCTGTGTGTCGTTCTGGATTCGAAGGTCCTGCAGTTCCGAGTTGCAGCCGGTCGCCAGAAAAACAAAAACACACAAAAGAAAAATCAGTGAAAGTTTGACAGTTCGCATCGTTCAATCCTTTCCAAGAAAATTAAGATATTTCCTTTCGACCATCCTTAAAATACACAAACCCTTTATTTATAGACTGTTACAGACCAACAGATTTTGTCTCCACCACCCGTGCCCATTAATAAAACCGATTTGTCTTTACACGTCAAGAATAAACTTCACAAAATATAAAAACCACCCCTAATTTATTTTCGTAACTTGTTCGGCATTCGATATTCCTTGCATCTTCCGTATTCTTTCCTCTGTCCTCCGTAATAATCAATATAGAAGTCAAAGATTCGCTCCGGGCGAAATCCGCCCAAGGCGGCATACTAAAGCTCCAAACATCGCCTTTTCATGGACTATTCGGCTCAGTATCATTGACCTGATCAATGTCGAATTTAGAAGGGAATCAGGGCAACCACGCGGGGTTGCCCCTACATTCGGGGACAGGCTCTGCTACCGGCCTCGGGGCCAATCCAAGCCGGATAAAAAAACTGTTGCAAATCCTCGTTGTCACATTATAATACCCACTTGGTTGTGCGTGATGTAGCACGCAATACGATATACGCGATACATAGCGTTATGCAAAATTGAGGTTAGGCATATATTATTTAAGAAAATCCGGTTTTTGATTTTGTTAAAAAATCAAATAGCTGTTTGCCGAGCAATAATTTATTGTTTGAAAAGAAAAAATTAAGAGACAGTTTTTTCTTTTCAAAGTATGCCTAACCTCGATTTTGCAGAAGAGTTATTCGATATGAAAAAGGGAGAAAGTTTCAATGGAACCAATTACGGAACCGGGAATTGACTTGTTTGCCAACGAACTGCCCTCGATGGACGAAATTAAAAGGCTGTCTGCGTTTGTCCATTCGGGCGAGGCGAATCTGCTAAAATTCGGTGAACAAGTAGAGTCAAATATGAGCAAGACCGGACAACAAGCCTGTCTGGCAGTCGGGATCGGCCTTTATATATTAGGCAGAAACGCCGAAGCGGTCGAGAAACTGCAAAAAGCCAATGACTGCAAAGAAAAATTCATATACTTAGCTTTTGCTCACCGCCGAATACGCGAATTCGAGAAGGCAATCGAAAACCTGCAAAAAAGTCTCGATTACGAGGCCGACACATTGAGCATAACCCTGGAAAAGACCGCCACATATCGCGACGCAGGAAATTTCGATGCCGCCGAGAAGGAACTGAAGGCCTGTCAAAATTTTGAAAACGTGAGCGCCGAATACCATTATCAGCTTGGCCGCCTTCAGGAAGTCCAGGGGCTTTACGAACAGGCAACGGACAATTACAAGACATCTCTGGAATTATCCCCGAATAATCAAAGGGCCCTTTTCCATCTGGCCTATCGCTGCGATTTGTCCGGCGATGAAGAAGCGGCTATTGATTACTACAGGCAAATTGCTTCAAGCTCGCCGGTTTACGTAAATGCCCTGCTGAATTTAGCAGTGCTCTATGACGACAACAGCCAGTATGACAAGGCGGCGAAATGTGTCGATACGGTCCTGGAGACTCATCCGAATCATCAAAGAGCAATCCTGTTCGAGAAAGACATCGAAAGCTCAAAAACAATGTTCTACGACGAGGAAAAAGAAAAGAAAAAGACACGCAAAAGCCAGATACTTGAAACTCCAATCTCTGATTTTGAGCTTTCGGTGCGCAGCAGAAACTGCCTGAAAAAAATGAAAATCAATACACTCGGCGATCTCCTGAATATCACCGAGGTGGAGCTGTTATCTTATAAAAACTTTGGCGAAACGTCGCTTAGAGAAATCAAGTCCATCCTCGAACCGAAAGGACTGACTCTCGGGATGGCTCTGGAGTTAGAGCTGCTGCCTTCAGTAGAAATCTCCGACCAAGCTGTCGTCATAGATGAGGATGAAGGACTCAGGAATAAACCTGTAGATGACCTCCAATTGTCGGTGCGCGCCCGCAAGTGCCTGCAAAAGCTCAATCTTCGCACAATCGGTGAATTGACACATAAAACGGAAGCTGAGCTTCTGGGCGTTAAAAACTTCGGCGTAACAAGCCTGAACGAAATCAAAAAAGCGCTCACAAACCTTGGATTATCACTGCGAAGCCTGGATTAACTGATTGGTATCAGGGAAATTGATATTGTCCACCACCATTCAATTGACAGCAAACCCTACTGAAAATGTATCGCGGAAGGTCTCGGCGGGACGGAATTTTCGAATCTCGAACGGCAAAGCAGTAACCCTCTTCCTATCGCTGGTAATTCTGAGCGGCTGTAAGAGGCGGCAGCTCACAACGCCCAGTCCCCAGATGGATATCGAACCACAGTTTTGGGTAAAGGTCCTGCTGCTCGACAAAGCCGAAGCCTGCACGCTGAAGATTGCCTCGTCATTCAGCATTACCGACGACCCCAACCTGCAAACACAGCTCCCAACGGCCCGCTTTGACCAAATCGATGCGCCGATAAGCATCCGGTTAATTAACGGCGAAATCACCATCGGTGGTCGGCCCTTTATGAATGATGAGGTAATTATTTTCCCGGATGAGCCGTACATCTTCAAGCTGAACGGTGACGCTTATCGCGGCAAATTAAAGCTGATAATCAATCCCGACGGCGGCACTTTCGACGCTATTAATCTGGTTCCACCTGACGCGTATTTAGCCGGCGTAGTAGGTGCCGAGATGCCCAGCTACTGGGAACCTGAGGCGCTCAAGGCCCAGGCAATCGCGGCAAGGACCTATTGCTTCTACATCAAAAAGCAGTTCGGCGGCAACCATACCTGGGACATGAAAAAAACAGCGGCACATCAGGTCTATCGCGGCGTCAGCGCCGAGTCCAATCAGATTTGGGACGCCGTCAATCAAACAAAAGGCCAGGTCCTTGTCTGTAAACAAACCGACGGCACAGAAGACATCTTTCCGGCCTACTATAGCTCAACCTGCGGCGGGCATACCGAAAATAGTAAAAACGTATTCGGTGATTCCTTTGAGCCGCTAATCGGCGTGCCCTGCCCCTACTGCAGGAACGTGGCCAGACCGAAATTTTTCTTCTGGCCCATGATTCAATTCGATAATACTTATGTTATAAACAGACTGTTACGAAGGTATCCGAATCTAAAACAGCTCGGGGAAATCACAAATTTCAGTCCCGCCGCGCAAAGTAACTATACAGAATTTTCTCGACTGACTAAAGTTGAGCTCTCCGGCTCAAGCGGCAAAAGCGATTTTCTAAGAGCTGAGGATTTTCGTCTGGCAATCGACCCGAGCGGGCGAAAATTGAGAAGCACCATCTGCCAAATCGTCAAATGGGGTGAAAAATGGGCGTTTTTATCGGGCAGAGGTTGGGGCCACGGCGTTGGAATGTGCCAATGCGGCGCTGAAGGAATGGCAAGACAAGGTAAAAACGCAAAGCAGATACTTTCCTATTATTATCCGGATTCCAAGATTATTAGTGTTTATTGAGATGAGTAACTTCCAAATTCTCCATACAGATACCCACTCGGCAGCGAGGCTTGGGCTATTAACAACCGCGCACGGAGAGGTCGAAACTCCCGTTTTTATGCCTGTTGCCACCGCCGGGGCGGTAAAAGGTATCACGCCGCAGCAGCTCCAGGAAACCGGTTCCGAACTTGTCTTAGCCAATACCTACCATTTATTGCTCCGGCCGGGAGTTGATGTGGTCGAAAAACTTGGCGGACTGCATAAATTTATGGCCTGGGACGGACCGATACTGACAGACAGCGGCGGATACCAGGTGTTCTCTCTAAGCCCGCTGACGAAAATCGATGATGATGGCGTTGAATTTGCCAGCCATGTTGACGGAGCAAAAATATACCTGAACGCTGAAATCGCAACAGAAATCCAAAATCGATTAGGTGCCGATATAATAACGTGCTTCGATGAGTGCACTCCATTTCCCATCGCCACTCCACAGCTTCAAAAAGCTGTCAATAGAACCATCCTCTGGGCAAAGCGCGCTAAAAAGGCTCATACTAATCCCAACCAATTGCTCTTTGCTATTGCCCAGGGTGGAATAGACCTTGAGCTGCGAACATACTGCGCATCAGAACTTGTCAAAACAGGTTTCGACGGGTACGCTATCGGCGGTTTAAGTGTAGGTGAGGGGCACGAGAATATGATAAAAACGGTTACCCATACAACGCAGCTTTTGCCGCAGGATAAACCCCGTTACCTTATGGGTGTGGGCACACCGGCGGATATCATTGCCGCCGTCAAGGCGGGAGTCGATATGTTCGATTGTGTCCTGCCAACCAGAAACGGACGAAATGCCTTTGCTTTCACGGACAACGGCCCCTTGCGATTGAGGAACAATGAACATATAAATGACGCCAGACCAATTGAAGCCGATTGCGACTGTTACTGCTGCAGGAATTTCAGCCGGGCCGCCTTAAGACATTTCTTTAATTCGGGAGAAATGCTCGGCCCGATCTTAGTATCACTACACAATCTAACATTTTATCAGAGGCTAATGGTTAGAATCAGGCAGGCCATAAATAGAAACGAATTTGCCGACCGGGCAGAAAGAATTGACTATTGATTATTGACTATTGATTATTGATAATCTAACATCTTGCAAATAATCAAGTAATCAATCATTAAAGGAAAACGAAAATGAACAATGTATGGATATTGGCACAAGCAGAAAGCAGCGAGACGCCTTCTACCATTACATCAGAACCGGTCACTACGGAAGAGACAACAACAACGACAACGGTCGCAGCCGACCCCAACACCCCTGGGGCCAGACCACCAAGAAAAAGCCCTCTGGGCTCTTATGGAAACCTGATTTTTCTTGGCGTGATGTTCCTGCTGATGTACATGATTCTTTTTAGAGGGCCTCGAAAGAAACAACAACAGCACAAACAAATGGTCCAAACCCTGGCAAAAAACGATAAAGTCAGAACAATCGGGGGTATTATCGGAACCGTTGTCGATATTAAGGGTGATGAAGTTACACTGAAAGTTGATGAGTCGAATAATACGAAAATCAAAGTAATATCTTCAGCGATCGGCAGGAATGTGTCGAAAGATTAAGAATTAGGTAATTGGTGAGTGGAATAAGTGAACTAACTCGTGCCACAGGTAAGTTTGAAGTGCCTAAAGTTTGGAAATCACTTTAGTTCACTTTAGCTCACTTTAGGCACTTTCCTGATAACCAATTACCATTTAACCAATATCGAGGAAGTTATGAGTAAGAATCTGACGCCCAAATTAGTTTTAATTATTGTTTTAATAGTGGTTGCAGTCTGGACTTTATATCCGCCAAGCAAGACCTTGAAGCCCGGCATCGACCTTGCAGGCGGGACAAGTCTTATTTATGAAATTGATACGCACGGCTTACAAGAAGCGGAGAAAAAAGACTTAGCTCAGAGAATGATAACCGTTCTGCGAAGACGAATAGACCCTGCCAACATCCAAAACCTCGTATGGCGGCCGCAGGGCAGCACACGCTTCGAGATACAAATGCCCTTGGCAAGTGCAGAAGCTCGTTTGAAACGGCAAAATTACGAAAGTGCTTTAGATGAGCTGTTAGACAAAAACGTAAGCCGTTCCAAGATTATGCGGTCCCTCGATATGCCGGTAGAAGAGCGAGCCGAGGCTTTTAAGGATTTTGCACAGGCCGACCCCAACAGGCTGTCAATCCTCGAAATCCTTGCCACAGTTTATGACGAGCGCAAGGACCTGCAAAATAAAAGGGATGAGCTCGACAACAAACTCAAAACTGCCGAAGACAAGATGTCATCGGCCGGACTTGAGCTCGAGAAGATAAACAAAAATAGAACCAATTGGGCCAAACTAAATGAACAACAACTGGCCGATTCACTAAAAGCATTCACAGATGTTAATGATAATATCGAGCTTCTAACCGGTTATGTTAAAACCTACACCGAGTGGTCCACAGTCGTGAATCAGTTGACCGACCCGGATAAAAACGCCAAATACAAAGAGGCAATAAGGAGCATCGACCAATTAAACCTCACTACGGACCAGTTAAACTTTTGCCTGGAAATGGCCGCCAGAGCACCAAGACGCGAAGAAGAAATAGAAAAGCTCAAAACCAATTTCCCGGCCCGGGTTGATGAAATTAACAACGTCGTGTCGGCATTTGACGAGTATCGTCCTTTCAGAGGCAGACTCGACGACCCCAAGGACCTGCAGCGAATGCTCAAAGGCGCCGGAATACTCGAGTATAGAGTACTTCCAACACAGGGACATCCGAGCATAGATATGGACCAGATGGCCGGCTATGTGGAAAGACTCAGGGAAAAAGGGCCTAAATACGCCTCAGACGCCCATTATGTATGGTGTGAAATAGAAAATATCGATGAATGGAATGTAGTGGACAAAGATAAGCGGCCTTCAATTGCTGCACAATTCGGTGACAAATATTATGTTTTAGCAAGCAACAATACAAATGAAGCCATGCTGCACCGCCCAGGCGAAAGGGACTGGAAACTGGAGAGATCCAATCCGACAACCGACAACATGGGCCGAAGAGCTATCGGCTTTACATTAGATGGAAAAGGCGGAAAGTTATTCGCTAATGTTACGGGCCAAAACGTTGGGCGGCCACTCTGTATCCTGCTCGACTCAATTGCAATATCGGCACCAAGTATTAGCGAGAGGATACGCGGACAGGGAATAATAACCGGCAGCTTCACTCAAACCCAGGTCGAGGATATGGTCAACAAACTAAACGCCGGCTCTTTGCCCGCCCGTCTGATAGAGCAGCCCATCTCCGTAAATACGATAGGGCCTTCCATCGGCGCCGACAACCGCGACCAGGGCATCAAAGCCGGTTTCATCGGTCTCGCGGCGGTCGTAGCATGTATGGCGATTTACTATTGCTTAGCCGGCTCAATCGCAGACGTGGCACTGCTTCTGAATATGCTTTTCGTCTTGGCAATAATGGCAGGTGTGCGAGCAACTTTCACACTGCCCGGAATCGCGGGCATCATACTAACCATCGGTATGAGTGTCGATGCCAACGTCCTGGTTTTTGAAAGAATCCGCGAAGAACAGTTGAAAGGCTCGTCTCTGAGAATCGCCATAACGAACGGCTACCAAAGGGCATTCAGAACAATTTTAGATGCGAACCTGACTACATTCATTACCGCTGCGATTCTTTACTGGCGCGCATCGGAAGAAGTAAGAGGCTTTGCTATTGTGCTTATGCTCGGTATCGCATCCAGTATGTTCACCGCGTTGTTTGTTACGCGTGTAATATTCGATTTCCTCTTATCCAGGCGAATTATCAAAGACCATTTATTAATGCTGCGCCTCATACACAAGCCGAACGTAAACTGGATGCGCTCCAGACCGATTTTCTTCTGCATCTCAATTGTGCTGATTGCAGGAGGGCTGACTGTATTCTTTACAAGAGATGATGCGAAGAACAATAAATACGATATCGAGTTCACCGGCGGAACAAGCGTCCAGATAAATCTAAAAGAACCGCTGAGCCGGCAGGAGGTGGAAGACAGAATCCATAAAATCGGAACCGATTTAAAAAATCCGGCTCTTGCAGCGGCAAACGTTTACAGCATCGGACAATCAGACAAGCAATATGAAATCAACACCACGGAAACAAACAAAATGACGGTTACAATCACCTTCCCACAATCCACCCAGCAAACACCTGAGGAGCTTTCCTCAATAATCACAGAGACCCAAGCGAAATTTGGCGGCGAGCTACAAAATCTGCTCGTAACACAGGACACTGCCAACCCCGCGCGATTCGTAATAACAACGAGTCAGATGAATCAATCGCTGGTCAAAGATGTGCTGACAGCAGCTTTTCCCGAGGTTCCTGAGGCTAATATATCAGAACCACGGATTGATGAGGTTGTCAATAACGCAATATTAGCTGCTTTCACAGATGATCTGGAAATTCAACAAAATCTTCAACCCAAAATCACCTCCCAGGAAAAAATATCCGAAGAGCTGATAGGCTCTTACCCCGAACTGGCTGATTTTCTGGGCGGGGTCAAGCTCGAATGTGAAATTGAGCGACCTGCCACGTTAGAGGATATCAACCAAAGATTAAACGCCTTGCAATTCAAGCCCGATACGCAAAACCTCAATCGGTATCCCTATATAATTCTTGGCTCAAATCTAACTACGGCAGAACCAAACCAGCCCGAAGATTCTTTTGTTTACATAAGCGCAGAACAGGAGGCGGGTTTTCGCGAACTAACCGAGGATGAATGGACACAGTTCGTTGAAAACGAAACGGTCAAAGTTTTGGCTGCTGCCAGACTCGAAGCATCACTGCCTCGCGTAAGGCAATTTGACCCCTCAGTAGGCGCAGAGCAAAAGCAACGGGCTTTGATTGCCATTGTCCTGTCGTTATTTGCAATCGTCACTTATATATGGATTCGATTCGGAAACGTCCGCTACGGCATTGCCGCCATTACAGCACTGGTACATGATGTGTGCATCACGCTCGGCGCTGTTAGCGCCTGCACCTATATCGCAGCGTCACCAATCGGCGAAAAACTTTTAATCGGAGATTTTAAGATCAACCTGGCAATGATAGCCGCTTTCCTGACACTCATTGGGTACTCACTTAATGATACAATTGTCGTCTTCGACCGTATTCGGGAAAACCGCGGTAAGGCCCGCTCCCTCAGCCCACAGGTCATCACCGACAGCATTAACCAGACTATTTCCAGAACTATTTTGACATCCTTCACAACATTCATAGTTGTGCTGATAATGTACATTTTCGGCGGCTCCGGGCTAAGAGGCTTTACCCTGGCAATCGGCTTCGGCATCATCATAGGCACGTATTCGTCCATTGCAATAGCCGCACCAATATTGCTGCTCGGCACAAAAATTCAAAATAAAAAAAGCAAATAGCGTCATTAATGGAAATTGGCCGAGTGATTGGTATGAATATCCCGAAGCTTTTGAATTGTATAAAGCAAAAATTAGGGGATTTCGTGCGGGTCAAGCCAAGGCAAGTTTGGATGAAGTTAAACGGATAGCGGAAGCGCAGCCGGAGCAGAAAATTGAGCTTGACAAAAAACTTGAGGAACGATCAAAAGAAATACCGCCTGAGTACAGAACCTTACCAATGTCACAGAAAGAGCTGGCAGAACTTTGGGGGAAACATGTTGCCCAAAAAGATATAGCTGCAATGATTAGAACTGGAGCTCTAAATAGAATAGAAATAAGCCATCAGAAGTTTATCTTCGATAAGCGTGACCTTCCTAAATATGTCATAGAAAAACTTGCAAAGATTGAGTAGGAGTCGTAGTTTAGTCTTCAACTTACTTTAAAGAGCTTTAACCAGCATCTATTATATTGATTATTTGTATGTTACTTTTTATTATCTGACTTTTTTCTTTTTCTTCTTTTTTTTTCGATTTCTCTTGCTATTAATCTGTAAAGCAGCGCAGGAAAACGTGGAATAAATACGAAGATGTCGACAAGAGTAATAAATTTTATTCTACACAGTTTCCTGATAATCTTATAAAGCTGATAGGGGGTGTAAAAAGCTCGTTTTATATCCTTTTTTATTCGATGTAAATCATCTATACTGTATCTATCAGAATATACAAAGCCACCTGGACTCAGGTAATAACCCGGTGTCTTTTCTATTATTTCCTTAAGAGGAGAGAACTTTCGTACTTGTAGTCTCATAAAAGAAATCGAGTCGGCACCTATTTCCTTCGCGAATAGGGGGATATATAACATCTCCTCTTCGCTTTCTCCAATGTTTCCATAAATAAAATAGCAGTGATAATAAAAGGCATAATTCCTCAAGACTTTGAAGGCCTCGCGGATATCCTTTGATGTAAATCCCTTATCTAATTGCTTTAGTATCCTGTCATGAGGAGATTCTACACCAATTAACATGATTTTAAACCCTGCCTTTTCAGCCTTTCTTAACATAGCAGGAGACTTAAATATCTCAAGCCTTGCCTGAGCAATGAATTTCTTATTTATGCCCTGTTCAATAATTAAATCACATAGTCTCTGGGACCTTTTAAAGTTAGTAAAGAAATTATCATCTGAGAAAAAGATTACCCCCGCATCTAAACTCTTTATTTCTTCTACAACAGATTCAGGCGTGCGTGCAGAATAATTTCGTTTCTGTCCTAATGGATTAATATTGAAGGTACAAAACTTACAATTATATGGACACCCTCTTGCAGTGAGTACGGAATCAAATTCTGTATTGGATAAATTTACACCTTTTGATTTAATATAGTAGGATGTCCTTCTAAGCCGGCGATTGGGATGACGAAGATTATCTACTGGTGGAAGAGGTCTGTTTTGATTATGAATTATACGGCCATTGTTTTTATAAGTTAACTTTCGCACTTTTTGAATTGTGTTAAATTGGGTAATTTTAAGCTTATGAGCCATTTCACGACAATATAATTATTTTTGTAATGTTCGAGCGATTTACCGAACATGCATAAATTACCAAATTATTTGTAAGTCCTTATTTCGTAAGGGATTCTTCTAATAAAAAGTGCGAAACTCAACTATAAGAGATACCAAGTATATCTTGAAGGTCAACATCTTGAGCTATTTGCTGTATTGTTTCCTCTCCTTCCCCTCTGACTATTATATCGATATTCGGACACTTTTGAAAGATATCTTCCACGTGGTCTGTAGCATGTTGTCCACCAACAATAAATTTAATGTCATCAGGTAAATAGTTTATTAGATTACACACATCCTTAAAGTAGTAGCTCCAGTTAACACTCACGCACGTTAGGTCTATTTTTTTTCTTTATAAAATTTCTTAGATCACCGATATTGTGATATTCTCTCTCTTGTCTTAAATCAATTAGTGTTATCTCATTTACATAACCTTCTAATGCTGTAGCCACATACTCTAAGCCTGTAGGAGGAAAGAAGCCCAATGCAGCTGAAGTTTCTCTAAAATATGGATATAAACAAAGTACATTCTTATATTTCATAATGAAAATTCCTCATTCTTGAAGCCTGACTATTGATTATGCGGTTTCCGTATAAGCCCCATTCTGTTGCACATTTGCCGTGTAAGCCCCAAACAATCATGTATTCTACCCAAGGTAAGTATCGAAGGACGGCCTTTCAATTAGATATCATCCATTCTAAACGCACGTAATCAAGAAAAAAATAAGAAAAACATAAACCTGGATTTCCCATTTACACTTCACAGAAACTATCCTTCACACTTGAAGCCCCATAATATCAAAATCTCATCGAGATTGCAGCAATTTTCTGGCCGCCCCAGCGAGTTGTCTCGCAAAAAACGTCAAGAGAGTTGAATACTTATGTCGAGAAGCCACCTTTTCATACTATTTTTGCACACCGCCACCGTTGCCCTCCATTCCGGAACCTGGTTTTCAACAGTACCACACATCATCCCGTCCTCGCATGTATTGCCAAAAAACGCAACCGCCGGATTCGGTCGAGTATTTCTCGAAAGAGCGTCTGCGGCACAGCCACTTCCGCGATTTGAAATATCACGTAACGGGAATGGCTGACCACTTTGACTCCTATCTTGATGAGCTTGTCTCTGAGTGTCCGCAGAGACCGCTGCCTCACTGACTTGGGCAATGCCAGCCGCCTGAGAAAATTACCGATATTGTAAGCCAGAGCAAATAGCTGAAGTCGGACCTGATTATCAACGAAATCATGACAAGAAAGCCTCATCCAGTAGCTTCCGCTGGTGAACTTTGTCAACCCACACGCCAGGTAGGTCCATCAGAAGGCCAAGGTTCTCCGGCTGAGTCAGTATCTCTGTTTCAAACCCGCCCATTACACTGGTTGATGCGGCGGAGCGTTCTATTGCTCTGCCCCCTGCAACGTGCCGCATCGCAGGATCAACACATAGACGCTCTGCATCATTGGTGTCGTCGTAACCAGCCAATCTGCTGTATATTGACTTCCTGAGCAAAGCAGCGATGCTGTGCCGAGTGTTCTTTCCCGTTCGGTTGTCACGAAGTTCTGAATCAATCGCTGAGGTCAGGCCGAGTGCTTCATCAAGCTCAAGGTAGGCCAGCAGCCCAGCGTCACTGGTGACCTTGGTTCCGTGAAATTCAAGCTTCAACTTGCGGTCAAAATTGAGCCTCAGAGCGTCCTTGCGTGTTTCACCCATTGGGTTCTCCCGCATCTGATAGTCAAAACTGGTTTGAATGGTCTCCATAGGCTCTATACTATCAAATTCAACTCCATTTGTCACCCACTACTTGGGAAATCCGGGGTTAAATAAAACTGAAAACGTAATTTTAATACGGATTTTTCATATCAAGTATTGCGAAAAGTTTGAAATTTGATATTATAGGTCTGCAGGAGTAGATATTATCAAGTTCTTGTAATCAAGAACCTGATGGCTGAAATAAGAGAGGATGCGTCGCTAAGTGTAGTATATAGGAAATCCCGGTTGTAGTAAATTTCAAGGATGAAAAACAATGAAAGTCAATATGAATCCAATCTCTAATTCGGCCAGGCAGTACAGTGAAAATAGAATAAAAAGCACCAAAAGAAGGGTGTCTCGTGATATAGGCATTGAAGTTGCTTCTATCTCCAGCCGGTATTTTCTCAAATCCCCACACCTTCATTACGGCTACTGGACCGACGGTCTTGAAGTGGATATTTCCAATTTACGCATCGCGCAGGAGAACTATGTCCAGCTTATAATCTCGCACATTCCAGATGGTATGAGAAGAATCCTGGACGTTGGATGCGGCTCCGGCCAAATAGCCAAAATTTTAGTTGACATGGGCTATGAGGTGGACTGCGTTTCCCCGAGCCCCTATCTGAGTAAGCAGGCCCGTGAGCTATTAGGAGAAGCGAGCCATATCTTTGAGTGTTATTATGAAGAGCTCCAAACAGAAAAACGATATGACCTAATTCTGTTCAGCGAGAGTTTTCAATATATCAAACCTGAAGAAGCAATAAAAAAGACGGTTGGTTTCCTAAACCAGGGCGGCTATCTGATGATTTGTGATATTTTCAAAAAAGACACTCCGGACAAAAGTCCTCTACCGGGCGGACATCCGCTAAGAAGGTTTTACGACATTGTTTCAGAGCATTCCCTCGAAGCCGTTACGAACCTGGACATCACCGAAGAAACAGCACCGACACTTGACGTTATGAATGACATGCTTAATGAAGTCATCAAGCCCACCGCAGACCTGACGCAGCAGCTTTTAGATAACAGATACCCCGTGATGTCAAAGATTGTGAAATTTATGTACAGGAAGAAAATAAACAAGATTAATAAAAAGTACTTTAGCGGCTTAAAGACCGGCGAAAACTTCAAGAAATTCAAGTCTTATCGTCTTGTTCTTTACAAAAAAAAAGCGTGGCAAGCGCATGGCAACTCAATTTCACAAATGCTCATCCAAGGACAGCCGGATCGAAGTCTCAGGAAAAAATCAAAGTCGGTACAACCTAAAAGCTCGCTAATTCCAATCGGTCTGATCGGATTTTATAATATCTAATTTAGTAGTGGTTATCCCACATATTAAACGCAATCGGGGTATCCGCTTTTAACCCATATGGAAGTAAGACAGAAAAGCAAAAGGAATTGAAAAAAGATAGTTTACAGCTTAATTCTTCTTATAATCGGTTAAATGCAAAAAGATTTGAAAATAGGAATGCTCCTGGGCCTGTTACTGGTTACGTCCGTTATGGTCTGGTTGGCTACCGGGCCAAATCTGAGTCGGAAAGCAACAGGGCCGGACGCTCACAGTAACCGACCTCCACAGGAAGGCCCCGCCAGGTCGAATAATCTTTCGACAAACGGCTTAACCGCACTGAACGCAGAAGACAATCAATCAGAACCGCCGGATTCAACGATATATGAACAAACCGAGAAGATAAAGACCCAAAAATTTCACGTCATAAGCGAAGGAGAGACTCTTTCCAACATTTCGTACAAATACTACGGCTCAGCAAACAAATGGCAAATGATACTCGATGCCAACCGAAATGTTATCAAAGATGTGAATAAACTCAGGCCCGGAACAAAAATAATCATCCCGGAATAAACTAAACCAAAGAAAAAAACAAAAGTTTTGACAGTGTCACAAAAGGTCAATTGTGAAATTTTACTTTGACTAAAACATTAATTTTATGATAATAGTTTGATATTTCGTATGAGAAACTGGCGACGTACAAGGGTGAACTAACGGGTTGTTCCAAGTAGATATATATTCCGAATGAGCGTAAAATTTCAAGAGATGCATAGAGTAATGCCGATTGATAGAAATTAGTAGGCTCTGGAGAAGCGTATGACGAGAATTCTCACGGACGAAGAAATTGCTGAGCTATTTCAGGAGCCGAAACAGTTGACGCGAAACTGGGAAACTCGGCTTCGACCACATCCGAAGTCAAATTTCAAGTTTACCCAGCGTGATTGTGAGATTGAGGGTAAGAACGGACATATGTTTCGGATTATAATACGGCATAATATGATAAACCCTTTAGATTTTTCGATAATCCTTATCTTTCGAGACGAAGATGGAACAGAGTTTAACCTCTGTCGATATAATGGTAAACATCCATCACAACATACGAACAAATTGGAAAAGTCTAAAGGGCTTCCTGATAGCAGTTTCCGTAATGCGTTCCACATTCATATGGCAACACAACGATATCAGGAAGAAGGACTGAATATAGATGGTTACGCAGAAGTTACAAATGAATATTCTTCATTTGATACAGCACTGCGTACATTCGTAAGAACAAATGGCTTTTCAGTATCTGGTGATGAACCATCGCTTTTTGATGTTCAAGGAGACCCAAAATGAATGCCGCTGAACTCCAAAAAGAATTTAAACGGAAGGTTTGTGAAGAGATCTATGTTGAACTAGAAGGTCTGGCACGGTTTGTTGTTTATACGCCTTTTATGTTTGATGATGGTGATCATTTTGTAATTATACTGAAAAGGCTGGCCAATCGCTGGATTTTTACGGATGAAGGTCATACATTTATGCACATGAGCTATAGTGAGATCGATGTTTCCCACGGAACTCGAAAGAGCATTATTGATCAGACACTTCTCAATTTTAACGTTGTTAACGAGTCAGGTGAATTTTGCTTAGAGGTACCTAACGAAGCTTTTGGTGATGGTCTCTTTTCATTTGTTCAAGCTCTTGTAAAAATTAGTGATATTGCATATTTGACTCGAGAGCGTGTCAAATCAACCTTTTTCGAGGATTTTCGGCTTCTGCTCGAAAGCAGGATCCCGGATGAGCGGCGTGTATTTGACTACACAGATCCCGATAACGATCCCCGTAGAATATATACTGTTGATTGCAAAGTAAAAGGGATGAAGCAGCCTTTATTTATTTTCGGTGTCAATAATGATGCTAAATGTCGGGATGCGACCATTACCGTGCTTCAGTTCGAAAAATGGGGACGTGACTTCCGCAGTTTGTCAATCTTTGAGGACCTAACACAGATTAACAGCAAAGTTTTAGCTCGCTTTACAGATGTAGTTGGCAAGCAGTTTTCTTCTCTCGGTGCAAAGGACCGGATATACAAGTATTTAGAAGAGACATTGTAGCAAAGTTCATGGTGGAATAAATTATCTACTCTACGTCGTTTTCCAACAAAATAGCGAATTTAAGTACTAAACATCAACATTAGATTCCTGTGAATGGCTTTCTAATGAGTATTGTGTAGAAAATTCTGGCGAACCTCACTTTTCCTACTTAGCTTGCGTGTGGTGACAGGAAAGAGCGATTGTGCAAGTGGCTTGTACTGGTCCCGACCTGGAATATAAATATCAGGAGTATTCAATTATAACAGGCCGCAAGGAATTTTTTTGGTTGTCTTTCAAAAACCATCTTTTCAGCTTGCCGTCACCGAAGTCGAATCACCAAAATCAAAGGGACTTTGCCGCCTCTCTGTCAACCAGCCAGGTAACCTTATCAAGAATGGGCCAAAGGGCATGAATGGGATACCGCACCTCATCCGGCTCGCTGGTCAAAACCTCTTTCAAAATGCCGGCCTTTTCGGGGCCGGAAACCAAAATAGCCAAATGAGAGGCTGCACGTAAAACCGGATGCGTCAAGGTTATCCTGTTAAGCTTCCCATCCATAACATAAACGACGCACGCCAGATCGTCGGTATCAAAAGTTGCATAGGAATTCGGGAACAGCGAGCCGGTATGCCCCTCGGCACCCATCCCAAGTATAATCAAATCAAATTCAGGCCTCTGGTTTTCATCGAGGCCGAAGACCTCTCGAATGGTTTGTTCGTAGCTGTCGGCCGCAGCCTTGAAATCGTCATACTCGGTGGGGATTCGATGAATATTCTCCTCTGGGATGGCAACTTTAGTCAAAAAGGTATCGGCAGCCAGCTTGTAATTGCTCCATTGAGAATCGGCGCCAACGTATCGCTCGTCGACCCAGAACAACTGTATCTTATCCCAGTGCAGAGAGCTCGCCTGCGGCACTTCGCCGAGCAGCTCAAAAAAGCGCTTGGGAGTATGCCCCCCCGATATGGCCACACAAAAGGCACCTTTTGCTTTTATCGCTTTTTGCGCATCTGCAACAAAAAGCTCGACACTTCTTTGGGCAAGAGTCTCAGGGTCGGAAGCAATTTCAACATTCGGTTTATATTTTGCAGTAGTCTCCATAATTTCACCGCCTTTGCCCCCTGTTTTGGCAGGGACTCCATTCCCATTGAAAAGGGAATGCAAAACCTATCTGTAACTACCATCCGCTCTACGAATAGTTCATAAATTTATGTAAAATTCACTACCACACCTACTCCGGTAACTTAGCCCCAGACAAGAAAACGCGCTGTGACTTTGAATCATATACCCACCCCCTTCATTGCACAAACGCAATCTATACTTATTATCTACTTTTAGAGATGTTCTGACCAGAAAATTTTTAAAAAAATCCACCCTTTGTTAACTTCCACCCCTAAAACAAGTTATAGAGCAATCCGGCACAATCAGGTAATATCATCAATCTCCCACATAAAGGCCTTTATGCCTTCGGTGCCCAGTTTCTCACGCAACCGGCGGACATTCTCCATTACTTTTTTTGCCTTGGTCTGGTCGATAACAACAAAGGTGCCGCAATTTATACCGGGCCAAACGTCGATATTCAAATGCGGTTCGCTTATCTCGCCCTTACCTAAGGTATTAGGAAATTTTGTATAGCAATTAATTCCGATAGACTCCAGAGCTTCGTTCACTTCCTCATCTATCGCCACATTGTGCACAATCAAAACAGCCTTCATAATTATCCTCTTACCTCTGAAGTTTTAAGGCCTTCAAACACACTGTAAAGAGTCGGCATCAAAACCAGCGTAATGACGGTCCCGACAAACAACCCACCAATTATCGTTACGGCAAAGGGCACCCAAATTTCGGAACCTTCACCTCTTGACAAAGCAAGGGGAGCCAGCGCCAGTATTGTAGTACAGCTGGTACATACCACGGGGCGTAATCTGCTGCGTCCCCCCTCGATTATTGCCGAATAGACATCAAGTCCACGTCGTCGCAGTATGTTAAGATAACTAATAAGAACAATTCCGTCATTAACTACAATGCCGACAAGCATGATGAGCGCAAGAAAGCTGACAACACTCATCGCCTGACCGGCCAGGGCCAAAGCGATAATTACGCCGACAATACCAAAGGGTATTGAAAGAAATATAATAAATGGGTCACGGAACGACTCAAACTGCGAAGCCATCACCATATATACCAAAACCATCCCTAAACCCACAGCAATCACTAATAGCCTGAATGCCTCTTGCATTTCTTCTTCGGCACCGGCAATTTTATAACTAAAGCCGGGCGGCGCGGGAATCTTATCAAGCGCTTTCCTCACGTCCTTTGCCACTGAACCGAGGTCTCTGCCGCTGATTTCTGCGGAAACCGTAATATAGCGGGCCTGGTCTTTTCGCTCGATCTTTGTTGGGCCCAGGCCCTGCTGGATTCCAGCGATATTCGCGAGGCTAACCTGACCGCCACCGGGCATACTTATGGGCACATCTCGTAAATCTTCAATCCTGTCCCGGTCTTTTGGCTGAAGCCGGACTTCTACATCATATTCATCTCCGCCCTCGCGATATCTCGTCGCGGTGGTGCCGGCAAAAAATGTCTCTACCTGTTTACCGACCGTTCTCACATCAAGACCCAAATTAGATGCCTTCTCTCGGTCAATGACAACCTTAACCTCCGGTTTTTCCTCTTTTCGGCTGATCTGCACATCCTCCACACCTTCAACAGTAGCTATCACAGAGCTAACGGCCTCGGCGTAAGTACTCGCTTCGTCCATATCATGCCCGCAAAGTTCAACCGCCAATTGTCCACTGCTGCCAAACATGATTCCCGTAAGGGGATCCTCCGCACTGTAGCGAACAGTTGCTCCCGGTATCTTATCCGTGATTTTGCGAAGTCTTTTTATCAGGTCATTTGGCGAAGCATCACGCTGCCTTTTAGGTTTTAAGCTGATAAACAGAATACCCGTATAGCTTTCTTCTTCTGAAGCAATGCTTCCCCCGCCGGCCTGGCCATAAACACCCCAACGAATAAAACTATCCCGCCTTTCAGGAACATTATTTTCCGTTATTGTCTGCAACTGTTCCGCGACGACCCCGGTACGCTCGTAACGAGTACCGATTGGCAGCTCATAAGACGCCGATACCCGATTTTGGTCCTGCTCGGGGAAAAATTCAGTGCCGATAAACCCAACAATCCCAATGCTCCAAACAAGTAAAACAATACAGGAAACAAAAACTGTTTTGCGGTTATTCAGCGACCAGTTCAGGAACCTGACATAAAGCTCCTCTAATTTCGTCAACGCTTTTTCACCCAAACGGTAAAATAAGTCTAATAAAGACCTCGATGGGTTTTGATTATTAACCCTTAGAAATCTTGAACACAACATTGGCACGAGCATAAGGGCGGTAAACAGCGAAGCCACCAGAGCCATCGTAATAATAGCCGCGAACTGTCCAAATATAATCGCTGCTATTCCGCCAACAAACATAATCGGTGCAAAAATCGAAATGGTCGTCAGTGTCGAAGCAACTACAGCTACGCCTACTTCATTTGCGCCGAAAACAGCGCCTTCTTTCGGACGCTGGCCTTTATGACGATGACGATTGATGTTGTCAACAACAACAATGGCATTATCAACCACAAGACCAACTGCAATAGCTAAGCTGGCTAACGAATCGGTATTAATCGTGTAATCAGCCAGGTACATCAACAGAAACGTAATTATCAACGATGTTGGAATTGCAACGGCAACAATAATACTGGCCCGCAGGTCTCGAAGGAAAAAAAGGAGCACTATAAAAACAAAGAAAACAGCCCAAAAAACCGTGTTACGCAAAGTGGCTACAGAGGCCAAAATAAACTCGGAATTATCCATCACCATCTTGGGCTTAACATCAGGCGGCAGATTTTTCTTTATCTCGTCAAGTTTTTGCCTAACCGCCCGCGCCACCTCCACCGTATTTTTGCCGCTCTGCTTTTGAATAAATATTGCCATCGCCTTTTTGCTGTTCATGCGCACCTCATACGTACGCTCTTTGAAGAAATCCCTTACCTCGGCAACGTCTTTTAACTTTATAGGTATTCCGTTACGGCGGGCAATCACAACTTCAGCAACCTCCTGAGGGCTCGAAAATTCCTCAGGTGTGCGTAATAAATAGTCCTTGTAACCGGTCTTTATGTTACCGCCGGGAGTACTAATGTTCTGAGCGGCGAGAGCTATGCTCATCTCTGTAACTGATAAATTCAAAGCCGCCAGCTTATCCCTGTCGATATCAACCCGGATCTGTCGCAGCAAACCGCCACCGGCTGTAACAGAAGCCACCCCTTCGACGCGTTTGAGCGGGTCAACTATCGCGTCATCAATTATATCCTGCAAGTCCGGATAGCTGTCCTCAGCCGTAAAAGCAATAATTGCAATCGGTATCATTGAAAGGTCAAACTTGAAAATAAGCGGATTTTCCGCCTCCTCCGGTAATCGATCCCTAATTAAATCAATCTTTTCACGGACATCGTTTACATGTTCATCTATTTTCTCACCCCAGTCAAACCTCAACGTCACCGCTGACATTCCCTCTTTGGACACCGAAATAACCTCGTCAACTCCGGAAATAGTGCTCAGAGTATCCTCCATGGGCTCGGTTATCAAAGTCTCCACTTCTTCGGGCCCGGCCCCCTGATACGCTGTTAAAATTGAAACAGCCGGTATTTCGATGTCCGGCATCAAGTCTAGTCCCAGCATTGAAAGCGAAACCAGGCCCAACACTACCATCGCGATAAATATCATCAAGGTGGTTACCGGCCTGTTTACGGAAATCTGCGCAAGTTTCATTTGATATCCTCTATTCGTACAACCTCGACATCCATCCCGTCGGCTAAATAATTCATCCCGTTAACCACAAGCGTTTCACCCGCTTTTAAACCATCGGTTATTTCATACCTGTCCGCTTGCTGTATTCCAATCTCAACAAAATGTTTACGAGCAATTTTGCCGGCGCTTGCCTCTTCAATCACATACACATAATGCTTATCAATCTTGCCTCCAAGAACAACATCACGCGGGACAACCACTACATTGTCTTTTCGCTTTGTAATTAAAGTTACCCTGGCAAACATACCCGGCTTCAGCAGCAATTCCTCATTATCAAGACGTATCTCGACCTGTATGGTGTGGGTTTGTGCATCGAGAGCCGGATGGATTGAATGCACACTCGCATCAAATGTTCTTTCGGCAAACGCATCGACTTTGATCTTGGCAGGCATCCCAACAGTAATCTGGGCACCGTACTTTTCGGTAGCGGCAACAATTACTCTTACCGTTTTCATATCGGCGATAGTAACAATCTGGTCCCCCGACCTGATCAGATTACCCTCGTCAATATGTTTGGCCGTTACTATCCCGTCAATAGGCGAAACAATCATGGATTCGCGCAGATTTATTTGAGCAAGCTCCAGATTGGCCTTGGCTAAGCTCAAACTTGCCGCCGCCAATTCGGCAGCGGTTACAGCTTTATCCCTGCTCTGCTCTGTAGCTGACCCGCCTTCGTATAAGGCAATGACACGCTTCTTTTCACGCTCGGCATCAGCCAGCTCAACCTCTTTAGCTCTAACGCTGGCCTGAGCTGCAACCAATTGAGCTAAGTAAACATCGTGGTCGATAATCGCAAGCTGCTGACCCTTTTTGACCGACACACCCTCTTCGACCGCCCGCTGCGAGGCATCGCGGCGAGCAGCTAAATCACTCCCATGCGAAAGAACACGCAAGGATTCGACTCGTCCGGCCACCTTGGACGCTATGTCCACAATCTGGTTTGCTTTTATCCAGCCGGTCATCTCTATCGTCTCTTCTATAGAGCCCGCGCTTACGACTTCGACCTCAACAGGAACTGTCTTTTCCTCCTCCAAGATTTCAGCGGTTTTTTGTATAAATCCAAACCAAAACGTAACAAACACCACTGCTAATGCTATTAGCCAAAATAAAATTCTTCTGATTACTTTCATCTTGTCTGCCCCCGTTCTGTTTTATCAAGTGCCATTGAAGCCTTTTCTTCTGCAGCGAGCGATTCGAGATTTTGGGCCTGACCTTTGTCTTCAGCATCTTCAAACATCGTGAGAGTTCCCATTGCTTTTTGTAAATCCAATTTCGCAATTATGTGTGAGTATATAGCTTGGTAATGATTTACCCTCGCCGTCGTCAAGGCAGCCTGGGCGTCTATCATCTCAACCTGCGTATTTGTGCCCTGCTTGTAGCCTACTTCCGCAAGCCGCAGTCCCTCTTTTGCCCTGTTAAGATTCAACGACTGAGATTCAACAAACTCCTTAGCATCCTCAATACTTAGCAGCGCCGTAGTCAATTCAAACAAAGCAGTCTCTTCGGCATCAATTAAACCTATCTGCGCCTGTCTAAGGCGTGCTTTCTGCACAATTACATCACCTTCGCGAGATAAGCCGTCGAATATAGGCAGTGTCGCCATAAGGCCGGCCTGCCAGAGATGCCCCCACTTAATGTCCATCCTGTTATGCGGGTCGGGCTTCGACCAGGTATTGTCATAAAAGCCGCTGATAATCGGCCAATATCGGCTCCTTGCAACTCTGAGTAACTCCTTTTGATATTTTATATCAAACTCGCGACTAAATAAATCAGGGCGATTTCGATAAGCAGCTTCAACAGCCTCTTCCACTGTCATTTCCGAAGAAAGGTAAACAAGCTCGTCCGAAAGCGTAAAGTCACTGTCCTGTGAAACACCCATTACCTTAAGTAGCTGTGCTTTTGCTACGTTGATAGCATTCTTGTTCCGTATCAGCTCAGCCTGGAAATTCGATAGTTCTACTTCAGCCCGCAGAACGTCAAAATCAGAGGCAACACCACCCTGCCGTCTCTGTTTTACGTTATCAAGATGCGCCTGAGAAGAACGAACGGCATCAGCGCTAATTTTCAGTAGATGTTGATTGAGCAATACATCGTAATATGAGTGAGTGGCCATATAAATCAGGTCCTGGACTGCCGCTCGAACCGTCTCGTCGGTAAGCATAGAGAACAATCTGGCGGCGTGTATCTTAGCCCATATTGACCCACCGGCATAAATCGGCTGAGCAACCCTCAGCCCTACCGTATAATTGTCGACATCACCCATCGTAATTTTTCCACCAGGACCCAGTCCAGGAATAGCAGGAATAGTTATAGAAGAAACCATATCAAACCGCAGGTAATCCGCCGTAAGACCCACAGTAGGCAATATTGCTGAATAGGATTTTAGCCGTTCTCCGCGGGCAATCTCCTTTTCCTCAGTGATACGTTGCAGAACTTTATTGTTAACCAGCGCCAGCTTTAAGCAATCTTCGGCGCTTAATTCGCCACTGATACGTGGTTGAGACTGCTCTTGGCGCTCTTTGCGGGTCATCCACTGCCGATACGCAGACTCTCTCGAGAAGCTGACCTCTTCATAAAATTGCTCACTGCTGACACATCCAACCAAAAACAGAAGACAGAGGAAAGAGAACAGAAGACAAACTCCGACTTTTGATTTCCGTCTTCTGACTTTTGATTTCCGTTTTCTGACTTCTGATTTCCGTTTTCTGACTTCCGATTTCTGCCATAATAGTTTCATGTCTTCAACTCGCTAAATACATTACATACCATCTCTTTTTAATAAATCCTGTAACATCATTGAAAATAATTGCTTTTTCATTCTGATTTGTCCTTTGCATAGGCCCGAATACCAGCAGCGGAAAATTTGACAATGTGCTCAATCGCCTCAGTTAAATCGAACATCGGTAAGTCCGCCTCGTCACCCTGCTCGAATATAGCTTTTATGTGGGCTACCTGTACAAGCTGCCCAGCGATAGACAACACTACTAATGGGACCTTCGATTCATCCAGGCCTGGGCAAGTTTCCACTAAAGCCTTGTGCATAGCGCTCATAGTGGGCTTAATAACGTCATCGAAGAACATATTTGCAGGTAAGCGCCGGTCAATCCATTCCCGGGCCATAAGTATGCCGAGCTGGCGGGCGCTTTTTTCAACCATTGGACCAACAAATGTATCTGCGAAAGACCTTAGCAGATCTTCGAGGCAAGGCTGACCTTCGCTTTGAGACATTACATTTTCGATACTTGCAATACGGGCATCTCGCATCGGAATCAGATGACGACGCCAAACCTCCTCGTACAATTTCTCCTTCCCGCCAAAATAATAATTGACCGATGCGATATTGCAGTCGGCAGAGGCGGCAATATCACGAATACTTGCTCCCTCAAAGCCATGTTCGCAGAAAAGCTCTTCAGCCGCGTCAAGCAATCGGTCCCGAACTCCCTTATTAGCATTGCTATCCGTCTTATTGTCCTGCGACATCACCATTTCAAAACTCCTAAACGCTTGTTTTATACGATAGTTTAAAACGGCTGTTTGAATATATCAAGTATTTTTTTACTTTTTTTGCAAAAATCTAAAAAGACATTTTTCAGCCAATCCACAGAGAGATATCAGGGCATTTAAGAGAGCAAAGTCTCAAGTGCTTTCCTGGCCTGGACTTAGAGCCTATCCCAATAACCCGCTCTATTGCGGCCGGCTGCAAAGCCCGATGCCTGCGTTGTCGGCCAAAAACGTTCTCAACGTGGAGCAAACCACGCCTCCGAGCATTTTTGGCCTGCCGCCTTGGCCTCGAACTTTTCGCTCGGCCTCATAACGACCCGGTTATTCGGATAAGCTCTTAATATCCTCTTAATTTGCATGAATTGCTTATTTTAACTTAATCTCGCGCAGATTTCCTTAAAGAGATACGAAATAAGAAATGCAAGATATGATATGTTAGGTCGGAAACGCGAGCTGCGAAATACGAGGCGCGAAAGCCTATCTCATAATCCAGCGTTTTCCTTTGTAAGTTAAGCCGGCACCGGACCTTAGAGCAGGATCGCCTTTGAAGGCGTAACTTAATTCGAGGGTCTTTCGCAAAAAAACCTTAATTGGCAAGCCGCTCTGGTCTTTTTCCACAGGATGGTCAATGGCAACCGTCTCATTGCTCAGACCTGCTATAAATATTTTTATATTCTTGGCTTTCACATCGAAATCAGGCCATATAACGGCGATATCTTTTGTGTTATCCTCGCCCTGAAGTATCCTATTGCCGGCCTTTGCCAACGGCTCAAGAAATGGGTATCTGCTTTTGTGACGCTTTTTGATTTGCTCAAAAATCGCCGGCGTCACAGCTTTACTTGCCGGTGTAATTTGAAAGGTGTCGGTCATCAGGTCGCACTTAGGATAAAAACCAACATCGTCATCTGTATTGTTGGTAAGTGTTATTATCACGTACCAGAACCGCATCGGCTGAATATCAGCCCGCGTGGGCAGGACAATTTGCTGGGGATGAGTAAATTTCACATCCACTGTCCATTGACCCGGAGTAGGCACAATAGCCGGCTCAGGTGCAGCCAAACATACACAAGCTATCAACGCTGAGATTCCCAAAATCCCATAAAATAACCTTTTCATCTTATGGCCCTCATCAGAAAATAATATGCTTTGTCCTATGCAAAACCTGAAACGAGCACTTCCATCCATATTTTACACTAACATAATCAAAAAACCAAGAAGATTTTGCCCTATATTTCAACTATAAAACGCTTTATTTAAGAAAAAATTGCTGAAAGTTCTGTGCCCATAGACAACTTTTTAAAAATCAGATTCGCAGTATAGCAGTATAAGCAAGATAAAAACGTCAAAAGATGAGCGTAAATTGACATAAATTGGTCATAAATTCCCAAAATGCGTGCTTTTTGGTCAAAAAAAGAGTAAAAATTGGCGCTTTTTTCAAATTAACATTTTGTTAAAATGGGGAATATGGGTGTTTTTATCGTCTTCTAAAATATTATCAGCCGTTGCAGTGTGTGGGGTGGGGAGTGGCCATATATAGTGAGGTGGGGAGTAGTTGGTCAGAATGGTTGGGGTAGCTTATCAGGTAATCAGGGTATCAGGGGTTAAGGGTGCAGGTTATCAGGAAAAAGAATAGAAGGCGGAAGGTAGATGAGTGGATGTGTAAATGTGTGAATGGTGTCTCGATGCCGGATGCTTCCGCCCTCGCTAAAGCTACGGCGGATTAGCCACCTTTTGGTCCGGCCTGATTGATGACGTTCGTATCTACAACCGGGTACTAAGAGCCTATCTGAATAACCCGCTCTATTGCGGCCGGCTGCAAAGCCCGATGCCTGCGTTGTCGGTGAAAAAATGTTCTCAACGTGGAGCAAACCACGCCTGGCGAGCCTTTTTGGCCTGCCGCCTTGGTCTCGAACTTTCCGCTCGGCCTCATAACGACCCGGTTATTCGGATAAGCTCTAAGCGCAGAGGAAATCGCGACTCTGGCGCGTTAGGCTTATTTCAGTTTTATAAGCGCCACCCAGTCTTTGTCTGTCTCATCGGGTGGATGGCCGATGGCGGCTGAGCCGGGGCCGGTTATCTCGGCTATGGTGCCTTTTTGCAGCTTGCCGCCGGTACGCGGATTGTACCACTGTACGCTGAAGGTTGCAGAGTTATTGCCCAAATCGAGATTCGTTGTACCCCCGTTCGGCAGATATATTGTGTATATTCGATCCGTTTCGGCAAAGCAATAATCATCCTTGGCGGAAGTTAGCTCGTCGTGGTGGGTCATTTGGCTAAAGGGCAGGTTCCTGCGGAAAAAATCCAAAGCGTATCGGGTCATGTCCCACATATGCTCTCTGCTGCGCCAATCCTCGCAATTGAGGTCGTTGTGGGCGAATTTATAGCCGAAATACCATTCGACGCCGGCGCCCCCGGCCATCAGATTACCCCATAAATGTTTCTTGCGCACCTCATCGTGCTGGTAATCGTCCTTGTCCGGCTTTACACCTGTGTGGGCCGGGCCAATCTCATCCAGACAAACAAACCACTCTCGGCCCGCGGAAGCGGAACGGTCGAGCCGAGTGAGTGTCTGGTTGTGGGTGTCGTTGGTCTGCAGAGAAGGCCCGTCAAAATATTCGTATCCCAATAGAGGATTATAGATCTCATCATGCCTGCCCGGAAAAGTATGGCAGACGATTGGGTGGTCGTAAGGGTCGAGGTCTTTTATGTATCGGCAAAATGCCTTGCGCTGGGCGAAGGTATTGGTGTTTTCCTCGCCGAGGTTCCAGACTAAGGCAAGGTGATGCCCGAAGCGGGCAATAAGCTCGCGGTAATAGAGCTTACGCTGTGGGCCGAGCTCACCGCCGTCAAGACCCTGGTCGTTTTCCTGCTCCTGGGTAATGATATGGAGCATCAGGCCCAATTTGTCCATACGCGAAAATACAATCTCCCACTGGTCGAGCTTGCTGCAGTCGAACCGGAATTTTTCACCGGGTTCCGTCCAGGGCCATACATCTTTGCCGTCGCCGCCGTCAATGTTATATGGTATAAAATAAACGCTGTTCATACCTTTGGAGGCCAGGTAATTTAAGGCACCGATGATGCCCTTGCCTTTTCCGTCCTTCCAGGTTGGGTCGCCGGAGCGCCAGTCCTTTACGTGCGGGCCGTAGCGATGTAGAAATTTTCCACCTGCGGCTTCGCCTTCGCGTTTTAGTTCGCCGGAGTCGTATGTATTATCGAAATCGGCGTAGCCAAGGAAGTTTTCAGGGCTGTCGGCCCCGCCTTTTAGAAAATATTCTCCTGTCTCGGCAAATTGCAGATATCGAATGCCTACGTACTTAAGCAGCCCTTTGGCTCGGTGGTCTCGGCCTTTTTTGTCTGTCGCAGCAACGGAAAATGTTCCTTTGACACCGTCGAAGGCTATAGCTGAGCCAGGCTCATTACTGGTAGCAATATTTGCCCCGGTACGGAAAGATGCGGTATAAGACCATTTTCCTGTTTCATCAGGCACAAAATGCACTCGCCATTTATTGCCCGCCGTCGCACCGGTTTGGGCGGCATCGCCGTCAGCGGCGTAGTATCCGGGGACAATATATCGTTTTTCTCCTTTAGAGAACGTAACGTTCAGGCGATAATCGAGAAAGGGATTTGGCTCGGCATTTTCGCCTGTCTGAGGCCCTGTGAATGTCAGCGAAACTTTGTGCCACTTTTTCAGCTCACCGGAAACGACACCTGCTGCTTCGCTCTTGCTAAGCAAATCGGCAGGGGCGGCAGCAATAAAACAAACCGCAGCCAATAAAGCCAATTTGTGTCGTTGCATTTTTCTGCTCTTTTTTAGACAGACAATTGAATTATGTTATGGGAACCTTATTATTTATCCGGTCTTTTATCGCTTCAGCGGGGCTATGATAGTAACCTTGCATCCACAGCCTGGCGCCGATTCAATCTCAAGGTGTCCCCCCAAATGTGCTAATTTCGTACGAATACCAAAAAGTCCAAACTTTGACCGCGCCACCGCTTGTGACATCGCTTCAGCAGGGTCGAAACCTACTCCGTCATCTTCGATAGTGACGCGTATCCCGGTGCCTGCTCGATCGATAGACGCTATTACCTTAGTTGCCTGTGAATGCTTAGCGATGTTGTTCAACAGCTCCTGCACATTGTGAAACATAAGTAACCGAACATCATCGTCTAAGGGCTTAATCTGCCCATCATCTATAAACTCAGTTTTTATTCCGTGCTTTTTCTCGATTTCCTCGGAAAGCAACCCAGCCACTGCTATCTCAAAACCAAGCTCGTATAGTACAGGATAACTCAAGTCAGATGCCAGTGATGTTGTGTCCGTAATCATCCCACCTAACGAGCCACAGATTTCGTTCAAGGCCTTGCGAAGCTCTTTTCCGGTCACGGATTGGCGAAGCATCTCTAATTTGAGCTTCGAGGCCGCCAGAGACTGGCTGATGCGGTCATTCAGCTCTGAGGCAATGCGGTGCCTTTCGTGCCCATCAGTCAGCGAAAGTTCCGATACCAAAGACTTGAGCTGCGCCTGGTATTCAAGAAACTTCTCCTCAGCCCGTTTGTGTTCGGCATTTTTAGTAAGTGTCCACTGCCCATCCTGTCGTATAAGACCCAGTTGATGGTTGTTCACGACATCAATGATTTCAGGTGCTTTGCATTTATCAAGTCGGTACGTACAAATAGCAAGCATCTGATACTTACCGATACTCTCATTTACCATGTGCTCATAATCAGCGAAATTTCGCCAAGTCCCTTTTTGCAACCACGCCGTATCGCCTGCCACCCTTATCCCGGCATAGCCATTGGTCAAGGCTCTATTTAGCTTCTCGACTGCTCGGTCTAAAACTCGTTGCGCATCGAAACGGCCTTCGTCAAGGTACCAGTTGCGGTGCGCAAGGATTTCAATTTGTCCTTTTTCCAGGTACCAGTCAAAATTAGGCACAGCCTTTTTCATCGCGTTTTCGGCTTGGTTTTGATTGAAAGTCTCGCAGGTAATCCACATACAAAATTCATTGTTCTTTAATCCTGCCTTGAAGTATGGCACCAGGACCTCAATCAAATCCTCTTTGGTCTCATAAAACAGGCAAATATGTGTGCCCCAGGGCATCCTGCCTAATAATTCGTTCCCCATATCTCTGCTTAATTGCTCAGCTTCATGTAGTGCAACCATCTCAAACATCTCCAATTGTCTAATTTGACATTTCCCTGTGGAACTTACTGAAACACGTATCCGTCTTTTGATTCCACTATAATAAAATCTTCTTTGAATTACGACAATCAGAAAACGCTGGTGACAGATTTTTTTGCCAAATGCTACAAAAAATCAATTTTTGACCTTAAAAAAGCACTGTTGGCTCGGTTTCTATGAGTGGTATAAATACGCGCACAAAAAAGGCCGAGCAGAAAAGCCCAGCCTTTTTATAATGCAAGTGCTGAGATAATTATCAGACAGCCTTTTTCAAAACACGTCAATAATCTGCCTACGTTCCGGTTGACCATATACTTGTCGGATGCATGGCGCAATAGATTGGACAGTTATCTTGCCATCCTTTTCGATTTCTACTTTGCAAGGTACGCGAAGGCTGCCAGTCTTTGTATATGGTACAGGCTTACCAATGGAAATAATGCGGATATACTTTGTTTTTCCAAAAGGCTGCTGTTTTACCCATTCCGCTGGTACGTTTGCGATGAGTTTGCCTGCCTTGGCATAGTCCTGGTCAATCAGGGCCTCAAGGAACTGACGGGCCACTTCCACAGCAATCTCCTCTTCACTTAATTCTCCCTTTGCCATGCCGACTTCCTGAGTTGTCTGATCTACACGCACCACTTCTGCTGGAGGATTCAAAACGAAAATTTCAGGATCAACAGGTTGATTGTAATCAAGGTACTTAGTACGCCCCAAAAACTTATATTCTCCATCCTTTAGCTCATACTTTTCAAATTGTTGCAAGAGCTTGGTTTCAGGGTCCACCTTGTATACCGTCCGAAAGCCGTTCCGAGTCCAGGTTATAGTAATCGATTCGTTCTTAGATCGAGATTCCTGTATTTCAATCTGCTTTTTTTCATCCGCTTGAACGTGAAAAAGTTGCTCACCGATTAACTTTGGGTCAAAGCTTTTATATGACATTTTCAATTGAGCAAGTATATTCTTCTCTCTGAGTACTGCTATTTCTTTCTTTGCCTTAAACCAGACTTCGGCTTTTCCTTCCTGCCAAACCACGTCTTTGGGTCCATCCATCGTGTTTGGAAAATTCATACGCAAACGCAGAAGTTCCCTGTTATCATCGAATTGGGCCCATATCTCTTCCACGCCCGTTCCTGCCGGCTCACATTTTAGATGAATGAACCGTAGACCACGATTGGCCTCAATAGTCTGTTCAATCGCGTATGCCGTGCCGATTGATTTATCAAAAACATTTATTGACAGCACGACGGCTACTATTATCACCGCCGCGGCGGCTAATTTTACAATTGGACTTTTCATAATTGTTCTCCTTATCTTTGGCTGTGTTAGAGCCGATGTCTTTTCGGATTCTTCCAGTGCACGCAGCACGTCTCCAAGCACTCGCTCATCCATCTGGGCACTAGTTCTATCTGATAGATTCTTAATCAACCTTTCTATGTTATCTGCTGGTCTCATTTTTCAACCTCACTATTCAGCAGTGACTTTAGTTTATCCAATCCGTAACGATACCGGCCGTGAATCGTACTGACTGAGACGCCTTGCAGCTTAGCTATTTCCCTGAATTTCATCCCGCTTTTAAGATGCAGCATTACTGCTTCCCGCTGCTCATAAGGAATCTGGCTCAGAGCCTGTCTCAGTCGCATTAATTCCTCTCTTTCTATTACGCGTTGCTCCGGATTGTCCGAACCCCAGATGATTGGATTCACTGAGTCCAGAGCTTCGGCTTGTCGTGTCTTTACCCGTATTTTGTCTCGTACACGATTACTCACGCATGTTGCTAAGTAGCCTCTCAGGCTTCCTGTGAGTTGAAGCTGCCCGGCCGACCGCGCAAAGGAGACAAAAACGTCGTGCACAACATCCTCGGCCGCTGCCCGCTCACCCAAAAGCCCTTTTGCCAACGTAAGCAGGTAATCTTTGTACTTTTCATAGACCCTGCACATCGCGTCCCTGCTACCGCGCCTGCATTTCAAAACAAGCAGCTTGTCTTCCAGCATTTCAGGCCTGCCTAATTGCTTTCAAACTGACGAATCGTCTATATATAATAACGATTGAGCCGCATATTTTTACATAAACGAAGGTAATTTTTTCTTTTGTTTTTCGATGGTACTAACCCTAAAGCCCATATTTCCCTTCGAAAAGCGCACAAAAAAGGCCGAGCCAACTGCCTCGGCCATTTTTTCCATATTGCTTTATCTACTCTTCCAATTGCATCTTTTCAAGTTCAGCTAACTTATCCATGGTAACATTTTCCCTATTTAAGTACGCCAAACTCGTCCTACCTTATCCGTCTGATCATGCGAGTATAGAACAGTTGCTCGGATAGTATTTTCCAAGGGTTCCTTACTCCACGTCGGTCATCTCCCACTGTATGTCTTTCAAGACCTCTCTATGGCGTATGCCATTGTCGTCTGTATATTCGATGATCAAACGAAGCGGAATTGCGCTTTGAGAATCAACCCATACATGGGCCCTACCTGTAAAGGATGTCCCTGAGCCCACTACTACATTTATCGGCGCGGCAAACAGTATGGTTTCCACCCCATCGAGCTGTTCTGTGCCCACTGTCTTGACCTGATCGGCTGTAAATCTCATAAAACCTTCCCATAGCCACATCGCTTGAGCTTGGTCTTTTAATACTCTGCTTCTATCATCTGTCCGGAAGCTGTCAGGCTTGTCTGATGATGGGTCCGCTGATTGTTCTATGAGGAGGTATGTTACTGTCTTGACATTCCTCATCTGCTCTAAGACGTCCGCCCACGTGATTTGGCTGCTCGAGTGGAACAACAAGCCACCCAAACCTACACCGACGATGATCACCACCGCAGCTGCTAATTTTGTAATTGGACTTTTCATAATAATTCTCCTTATACTGAGCGGGCGTATCTCAGCCGATGGTTGTCGGCCTGCCCGCGAGGTTAACATCTCAACGGCTTCCGGGTGCTTTTGCTTCCACTCTTCGAAATCCGTCCGTGATTTTTTCGAGCCGATTGTTTCGCTCAACGCCTCATCGAGCAATTTATCGTTTTCAGGACGTTTCATAATCATCTCCCGTAAAACCGTTTCGTTTCAAATACTTTGCAATCTTACGTTTTGCTCTGACCAGCCTGCCGTTCACGGCCTGTGGCGAGATGTCCAAAACCTGCGCTATCTGCTCGTAAGGTGAGTTGTCGTAGTATCGTAAAACTATTAGCTCTCGCTCGGCAGGCCGTAATTGTAAAACAGCTTCACGAATCGCATCCCTGCGGTGTTCTTCGATGTTTACATTTCCGGCACGCCCTCGAACACTCACAGCAACTTGTCTGCCTTTTGACCTGAGCATCTGCCTTGTAACATTCCTGCAAATGCCGGCCAGCCAGGCTGCGAATCTTTCTTTACTTTTCAAACTCCTTAGGTCACGACAGGCTATAGCAAATGCTTCCTGTGCAGCGTCCTCTGCCAGTTCTCTGTCGGCCAGCATCGAGTAAGCCAGTGCGACCATCGAGCTGTGATAACGTTCGTAGAGAGCACCGAAGCTTTCCAGATGGCCATTCTGGGCAGCTTGGACTAATTGTGTTTCTGAATTCGGATTCAAAACAAATCCACCAATTCACAAGAATTAACTGATATCAGCTTCCATTATTATAGTGTAATTGCACCCCCAAAATGTGCGCAGAAAATAGGATTTCCTAAGGTATTATTCCTTTTGCCCACAGGATAACCGGCGCCAAATCTTAAACTTGTTTATTGAATGATGTTATAACAGGGCGATTACTTCTTGGCTCGCTCGAGCGCTTCTTCAAGTGCTCCGAAACCCGGATTCCATTCGTTAAGGCGGGTGACGTTCTTTTTCCTGGCGATTTTCATAAACTGCTCAAAAGTATCCTGGATAGACTCCGGCATAGGCCAAGCGGCACCGCTGGCTTCGGCCTTTTCTCGCATCTCGTCCCAGCGCATCATAAAGGTGTACATCGTCGGTAACTGCGCAACCTGAACGCGAAACAGCAGGTCGGTGTCATCCTTAACTGCCGCTTCGGCAGCCTTCAGATGTGCCCAGCCTTCACTGAGCGTCTCGAAGGAAAGGAATTTAGCGGTCTGCTTTTCGAAGCAGCCCAGCCAGTCTTCGCTGGCTTCGACCGCATCATGCGTAACTTTCAAATAAGCCTTGATATAAGGGCCGGCAAGGCAGTAATAGCCGGCGATGAATTCGTCAATTAGTTCTTGCCCATCCCGCGTTGGGTCCCACAACAGCTTAGCCAGCACCCAGGCCCGGAGCTCGGCCATCTCGGCGCCGTTCGTGGTGTAAGCACCCTGCTCAAAGATACCTTTGACATTATGGTCGGCGAAGAACTTTACATTCGGCCCCAGCACGCGCAGGTTCGGATGCGGCATTATGTGATGCCTGAAATTCGTAGTGTAGTCCCAGATGTAAAGTCGGTTGCATATCTTCGACCAGCCGACAATATCATCGCGGAATTCTTTGTTCCGCTCGTCGGCCAGTGGTTTACAAAACGAACACTCAATACTGCATAGCCGTACAATTACATTATGTCTCGGTTTTGTAATTCTTGGCGGCTTTCGGGTGTACTGATAAGCTAACGTGCTGATGGCCACCTGTGGAAATTCCTCTTCGATATCAGCCGCGACCGCATTGACAAAGCGCAGCATCAGTCCGGCGGGGCTGCCTTCTTCTTTTTCGATAGCGGCGCAACGGCTGCATTGGCAGTTCCCGCGCCAATCGTTCTGCGAGACCGAAGCAATAGTGGCGGCTGGATTTGCACGAAGACGGGCTTTGAGGTTCTTAACAAGCTCCTCGCGCATTTCTTCATTCGTCAGGCACAGTTGAGCGCGCTCATAGGTACGCTTACCTTTGATATCACTGAACCATTCGGGATGGTCTTTGAAGTATTTATCCGGAGGGATTAACCGATTAAACGTGTGCACAAATCCTTCGTAGGTATGTTTACCGCCGCGTTTTTCATCCAGCCGGGGACGGTTCCCATTAGATTTATTGCGCACAGCCCAGTCACCATCAAAGGCGTCAAACCAGTACGGCTCGCGGTATTCCAGAACCGGCACATAACGGACATCGAGCTTGGCCACGTTAAGTGTCGGCTTATTTGGTATGGTGCTTTCGGTCGAGGACCACCACCGGCAGCCAAGTTCGTCTTCGAGAAAGGTATAAACCGCATACAAGGTCCCGCGTGGATAGCCGCCGGCTAAGATGAGGTCGTTTCCAACACTGCGGATGATTATGCCATCGGTACCAAGTCCCTCAACGGTGAAATCAGGCTCGGCCAATTTAGCAGCTTTAGTACCAACCAGCAGACGAGGCCTGCCGACGGCAGGGGGGCTGACAACTTCAAATTCTGCGCCGGTTATCTGCTCCAGAAAGTCGGCCAATTCGGCGGCGGCGTGATGTTCGGGCTCGGCGGCGTCCTCGGCAATTACGATGACGGTTTTCGCCACACTATTTTCTGCAATCGTTACCACACTATCTTTAGCTGCTTGTTCACATCCAACGACAAATAACAGGGCAACGAACAGTAATGTAATTCTACCTTTTTGTACCATCGTTTGGTCTCCTTGATCTGAAACATTTTTTCGATTTATATATCTTGTAATAAGATAAACTTCACTGATTTTATTAACTTAAAATTGATATATCCGACATCAAATTGCGTAGCTATGCAAGCCGGGGAAAAGTCTTGATAGGTTTACCCAGAGCAAGGTTACAATGATAACAACCATTCCCGCAATCGCCCAGATACTGTTAATCCGCGGATATTTTTTTCCGAACATATAGCGAAAATGGAAATACCCGACATAGACCAGCCAGGATACCAGCCCCCACAGTTCTTTAGGGTCCCAGCCCCAGTAATCGCCCCAGGCCTTTTTGCCCCAGTAACTGCCGAGGATAAGCCCGAGTGTCAGCAGGGGAAAACCGATGCAGATTATACTATAAGTTGCCTGCTCAGGCGGTAGGAGATTTTCGTTTGGGTTAGGGCTGCACCAATTTTCGCTCCTCTGGTTTGATTCGTCCTTTTGCTGGCAACTACCGCCCGACCTTGAAAATTGGTGCTGCCTGCCGGCTAATTGCGAAATGGCCTGGAAAGTCGCTTTTGCCATAAAGATGTACGATAGCATATAGACAGCAACGTGGGGCGTAAACAGCCAGCTTTGCAGAGCCGGCGGCAGTCGCTGCGGCTGTGCGTTAAGGATAAAGCCGGCCGGAAAAAGAACTATAGCACCTATAAGCATATCGGCGCAGTAGCCTCCTACCCGCAGGATACGCCGGCAAAACCAAGAAGCTGGATAAATAATCATACTCAAGCACAGGAATACCTCAAAGAGATTCTGCAGCGGCACGTGACGAACATGATACCATCGATAGCCAAAAGCCAAAACTGCTGCCACAAAGCCGAACAGGTATAAGATGTGTCCGGTTTTTGCGCGGCGCAGCAGGCTCGTTACGAACGCACTCAAGTATGCGGCGATGGCAATGTAAATCAGTAAACCCTGAATTGTGTATTTAATTTCCATTTATGTGTTTTTTGGTTCTCTTTTCAACTATATGTCGTAGCCACATGTGCCAGAAGACACCGACACAGAGCATCCAGTAGCCGGCATAGACCACAGCCAGGCCCGCATTGGAAACGACCATAAGAACAGTGTATTGGCCAGCCTCGGTGTCGTAAAAATGTTGGTAGAAATGGTATCCGCCGAAGCTAAGAGGATGATTTACTTCGATGTCCTTTTCAGCAACAACCTTGTTGTCTTTAGTTATCCGGAGCCGGCTTACGTAATCACTAATAACTCTGCGATAGCTCAGCAGAAATTTGTCTTCACTGTGAGAATGTCCGGGAAATCGCTCGAAAACGTATCTATTAGTTACCTGACCCTCAGGGGATGTAAACTGGACCTCTAATGCCGGATTAAAGCCGTGCTGTGGGTCGTCGATAATTTTTCTGTTTTCGCCCTCGATTGTGATTTTGAAATTCTCGAACGCCCTTAGGATTTTTACCGTGCCGAACTCAGGGCCTAAAGGAAATTCGGTATCGATTTCGACAGGTATTCTCCAGCCTTGGCCGTCTCTGGTTTGGATATACAGGAACGCCGGCTTGTAATATTCTATTTGGAAGTCTTTGAGTTCTACCGAGAAAGGCAGCTCCTTTATCTGTTTATTGTCTTCTAATATAACGCGGTTGTCTGAGTGTCCTTCATAAATTCTCATTTGCCCAGTCGTAATTTTGTCGATTCCGAACAGTTTTTTCTGGAGTTTATGCCCGGGCTCTGAGCTCCATATAGCCCCTGCAAGAATAAAAACACAGCCTGAGTGTATTAATAACAGGCCGGGCACCCGGACCAATCGACGAAACACCACAAGTCCTACAATCAGCAGCAGCAGAAAAGCTGACCAGAAAACCACCAATGGCAGGCGGTTAAAGAAGCTCTTTGCCCGCTCAGCGCCGATAAATGCTCCATAGATAGACAGGAAAAGCAATAGTATAATCAGCGTCAGCCCAACCCACATTACAGCTCGTCTGAACTTATTCATCAGGTTACCTTTATGCCTATTTTAAACTGAAGTTTTGCAAAATTTAGTTTAGGCATATATTATTTAAGAAAATCAGCTTTTCCGATTTTGCAAAAGTCTTGTTCAAACTCAACACGTGTGATTATGGCCAAATGTATATTATTTGCAAGGATTTTCAAAAAGGCATTGTGCTACTTAATTCGATTTCGGTGCAGTTTGGAGTTGATGTTTGTATATGCTGTGCTTAGAATATATTACAATCGAAAAATATTTAATCCCTAAATTCATTTGGGGGTTATCAGCTTTTCATAAAAGAGATGAATGGTATATTGTAATGGAGGTTCGATAAATGACAAGGCAAATGTCAAAAGGGCAGTGCCATTTGTGCGGAGGCACTTTCAGCAAGTCAGCGATGACCAAACACCTCAAATCGTGCAAACAAAAAGATGAAAATATCGAGACGTCATCTCCCGTCCGAAGCCCGCGGAAAGCAGAAGTCTTTCATCTTGTGGTTGAAGCACGCTACTCATCCGATTATTGGATGCATCTTGAGATTCCTGCTGATGCAACGCTCGATGTTCTGGACGATTTTCTTAGACGAATCTGGCTGGAGTGCTGTGGCCACATGAGCGCATTTACGATTGAGGGCAAAACCTACTCGGTGGCACCAATGGCAGAATTTGATGACGAAAGCATGGAGGCCAGGTTGAATGAAATTCTTAGTCCCGGGATGAAGTTTAACTATAAGTACGACTTCGGCTCTACTACGCACCTGGCGATGAGGGTTGTCTCGCAAGAGCAAAAACAAATTAAGGACGAATCCATCGCAGTTTTGGCCAGAAATGAACCTCCCTCGTACCCCTGTATATCCTGCGGCAAAGTGGCTGCTCATGTGTGTACCGAATGTATTTGGTCGGGCGAGGGATGGCTTTGCAATGAGTGTGCTGCCGAACACAAGTGCGGCGAGGTGATGCTTCTGCCTGTAGTTAACTCACCTCGGGTCGGAGTCTGCGTATACACAGGCCAATAATCAACAATATATAGCTCCGCAGTTCATTCATGCGAAACTTGTCCTCGACCTGATAGGGGAGCAGGAATGTACGCCTGCCCCGCACCAATTAGACTACTGCCGCCCGCCCTCGCATTTCTTTAGCGGGGGTAAATTGGTGCGGGGTCATTGCGAGCGAGGCGAAGCCGAGCGTGGCAATCTCTCCTCTTTGTCATGCCGGCGTAGTCGAATGAGTCAATTCCGAAGGAATCCCACTTCGTAATTGGATATTCTCTATTCGACATTTTGCAGTTCAAATAACCAATCCGTGAAAACTTTGGTTAACAAAATCAGTGGTTTTCTTTGCGGATTTTTGTTATCTTAGCATCACACTAAACCCTATGCTGTACGTTAGTTGATGCTATGGAAAAAGGTTTTGTATATCTTGTTGGAGCCGGCCCGGGCAGGGCGGATTTGATTACCGTTCACGGCGCTGAGGTTCTAAAAAAAGCAGATTGTATAATTTACGATAAGTTAGCCAATCCTGCTTTGCTGAGATTTGCCCGCGCCGACGCCGAGATTATCCATGTGCCCAAACGCATCGGCGGCGCTTCGGTTACGCAGGAAGAAATTAACAAGCTGCTGCTCGAAAAGGCCTCCAGTAGCCGAACGGTTGTACGGTTAAAGGGCGGCGACCCCTGTATCTTCGGCAGAGTTGCCGAGGAGCTTGCTGTTCTTATCGAACACGGCATCGGGTTTGAAATAGTACCTGGCATAACCGCCGGTATCGCCGTCGCTGCCTATGCCGGCATCATGCTGACCGACAGAGAATACAGCTCGCAGGTGGTTTTTGTAACCGGCCAGGAGAAACAGGGCAAGCAAAAGAGCAATATTGACTGGAACTTACTTGCAAAATTCAGCGGCACTATAGTTTTCTATATGGGCATCGGCAATCTAAGCTTTATTGCTGAACGACTAATGGAAAATGGTATGGGAGCCGATACACCGACGGCTGTAATTGCTGATGCTACTTTCCCAACTCAGAGAGTTGTAAAAGCTGCGCTAAGCGACATAAGCGAAAACTGTAAGCAGCAGGGGATCGAGCCGCCGGCGATTATCGTTATCGGTGCCGCTGCGGACAGTAACGCACAGTTGAACTGGTTTATGAAAAAGCCATTGTTTGGCAAAAATATTGTTGTAACCCGGGACACTGCCGGCAATGCCGGTTTCGCAGCTAAAATAATTGACCGCGGCGGTAACCCGATAGATTTCCCAACAATAGAAATCAGGCCTCTAACGCACAAAAACGAGTTCGTAAGGACGCTCGCAAAAATCACCGAGTACGATTGGATAATCTTTACAAGCGGCAACGGCGTAACTATATTCTTTGAAACTGTACAGGGCTTAGGCAAGGATGCCAGAGTCTTCGGCTCGGCCAAGATTGCCGCAATAGGTAACGGAACCGCAGCTAAGCTCAGCGACTTCGGCATAAAAGCGGATTTTGTCCCGAGCGTTTTTACCGGTAAGGAGCTCGGCAAACAATTAATCGCCTATACAAACTTGCGAAGCAAAAAGGTCTTGCTTTTACGCTCAAAGATTGCTTCAAACGAGCTTGTTGAGCTGTTGGACAAAGGCGGAGCCGAAGTTCAGGATGTAGCTGTTTATACAGCCGTAGAAGAAAAAAGCCAATGCACCTGGCTAATTGAAGAAATCAGCAATGGCCGGATTGACTGGCTGACCTTTGCAAGTCCTTCTTCGGTAAATGGATTTTTTGAGCAAATCCGCAGCGACCTGGTTAATTCAGGTAACGTAAAAGTTGCATCGATTGGCCCGGTAACTTCCGAACGGTTGAAAACGCTCGGTGTAAGGATTGATGTAACAGCCGAAGACCACACCCTTGATGGCTTACTTGATGCAATAGAGCAAACGTATAGAAGATAAATATCTTGGTTTTGGACATTTGAATTTAGATATTGTTTCGTATTTAGTATCTGTTGCGGAAAACAAAAATCGACGATGTCACCCCTGCGAAACCTGTCCTGAGCGAAGTCGAAGGAGCAGGGGTCCAGAGCGAAAAAGCTGGATTCCCGCTGGAGTTTATCCCGCACACGATGCGGGGCGGGAATGACAAATACTGTTTCCGCAACAGGAACTATATAGAAATTCGAATTTCGAGTTTCTCCGAAGGAGCTAATTATGTCTTTTCCAAAAATCAGAATGCGAAGGCTGCGCAGCAGTGATTCTATGCGAAGACTGGTGCGTCAAACCTCTTTGAGCGTCGATGATTTGGTTTATCCGTTATTTGTTCGGGAAGGCAAAGGTCTCAAACAGCCTATCAAGTCAATGACCGATTGTTTCCATTTCTCACCGGATACAATCGCGGCCGAAGCTGCTGAAGTGGCCTCTTTGGATATACCTGCGGTTCTGCTTTTCGGTCTGCCGGGCAAGAAAGATGATATCGGCTCACAGGCCTGGGCCGAAGACGGTGTTGTCCAGCGCTCTATCGGAGAAATCAAAAAGGCGGCGCCGCAGCTTCTGGTTATTACCGACGTTTGCCTTTGCGAGTACACCGACCACGGCCATTGCGGCATCATCAAAGACGGCAAAATCGATAACGACCAAACCTGCGAACTATTGGCAAAGGTGGCCCTTTCACACGCCCAGGCCGGTGCCGATATAGTTGCTCCTTCGGATATGATGGATGGCCGGGTCGGGTACATTCGTGAAGCGCTCGAAGAAAACGATTTTGAGAACGTGGCGATTATGTCTTACGCGGCAAAGTATGCTTCTGCTTTCTATGGGCCGTTCAGAGAGGCTGCCGAATCTGCCCCCGCCTTCGGCGACCGCAGGACCTATCAGATGGATCCTGCCGCCGGTGCCGACCAGGCGATGGCCGAGATTGCACTCGATATAGAAGAAGGTGCTGATATTGTAATGGTAAAGCCAGCCCTTGCCTACCTCGACATTATATATCGAGCACGGCAGCGTTTTGATTGTCCGCTCGCCGCCTACAACGTCAGCGGCGAATATATGATGGTAAAGAGTTCCGCCGCCGCAGAACTCTTAGATGGAAAGGCAACAATGTTAGAAGTCCTTACAGCAATCAAACGAGCAGGAGCAGATATTGTTATTACCTATTTCGCTAAAGAAGCAGCAAAATTATTATCAGGATAAGCCAGTTGTAGGATGAGCTTTAGCTCGCAATTTTTTCTGAAAGAATAGATTCATTTAGACTTCTGACGACCGTAGCTAAGCTCGAGAAACAACCTGAACATAAGTTCTATTAGTACAGGCCGGGGCTGGGCACCAAAGAAGAAAGGCTGTGAGTGATTTTCACTCACAGCCTTGGTTTGCGTAAATTCAGATATTCCACAAAATTACTGCGGACAGTTCTCAAGCCAATCGGTAGTGAAAGTTGCCAGGTCTGCGAGGTTAATTACCCCATCGCCGTTGAAATCCTCGCATGCCGTGTAGGTTGTCTTAGGAGTGAAGTAGTAATCTTCCGTTTCACCGTACTCGTATCCCGTCTTTGGGCCGGAACCGCCATTGCCTCTCGTGCCGGGATTACTGCCGCTCGTCCAGGGCTGCTCAGAAAGAGTAATCCTCATCCATATCTCCTCGGGAGTATTCTTCGGATGGCAGGACAGGAACGCCGGTGTGGTGATCTGATGTAATCCGGCTGCCAGATTGAAAAGATACTGATTCTGCACTGCCCACTCTGATACAAGACCCTTGGGACAGACAAGAGTTGAGTCTGTGCTGCTGTCGTCGTCCCAGTCGCCATCACGGTTCCAGTCACACCAGACATTGACCCAAAGGCCGATACCTGGGTTGATAATGTTGGCAAAATAGTCAAATGTTGTCCAGCGACAATGTGCCAGATTTAACGGGAAGATGACACCATCGTCGCCCTGGTCCCTGTCCGGTGAGTTGGATTGTGGACCGATGTTGTTGACGCCATCCTGATCCTGGCCCATGTCAGCTTCGGCTTCATTAGTAATAGTGCTGCCTAAGTAAGCCACTGCCTGAGGATTTAAGTGAACCGGCCCATAAGGCCCGGCACCACTGGCATCGTTGAAGACAGTGGGGTAATATGCTCTCACTCCTGAAGGGCCTCCCTTGGGATATGCGGTCATGTTTCTACTGGAATTGTTACTGCTGTCCGGTGCATCACCGAGGTCTAATGCCTTTGTTGGAGGTACTCCCTCAGAACTAACACTTATCACACCCTGACCGGTGCTGGAGCCGAACCCGCCAACATCGAAAAGGTACCGGCTGCCGGCGGTTGCGGCAAAGGTAATCTGTGACTGCCAACCACAGAAGTCATCATTGCATTCGATTCGGTCACTTGGGCTCGGAGGGCAATTGACTCCCCTATAGACGGCGAGCTTTGTGTCGTAGCTGCTGCCGCACAAGCTGACGGTAACCTCACCTGTGCTTACAGCGGTATAGCGGTACCAGATGTTTGGGCTTTTCACACAGTCATCGGGGCCATCGAACGTTGCGTTGGTGGTGTTAAAGGGCAGGTCAGTCACGTTGCCGATGGGCTTTGCATTATTACAATTATCGTTTGATAATGTTGGAGGCCATCCCTGACAGTTGATTGTCAGCACACCTGGACCGTGATCCGAGTCGGTGGCGCCCCCGACCTCGATTAGGTAGTGATGGCCGGCGATTGCGTCGAAGGTGACCTTAGACTGCAGACCACAGAAGTCGTCGTTGCGTGTGATCATGTCCGCATACGCCGGGTTACAATCCCAGCCGTCATAGACGACGAGCACGGTGTCGTAGCTGCTGCCACACAGGCTGACGGTAACATCACACGTGTACGGAGCGGTATAGCGGTACCAGACGTTGTCGGTGGTATTATAGTAGCCGGGACCATCGAACGTCGCATTGGTGGTGTCGAACGGCAGGTTCGTTACGTTACCGACGTGCGTTGCATCAAAGCAGTCGTCGTTGGGCGGCTCACTGGGCCACCAACCCCAACCGGAATTGATATTCAACACACCCTGGCCGGCTTCGCCGTTGTACGCCCCTACCTCAATAAGATAATGGCTGCCGGCGATTGCTGTAAAGGTGATCTGGGCATCCGTACCGCAGAAGTCGTCATTGCAATCGATCAAGTCGTCCTCATCCGGGTACCAACCAAACCCATTGTGATAAATGGCGAGCTTAGAGTCGTAGTCGCTGCCACAGAGGCTGACAGTGACGCTACCCGTGTAATCAGCAGAATAGGTGTACCAGATGTTTGGGCTCTCCATGCAGTAGCCGGGACCATCGAACGTCGCAAAAGTGGTGTCGAACCTCCGGTTTGTTACGTTACCGACCGACATTGCGTTATCACAGTCATCGTTGGAGGGCCGTCCATCCGGCACCATCTCGTAACTGATATTCAGTACACCCTGACCCATGTGGGAGCCCCACCCTCCAACCTCGATCAGGTACTCTCTGCCGGCGTTAGCATAGAAGACGACCTCCGACTGCTTGCCACAGAAATCGTCGTTGCATCTAATCATGTCCTCCTGCTTCGGGGGGCAATCGCCCCCATCATATACGGCAAGCGCGGTGTCGTAGCTGCTGCCGCACAGGCTGACGGTGACTCCACCGCTCTGGGTGGCGGTATAGACGTACCAGATGTTCGGGGCGGTCTCACAGGAGCCGGGCCCATCGAACGTCGCCGATGTAGTGTCGAACGCCAGGTTCGTTACGTTACCGACCGACGTTGCGTTCGCACAGTTATCATTGGCTGGAGCGCCCACAGCGAGATTTGCCATACCGAGCAGTAACGTCAGCACACAAACCAACAATACCTTTGGTTTAAATCTTTTCATAATTTAAGTCCTCCTGAAAAAAGAATTTTTGATTTTGAAACACTTTTTCCGTACACCAGACGCTCTGTGAGGAATAAAGATTCAAAAATGAGAGAAAAAAATGTTGACACTCCTCACTAAGTCTATTGTTTACAAGTAATAAGATACCACATTATTGCTCTAAAAACAAGGAAAAATTCCGGATTATCCCGTTTTTTTTTGTTTGTTGAATCGCATATGTAGTAACTTTCTTTGTAGCAAGCAGATACACAACCACATCGCCGAAATTCAGTTTTACTTCCGGTAGGTTTTTTGGGGGTTATAGACCTTATCTGCGATAAATTTCAGCTTTTTGTCTGTGTTCTTCATCAATGCGCGGTAAAAACAGGACCGATAACCAACGTGGCATTGGCCGGCATCGACTGCTACTTTTAGAATCAGGCAGTCCTGGTCGCAATCGACCAGTATCTGTTCTACTTTTTGGACGTGGCCGCTCTGCTCGCCTTTCTTCCATAGTTTTTGTCGCGACCTGCTGAAGTATGTGGCATAGCCGGTTTGGATTGTCATCTCAAGTGCCTGACGATTCATATAAGCGACCATTAATATCTGCCCGGTCTGGCTGTCCTGAGCTATAGCTGATATCAGGCCGTTAGCATCGAATTTCGGAATAAACTCCACGCCCTCTTCGATGTCTTGTTTTTTACCCACTTGTTTGGTCTCCTATCTCGTTAAATGGTTAAATACTCACCACTCACTATTCACCAAATATCATCTTGCCAAGATAAGTTTTACCCGTTATTATCTTCGAAAACAAGTTTTTTTCAAGGCAAGCTACTTCAATGCCCAAGGCGAAAACTGAGAAAAGTAAATACGTTTTCCTGTTTATGCGTATTTTGGTGGTTGTGGTTGGTGTCATTTGGGCCATAGTGTGGGTATCTCGTGGGCAGAGGTGGAGCAATTTAACGGCGATTTTTGCTCGAATGAATTTGGCGATTTTTGCTGCAGCACTCGGTATTTTTGTCATTGGCCAGGTTATGATAGGCTTCCGCTGGTTGCTTCTTCTCAGAACTCAATCTATCTTTATAAATTTATTTTCTGCCATAAGGCTGATTTTTTTAGGTCTTTTTTACAATAACTTCATGCCGGGTTCGGTAGGGGGTGATTTGCTTCGTGCCTGGTACGTTACAAAACACACGCCTAAAAAGTTCGAAGCGGTTTTGAGTGTATTTGTTGACCGGATTATTGGGTTGTTAAGCACATTGATAATCGCGGTTTTTTTCTACGTGCTTTTCCTGCGAGGCAAGGCGGATGCACTAACCTTTACCGGCCGCAGTGGGCCTTTTAAGTTTCTCGCTGAATACAAAGGAGGTATTATTTGGGTGGCTGGAGTATTGGCGGCGGTTTTTTGCGGACTGTTGTTGCACAGGCGGGGCAGGGTTTTGCTGCGAGCGACCTGGCTGCATATTCGAATCCACAGCGTCAGGGCGTTTGAAAAGCTTAAAGATGCGGTTTATATTTACTGCAGTAAACCCCTGACAATCCTTGCGGCCTTTGGGCTGACTGTTTTTATGCAGATTATAACGATAACAGGTTTCTGGTTTCTTGGGAAAAATCTTGGGATTACCGCAAGCCTCAAATATTACTATGTTTTTTTCACACTGACGTGGGTGTTGGGGGCTCTGCCTGTCAGTGTCGGCGGTGCCGTGGTAGTGGAAGGTACACTCGCCTACCTTTTTATCCGTTATGCCGGTGTCGAAGCAGAGGCGGCGTTAGCTCTGGCCTTGTGCCAGCGGATAGTATGGATGCTCGCTTCACTGCCGGGGGCGGCGGTACATTTGATTGGTGCACATTTGCCGAAAGACTTTTTTGTTGACTATGATAAGCCGATAACTTAATATATGGTGCTCTGTGTAAGAAGCCGTGTTGTAAGCGGCTTTGGTTGCACAAAAAACGATAAATTGATAATAATCAGGGGCTGTTTTTAATAGTATCCGATGGCGGGACGGTTTAAAAGTTACTTTTTTCGTGGATTAGCCGTACTATTGCCGACTATTCTGACAATAGGGATATTTGTCTGGGGCTACAAGTTCATCCAGAACAACATCAGTGTCCATATAAATCGTGGTCTGGTTCGCTTGACAATGTTGGTTAAGGGGCTTGAGTGGGACGACCCAAGTAATGAACTCGTCAAGCAGGTTTGGAACAAGTTCTGGGTTGATGGATGGGGCTCCATAGCCGGCTTTTTGATAGCTCTGGTTGCTGTTTGCGTAGTGGGCGCATTATTGGCCAGTGTCATGGGCAGGACACTATGGCGAATGGTCGAAAAATTCATAATGAACACACCCGTTTTAAGGAAGGTTTACCCCTATGTGAAACAAGTTACTGATTTTTTGTTTGCGCAGGAAGAGCAGGGAAGACCACCCTTCTCAAGAGTCGTTGCGGTCGAGTATCCCCGAAAGGGTATATGGTCTGTAGGTTTTGTTACAGGCTCCGGACTTGAGAAGGTCGTGAACAATGTTAAAAAGGAATTTCTTACTATTCTTATACCCACTTCCCCGACACCTTTTACAGGCTTTATAATAATGGTTCCGAGGAACAAAACCATAGATTTAGATATGACAGTAGAGGAAGCATTTAGATTTACCGTCAGCGGCGGGGTTATTACGCCGGGTCAGAAGAAGGGACTGGCTGCTTTACCGAAGCCTGATTCGGAATATCATGAATAGAAATGGATTTTACTTTCCGAAAATAGTTAAGGAGAATAATCTTGCTTTTTACAATCACTGGTAAGCACATTGAAATAACGGAAGCTATCAGAAGTCACGCAGAAGAAAAAACTTCCAAGCTTCCCAAGTACTACAATAGTATAAATCAGATTGAAGTGATTATAGACGGCAATCAGGGCGGTGGTACCAGCGTGGAGATAATTGCAAGGGCCGAACACAGCAAAGTTTTCGTTGGCACCGAAACAGGTGAAGATGCTTACCGCTGCATTGATATGGCCGTCCATAAGCTTGAACGACAGCTCAGAAGAACAAAGGGTAGGGAACGAGACGATAAACACAAAGGCAGCGCAGAGCTAACAGAGCTGACGTAGCGGTTTGTCATGTGTGGTTGAGTGGTTGTCATTCCGCACCCATTCAGCTTTGCTTCCCGTACATTGATGCGGGACAGCAATGACAACCAATCAATTGATCTGTGACAGAGCAGTAGGTTGGTTTTGTGATATGTGTTTTTGATTTGGCCTGTTAGGCCGTTGTGTATGATTTTGGGCAGATAAGATGAAATTTGCAGATTTTGTCTGTTTTGAGGCAACGGTTCCGGAACTGCAGATGAGCGACCGTGACGGTGCAATAGAAGAGATAGTGTCGTCGCTTGATAAAGCCGGAAAACTCGGAAAGGGCATGTGCAAAGAGATTGCCAGGGCGGTGATAAAAAGAGAGAAGGAAGCGAGCACGGGGATGGGTAAAGGCGTTGCCGTGCCTCATGTGAAGTACAAATTAGTTAAAGATGTGATTGCCGCGATAGGACTGAGCAGTACCGGTATTGATTTTTCCGCTCTCGACAAGCAGCCGGTTTATTCGGTAATACTTTTAATCAGTCCTGTGGATGAGCCGGACAAACATTTACAGGCGATGGAGAATATTTTCAGGCATTTGCAGCATGAGAAGTTCCGTAAGTTTCTAAGGCAGTGCCGAAGCGCCGAGCATGTTGAAGACCTTCTCAGAGAGGCCGATGAAAATTCGTCTTTGTAGTGTAGTGATATAGATCAAGACTTTTGCAAAATCGAGGTTAGGCATACTTTGAAAAGAAAAAATTGTTTTTTGATTTTTTCTTTTCAAACAGTAAATTATTGTCTAATAAGAAGTTGGCTAATTATTTAAGAAAATCTAAAAACCTGATTTTCTTAAATAATATGTGCCTAACCTCAATTTTGCAGAACTTCAGGTATATCTACAAACGTAAGGCGAAGGGACCTGAAGATGCAGGCAGAGCAGGATTCATTGGAAAAAGTGGTTTGTGAAACGGAAGTTGAGATAAAAAACGCGGATGGCCTTCATATGCGCCCCGCGATGCAGTTTGTTGATATTGCAAACCAGTTTAAAAGTGATATTACCGTCAGCAATAACGAAACTGAGGTGGACGGCAAGAGTATCATGCAGATGAGTATGCTCGCTGCGACTTGTGGGACCAAACTAAAAATCAAGGCTGAAGGTTCCGATGCCCAGAAAGTTATCAGTGCTTTGCGTGAGCTCGTGGAAGAGAAATTGTTTGGTGAGCCGCCTCCGCGAAATTGATTCAGCCGCAGGCGGTTCTGCGATATTGATTTTGGTTATTGAATATGGAAATAAAAAAGGGCGTAGCTGTTTCGCCGGGCATTTCTATTGCCAAGGCGCTGATTATTGATTCCGAGGAATATCGCATTCCCCGCCGCGAAATAAAAGCTTCAGAACGGACGACTGAGATTCAACGTGTGAGAAATGCCTTCAGAGGTGCTATCGTCGAATTAACCAAACTTGAGGCGGCACACGGCAAAACCGAGGGCAGTAAGATAAAAGATATTTTTGCTGTGCATATGCGTTTTTTGCACGACAGAAGCCTGCGAAAGAGGATAACCGATTTGGTTCACTTCGAATCGGTAACGGCGGAATACGCCGTATCAACTATACTTCGGGAAATTGCATCACATTTCAGCAAGGCAAAAGATGCCTATATCAGTGAGCGGGCGGCGGACATTTACGATATTGAAAGGCGTTTGCTCATACAGCTTCTTGACAGGAAGCGCGAGGATGTCGAGCATCTGACCGAAGAGGTTACGATTATTGCTCGGGAATTAAGCCCTATTCAAACCGCCGGGTTCGACAGGAAGTTTGTCAAAGGTATTGCCAGCGATGCCGGTGGCCGAACCAGCCATGCTGCTATTGTTGCACGCTCTTTAGGTATTCCTGCGGTAGTGGCACTCGAAGACCTTACCGAATCCGTCAGCGGCACGGATACCGTCATTGTCGACGGCAATCGCGGCATCGTCATTGTTAATCCGGACGACCAGACAATCCAACAGTACCGGGAATACTCGAAGGAGTTTGCAGAGCTTGAGCATAAGCTCGATGCGATAAGAGAAAAGCCGGCGGTAACTCGCGATGGTGTGAAAGTCACATTGTTGGGCAATATCGAATTTCACGATGAGGCCGAGGTGGTCCTGCAAAAAGGGGGCGAGGGTATAGGATTGTACCGTACCGAATATTTGTATCTTAACAGGCAAACCGAGCCGACAGAAGAAGAGCATTATCAGGCCTATGCAGAGACTGTCAGTGTTCTTCAGGACAGACCTATGATAATAAGGACTTTGGACCTTGGGGCGGATAAATATACTCAAAGGAAGCGTTTTGCACCTGAGCCGAACCCGTTTTTGGGGCTCAGGTCCATTAGATTTTGCCTGCAGAACCTTATGATGTTCAAGACGCAGTTGCGTGCGATTATGCGGGCCTCGGTCCTCGGTGATGTCAGGATTATGTTTCCGCTGATTACAAATCTGCAGGAGGTGATGCAGGCAAAGATGATTTTGCGGGATGTTATGGATGACCTCGACGAAGAGTCCATAGCATACAACAGGGACATTCAGATAGGCATTATGATTGAGACGCCATCGTCGGCATTGACTGCTTATTCGCTCGCCAGAGACGTAGATTTTTTCAGTATCGGAACAAACGACCTTACTCAATATACGTTAGCCGTTGACAGGGGCAATGAATTAGTCTCTACGCTGTATTCGTCGGCGGACCCTGCGGTGCTTCGGCTTATCAGGACGGTTATTCAGGATGCGCACAAGGCACAGATAGACATTAGCGTTTGCGGGGAGATGGCTTCTGAGCCGGAGTATGTTATGTTGCTGTTGGGGATGGGCATTAGAACGCTTTCGCTTACTGCGCCGATGATACCTGAGATAAAGCAGATTATCCGCTCGGTAACCGTGGAGGACTGCAATAACGTGGCCAGAAAGGTACTTGGGATGAACTCCGAAAGGCAGATTTCAAACTACCTTCGGGATGCCGCAAGAAAGATTCTGCCCGAAGCATTTTGATTATTACGTATATGACTCATCAACCGCAGAGCTTCTGGGTAATCTCAGCCACGTGTTTACCCTGGAACCTCGCAATTGCTAACTCGTTCTCGCTCGGCTGACGAGACCCATCGGCACCGGCAAGAGTCGTTGCTCCGTAAGGTGTTCCGCCTGTTATTTCCTCCATATTAAGCAATCTCTGCTCGGCATAAGGCACGCCGACAACAATCATCCCGTGATGGAGCAGCGTCGAATGAAAGCTCGTAATGGTTGTCTCCTGCCCTCCGTGTTGAGTCCCTGTACTGGCGAAAACGCTGCCGACTTTCCCGACTAGGGCACCTTTGAACCACAATTGGCCGGTCTGGTCGAGGAAGCTGCGCATTTGAGCACACATATTGCCGAACCGCGTCGGCGTCCCGAATATAATCGCATCGGCCTCGGCCAAAGTCTCTGGCTTTGCGATTGGAATATCTGCGAAAGCCTCGCGAGCGGCCTTGGCACCCATTTTTTCCAGCGCTTCATCGGGAACCAGCTCAGGAACCTGATATAGGGTAACTTCCGTTCCGGGAACCTCACGCGCCCCTTCGGCTACAGCTTCAGCTAATCTATACACGTGTCCGTACATGCTGTAGAAAACTATCTGTATCTTTGCCATCTTATAAACCCCCTGTTTTTTATCAGTTACTGGCTTAAATATATTTATACGGTTATTTATACGAAACCAGAGTAGGGTGGTTCTATAATAAAATAGACCTATGAACCAGCCGCAAGTTGTAAATCATATGAGACTGATGAAAGCCGAAGGTACGCTTATCTTAAGATCATCTTGATTTTTTCTTCTGGGGCTTCAGATGCTGAGACAAACCGGAGAGGTGAAGACCTACCGTCAAGACGTCCGAGATATTGAAGACGTTCATATATCTGGTATCCGGTGATTTCTTTTGCAGCATTATGCCCAACGTGTACATATAGTTTCTGCGTACCATCCTTTAAAGTTCCCGTCTCCCAGCCAACTCCATTGCTTTCGTTATCTATGCGCCCTGCAAAGATACGTTCGTCCTTAACTCTGACTAATCTAAGTGTTTCTCTCTTAGCAAAGTCAACGAGATACTCTCCCCAGCGATCTCTCATAAGTAATAAGGGATCAAAGTCATTCATCTGGTCAATCCAGTAGAGGTTTATTAAAGTTCGCCCCCCAACGTTGACAGGCAACATGCAGTCAACCTGTTCGCCAACCTGGCTCACAAGCAGTACTTTTCGGCTGTATTCGGCCATGAGAGGATGTAAACGTCGGCGAAGGAACTTCAGATCGCCATATCTCTCGGGCAGTGGGACAGAAACTTCAATCCATGGTTGTTTTTCTGCATCAAAGCTTTCTATTCTTTTTATTTCTCTCAATATAAATATGACTACTATCGCTACTAAGCAAACAACGATGAGTAATATCTTTTTCATGTTTAAATCCTGATTATATTTTTTTGTAAAAGAGGCCAAATGATGTTGATTCTGGAATGTAACACATCTGCGTCTGGTCAGCAAGTTGTAAATCCTACGAGACTGCTGAGAATGCAAAGAAAGTCAGAGACATATTTGGCTAAACTGGCTGCTGGAATCCTGCTTCACAAGGGAAGTGTGTACTCTATTTTTGGCAAAGGGAGTAACGATTAAGCTTGGCGGCGGCGATTGGCTGTCCGCTTCAGAGATTTGTTAGCCGCCTCGATAAATTGAATCAATTTACACACAAAGCCCCGGCTTTTCTCAAGCCGATGATTTTGCGCGACTGAGCTTTAACTTTCAAAATAGACCCCGCTTTTTACAAGGGCCTTTCTCAGTTCGCCATATCGCAGCTCGCGCGTTCCGCAATTTTTAGCTGCGCAAAGGGCCGCCGCAGTACCCGTCGCCTGTCCCTGTCCCATACAGCTTACAGTATTTCTCGTGGACATATGGGCGTCATGGTCGGAGGTTATCATCATACCGGCCGCGAGGAGATTTTCGATTCCAGCCACACGCAGCGCTCTATAGGGGATTCCGTATGTGCCGCCGTTTTTTACCTGCAAGCGGGGCGCACTATCGTGAAAACCGTAAACCATCACCTCATCGTCAAAATGTCTGGCTTCAAGCACGTCTGAAAGCGTGATGTCATAATCGCAGGTTATAAGTCTGCCCCGCCTGATGCAGAGTTTTGGGCTCGTTCTGGTAATGAATGCCTTTTCGCAGCCGGGGACATATTCTCTGAACAGTTCGATGGCCTTTGCCTGCCGGCGTCTCAGCTCAAGTTCTGCCTTGGCGACCTCATCTCTGTTTGTCGGACTGACCGGCATCTTGAAATTCAGCTTGATGAACATAAAGTAATTGTCGTGAACAGTTGTCGTAACCATTGACATTCCGATCTTGGATGCTCCCTCGCTGAACCCTGAGGGGAGATTTACCCTCCTGCCGTCCAGCCGCACGATTTGCCCGTCCTTGCCGCTGCGAATGCCTTCGGCAAGCTGCGTCACTGCATCGTGCGATTTCATAAAGTCGTAGTACTTGTCAATGCTGACGTTGGCGACGCCGATACTGTTGACCACCGGGTAATCATTCGGCTCGGTGTAGTCGGCGCCAGCGTAAGCGGCCAGGTCGCCGTATGCCGTGCAGTCCACGAACGATTTCGCGTAGAACGCCTCCCTGCCGGAGCGGCTCTCGGCGATTACGCCCCGGATGTGGGAACCGTCCATAATCGCGCCGACTAACAGCGTATTGACGCAGACGAAAACGCCCGACTCGACGAGCATCTCGAATGTAACGAGTTTATACATTTCCGTGTCAATAGCCGTGCATACCGAATCGTAGTTGTACCCTTTGGACATCTCGGCGTGGCCCGATGTGCCCCCGACTTTCAGAAGGCGGTCGATAATCTCCTGTGGAATCCCTCGCACAACCTGACGCTTTTTAACGCCGGGAAAGGCCTTCCACAGGTTATAGAAGCTGTGAAGCGCGGTGCCGCCTTCGGTGGCGGTCCCGCCCGGATAACCTTTTACCTCTATCAATGCCGTCTTGGCGCCCTGACGTGCTGCGGCTGTCGCCGCCACGACCCCTGCCGTGCCGCCGCCTGCTACGACGACATCGAACTTTCTGATAGGCAATTTTTTCACCGGCTCCTCGTAATAATCCGTAGGTTGATACCGTGTCCCTGCCGGATTGCCTTGCGCAAAGCCAGCTTGAGCGCCAATTCCAAGCATTAGAACGTTTTTCGAAAACTCTCGACGATTCATTTCTGTCTCCTTATATAGTGCAGTCCCAGAGTGGCTACAATCTGCTCAGCCCGGAGGATGGAAAAACGGCTGATTCCGAATCTCGTCAAATGCTTCTTCTATCGACAGGTCGGTGAACACTTCGCACCACTTGCCGGTGTGTCGCATGTACGCCAGATTGAAACGCCCGTTCGCCATGTATGCAAGCCGCGTAAAGCTATCTTCGAAAAACGGCGATAGTGCATTGGGACCCGGACAGGCGTACTTGGCGCGGAAGAGCAGGCAGTTCTTATGCCACTTCGTGTAGATATCAACAATGTAGTTAAATCTTGCATTCTTGGCTGGCGGCTTTATGTATTGTGGCTTAAACACCGTCTGTACGATTTCGTCCGCCTTGGCTGTAACTTTCTGCTTCACCGCATCCGGCACGCTTGAAGCAGGCCTGGGCGAGTAAATCCATTGTCGTGGTATTTTTGCCATATTCAAATTCTCCTTGATTGGTCATCGTTATTAAGAACGCTCACCGTTTTCTGCCCAACGTCCCCATCCATTAAAACGTGGCTGACTGAAATTGTTCAGTGATTCACCGGTCAATTTTTCTCAATACTTTAACTGGCGGAACCAATAAAATCTCCCAAAAAGGTTTATTTGAGAGGGATGAATCGCCGCTCCAATATTGATAAGCAAAATACGAAGTAAAAAGCAAAGAATTCGCCAGAGTCAACAAAGACATATCCGCACGAAAGTATAATTCAACTTCGACTTTCCATATAGGAGCATCTGGATTTCCATATTGGGATCGAAATTTCTGAGCATAATCTATGGACTCAAATCCGAAAAGAGACTGAAACCGAGAAGGACGAGATGAGAAAAAAGCTCTACGGACATATTCCAAAAGTAATTCGATAGCGGGACTAATAATAATACCTTTTGTCGTATTCCTTAAGAAATACTGTTCACCATGGAGTGTTACACCATCAGGAAACATCATATCAACATGTTTTTGTAAATAATCTGGTTTAATGTCATTATATTTCTGAAGCGTAATTTCAATACCTTGTTGGAGAGTTTCTTTTCGATCAACTGTATAAAATTTTGGCATTTTTCTATCTATTTATTCTGAGTATTGTATATATTGTTTCCGCATAACATCGTGCTCAGCGGTGCCGCATATGTGGCGTTCGAGTGCAGCCGTTTTGTCCTACGCGTAGCCTTGTGCGAAGCAAGGGCAATTCGGACAGCTTCGTATTGCGTTTTGATACCGCATTCAAATAATTTTGGTGTGCAGTACACACACTACCTAAGCAATAGATTAAGGGCTCACAACTTTTTGAGAAAGCTGTCGTACTCGGCGTGGGAGCCAATCCAAAACCAGACCATCACGTCCCGATATTTAACGCCAAGCGCTCGCCAGCCGATGCCGACCCTCACGGAATACACCTGTCGTTTCTTCCCGACCCTTTTTAACTGAAGACTTGGGTGCTTCGGATTCTTTTGCCAGAGTTGATAGCTTCTGCGGGCGCTTCGTTTTGTGTGGTCGGGAAGCCGCTGAAAACAGTCTATGAATTTGGCTGTAAGATGAGATTTCAAAGCTCGTCAAATCCCATTTCCTTAGTCCGACCAGCCCGGTAGTCCTCCAGTGCCTTCTCGGCCATCCTGTCGAGCTGGTCAGAAGACTCGGCAAGCGCCTGGTCCCAGCGAGCCTCCCAAGTCAGCTCGTCAATCAACGCTCTGGCGAGATCGTCCTGAAGATTCTCAGGGAGTTGGGACGCCTTCTCGAAGGCTTGAGCAAGTAACTTGGTCATTGTTTAATCTCCTGCCCGCACGATTGTTGTATTATACTCAACGATCGGCAAAATATCAACCGTGCCGTGTATAACCTGCGTTTATTCAAGGTTCAGTTCTTTTTTTACCTGGTCAAATGAAGTAGTATCTGCATCAGCCTCCTTTGATTTTGCTTCACGAAGAGCTTTTAAGCATTCATAATCATCAAGCTCTTCCTGAATTTGTATTTTATCTTCCATCGTTTAAATTATACCATATTTTTATAAATCTTTTATTTATTTTCGTCTAAACGGCACAGGTCGCTGGTTCCGATGTACCGGGATCCGAATGCAGCCAGTTTATCCTGCGTAGCCTCGTGCGAAGCAAGGATGGTTCAATTTTCATCTCTCGCGTCTCGTAACGCGTAACGCGTGAACCCTGCAATTTGTCACGATTCTAACTAAGGTTGTAAATTATGCACCACAGGAAATCTACGCTGTAACAGCGAGATTTGCAAGGGAAAAAGTGCTTGTTTTTCGAGCTTAGATGGGCATAATGCTTAGTTATATATAGCAAACGCTGTTAAGGAGGTGCACATATAGCAGTTTCGCATGAAACTATCTTGCTGGTAGTAAGATTCAGAATAGGCGGAAGCCTGAGGTTTCTTTCGCACGCCCAGACGCTCAGGGTTTTTCAGCGTGCCTGCGTTAGAGCGGGTCTAAAAATCCAGTACAGCCAGGGTTTCAATCCCCGTCCGAGATTATCATTGCCCCTGCCGAGGCCTGTAGGGGTTGCCTCGGATGATGAGCTGCTCTGTCTTAGAGTACATAAAAGCACAAGTGAACAAGAGCAAATGTGCATAAACGAACAAGTGTATAAGAGCATAATTGCACAAGTGCCTGAGGGCTGTGAGCTGCTTTCGGTGAATGTTGCCAAAGCGAGTGCGTCATTTCAGCCTTGTTCGGCAACATACGTATTAGCGGTGCGGAAGGAATATCTCAACGAGGAGCTGAAGGCCACAATTGAGCACGTGTTGGCAAGCGAAAGTCTTGTTCTGGAACGACGGATAGAGAAAAGAAAATCGAGAATCGAGAATCGAGAATCGAGAATCAAGAATATTGATGTCAGAGGTTTTTTGAAGTCGATTGAACTGGACAGGAACAGTATAATTGTTGAATGCAAAATTAGTTCGGCTGGTTCGATACGTGTTGATGAAATTTTGAAGCTGCTCCGGCTGGATGTAGAAAAGCTGGCATCACCGATTAGACGCACAAGGGTACAGTGGCAAAAAGTATAATATGAAAGATAAGATATGAAATTCGTTTTTTTACAACATACAATATACGACATGCGAGGTACGAAAAAATGGCAAGAGAAATGCTCATAAATGTCGCAGAGAGCGAAGAGTGCAGGGTGGCCGTAATCGAGGACGGTTCGCTTGAGGAGCTATACGTCGAAAGAGCGAGTCTGAGCAGCCACGTCGGGAATATTTATAAAGGAAAAGTGGCAAATATTGAATCCGGCATCCAGGCGGCGTTTATCGACTTTGGAATAGGCAAAAACGGATTTCTTCACATCAGCGACCTGCACCCTCGATATTTTGCAAAAGCGGACGGTAAGCATGCCGAGAACATTGGACGAAGGAAATCGCTAAGGGAAAGGCCGCCTATTCAGGATTGCCTTCGCAAGGGGCGGGAACTGGTCGTCCAGGTGACAAAAGGAGGCTTAAAGACTAAGGGGGCGACACTTAGCACATATCTTGCTTTGCCGGGTAAGTATCTGGTTATGATGCCATGGATGAGAAAACACGGTGTTTCGCATAAAATTGAGGATGAGGACGAACGTAAGAGACTGCGGCAAATTCTTGATGACAGCAAACCCCCGAAAGGGCAGGGCTTTATTATCAGAACGGCCGGGCAAGGATGCTCCAAAAGGGATATACACAACGATTTGAGGTATCTGGGGCGTTTGTGGAGAACTATTGAAAAACGGATAGAGACTGAAAAACCCCCCGGAGAGCTTTATCAGGAATCGGATTTGGTTATCAGGGCGATGAGAGATGTCTTTAACAGTAAGATAAGTAACATAATATGTGATTCGGAAAGCGTGGTTCGCAAAATCAGGGAATTTTTTACCATAGCTGCGCCGCGTTTGAAACGAAGAGTAACGTATTATGACGGCAAAGTTCCGCTGTTTCACAAATATCGAATTGAGGATGAGATTGCAAAGGTCCAGTCTCGCAGGGTTGAGCTTAAAGGCGGCGGTTCAATTGTGATTGAGCAGACCGAGGCGTTGGTTTCGATAGATGTCAACAGCGGGCGGTTCCGCAAGCAGAAAAGCGCAGAGCAAACTGCTTACGAGAGCAATATAGAGGCGGCGAGTGAAATTGCCCGCCAGCTTAGATTGCGAGACCTTGGGGGGCTGATAATTTGCGATTTTATTGATATGCATACTGTCAAACACCGCAAGGCCGTGGAAAAATCTTTTCGAGCTGCTGTCAAGACCGACCGCGCTCGTTTCAGGATATTAGGCATAAGCAGGTTCGGTGTAGTGGAAATGACACGCCAGAGAATGCGTCCTTCACTGCAATCGGCTACCTATCTGGCTTGTCGGTATTGCGGCGGTACGGGTTTTGTTAAGAGCCGTGAGTCGTTGGCTATCGAAATTATTCGCCTGTTGAATTTGTCGGCATCGAAAGAACAGATAAAGCGCATTGAGCTGTTTGTCTCGCCTGAAGTCGCTGATTATTTGCAGAATACAAAGCGGGCGGCGATTGCACAGGTAGAACAGCTTAACGACAAACGTATAGTTATTCATTCTGCGTCCAATTACGCCGGCGAAAAACACGACTTGGTCTGCTACAATGACCGGGGAAGCGTGGTAAAATTATAAATCGATGTTTTGAATAACTGTGTGGCCCCAAGGCGGTAGAATAATGACACGGGAAAAGGTAGTAGGCATTTTAAGAAAAGAGCTGCCATACTTTATTTCTGAATAGGCGTAAAGCGAATAGGTCTGTTTGGCTCTTATGCAAAAGGAACACCGACTAAGGCAAGTGATGTAGATATCCTGGTCGAATTTGAAAAACCAATAGGCCTCAAGTTCGTTGAGTTCGCTGAATATATTGAGAGAATATTGGGCAGCAAGACGGATATTTTAACGCCTGCTGGTATAGATGGAATACGGATTAAAAAAGTTGCTGAAAGTATTAAGGACAGCATAGTTTATGTCTAAAAGAACAGATAAAGATTTCCTTAATGATAGTAAAGAAGCTATTCTGAGGATTAACGTTTACATAGAAAAGTTGAGCTATGAAGAGTTTTTGAATGATATTAAAACTCAGGATGCTGTAGTTCGTAATCTCGAAATCATAGGGGAAGCAATCAAGAATACATCTAAAGGATTGAAGAAGAAATATCCACAAATACCCTGGAAAGATTTATCAGGGGTAAGAGATAAATTGATACACCATTATTTGGTGTGAATCTCGACATTGTATGGAACATCGTTAAGAAAGAATTGCCGGAAATTATCTTGCAACTTGAAGCAATCCTCAAGGCCGAGCAGATTTAGAAATTCAATAACACTTAGACAGCAAAAGTTTTTGGAGTATTTGTCAAATTATTTATGTGGGATAAGTGTAAGTTGGGTGGATTTAGGAGATCAATGATGCCTGGGATATGCGCGATTTGTGGCTGCAAGCTTAATCGTGTTAAAGGTGTATGCGCTACGCCCACCATTGAAGGGCGTTCTCACGCATCGCAGCATCATTATGTTGCTGAACGTTTCTTTGGCCGCTCAGCGAATCGGAGAGGTGAACAACGGGAACCGATCTTCAAAAGATGTCCGTGGAGTGTCGAGGGGCAGACCGAAGTATTTTGTTATGAATGCCATGAAGAGCTTCTCCACAACCCAGTGTTCCTGTTTGTGGATATCAGGCGACTTTCCGAGTTGGTCAAACTTAGGAACTTGGACGAAAAGGAGAAACCAGCGAGCCGGGAAAGGTTAGCTGGCCGTATCATGCTCCTCAACGAGATAATGGAGCGAGGGATTCAGGAATTGCTGGAGGCTGAGAAAGGAAGAAAAGTCGTCTAATATGTGTTAGGGCATGCCCCGGTGTGTTATGAGGTGTTAATAATACGTGGAATTTGACCTTGAATATGCTCGAAAAGTAATTGAAGCCGAAGCGGATGCGATAAGCTCTATAACGCCGATTGTTGATGCGTCTTTTCTGCGGGCTTGCCAGATGATTTATAACTGCAGCGGTTCTTGTATAGTAAGCGGCATCGGCAAGGCGGGTATAATCGGGCAAAAGATTAGCGCTACTCTGGCTTCGACCGGCACGCCGAGCCACTTCCTTCATCCTGCCGAAGCCGTCCACGGAGACCTGGGCAGGCTCCGCGAAAACGATATTGTAATTGTCCTGAGTTATGGCGGCGAAACGGATGAAGTTGTTCGGCTGATAAATCTGGTCAAGCAGCAGGAGATTAAACTAATTGCAATAACCGGCGAGAGCGACTCTACTCTCTGCCAGCACAGCGACGTGGCGCTGTGTATGGGAATGATGAGTGAAGCTTGCCCGCTTGGTGTTGCTCCGAGTGTTTCCACTACATGTATGTTAGCGGTTGGTGACGCCCTTGCCTTTACCGTTATGAAGGCACGCAATTTCAGCGTTGAGGATTATGTGAGGTTTCATCCCGGCGGTTCGCTCGGCGCAAGGTTGATGACGGTCGAACAATCAATGATGTTCAAGCCGGGCGAAAGATTGCCTATCGCTGAGGTTACCGATACGATAAAACAGTTGCTTGAAAAGACCGGCGATGTAAAGCGCCATGGAGCCGTGATGGTTGTCGGCAAAGATGGGAAATTGGCAGGGATAATCACCGATGCCGACCTTCGGCGTCTGATGACAGAACACGTGACTGGGGCTTTTGAGTTCAAGGCCGGTGATGTTATGACGGCTGATTGCAAAAAAATAAGAGTTGATGCTCTTGCCGCCGAAGCGACTGCCATTTTCCATAGATATAGAATCGATGACCTGCCGGTAATTGATACCGACGACAGGCCGGTTGGCTTAATCGATGTACAGGATATCGTAACGATAAAAGTGGTCGGATAATTAAAAGGAATACTCGATGCCGGATACTTCCGCCTTCGCTGAAGCTTCGGCGGACAAGCGATGCCTGATGCTCGTAGAAAAGCCGGGGTGAATATCGAGAATCGAGCATCGATATTACTATGACAGATCTTGCAGATATAGAAATGCTGGCTATGGATGTTGACGGCGTCCTGACCGATGGAACGCTGGTTATTAATGCCGACGGCAGTGAAAGCAAATTCTTCAATTCGATGGATGGTCATGGAATTCGGATGTGGCAAAGGGCAGGCCTGAAGGTTGCCTTAATCAGCGGCCGTGCCTCCGAGCCCACACAACGCCGGGCTGAACAGTTGCAGATAGAATACGTATTTCAAGACTGTCACAATAAGCTGCCAGTGCTTGAGAAGCTTATTGAGCAGCTTGGTCTTTCGCCGGAAAAGGTGGCTTACATCGGCGATGATTTGGCGGATTTGCCAATAATAAGATATGTTGGATTCGGAGTAGTCGTTGCCAATGCGGTTGATGAAGTTAAGCAATATGCTGATTATGTGACCACTCGCCCCGGCGGCAGTGGTGCTGTGCGGGAAGTAATAGAATACATTCTGAAGAATACCGGAAAATGGCAGCAGCTTATGACAAGATACCTGCCTTGAACATAAAATGAGGTTGTTGAGATGCGAAAGATCTTTATAGCGTTTATTTCGCTGGCCGCTATATCTACAATATATTTGTTCTATAACCGAATAGGCAAAACACCTCCAATACCGATGGATACTGATACGGATGCCGAATTCATTGATTCTGTTGCCGACAGCGACGATGGCGGACTTGACAATGATGTTGGGATGATTGGTGAGGTTGGGGTTGGTACCGTTCGAAAGGCCAGATACATAACCCTCAACGAGAATAAAGAAATTGAACGGGAATGGGGCTTTGAAAGACTTCTGCACGAGGTAAGAGATCTATGGGAAATTGAAAAGCCGTATATGAATATTTATCAGCGAAATGTCAAATTTTACATCACGGCTGATAAGGGAAACGTCCAGGTTGAAACTGCGGTTGGCAAGTCAACTCCGAAGGACGCAACTTTTACCGGAAATGTAGTTGTACGTATTCTGCCTGAGGGCTCAAGTAACGTTAAAAAAAGTAATATTTATCTTGACGACATAACGTTTCTAAGCGAAAAGTCGCAGCTTACAACAGCCGGGCCCGTCAAATTTGTTTCAGAAGATGCCCAGATGCTTGGCACCGGGCTGGAGCTTATCTATGATGACGTAATGGAGCGCCTTAATTATTTAAGAATAATTGATTTGGAGAATCTGCGTATAAAAAGCTCGCAGGCTGGCTTCCATTCGGATATCAGGGCGCAGACCGACAGACCTTCTGATACCGGCGGCCTGGCCCAAATGCAGCAGCCGGACGAACCTGTTGTGGCTTCTGATAAAGGCCAAACACAGACCACAGTTGCTCGGCCGGAAGTTAAGCAGGGAAAAGCCTACCCTGAGCGCAGCCGAAGGGGCGAATACTACAAATGTATTTTTGGAAAAAATGTGCTCATTGACAGTCCTGAGCAGCTTGTTTTTGCTCACGATAAAATTGCAATCAACGACATCTTCTGGTCAAAGGCCTCAAGTGGCCAATCAAATGACGCTGATGCCGCAACTGCCCAACAAGGCCCGCAAAGTCCGGATGACGCCAACAAAAACAATGTTACTGTTTCAAAACAGAAAGAGCCAACTGAATCATCGCAGAGCGAGCCGAATGAATCGTCTGGAAAGTTTGAAGATATTGTTGTAACCTGTGACGGCGGATTTGTCGTTACGCCGATGGCTTCTGCAAAAGCCAACGAGTATTCCGAAAAGTTCAGTCCCAATGCCTCGATAATAACCGGCACAGAGAGCCCCAAAGAAATGGAAGATGCTAATGACCGAACTACATTTGTAACCCGTACAATTGATTATAGCGCATCTACCGATGATACCCTCGCTGTTGGCGCATCAGAGCTTAAATTTTACACTAATGATTTAATTCAGACTGAGCCTAACCAAACTACGGTCCCGGCTGCGGTTCCGGTAAAAGTAACCTCTCAGAAACTTCTCAGGTTTCTGCCGGCCTTAAATCAGGTTATCCTCGAAGGTGATTGTGTCTGCGAAATGCTTCGGGAGGACCCCAACAGCCAACAGCAGTATGTGATTTCAGGACCGAGGTTTATTGTAGATTTATTACCAGACAAAGATAAGCGGTCCTCGGATTCAGGACACCAGATTAAACATTTCACCGCCGACGGCGGCGTAGTAAAGCTTGCAAATGTCAAAACGGTGGACGAAAGATTGTTAGCCGGCGTTGAGCTAAAATGCCTCAAGTGCGACTATGACACTGCGCTACAGTTATTTTTAGCGACCGGGCCGGGCGTAATAAAACTCTATAACTCTAATGTCCCCGAGCCGAATTCGCAGCCGGATAAATTCAGCCTGAACAAGCCGTGTTGGGCGGTTATAGAGAACTTCCAGACGCTCAAGTATTTCTTTCAGAAAAATCAGCTTGTTGCTGATGCCGCCTCCCAGAGCGTGCTGAATGTTAATTACTTCCCCATTATCAAAAATCAGGTCCAATATGAACAGCAGGTTACTGTCACTGCCGTTCATGTCCAGGCCGATCTTATTGAAACTGCCGGGGGTGAATTAAAACTTTCGGCGCTCAGCGCGACAGGCGGGATTACTTATGAAGACCAGGACAAAGAATTCAACGGCAGCAAATTATTCTACGACGCCGGCAAATCCATAATCACCGTCCACGGTGATGAGCTCCGGCCGTGCCGCTTCAACGGCGTCCCTGTTGATGAAATCGAGTGGGACCTGAAAACCGACAAAATCAAATTTGAAGTCAGCGGCCCCGGTGCATTACAGCTAAACAGGTAGTAATCAGAACAAACTAAACACTAATTAAAAACCTTTATTCTTTTCTTGCTTTTTCAGACAATTTCGTCCATAATATCACCGGTGTAAGCGGGATTGACACCTTTGATTCGACCGCAAGAGCTGCCCATACGGATTGTCTTCCGAAGGAGACTGAGTATGGAAAGGCAAGTGGAAGATTATATACAGGGCCTGTCGGATATCGACCTGCTTGAGTACACAAGAGCTGACACGCACCTTCCGGAAGCCATCGCATTCGCGAAGATTGAGCTGGCTGACCGACATCTGACCTCTGACCGTCTGGCTGCTCTCGAAAAAGAGTTGGAGCAGCGCGAAAAGGCCCGTGAAGAAGAGGCCCGGGCGGTGGCAGCCGAGCCGCTGAGTTTCGATTGGCGCATTGCCGTCTTTCTCTGCGGCATATATTGCGGGATTCCGCTGTTGCTCTTTATCCCTGCCTGGCGCAGGTTCCGCAAAGAAGGTGCACACCAAAAAAACAAAGATATGTGGGTTTTTGCTCTGGCCGGTTTCTGTATCCAGCCAATCTTAATCTTGCTGCGCATTCCGCCGTGGAGTTGGATTGCGGAGCTGTTCTGAACCTCCAGCCGGGCACCATAAAGACCTCGGTAGTCACATAAGATAGGCAGTTAGGTTGCCTATGCGGATTGCTTCGGTTGAAATGATAACGGTTGCTGTTCATAAATATTATGGAGCATTTCTACACTTTTATACTTGACGTAGCCGATTCGAATCTGGTATATTGCATATTAGCGGGCATCGTGTAAACATCTTGTCTGTTCAATTCTGTTCGTAGCAGCAGGGCGACTGGAAATAGAAACAATTATTCTTTTGCCCAAATATAGGGGGAAGGAGGACTGAAAAATGACGGGAGTACAAAAACGAAAAATCCAGTGGGCATTTTCTCTGTTCTTAGTGATGCTGTACTTTTCTGCCTTACCGGCTCTGGCGCAATATGGTGATGGCCCGATTGAGCCGAACTTTGCTGCTTACTACGAGCCCTGGAAACTCCATATCGAACCTAACACAGTAAGTTATGAATTGCCGTTAGAACTTGGTGTGCTCACTAACTATGACCATGTGAATCGGTATCTGGACCTGGATCAGGTTAAGGATCTCATCAGCCAGAATGGCTTTGTTGTCATTGAGTATGACTTCGGTTGGGATAGTGAAGACATCGTAAGTCCGTACAGATATCTGCGATATGATAATATTACCCTGTTTGTGACCTCAGATACTCTCCTGCACCTGTATCATGTTCAATTTGACGAGACACTCAAAGAGGTTGAAGAGCAGCAATTTTACGATGACATCCTCAATCTGACGGACACCCTCCTTAATGATGCTCTGCAGCTCTATGACCAGCCCGAAGGGGACATAAAAGAGGCTGCCAGGCGGAACGTGGCATATCTCGCGGTGGCCGCTCAGTTGATTGGATCATCGTCGCCTGTCCCGGAGATTGTATCCAGTGAGGTCTCCGGTGAACTGGTCAAGATCGATAATCATTCAGGTTTTGGGCCGAGCAACATCTTTATCTATAAAGAAGACTACTCCCAGTACGTGCCGCGAGGTCACTACACCCGAAGCGAAGTTCTCAAACGATACTTCAAAACCCTGATGTGGTACGGGCGCATGGCCTTCCTGCTCAAAGGGGGGCATGAAGGATTAATTAGTGAGTATGATGCCAGGATACAAACCCTGCAGGCATGTCTTTTGGCCATCTCCCTCAATACTCAAACAGTTGGTAATAGGTCAGCTAACGAAATCTGGGATCGGATGTACACAGTTACGGCTTTTTATGTGGGCCTGGCTGACGATCTGACACCATATGACTATCTGTGGGCTTTAGACCGGGTATTTGGCCAGGAATATGTATTCGCTGATTTGGATGACCCCAATCATTTTCATCAGCTTAGGACCGAATTGGCCCTGTTGCCATCTCCTCAGATATTTGGTGGTACCGGCAATCCCCTTGTAGTGCCTCCGGTTACCGAAGAGACTTTGAACGAGATTCTTGATAAGTCCAAAGGCATGCGTTTGATGGGCCAGCGTTTTATCCCCGATTCTTATATGTTCCAGAACCTGGTCTTTCCGCAGGTCGAGAGCTACACGGGCGATTTCAAGGACCTTCCATTCACAAGTGTTGCTACCGCAATCGGTATCATACGATGCTACCCCCGCGGATTGGATGTTATGGCCCTTTTAGGCTCTGAACAGGCCAAATCCATCCTTATCCAGGAAGGGGATACGGACTATGAGGGCTATTGGGACCGGTTCAATGAGTTAGCGGAGGAATTCGCCGCCTTTGGCCCTGAGGACTGGAATCGGAATTTGTATTGGGGCTGGCTGTATAGCCTTGAGGCACTAATCACAGGTTATGGGGAAGGGTATCCGGCCTTTATGCAGACGCCGGCCTGGTCGAAGCGGTCCCTCAGCGCGGCTCTGGCATCGTGGACGGAACTGCGACACGATACGATATTGTATGCCAAGCAAAGCTATAGTCCCCCACCTTATTCCGAATCAAGCCCTCCAACTCCCCCTGCCTATATCGAACCGGCGCCAGAGTTCTTTGGACGTTTACTGGCCCTGGCCGGGATGACCAGAACCGGACTGAGTGATATGGAGGTTCTCTCTGACCAGGCAAGAGAAAGGTTGTTGTCTTTTGAGGAGATGTTGAACAGGCTTATCGAGATCGTCACAAAGGAATTGACTAATCAACCCCTGTCAGAACAAGATAGATTATTTCTTAATTCTTTGGCTGATGATTTGGAATGGATTGTCACAGGTATTGGCGAAACGGGTCTCAAAACAACACTGGTGGCGGATGTCCATACATGTGGCATTGCCGGCATGGTCCTGGAAGAGGCAGTTGGTAAAGTGGACCTGATCGTGGTGGCCTGCCCGCAGCCCGATGGCTCAGCCTACCTGGCCGTGGGCCCGGTGTTGTCCTATTATGAGTTTAAACACCCTATGGAGGCTCGCCTCACGGACGAGAAATGGCGAGAGCTCCTAAATTCACCGAACAAGCCTGAACGACCTGTATGGTACAGGACTTTGATGCGTTAGCCACTGCCGGACAGGCAAGACCACATCCGAAATGCAAATGGCCAGCACGTTCCTTGAGGCCGGCTGGGACTTCATAGATGAGACGGCCAACGGCACCGATGATATCTGGTGGATTCTCGAAGGCCAGGATTATCCCCGCTTGTGGTGGGAACTGAGCGAAGAGTGAATTAGGGAATTAGTGAATTAGAGAATTAGCCAAACTGATCGAAGAGCCATAGGAGGATCGAAATCCTAATTCCTAAACTCGAAATTTGTCCTGAGCGAAGCCGAATGGATCCAAAATAAATACCCGTTGCGTTAAACGGTTTCGGTTGCTCATCTCGTCAGGGTTGTGTATAACGTTAAATGTTTGACGAAACGAGCAGCGTAACCGTCAAACGGAATATGGATTTAGTGCATCGGGTTTCCCTGCCGGCCTATCGGCGTTCATCGGCGTTTCATGGATTTCTGCCCGTTCGGCTTAGAAAGGACCGGTGTGCTGAGCACGCCCTACGAACTGACCCGGGCATAAGTACTGCGGCGAATGATAAATATAAGAGATACAAATCAAGACTCATAGTCATTTTGATTAATCAAAAGGACTATGTACATTTTCTGGTCAAACATTTTATTTTCGACTTACTCTACTTTTTCTAAAATCCCTTCGTCCTTTCTGTGTTCGGTGGGACGGGCTTGCTGTCCTGTGAGGAACACCCGATACTAAACCGGTTAGCCCGTGTGGAATCTAAGCGCAAAGCCGCTGCAAATCATCTATGCTCAAATCGTTTAGCCGGTCAACGATTTTATCAGCCATGCTCAACTGCTCGGCATCGTAGGAGTTTGTTACGGCTATAGTGTGCATCCCCGCCGCCTTGGCGGCTTCCAGCCCCCAGTGTGAATCCTCTATCGCGATGCACTGCTCAGCCGTAATGGGATTTTCACGGTTCTCATTCAGTCTTTGTAAACTCAGCAGAAAGCCTTCCGGGTCGGGCTTTCCCTTTTTTACCTGCTCACCCGAGACTATCACTTCGAATAAATGGCGCAGCCGGGCATCTTCCAATACCATTTTAACCTCCGTCAGAAGCGCTCCCGAGCATATCGCCATTGGTATATTGTTTTGTTCGAGCATTGTCAGAAAATCACGCACACCCTCGATCATCTTGCCTTCGGCTTTTGCTAATTGCTCGAATATCCGCTTTTTTTGCTCTATGAGATTCTTGATTTGCTGCTTGTCTGTTTTGAGCAGACCCTGGCCGATTAGCAGCTTATAGCAATCAGCGTCATTGAAGCCCAGATACGTTTTGTAGTAATCATCTTTTGTTAGCTCGATGCCGTATTGGGCCAGCACCTGATTAAAGGCACGAAAATGTAAAATCTCCGAATCGGTTATCACACCGTCGAAATCAAATATGACCGCTCTAAGCATAATTTCGCATCCCGTGTAAATGCCTGCTCATTCTCTCATTCACTCAACTGGTACAGGCCCAACCATAGCTTCATAATCCGTGAAAGTAGATTTATCACCGCTGCGAATCAGCTCTGCCAGGGCTGCAATCTTCGGAGCATTTTTGGTGATGTATCTACGGGCAATCACCGCCTTGCGTTCTTTCATAGAGATTGTTTGGCCGTTTTCAGCCTGACCATTTTCAGCTACCGGAACTTCCATTTCCACTTTCGTACCGGCCTGACCGCATAACAGGTATCCGTTAATCAAATCTACCGCCATATCGACCAGCGCCCTGCCGTACAGGTCCATATATTCGGTGCCTTGTTCTTTTATAAAGGCGACCGACTCTTTCAATTGTTCTGTTCCTTTGGCAAGTATTTCAAGCAAATCTTTTACCTTCTCGTCGTATTCTTGCCCGGCCAGCTCGGCGATGAATTTCTCGGCCGTCCCGCTGCTGACACCACGAACCGCGGCGACGACTTGTAATTGGCTTGTCCCTTCGTAAATAGTTGTGATTCTCGCATCACGGGCGTGCCGTTCGCAGGGATAATCTCGCATATAGCCGCTGCCTCCGAGCACCTGAATAGAATCGTAAGTAACTCTGTTGCACATCTCGGAACAATAATATTTGCTCATCGGCGTCAGCATCGCCGCGTATCTTCTGTATTTTCTCGACTCGCTCTTTAACTGCTTGGCTTGGGCTTTATCCCTACTGTCATTCCCTCTTTTCTCCTTGTCATTCCCGCGCAAGCCTGTCCTCGACTCCGATCGGGGGCGGGAATCTACTTCTCCAAGTTGCCTGGCGTATCCGATTTCCATATCCACCACCCGTGACGTTTCGTACAAAAGCGCTCGGCCTGCTTCTATGACAATCTTCATATCAATAAGCATATCACGCACGGCCGGCAGCTTCTCGATGGCTACTGCGAACTGTTTCCGCGTGGCCGCATAATCGCGGGCAACGCGAAAAGCAGCCTCGGCAATTCCGACCGATTGGGCCGCAATGCCAATACGCGCCCCGTTCATCAGGCTCATAACGTACGTCACCAGCCCCCGCTGTCGCTCGCCGATTATCTCACACGGCGTGTCATCGAAAAATATTTCGCACGTTGGTGAGCCGTGGATGCCTAATTTATCTTCCAGCCGGCGAATATGCACCGTAGGCCCCGGCCCGCATACATACAAGCTCAGTCCCAGCCCTCCGCTTCTGTCCGGCTCACTGCGGGCCAATACCAGCAGCACATCGCCGCAGCCGTTGGTTATGAACCGTTTTACGCCGTGCAGGAACCAGTTACCGCTGTCATCCTCAAATGCGCGGAGCTTGACCGACTGTAAGTCGGAGCCTGCGTCCGGCTCTGTCAAAACCATCGCGCCGGTTACTCTGCCGGCGGAAAAATCAGGTAAATATTTCTGCTTTATTTCTTCCGATGCGAACGCGTTAATTGTCTCAGCAATTCCCTGCAGACCAAATATATTCATAAGTGCAGCGTCCGCTCGCGAGAGAATCTCGATAGCCATCGAATAAACTATGTTAGGAAAGTTCAAACCGCCAAACCGATGAGGAAGTGTAAAACCCATAAGCTCCGCCTGGCCGAGTTTTTCAATTGACTGCTGTATTCCTTTCGCACGAGTTACCGAGCCATCCTCGTTAAGAGTATTGCCCTGGCGGTCCACGTCTTCAGCCCGCGGCGCAATAAAGTCACCGCATAATTGACCGAGCGAGTCCAGCACCATATCGTAATTCTCTATAGCCTCCTCAGCATTGGCCGGCGCATAATCGAACTCACTTGCGAACTTAAAGCCCTCCTCACAAACCTCCGCCGTTTTGCACAGGTCTATGTGCCTGAACAAGAATTGTATATCGTTATTATCACGATAGAAGTTTGACATAATCAGATTCCTTTTTTAGCTGCACACGAAGCTGAATCCGAAATTCCAAATCCGAAGCTCGAAACAATATCAAAATCCAAATGACCGAATGACCAAAACGTTTTGAATTTTGGATTTCGTTCATTTGAATTTGTTTCGAATTTCGGATTTCGTGCTTCGGATTTTCATAGCTTAGTCTTTTATGCCCTTTTCTTTTATTGACTTTATCATAAGAGGCACAACTTCATTCAAGTCACCGATTATCTTGTAGTGTGCAATGCCGAATATGGGTGCATCCGGGTCGTTGTTGATAGCAACAATTTTCTGGCTCTGTGACATTCCCGCCTGGTGTTGAATCGCACCGCTGATTCCGACTGCTATATACAAGCTGGGCCGGACCGTCGTGCCGGTTTGGCCGACCTGATGGTCGTGGTCTATAAAGCCCAGGTCAACCGCTGCTCTGGTTGCCGCCGGCGCTGCACCGAGGCAGTTTGCCAAATCCCATATAAGTTTGAAATTGTCCTTACTGCCCACCCCTGCTCCGCCGGCCACGATTATTCTTGATGCCTTCAGATCTACTTTCTTTGGCCGTTTGTGCTCATCGAGAATCTCCAGAGGCAATTCCTGCTGAGATAATTGTACTTTCTCTGTGACAATTTCGCCCTTGCGTGTCGTGTTCGGCTCCGGGACGGGCATCACGCCTTCGCGGACAGTCGCCATCTGAGGCCAGCGGTCGAGATTGATAATAGTTGCGATTATATTCCCGCCGAAGGCCGGCCTTATCTGAAACAACAAATTCTTGTGAAGCTTTTTGTCCTTTACCGTTTCGTGGTCGTCGATTTGCAGATCAGTGCAGTCTGCGGTCAGGCCTGCCTTTGCGGCACTGGCGATCCGGGGCGCCAGGTCTCTGCCGGCAATTGTCGCTCCGTAAAGTACAATCTGAGGCTGGTGCTTATGAATTAAATCGTACATTACTTTTGCGTAGCTGTTCGTCTGGTAAGCGCCCAATAGTGGATGCTCAACAAGATATACCTTATCGGCTCCGTAGTGTATTAGCTTTGTCGCAAGGTCTTTGACGTTGTCGCCTAATACTGCCGCAGCCAATTTTACGCCTAAAGTATCAGCTAAGTGCCGGGCCTTGCTCATCAGCTCGATTGGTGTATCCTCTAATCGCCCTTTATGCTGCTCGGCAAAAACCCAAACTTCACCTTTTCTGTTCACTTCTATCATAACTCGTTTCTCATCACTCGTATCTCTTTATTCATTCAATCCTTGTAGGGTGTGGCTTGCCCCACCATTGATTTTTGTTTTGAATTTTGGATTTCTGTTATTCGAATTTCGAATTTCGAATTTCGGATTTATACTTACGCAATTGTCTTATCCTCAATCAGCTCATGTATCATATCCGATATTCCCTTGTTGTTTGGCTCGACGCTTTTATTTTCCTTAGCGGCCAGAACAACGCTCTGAATTCGATGGACTTTTGTTGGCGAGCCGCCTTGGCCGCACCAGTTCAAATCCGCCTCCAGAAAATCCAAATCCCATTGCTTAATCAGCAAGCCTGCCTCTATATATTTGCCGCATTTATGTTCGGCTAACTCCTTGATGTCCGCCTCATCTGCCTCCGGATTCTCGGCTTTGATTTTTTGCTCGACTTCTATTGGCGTAAGAGCCTTTTTATATTTCATCATTTTTTTTGCCGCTGCAACTCTCGGCTCATTTGCTGCTCCGATGACCGTCAGCAGTACCGGCAGCTCGGCCTTGACCTGCTGCCAGCCGTTCCCGATATTTCGCTGCGCGATTATGCTTTTACCGTCGAGCTCTATAAGCTCTTCGACGTAGGTAATTTGCGTAATGCCTAATTTCTCTGCTAATTGCGGCCCTACCTGTGCGGTATCGCCGTCAATCGCCTGTCTGCCGCAGAGGACAATATCGTAATCTACTTTTTTTACCGCACAGCTAAGGATATAGCTGGTTGCTAACGTATCGCTCGCGGCGCATCGGGTGTCGGTTATCAGGATTGCATCATCGGCCCCGCGGTAAAGCGAATCGCGTAGAATCGCACTTGCCGCCGGCAGCCCCATCGTGATAACCTTTATATGCCCGCCGAATTGCTCCTTTATTTGCAGAGCTAATTCGAGTGCGTTGAGGTCTTCCGGATTGAAGATGGCCGGCAGCGCCGAACGCTTAACCGTACCGTCATCGTTCATCACATCGCCCGTAATCCTTTTGGTATCAGGAACCTGCTTAATCAGCACAACGCACTTATAACCCAACTGTTTTCTCCTTATTTAGCTTTTGTTGTGAAAACAGTATTTGTCATTCCCGCGAAAGCGGGAATCCAGCTTTTCCGCTCTGAACCCCTGCCTTCACAGGGGTGACATTGTCGGTTTTCGTTTTATACAACAGTTACTATTTAGCTTTTTTCATTAAAAAAAATATCTCATTCGAGATACTATTCGCTACCTTGCGAGTTTCGAGAATCGAGCATCCAGTATCGAGCATCGAACATCGAGTATCCAGCATCGAGATAGAGTTACGCATTTTAGCGATATTCACCCCCAAGTCAACCCCAAAAGCGAGCTATTAGGAATGTATCAAGAACCAGTAGGCTCTAATTCACCAATGAACTAGTCCCAAAACAAGCGAGTTCTCTCAGGCTTCCACGCAGTAGAGCCGAAGATTTTACCGGTACATAACTTCCCTGTCCCAGCCGGTTGGCTGGTTAAGTTTGTTGCTTCAAGTTGTCGTTGTG